>Ga0209959_100771_pt1 | contig 16507 bp, 15 predicted proteins | sample ThiBiot_300_biof_2_FD_183943 | JGI IMG/M metagenome (GOLD analysis project Ga0209959, IMG submission 183943) | Wastewater bioreactor microbial communities from Cape Town, South Africa - Thiocy_expt_300_biof (SPAdes) | ecosystem: Engineered > Bioremediation > Thiocyanate > Unclassified | place...
TTGATGATCTCCTCGCCCTCCTGGCTGGCCACGCAGCCGCCCACGCCGATGAGCACGCCCTTTTCCTTGAGGTGCTTGATGCGGCCGAGGTCGCTGAAGACCTTCTCCTGCGCCTTCTCGCGCACCGAGCAGGTGTTGAAGAGGATGAGGTCGGCCTCCTCGGGGTCGTCGGTGCTCTGGTAGTCCTGCGCGGCGCCCAGCACGTCGGCCATCTTGGCCGAGTCGTACTCGTTCATCTGGCAGCCGAAGGTTTTGATGAAGACTTTCTTGGACATGGCGGTCTCGCAATGGGCGGTGCGCCGCGGCCCGTGCGGGGCGCGGCTGGCGGGGTGGAGGGCGGATCAGCGCGGCGTGGCGGCCGGCTCGGTGCGGATGTTGGTGATGACGGCGTCGTCGCCCTTGCGGGGCTGGCGGGCCTCGGCCTCGGTCAGGATCCAGGCCGTGAGCAGCATGCCCGTGCTGGCCTCGGTCACGTAGTTCACCTTCACGTTCTGGCCGGCGAGGCTGTGGGCGAACACCAGCGCGTTCTGCGGGTTGAAGATGCGCAGGCCGGGCGCGAGGCGGATGGCCTTGCCGTTGAGCTCGGCCTCGGCCATGTTCACGATCTTGAGGCTGCCGCGCAGCGCGGCCGGGGGGAAGGGGCGCTGGCCGGCGTTGCCGGGCAGCAGTTGCTGCGCTCCGGCGGGCAGGGCCGCGGCCAGCAGCGCGGCGCAGCAGGCGGCGAGCGCCAGGCGCAGGGGGTGGTTCGTGCAGCGGGTCATGGTGTGTATCCAGAGGCTGTGGGAGAGGGCAGATTGTGCACAAGGAAAAGCCCCGGCGGTTTCTGAACCATGCGACGGTATTGTCGATGTATTGGTAGTAACCCTAGAACGGAGTGCCTTCTGCCGCTTTCATAATTCATGTACCAACTGGTACATACATGAGGATGAGATGCATAGAAGATTGTTGAACGTGGCGCTTGCAGGGGTGATGCTGGGCTGTATGGCTCCGGGGGCATGGGCGGATGGCACCTGGCCCGTCAAGCCGATCCGTTTCGTGATTCCGCAGGCGGCGGGGTCGAGCAACGACGTACTGGCGCGCACGCTGGCGGATCAGCTGGCCCGGGAATTGAAGCAGCCCGTCGTGGTCGAGAACAAACCCGGCGCCAACGGATCGCTGGCGGCGAGCTTTCTGTTGTCGCAGCCCGGTGACGGCTACACCATGTTCATGGCGGGGGTTTCCAACCTGTCGTGGAACCCGTATCTGTACGGCAACCTGTCCTACGATCCGGCCCGCGATTTCGAGGGGGTGGCTGTGTTTGCCGACACGCCATTCGTGTCCATCGTCTCGCCCCGGCTGGGCGTGAAAAGCTTCGTGCAATTCAAGGAGCTGGTCCAGAAAAATCCGGGCAAATACACCTATGCCTCCGCGGGCGTAGGCAACTCCACCCATCTGGCCACCGAGCTGATCAAGAAGAAGGTCGGGCTGCAGATGGAGCATGCGCCCTTCAATGGGGCCGGCAGCACCACCAGCGTGATGGCGGGGGACACGCCGTTCATGACCACGCCGCCCGGCGGCGTATCGGAAATGATCAAGTCCGGCAAGCTCGTCGCTGTCGCAGTGACGGGGGAGCAGCGGCTGAAGGCTTTTCCGGACGTGCCGACCTACAAGGAGCTGGGCTACGACATCGCGGTGCCGGGCTGGTACTCCATCGTGATGAAGAAGGGCACGGACCCGCAGATAGTGAAAAAACTCAACCAGGCCGTCAATCAGGCCTTGCAGACCCCCGACGTGAAGGCGCGCATGCTGGCGCAATCGCTCGAGGCGGTGATCTCGCAGCCATCGGATGTGAAGGCCTACATGGAGCGCGACTCCAAGGGCTGGGGCGCCTTGATCAACGAACTGGGAATCAAGCAGTAATGCCGAAGCTGACCAGAAAGACCTTCGCGCAACGTCTGCAGGCCATGCAGGCGCTGATGCAGGGCCACGCCGCCGATGCCATCGTGTTCACCTCGGTCGACTTCATCCAGTACGCGACCAATTTCATGGTGGACGTGCTGCCCTGGGAGCGCCCGATCTTCACGGTGGTGGCCGCCGACGGCCAGATGCACGTGGTCTTCAACGAACTGTCGACCAACCACACGCGCTTCGCGATGGAGAAAGGCGACCTGTGGACGGGCCCGGACCAGGTCAGCTTCTATGCCGAGCATCCGCGAATCGTCAACCGCCTGCCGCTAACGAGTGAACTGCCGGCCCTGCTCGCGTCCGTGCTGCGCCGACTGGGCCTGGCCGGCAAGCACCTGATGGCGGACGGCGTGACGGGCGTTCTGCAGCAGGCGGTGGCCCAACTGCCTTCGACGCGTGTGAGTGCGATGCCACAGGCCTTGCGCTCGCTGCGCTGGGTGAAGAACGACGAGGAACTGGCCATCATGCGGGCGTTGGCGCAGTTGACCGACTGGACGCAGCAGCGCTTCAAGGAGATGTACCGCCCGGGCCTGCAGACCCAGGTGCTGGACTTCCAGGTGGCCGCGCTGATGGCCGAGGAGGCCGCCAGGCGCTTTCCGGGCGAGAGCTTCGACGTGCTGCGCTGCTGGACGCTGAGCGGCCCCGCTTCGGCCTCGCCCCACGGCGATGGCGCGAATTGCGGCGCCGTCATCGGCAAGGGCGACACCATCGTCAACTTCGTGCTGCCACGGCTCAACGGCTACTACGTCGAGAATGAGCGCACCTGGTTCGTCGGCAAGCCCAGCGACATGCAAAAGCGCTGTTTCGAGACTGCGCGCGAGGCCACCGAAGCCGGCGTGGCGGCGGCGCGGCCCGGCAACCGGGTCTGCGACATCGACGCGGCCGCGCTGGCGGTGATCCACGAGGCGGGGCTCCATGAATACGTGTTCCACCGCTCCGGGCATGCCGTGGGCCTGATGCTGCATGAATACCCGGAGGATATGGCTTTCAATTACCGGGAGCTGCTCGCGGGCGAGGTCTATTCGTCGGAGCCGGGGTTGTATGTTCACGGACTGGGGGGCTTTCGGATCGACGACACCGTGGTGGTCGGCGATACGCCCGAGGTGCTGGTGGCCACGCCCAAGACCCTGGAGTTCGCGACTATCGACGCGTAAGCTGGCTCGACAGCATCTGGTCGAACAGCTGGGCCGCCTGGGCGATGCCCTCGGCTTGCCGGGTCAGCAGCAGATCCAGCATCAGGCCGCGTATGCACGCCAGGCGCAGGCGGGCATAGGGCATCGCTTCGTCCGCGGATAGCTGGTAGTGCTGCGCGAAGCTGGCCGCCAGCAGGCTCAGCCATTCGTCGACGAATGAGCGCACGAAGGCTTCATGCTCTCCCGGCGCGCGCAGCACCTTCACGTAGATCTCGAAGATGATCCGGAATATCTTCTGGTACTCCGGCGTGGAGAAGTAGGCCCAGGCCCGCGAGATGCCGTGGGAGGGGAGGGCCTGTTGGCTGGCGAAATATTTCCTGGACTTCTCGAGCTCGATGCGGCGGATCTCGTTGATCAGCGCCTCCCAGAAGCCCTCGGAGCCGCCGAAGTGGTAGTTGATCATGCGGTGGCTCGTGCCTATGCCCTGCGCGATGGTGCGGATGGACTCGTCGGCCAGGCCGTGTTCCAGCACGTAGGTGGCGGCCTTCTGGATGATGGTTGCCTTCATTGCACGGTTCCCGGTGAGGACATGGACCCCAGAAAACGAAAAGCCCTGTCTTGCGAGCAGGGCTTTTGCGGGATTTGGTGGTGGTACCGGGACTTGAACCTGGGACATCAGCATTATGAATGCTGCGCTCTAACCAACTGAGCTATACCACCGGAGCCGCAAATTATAAATCAAAAAATCACTGGTGCGTGAAGTTCGGGGCGCGCTTGTTCACGAAGGCGTCCATGCCTTCCTTCTGGTCCTGGGTGGCGAACAGGGAGTGGAACAGGCGGCGCTCGAACATCACGCCGTCGGACAGCGTGCCCTCGAAGGCGCGGTTGACCGATTCCTTGGCGGCCATCACGGCGATCTGCGAGAAGCCGCTGATGACGATGGCGGCGCCCAGGGTTTCTTCCATGAGCTTGTCCAGGGGCACGACGCGGCTGACGAGGCCCACGCGCTCGGCCTCGGCGGCGTCCATCATGCGGGCGGTGAGGGTCATGTCCATGGCCTTGGCCTTGCCCACGGCGCGCGGCAGGCGCTGCGTGCCTCCGGCGCCGGGGATCACGCCGAGCTTGATTTCGGGCTGGCCGAACCTGGCGTTGTCTGCGGCGATGATGAAGTCGCACATCATCGCCAGCTCGCAGCCGCCGCCCAGGGCGTAGCCGGCCACCGCGGCGATCACGGGCTTGCGGATGGAGCGGATGGTTTCCCAGTTGCGCGTGATGTAGTCGCCCTTGTAGGCGTCGGCAAAGCTGTACTTGGCCATGGCGCCGATGTCGGCGCCGGCGGCGAAGGCCTTCTCGCTGCCCGTGAGGACGATGCAGCCGATCTTCTCGTCGGCGTCGAACGCCTTGAGGGCCGCGCCCAGCTCGTCCATGAGCTGGTCGTTCAGCGCGTTGAGCTGCTTGGGACGGTTCAGCGTGATGATGCCGACCTTGTCCGCCTCGGTGCGGACTTCGATGCATTCGTAGGCCAAGGTGATCTCCTGTGTGTAGTGGGTGGATGGCTCGGTGTTTGAATATACCCAAGCCTACGCCGGGCTTGCGGCGGCGCCCAGCCAGCGCTGCGCCGTGGCGGCGTCTTGCACGTCCAGGCGCACGGTGTCGGCCGCGGCGTCGGCGGCCGGCAGGGCGAGCGGCAGGCGCAGCAGGCGCCGGTCGCGGGCGACCAGGGCGGTTACCTCGGTGGCGCTGCCGGCGTAGAGCGCCAGTTCGTCGAGCTTGAGCAGGCGCCAGGCCTGGCCCTGCGCTTCCAGCGCCAGCCATTCGTCGCCGGCCATGAAGCCGGCGGCCTCGGCCGCGCCGCCGCGCAGCACGGTCTTGACCTGGATGCCGCCGTTCTCGGCCACGCGCAGGCCCAGGCGCTGGGCGGTCTGCGCGGGGTCTGCCTGCAGGGTGATGCCGTGCGCGGCCAGTAGCTCGGCCAGCGGCAGGTCGGCGGTGCCGTGCACCCACTGCGCGATCTCGCCGGACCAGTCGCGGCCCGAGAGTTCCTGCAGCACGGCGAGCACGTCGGCTTCGGCCATGGGGCCGCCGCCGGTGCGCTGCCACAGCGCGCGCATCGCGTCGTCGAGCGTGGTGCGGCCTTCGCGGCGCAGCGCCAGGTCCAGGCACAGGGCGACGAGCGCGCCCTTGGTGTAGTAGCTGACCGTGGCGTTGGGCGTGTTCTCGTCCTGGCGGTAGTACTTGATCCAGGCGTCGAAGCTGGCCTGCGCCACCGACTGCACCAGGCGCCCGGGCGTCTGCAGCACCTGGTTGATGGCCTTGGTCAGCAGCTTGAGGTAGCCGGCGTGGTCGATCAGGCCGGCGCGGCGCAGCAGCAGGTCGTCGTAGTAGCTGGTGAAGCCCTCGAAGAACCACAGCAGGGCGGTGTAGTTCTCGCGCGCGTAGTCGTAGCGCGCGAACTCGGCCGGGCGCAGGCGCTTGACGTTCCAGGCGTGGAAGTATTCGTGGCTGACGAGCCCGAGCAGCGTGGTGTAGCCCTCGGACGCGCGCAGGTCCTTGTCGCTCTGGCCCAGGCGCGGCAGGTCGCGCCGGCTGCAGATCAGGGCCGTGGAGTTGCGGTGCTCCAGGCCGCCGTAGCCGTCGTTCACCGCGTTGAGCATGAAGAGATAGCCGTCGAACGGCGGCTGCCCCGCGCCGTGCCAGAAGCGTATGGCCTCCTCGCAGATGCGCTGCATGTCGCGCACCAGGCGCTCGCCGTCGAAGGAGGGCGCGGCGCCCGCCACCACCAGCCGGTGCGGCACGCCGCAGGCGCTGAAGCTGGCGGTCCACAGCGGGCCCATCTCCACGGGGCAGTCGGCCAGCTCGTCGTAGTCGCGCGCGGTGTAGCTGCCGAAGCCCGAGGCGTCCACCTGCAAGGGCGCGAGCCCCGTGGCCAGCGACCAGCCGGCCAGCTCCGGCGGCAGCACCACTTCGAGGCCGTGCGGCGCATCCTCCTGGCCGTGCACGCGCAGGCACAGGCTGGTGGCGTTGAAGAAGCCGCGCGTGGCGTCCAGCCAGGCCGTGCGCACCGAGTTGTCGTAGGCCGCCACGGCGTAGCTCAGCACCAAAGGCTCACCGGGCCTGCACTGCGCCACCCAGCGATGCTTGTCCAGTTGCGCGAGCGGCACCTCGGCGCCGCCCTGGCGCGCGCGCAGCGACTGCAGGTTCTTGGAGAACTCGCGCACCAGGTAGCTGCCCGGGATCCAGACGGGCAGCGAAAGCTCCTGCTGCGCAGCAGGAGCGGCCACGGTGAGCGTGACCCGGTACAGGTGGGCGCGGCACTCGCCGAGGTCGATGCGGTAGTGGATGGCGGTCGTGGCGGGCTGGAGGGAGGGCATGGGTGGTGCGGGCGGCGGTATCAAAAGAATAGCTGCCAGCGCTTGCTATACGTCATTTTCAGTATGAAAAATACCTGAAACAAAGGTATTACAAGCGCTGGCAGCTCATGTATCGGTAGCAAGGGCCGGCGCGCGGCCGGCTGCTACTTGTCGGCGGCGGCTGCCGCGGCCAGGCGCTTTTCCACGTCCTGCGCGCCGATGGCGCCGGGCACGCGCGAGCCGTCGGCAAAGATCAGCGTGGGCGTGCCGGTGATCTTGTGCTTGCGCCCGAAGGCCAGGTTGCGCTGCAGCGCGGCCGTGTCGCAGCTGGCGGTGGCCGGGGTCTTGTCGCGCAGCATGTGGTCTGCCCAAGCGGCGGCGCGGTCCTTGGCGCACCAGATGTTGCGCGACTTCTCGGCCGAGTCGGGGCTCAGGATGGGGTAGAGGAACAGGTAAATGGTCACGTTGTCCACGTTCTGCATGTCGCGCTCGAAGCGCTTGCAGTAGCCGCAGTTGGGGTCCTCGAACACGGCCAGCTTGCGCTCGCCCTTGCCGTGCACGATGGTGAACGCGTCCTGCAGCGGCAGCGCCTTGAAGTCCACGGCCGTCAGCTTGTTCAGGCGGTCCTCGGTCAGGTTGCGCCGCGCCTTGGTGTCGATCAGCTCGCCCTGGATCAGGTAGTTGCCCTGGGCGTCGGTGTAGAACAGGTCCGTGCCGATGCGCACCTCGTAGAGCCCCTTCATCGGCGTGGTGCGCACCTCGTCGATCTGCTGCAGCTGCGGGATGCGCTCGGCCAGGGTCTTGCGGATCGCCGCCTCTTGCGCCGAGGCGTTCAGGCCCAGGCACAGGGTGGCGGCGGCCAGCAGGGTGGGGAGAAGTTTCATTGCGTCGTTCCGTTCTTTCATCTCTATGCCGGGGGCGTCAATCGGTCCCCATGGCCCTTCGTGCCACCCAGGCCTTGAGCGGCCCGCTGTGCTCGAAACCCTTCATGCCCCAGTTGCGCAACGCGGCCAGCGCGCCCTCGCGCCGCGTGAAGAGCTGCTGCAGGCCGTCCATGGCCATGCCCATGGGCAGCAGCGCGGCCTTGCGTTCGCGTTCGTAGCTGCGCAGCACGCGCAGGTCGCCCACGCCGCGCCAGGCGGCGCGCTCGTGCAGCACGCGCGCCAGCGTGCGCGCGTCGCCCAGCCCCAGGTTCAGGCCCTGGCCCGCCAGCGGGTGCACGTTGTGCGCCGCGTCGCCGGCCAGCGCCCAGCTCATGCGGCCCTGGCCCGGGAGCAGGCCGCACCAGTGCCGCGCGCGCGCCTGCTGCAGCGGCCAGCTGGCGCGCGGGGCCGTCTGCCGCAGCGCGCCCAGGTTGTCGCGGCTGATCTCACGCAGGCGCTGCGTGAAGTCTTCCTCGCTGGCCTGCAGCCAGTGCGCGGCGTGTTCCTGCGGAACTGACCACACCACGGCCACGGAGCTCCCCTGCGCGCCATCGAGCGGCAGGAAAGCCAGGATGCTGCCGTCGGGCGCGAACCACTGGCGCGCCACCTGGCCGTGCGGCCGCTCGCACGCCAGGCGCGTGGCGATCGCGTGCTGGGCGTAGGGGGTCACGTCGAACTCCACGCCGAACTCCGCGCGCGTGCTGCTGGCGCGGCCCTCGCAGACCACGGTGAGCGGCGCGGCCACGGGCTCGGCCACCTGCTCCACCAGCGGCTGGAAGCGCACGGCGTCCGCCAGGCGCGCCTCCAGGGCCGGCACGTCCACGATCCAGGTCAGCGCGTCGCAGCCCTGCTGCGCGGCGTCGAAGCGCACCATGCCGTCCTGGTCGGCCTGCACCTGCATCTGCAGCACGGCCGTGGCGTGCTGCGCATCGGGCCAGCCACGCACGGATTCCAGCAGCGCGCGCGAGGCGGCATTGAGCGCGTAGGCGCGCACGTCGGCCGCCGCTGGCTGCGTGCCCGCCGGCGGTGCGACGAGGGCCACGCGCAGGCGCTCGCGCGCCAGCAAAAGTGCCAGGGTGCGGCCCACCACGCCCGCGCCGCGGATACATACATCGAAGGATTGCGCCATGCCAGCGATTGTAGAAGCCGGCAGGGCACGGCCCGGCGCGCTAGACGACGCCGGCTTCGCGCAGCGCCTGGATCGCCGCGGGCGGGTAGCCCAGCTCCTGCAGGATCTCGCCGGTGTGCTCGCCGGCCGTGGGCGGACGCCGCTGGATGCGCGGCGGCGTGCGCGAGAGGGTCGCGGGCGCCGCGACCAGCGGCACGGGCCGCGCGGCGCCGGGGTAGGCGACCTCGTGGAACGCGCCGGACTCGCGGATCAGCGGGTCGTCCAGCACCTCGCGCGGCGAGTTGATCGGGCCCGCTCGGCCATCACCTCGCTGAGCCATTCGCCGTGCTCGCCGCGCCGGCCGTCGTCCTGCAGGCGCGGGTCGTCCAGCAGCTCGGGCCTGCCGATCAGGCGCGCCCAGCGCCTGAACATGGCGGGGCCGATCACCTGGGTGATGATCCAGCCGTCCTTCACGCGGAAGATGTCCGAGGGCGCATAGTGCGGCGCCCGGTTGCCGGTGCGCTGGCGGCCCACCTGCAGCACCGCTTCCTCGATCAGCGCGCCGCTGGAGAAGTTGAGCGACGTCTGCAGCAGCGAGGCACCCACCTCCTGCCCCATGCCGCTATGTTTGCGCTCGTACAGCGCCATCATGGTGCCGAGCGCGCAGGACATGGCCGTCGCGAAATCGACCACCGGCACCATGGCCTTCATGGGCTGGCCGGGGTTGCCTGTGAGGTGGACCAGGCCGCCGATGGCCTGGCCGATGCCGTCGAAGCCGATGCGGTCACGCAGCGCGGGCGAGGCGCCGAACGCGGACGAGGCGGTGAGGATGATGTCGGGCCGGATGCGCCGCAGGCTCTCGTAGTCCAGGCCCAGGCCCTGCAGGGTGCGCGCGGGCATGTTGGCGACCACCACGTCCGCCCGTGCGATGAGCTTGTGCAGCACGGCCTTGCCCTGCGCGCTGTCCATGTCCAGGCTGATGGAGCGCTTGTTGCGGTTCGCCTGCAGGAACAGGGCACCGTCGCCCAGCTCCGACACCGGCACGATGTGGCGGTCCTCGCTGCCGCCGACGCGGTCCACGCGGATGACCTCGGCGCCGTAGTCCGCCAGCAAGGCGGCGCAGAACGGCCCGGCGACGTAGCGGCCCAGGTCCAGGACCCGGATGCCTTCCAACACCTGCTGCATGGCTGTCCTCCTCTCGCTTCGGTTCAGGAAGGCATGCGTGCCGACGGAAAGCTGGGCTGGCGCTTGTTGCGCAGCGCATCGACGCCTTCCTTCGCGTCGGCGCCCATGAAGCACAGCATCTCCAGCGCCAGCGAGTTGTCGAAGACCGGGCCGGCCATGCGCATCCAGTTGTTGAGCGACTTCTTGGTCGCGCGGATCGCCGCCTGGCTGCCGCCCGCCAGCCTGGCGGCGATGGCGAGCGCGCGGGGCAGCACGTCCTCGCGCGGCGCGCAGAAGGTGACGAGGCCCAGGCGCTCGGCCTCCTTGCCGTCGATGAAGTCGGCCGTCATCAGGTAGTACTTGGCCTTGGCCATGCCGCACAGCAGCGGCCAGACGATGGCCGCATGGTCGCCCGCCGAAACGCCCAGGCGCGCGTGGCCGTCGGTGATCCTGGCGCCCTCGGCCATCACGCTCACGTCGGCCAGCAGCGCCACGGCCAGGCCCGCGCCCACGGCAACGCCGTTGATGGCGGTGACGATGGGCTTCTCGCAGGCGAGCATGTTGTAGACGATGTCGCTGGCCTCCTTCATCACCACCGACATGACCTCGTGGTTGCCCGTCATCTCCTCCACGAAGGCGAGGTCGCCGCCCGCCGAGAAGGCCCGGTCGCCCGCGCCCGTGACCACGACGACCTTGACCGTGGGGTCCTGGTCCACCACGGCCCAGAGCTGGGTCAGCTCCCAGTGCAGGCGCGCGTTGGTGGCGTTCATCACCTCGGGGCGGTTCAGGGTGGCGAGCAGCACGCCGTCGGGCTGGCGGTCGAAAAGAATGAATTGGAAGTCTTCGTAGCGCATGGTTGAAAAAAGAGGTCAAAAGTCAGATCACGCCGGCCGCCTGCAGGGCGGCCATCTCGTCGGCGCCAAGCCGCAGGAGCCGGCCGTAGATCTCCGCGTTGGCCGATCCCAGCTCCGCCGCGGGCTGGTCGAACTGCGACGGCGTGCGGGAGAAGCGGATGGGCAGGCCCATGCCGATCGCGCCGATGCCGCCCAGCCGGGGGTGGGCGAGCTGCGTCAGCGCACCGCTGGCGTGCAGCAGCGGGTCGTTCAGCACCTGCAGCGGCGTGCGCACGCGCACGCAGGGCACGCCGCGCCGGTGCTGCAGTGCGTCCACGACCTCATCGGCACCGAGGCCGCCGGTCCAGGCCACGATCAGGGCGTTGAGCTCGGCCGCGTGCTTCATGCGGATGCCGCGGTGGGCGAAGCGCGGGTCGTCGGCCAGCTGCGGCTGCCCCATGGCGTCGAGCAGGCCCGCCATCCATTCGTCGGAGAAGGCGACGATGGCCACGTGCCCGTCCCGGGCCGGGTACACGCCGAAGGGCGCGAGCCGGTCGTGGAAGTTGCCCGAGCGCAGCGGGTAGCCGTTCGCGCTCATCACGTCGAAATGCTCCTCGGCCAGCAGCGAGGCGAGGCAGTCCAGCATCGAGACCTGGACGTGCTGCCCCTCGCCCGTGCGGCCCCGGTGGATCAGCGCGGCCATCACGCCCTGCACCGCGAACATCGGCGCGAGCAGGTCGGCGATCGGCAGGCCCCAGCGCGTGGGCGGGCCGTCCTGCGGGCCCGTCACCTCCATGATCCCGCTGAGCGCCTGGACGATGATGTCCATGCCCTTGAGGCCGGGCGAGGGGCTGGGCTCGCCGAAGGCCTTGATGGAGGCGTAGACGATGCGCGGGTTGGCCTCGCGCACCCGCTCGTAATCGACCCCGAGCCGGGCGGTCGCGAGCGCGCTCATGTTCTCGATCACCACGTCGCACTCCTTGGCCAGGCGCATGAACAGCGCGTGGCCCTGGGGCGACTTGAGGTCCAGCGTGAGGCTCTTCTTGTTGCGCGCGCGGTTGAGCACGGTCAGGGATATTTCGTCCTCGCGCCGGCCGCCGAAGTGGGTGCCGCCGGCCCCCACGAAGGGCGGGTTGGTGCGCGCGATGTCGCCGCCGCCGGGCGATTCGACGTGGATCACCTCCGCCCCCATGCCGCCCAGCAGCAGCGAGCCGTAGGGGCCGGCGAGGGCGACGGTCAGGTCCAGCACCCGGATGCCCGCGAGCGGGCGGGCCAGTGCGTTTGGCATGCGTGCCCCTGGCGCTCAGCGGTTGAACGATTGCGCCAGCGCGATGATCTCGCGCGCGGTCTTGACGTGGGCGATGTCGATGTGCTCGCCGTCATACATGACCGAGGCGCGGCCCTGCTTCTGGGCTTCTTCAAGCGCGTCGATCATTCCCTGGTAGTAAGCGACGTCCTCTGCCGTCGGCGTGTAGGCGCGGTTGATGGTTTCCACCTGCATCGGGTGCAGGGCCAGTTCGCCGGACATGCCCAGCTGCCGGTCGAACGCCGAGGCCCTGGCCAGCCCCTCCAGGTCCTTGATCTGCTGCCAGATGCCGCCGATGGGCTGCTTGCCCGCGGCGCGCGCGGCCATCACCACGCGGGACTTCATGTACTCGGACTCGCGGCCCTCGGCCGTCCACACGTACTTGAGTGCGCGGCCCACGTCGGCGTTCTTGGCCGTGGCGCCCACGATGGCGGGCACGCGCTCGTGCTGCGCGATCTCGAAGGCCAGCTGCAGCGAGCGGGCCGTCTCCAGCAGCGGGATCAGCCGGAGGGAGCCCAGCGGCAGGTTGGCGCGCGTCTCGGCCTCGGCCAGCATGCAGGCGGCCATGTGAACGTCCTCCGGCCCCCAGGGCTTGGAGATGAAGATGCCTTCGACGCCGGGTTGCGCGATGGCGACGATGTCGTCCAGGTCGTAGATGTGCGCCGTGCGGTTGATGCGCACCCAGATGCGCTGGCCCTGGGCGATGAGCTCGGGGATCTTGCGGGCGACCAGCGCGCGCGCGGCCAGCTTCTCGGTAGGCGGCACGCTGTCCTCCAGGTCGAGGATCAGCGCGTCGGCGCGGGCGTTGGCCGCCTTGTCGAGCATGGATTCCTTGTTGCCGGGAACGAAGAGAAAGGAACGAATGGGCTTCATCTGTGTCGTCATGCGAGTCTCCGAGTGGTCAGGGTTTGGAATAAAAAAACAGGCGCCCCGGCCCGATGCGGCGGTATAGTCGGCCGCTGAAAATGTCCGGAACATTCAACAAAGTCCACCTCATCCGCCAGGTCGACCTGTTCACGCTCAAGCTGTTTCTCTCGGTCGTCGAAGAGGGGCAGGTGGGGCGGGCAGCGGCGCGCGAGAACATCGCCGCCTCGGCGGCCACCAAGCGCGTGCAGGACCTGGAGGAGATCGTCGGCGTGCCGCTGTTCGACCGCAATCCGCGCGGCGTCATTCCTACGGCGGCCGGGCTCGTCCTGGCGCGCCACTTGACGCAGGTCTTCGGCACCTTCGAGGACATACGCCGCGACATCAGCGAATTCACCGAGGGCGTGCGGGGCATGATCCGCGTCGCATCGACCGGCGGGATCATCTTCCAGTACCTGTCGCGTGAGATCGGCGAGTTCGCCCGCAGCTTTCCGCAGGTCGACATCGACCTGCGCGAGGGCTCCAATCCGGAGGTGCTGCGCGCCGTGACCCAGGGCGAGGTCGACGTCGGCGTCTTCGCCGTCGCACCGGGCCTGACCGAGGGGGCCTTCGACGTGCGCGAGTACCGGACGGACCGGCTCATCGCCGTCGTGCCCATCGGCCACCCTCTGGCGCAGCGGCACAGCGTGAAGATCACGGACCTGCTCGCGTACAACTACATCGCCATCGCGCCGTCCACCAGCCTCATGGCGCAGGTGCGCCAGGCCGCGGCGAACGCGGGCATCGTGTTCAAGCCCAAGTACACGGTCAACAGCGTCTATGCGGCCGCGGACCACATGCTCACGCCGCAGGACCTGGAGTTCGTCCAGACGGTGCCGCTGGACGAGCCGTGGGCGGCGCGCCTGCTCCTCGTGGCCACGCCCCAGGGGCGCAGCGTGTCGGTGGCGACGCGCAACTTCATCGCGCAGCTCACCGACCGTCCCGGCTAGGCTGCCGCGTTTCATACGACCTTGCGCTCGCGCAGCGCCGCCACGTCCGCGGGCGCCAGCCCGAGCCAGCCGGCGAGCACCTCGTCCGTGTGCTCGCCCAGCCGCGGCGGGTGGGCGAGGGGAATGTCGGGCGTATCGCTCATCTTGATCGGGTTGCCCGGGATCTGCACGCGGCCCCACAGCGGGTCGTCGATCTGCACGAGCATGTCGCGCGCCGCGATGTGCGGGCAGGTGAACAGGTCGTCCACGTCGTTCACCACCGAAGCCGGCACGCCGTGGTCGAGCAGCGCCTGCACCGCCTCGGCGCGGGTGCGCGCCAGCAGCCAGGGCTCGATGTGGGCGTCCATGGTCTTCTGGTTGTTGCGCCGCGACAGGCCGTCCTTGAAGCGTTCGTCATGGGCGAGCTGCGGCTGGCCGATGGCTTCGCAAAAGCGCTGCCACACATGCTCGCCCAGCACGGCGATCACGATGTAGCCGTCGGCCGTGCGGTAGGTGCCGAACGGGGCCGTGAGCGCGTGCGCGCCGGGCGGGTACTTTTCCTTGAACACCGAATACATGGCGATCGGCAGCTCGTTGATCACCAGGGCCGCGTCGTACAGCGAGACATCGACCTTCTGCCCCTTGCCCGTCTTGCCGCGCTGCAGCAGCGCCAGCAGCGCGCCCTGCGCGGCGACGATGCCGGCCTGGATGTCGCCCAGCGAGACGCCCAGGTAGATCGGGCGGTCGCCGCTGCGCTCGGGCCGGTACATCAGGCCGCTGAGCGCCTGGGCCACGATGTCGAAGGCCGGGTATTCGGTGTAGGGGCTGGGCTTCACGTCGCCGTGGCCGTAGCCGGAGATGGCGACGTAGATCAGCCCGGGGTTCAACTCCCGCAGGTCGGCGTAGCCCAGCCCCAGCTTGTCCATCACGCCGGGGCGCAGGTTCTCCAGCACGATGTCGGCCTTTTCGGCCAGTTGCCGGAAGACGCGCTTGCCCTCTTCGGTCTTGAGGTTCAGCGTGACGCTGCGCTTGTTGCGGTTCGAGCGCAGGAAGGACAGGCTCTGCGGTGTGCCTTCCTCGTCCGGCCGCACGGGGCTGGTGCTGCGCGAATGGTCGCCCTTGCCCGGTTCCTCGATCTTCACCACCTCGGCGCCGGCATCGGCCAGCCACATGGATGCGAACGGGCCGGCGATGAAGTTCTCGATCGCGAGCACGCGCACGCCGTCCAGGGGGCGCTGAACAGGGTTCGGCGTGTTCATTGGACGGCTCCTGCGTCGCGCAGCGCGGCACGCCGGGCCGCATCGATGCCCCAGTCCTGCAGCGCCTCGTCCGTGTGCTGGCCCGGGTGCGGCGCGCCGCGCTGGATGGCGCCCGGCGTGCGGCTGAAGCGCGGCGCCGGGGCCGGCTGCACCACGCCGTCGAATTCCACGAAGGTGCCGCGCTCCTTCAGGTGCGGGTGCTGCGGCGCCTCGCCCATGGACAGCACCGGGGCGAAGCACACCTCGGAGCCTTCCATGATGCGGCACCACTCCGCGCGGGTGCGGGTCTTGAACACGCGGGCGAAGGTCTCCTTCAGCGCGGGCCAGCGGCTCTGGTCATGCTGGTCCGGGAGGCCGGCCGTGGCAAGGCCCAGCTTCTCCAGCGTCTCCCGGTAGAAGCGCGGCTCGTTCGACGCGAGCGCGACGTAGAGGCCATCCTGGGTTTCATACACGCCGTAGAACGGCGCGCCAGAATCGAGCCGGTTCGTGCCGCGCTCGTCGGTCCAGACGCCCGCCGCGCGCATGCCGTACATGAGGGTCATCAGCGATGCGCTGCCGTCCACCATGGCCGCATCGACCACCTGGCCGCGCCCGCTGCCGCGCGCTTCCAGGATGGCGCTGACGATGCCCAGCGCGAGGTAGAGCGCGCCGCCGCCGAAGTCGCCCGCCAGGTTCAGCGGCGGCACGGGCGGGCCGCCGCGCGTGCCGATGGAGTGCAGCACGCCGGTGAGCGCGATGTAGTTCAGGTCGTGCCCCGGCGCCTGCGCCAGCGGGCCGTCCTGCCCCCAGCCGGTCATGCGGCCATAGACCAGGCGCGGGTTGACGGCCATGCACGCGTCGGGCCCCAGGCCCAGCCGCTCGGCCACGCCGGGGCGGAAGCCCTCGATGAGGGCATCGGCCTGCGCGACCAGCGCGCGCACGGCTTCGACTGCCTGCGGCTTCTTGAGGTCCATCGCCACCGAGCGCCGGCCGCGGTGCAGCAGGTTGAACTTCTCGGGCATGGCGATGCCGCTGTCCGATGCCGCGATCCGGTCGATGCGCAGCACGTCGGCGCCCAGGTCGGACAGCAGCATGGCCGCGAACGGCCCGGGGCCGATGCCTCCGAGTTCGATGATCTTCACGCCGGCAAGCGGCCCCGTGCTCTGTTGTCCCATGTTCTGCGTCCTCTGTGTGGAATCCGTATGGGGCCGAACGGTAAGTGAGCGGAACCTGCAAGCCAACTTTCGATTTCCGAATCAGGGCTTCTCGCTTCGCGAAGCTGCGCGGGGAAAGAATGCCCTTCGCCAAAACCGAATCGGTGCTTCGCAACTGGCAAGTTGATGCTGCGCAGGGGGCTGCCTAGGATTGCCTGCACCGGGTGATTCCTCGCCCAGTCATCTCTCAACCCAACAGCAAGGAGCAAGCATATGGCCGGCATGTATTACGAAGATCTGGAACCGGGCGTCGTCGTCGAGCACGCGATCCGCAGGACGGTGACCGAGACGGACAACATCCTGTTCTCCGCGATGACCTACAACTGTGCGCCGCTGCACATCGACGCCGAGTACAGCAAGGGCAGCATCTACGGCCAGCGCCTGGTCAACAGCATGTTCCTGCTAGCGCTGGTGGCCGGCATCACGGTGTATGAAACCACCCTGGGCACCACGCTGGGCAAC
>Ga0209959_100774_pt1 | contig 16457 bp, 16 predicted proteins | sample ThiBiot_300_biof_2_FD_183943 | JGI IMG/M metagenome (GOLD analysis project Ga0209959, IMG submission 183943) | Wastewater bioreactor microbial communities from Cape Town, South Africa - Thiocy_expt_300_biof (SPAdes) | ecosystem: Engineered > Bioremediation > Thiocyanate > Unclassified | place...
TCATGAGCTTGTAGCGCCGCTCCATCTCGGCCACGCACCAGTTCAGGCCGTGGGCGGCCTGCTTCATGTCGGTGACCACGGGCGCGAGCAGGTGCGGGATGCCCTCGTAGACCGACATCTCCAGCATCTTGGGGTCGATCATCAGGAGGCGCACGTCGCGCGCCTCGGCCTTGTAGAGCAGCGACAGGATCATGGCGTTGATGCCCACCGACTTGCCCGAGCCCGTGGTGCCGGCCACGAGCACGTGCGGCATCTTGGCCAGGTCGGCCACCACGGGCGCGCCCACGATGTCCTTGCCCAGGCCCATGGTCAGCAGGCTCTTGGCGTCGTGGTAGACCTGCGAGCCCAGGATCTCCGCCAGGCGTATGGTCTGGCGCTTGGCGTTGGGCAGCTCCAGCGCCATGAAGTTCTTGCCCGGGATGGTCTCGATCACGCGGATGGACACCAGCGACAGCGAGCGCGCCAGGTCCTTGGCCAGGTTCACGATCTGCGAGCCCTTCACGCCCGTGGCGGGCTCGATCTCGTAGCGCGTGATCACCGGCCCGGGCATGGCGGCCACCACCGTCACGTCCACGCCGAAGTCCTTGAGCTTCTTCTCGATCAGGCGGCTGGTCATCTCCAGCGTCTCGGGCGAGACGGTCTCCTGGCGCGCCTGCGCCGCGTCCAGCAGGTCCACCTGTGGCAGGCGGCTGTCGGGCATGTCGCTGAACAGGGGCTTCTGGCGCTCCTTGACCACGCGCGTGCTCTGCGGCACGTCGGCGAGCACGGGCTCGATGATGTGCACGGGCTGCGGGTGCTGGACCTCGATCTCGTGACGCTCTTCCTGCACCACCTCCTCGCGCTCGCGCGCGGCGCGCCGGCCCACGGCGACGTCCTTGGCCTTCTCGCGCTGCGCGCGGCCCGACTGCACCAGCGCATCGATGCGCGCGCCGAGGCGCTCTGCCAGGTGCCCCCAGGAGAAGCGGAATACCAGCGCCGCGCCCAGCACCACCAGCACCACGCCCGCCAGGCCCGAGCCCGTGAAGCCCAGCCATTTGACGGCCGCAGGCCCCGTCACGTAGCCCAGCATGCCGCCGGCGTGGCCGGGCAGCAGGGCCTCGAAGCGGTACAGCCGCGACCATTCCAGCGCCGTGCTCGCGCACATCAGCACCACCAGGCCGCCCCAGAACATGGCGCGCCGCAGCCAGGGCCCCTGGGCCGCCGCGCCGCCCTCGCCGCCGCGCATCCAGCGCGCCAGCGACGACAGCCAGGCGCGCACGCCCGCCGCCACGCACCACCACACGGAAAAGCCCAGCACGAAGTAGCTGCCATCGGCCAGCCAGGCGCCAAGGCGCCCCACCCAGTTGGCGAGCTGCCGCCCGTCGCCCGCGCCCGAGGTGGACCAGGCCGCGTCCTGCGCGGAATAGCTCACGAGGGCCAGCAGCCAGAAGACCAGGGCCAGCAGGCCCAGCACGAGGCCGATCTCATGGCCGAAGCGCGCCGCAGCCGAACGCGGCGCCGATCTGCCCGCCGCCGATGCGTTGAGGGTATTGAGGGAGTAGGTCATGGGATGAAGAGCCTGCAAGCTTACCCCATGGTGGGCGGCGCATATGCCCACGCGGCCGCCGTGATTCGTGCCTTCTTACAATGGCCGCGCTGACAGCCCTCCATGGCTCTTTCAACGGGCCACTACAAACATTTACCTTCTGCCATGTCCACTACGCAACACGCCAAAGTCATGATCCTCGGCTCCGGCCCGGCGGGCTACACCGCCGCCGTGTACGCCGCGCGCGCCAACCTCGACCCGGTGCTCATCACCGGCATGGCCCAGGGCGGCCAGCTCATGACCACGACCGAGGTGGACAACTGGCCCGCCGACGTGAACGGCGTGCAGGGCCCCGAGCTGATGCAGCGCTTCCAGGAGCATGCCGAGCGCTTCAAGACCAAGATCGTGTTCGACCACATCGGCAAGGTGGACCTGTCGCGCCGCCCCTTCACGCTCACGGGCGACAGCGGCGAGTACACCTGCGACGCGCTCATCATCGCCACCGGCGCCTCGGCCAAGTACCTGGGCCTGCCGTCGGAGGAGGCCTTCATGGGCCGCGGCGTGTCGGCCTGCGCGACCTGCGACGGCTTCTTCTACCGCGACCAGGAGGTGTGCGTGATCGGCGGCGGCAACACCGCCGTGGAAGAGGCCCTGTACCTGGCCAACATCGCGCGCAAGGTGACGCTGGTGCACCGCCGCGACAAGTTCCGCGCCGAGCCCATCCTGGTGGACAAGCTCATGGAGCGGGTGGCCGCCGGCAAGATCGAGCTCAAGACCTTCTTCACGCTCGACGAGGTGCTGGGCGACGCCTCCGGCGTGACCGGCATCCGCATCAGGCACACCGGGGACGGGCGCACCGAGGACATCGCGCTGCAGGGCTGCTTCATCGCCATCGGCCATGCGCCCAACACCGAGATCTTCCAGGGCCAGCTCGCCATGGAAAACGGCTACCTCATCACCCAGGGCGGCCTCAAGGGCTTCGCCACGCAGACCAGCGTGCCCGGCGTGTTCGCCGCGGGCGACGTGCAGGACCACGTGTACCGCCAGGCCATCACCAGCGCCGGCACGGGCTGCATGGCGGCGCTCGACGCCCAGCGCTTCCTTGAGCAGCAGTGATCTTCGCGGCCGCGCTATAATGCGCGGCTTTGCTGGATTCGGGCGCCCTTCGCGCCCGGTGACGGCCGGGTTACCGCCACCCGTTTGAACTGGCGAGGTGAGGCTGCAGGCCACAAGGGGCCGGCAGCCGTGCAACTATCGGAGTGTCCTCATGGCACGCGTATGTGAAGTCACGGGCAAGAAGCCCATGGTGGGAAACAACGTTTCCCACGCCAACAACAAGACCAAGCGTCGTTTCCTGCCCAACCTGCAGTACCGCCGTTTCTGGGTGGAGAGCGAGAACCGCTGGGTGCGCCTGCGTGTTTCCAGCGCCGCCCTGCGTCTGATCGACAAGAACGGCATCGACTCCGTGCTCGCAGACATGCGCGCCCGTGGCCAGGCCTGATTCACTGAAGGAGAACCACCATGGCTGCTAAAGGCGGACGCGAAAAGATCAAGCTGGTGTCGACGGCCGAGACCGGTCACTTCTACACCACCACCAAGAACAAGAAGACGATGCCCGAGAAGATGAGCATCATCAAGTTCGACCCCAAGGCTCGCAAGCACGTCGAGTACAAGGAAGCCAAGCTGAAGTAATTCGGCCCGGCCCCTCGAAGAACCGCCACGGCGCAGGCCCTGGCGGTTTTTTCATGTCCTTTTTTGATAGCTGAAAGCGCTTGCCCCGCAAGCGCTGCAGCCGTTTTTGGCCTATTTTTTCTGCCACACGGCGGCGAAGAAGCCGTCGGTCTGGTGGCGGTGCGGCCACAGGCGCAGGTAGCGCATGCCGTCGTCGCCGCCGCTGCACAGGCCGGCCGCCTGCTCCACCTTGAGCTGCGCCAGCAGTTCGCCCGCGGCCAGCGGCGCGAAGTCGGGGTGGGCCGCGCCGAAGGCCTCGGCGATCGCCTCGTTCTCCTCGGGCAGCATGCTGCAGGTGGCGTAGACCAGGCGCCCGCCGGACTTCACGAGGCGCGCGGCGCTTTCCAGGATGGCCGTCTGCTTGGCCGTGAGCTCCTGCACCGCCTGGGGGCCCTGGCGCCACTTCAGGTCGGGGTTGCGCCGCAGCGTGCCCAGGCCGGAACACGGCGCATCGACCAGCACGCGGTCGATCTTGCCGGCCAGGCGCTTGACGCGCTCGTCCCTCTCGTGCGCCAGCGCGGCCGGGTGCACGTTGGACAGGCCCGAGCGCGCCAGGCGCGGCTTGAGCGCGTCGAGCCGGTGGCCCGACACGTCGAACGCGTACAGCCGCCCGGTGTTGCGCATCTGCGCGCCGATGGCCAGGGTCTTGCCGCCCGCGCCGGCGCAGAAGTCCACCACCATCTCGCCGCGCTTGGCATCCAGCAGCAGGGCCAGCAGCTGCGAGCCCTCGTCCTGCACCTCCAGCGCGCCGCGCGCGAAGGCGTCCAGCTTGTTGAGCGCGGGCTTGCCCTGCACGCGCAGGCCCCAGGGGGAATACGGCGTGGGGGCGGCCTGGATGCCGGCCTGCGCCAGCTCCTTGCGCATGTCCTCGCGCTTGGCCTGCAGGGCGTTGACGCGCAGGTCCAGCGGCGCCTGCTCCTGCAGGCTGGCCGCCAGGGCCCAGAACTCGTCGCCCAGCTGCGCCTTCAGGGGCTGCGCCAGCCACTGCGGCAGGTTGTGGCGCTGGGGTTCGAGCAGCTCGTCCTCGCGCACGCCGTCGCAGGCGTCGAGCCAGTCCTTTTCCTGCGGCGTCAGCGCGCTCTTGAGGAAGTCGCGCGGGCCGCGCTGGGCGCGCGGGTCGGCGCGGCGGGCCTGCTCGTCGAGCTGGCCGGCGAAGCCGAGGATGGCCAGGCGCCGCTCCCTGGGGCCGGAGCCCGAGCGCGCGAGCTGCTCGAACAGCGGCTTCCTGCGCAGCACGGCGTAGGCGGTCTCGGCCAGCGTGGCGCGCTCGCGGGGGCCGAGCGCGCGGTGGTCACGGAAATAGCGCGACACCACGGCGTCGGCCGGGTGTTCGAAGGTCAGGGTCAGACGCACCAGCTCTGCGCAGGCGTCCAGAAGGGCTTTGGGATGCATGGGGCGATTGTCCCATTGCGCGCCGCTGCCCTGGCCGCTCAACGCGTGAACACCGGCACGCGCGCATGGGCGCGGATTTCCTGCAGCGTGGGCGACTCGCCCGCCCACAGCACGAGCGCGGGCCCCGGCAGGCTCAGGCCGCGCTCCAGCGCGCGGCAGAGCGGGTAGCGCTCGCCGTCCGGCAGGCCGGGCAGGTCCACGAAGACGACGTAAGCGCGCCGCCCCGGAAACTCGCGCAGGCGCTTGCACACGATCCACGCCGCCGCCACGGGCTTGCAGCGCGCCAGCTCGGCCTGCACCTCGCCCAGCTCGAAGGCGCCCAGGTCGTGCGGCGCGGTCTGGCTGAAGCACGGGGTCTGCGTCAGCTCCTCCCACGCGCGCTCCTCGCCCTCCTGCGCCTGCCGGTGCCGCTCGCGCCACAGCTTGAGGGCGGCCGCATCGTGCTCCAGGCCGGGGCGTGGCGTTTCCAGCTCGTCCACGGCCGTGCGCGCCGCCCACCAGCGCTGGTCGCCGCCCGCGTCCCACAGGCGCTGCAGCCCTTGCAAGCGCGCGGCGCGGTCGTCCTCGGGCAGCGTCTGCACCAGCCCGCGCAAGGCGCCCAGGTGCCCGTCGCGGCGGCGCAGGGCGAGTTCGTACAGCGGGCGCACCGGGGCCTGCGGGTCGAGCTGGCGGCGCAGCGCGGCTTCTTCGACCAGTTCGTCGGCGCTGCCCTGCGCGCGCGCGGCGGCCAGGGCCTGCACCCGCGCCCGCACGCGGCCGAGCCAGGCGTGGTGCTGCTTCCAGTCGCTGGCGTTGTCCTTGCACCAGGCGCGGTCGAAGCGCGCGATCCAGCGCCCGGCCTCGCCGAGCAGCCCCAGCGCGCCGCGGCGCGACCAGTCGGGCAGCGCGGGCGCGCCGCCCAGGGCCTCGACGCGGTCGCGCAGGACGGGGTGGGTGTCGTCCACGCCGCTCAGGCGCGCCAGCGCCTGGCGCAGCGCCTCGCGCGCGAAGGCAGGCTCGGGCGCGAGCGCGAGCTGGTCGCGCATCGCCTGGTACGGCCCCACGGGCAGCGCGTGCGCCGCCGCCGCGCGCCAATGGCCGGCCCAGAAGTGCTCCTGCAGCCAGGCGCCCTTGACCTCGATCTCGACGAGCGCCGCCACGGCCGCCTCGCGCCCGAGCAGGCGGCCCGCGATGCGGTCGGCCTCGTATTCGTCCTGGCGCGCCAGCGCGAAGGTCTTGGCCGCGAAGCGCGGAAAGTACCAGTCCAGGAACGCCTGGGTGGCTGCGGCCACGGGCCCGGCGTCGCCGCGCATGCTGTCGTGCAGGCGCAGCCACGACAGGCGCGTGCGGTAGATCCAGGCGGCGAAGCGCCCGTGGCCGCCGCGCAGGTGCCCGTACTCGTGCGCCAGCACGGCCAGCAGGCGCGCCTTGTCGAGCGCCATGAGCAGCGGCAGGCCGATGGTGAGGGTGTTCACGGCGCCGCCGAACAAGCCCCAGCGCGGCGTCTGGCAGATGCTGGCGTTGAAGTCGCCGTCCAGGTAGACGGCGTGCAGCGGCGGGCCCTTGACCTTGCGGCGGATGCGCTCCAGCGCCTCGAACAGCGCGGGCGCGTCGCGCACGGTGATCTGCAGGCCCTCGGGCGCGTCCAGCCGCACCCAGAGGGCGCGCAGGCTGGTCCACAGCAGGCCCAGCGCCGCGATCAGCACCCACACCAGCGCGAAGCGAAAGCGCCCGGCCAGCACCTGCGGCAGCGCCCAGGCCACCAGCGCGCCGGCCAGCAGCAGGCAGCCCAGCACCCAGGCATAGCCCAGCGCGGCGAACGCCGCGACGCCGCGGCGGTAGGCGCGGCTGTTTTCGGCGCTGGCGTGTTCGCTCAGGCGCACCAGGTGCACGAAGTCGGCCTGGTCCATGGGCCTCTCTCCCTCGTTTTAGGATGGGCGGATTTAAGCATGCCCACCGACGCCGACCTCCCGCCCCTGCCCGCCGTGCCCCCGGGCCTGTACCGCCACTACAAGGGCGGCCTGTACGAAGTGCTGGGCACCGCGCGCCACAGCGAAACGCTGGAACCCCTGGTGGTGTACCGCGCGCTGTACGGCGCGCACGGCCTGTGGGTGCGGCCTGCGGCGATGTTCACCGAAACAGTGGTGATCGGCGGCGTGCGGCAGCCGCGCTTCGTGGCCCTGGAGGATTTGAATGAAAACAGCCTATAGCCCTTGCCCATCAAGCGCTAGCAGCTATTCATTCAGTAGCGAATTGGCGCGCGGCAGCACCAGCATGGCGCGCAGGCCCCCGCCCTCGGCGTTGTGCAGCTGCAGGCTGCCGCCGTGGCGCTCGGCGATGTCGCGGGCGATGGACAGCCCCAGGCCCACGCCGCCGCTCTGGCGGTTGCGCGAGCCCTCGGCGCGGTAGAACGGCTCGAACACGCGGTCCAGCTCGGCCTCGGGCAGGCCGGGGCCGTGGTCGCGCACGGCAATGCGCACGCGCGCGCCGTCGTCGGCCAGCGTGACCTCGGCGCCGCCGCCGTAGCGCACGGCGTTGCCGATCAGGTTGGCGATGCAGCGGCGCAGCGCGCCGGCCTGCGCGGGCAGCGGGCCGGCGCGGCCCGCCACCCGCACGGCGTGGCCGCAGTCGGCCTCGTCGTCGGCCAGGCTCTGCACCAGGGCCTGCAGGTCCAGCGGCGCCATGGGCTCGCCGGCGGCGACGCCGCGCAGGTGGTCCAGCGTGGCGCCGATCATGGCGTCCATCTCGGCGATGTCGCGCGTGAAGCGCGCGCGCTCGGCGTCGCCGGGCAGGGCCTCGGCGCGCAGGCGCAGGCGCGTGAGCGGCGTGCGCAGGTCGTGCGAGACGGCGGCGACGAAGCGGTCGCGGTCCTGCAGCTGGCGGCGGATGCGCGCCTGCATCTGGTTGAAGACGCGGCTGGCCTCGCGGCATTCGCGCGTGCCGTCCTCGGGCAGCGGCGCCCGGGCGATGTCGCGGCCCAGCTCGCGCGCGGCGGCGGCCAGGCGGTCGATGGGCCGGGCCAGCCAGCGCGCCGCCACCCAGGCGGCCAGCAGCAGCACGCCCAGGCGCACGCCGATGTCCAGCAGCAGGCCCGCGTGCAGCGCCGGCGGGCCGGGGGGCGGCGCGGCCATGGCGTGCGCCCCGGGGGGCGGGGGTGCGGGGCGTGCCGGGCGCAGCTCGAACATCAGCGTGAGCGCGAGCACGTGGCTCACCAGCACGGCAGCGGCCAGCAGCAGCGCCAGGCGGCCGAACAGCGTGTCCGGCAGGCAGCGCGCCAGCGCGCCGAGGCGCGCTGCGCTCACGCCGGGCCTCCGGCGTAGCCCTGCACGCTGCGGGCGTTGAAGACGTAGCCCGCGCCGCGCACGGTCTTGATGAGCCCGGGCTCGCGCGGGTCGTCGCTGAGCTTGTGGCGCAGGCGCGAGACCAGCAGGTCGATGCTGCGCTCGAACGCGTCCATGGCCCGGCCGCGCGCCTGCTCCATGAGCTGATCGCGGCTGCACACGCGCCGGGGCGTGCCCAGGAAGGTCCAGAGCAGGCGGAATTCGGCGTTCGACAACGGCACCACCACGCCGCGCGGCGAGACCAGGTGGCGCTCCAGCCGGTGCAGCGCCCAGCCGTCGAAGCGCACCACGCCGGGCGGCGGCGCGGCGCGCGTGCCCAGGCGGCGCAGCACGCTCTGGATGCGCGCCACCAGCTCGCGCGGCTCGAACGGCTTGGCCATGTAGTCGTCGGCCCCCATCTCCAGGCCCAGCACGCAGTCGTAGGGGTTGGCGCGCGCCGTCAGCATGATGATGGGCACCTGGGTGTGCTGGCGCAGCTCGCGCGCGAGCGTGAGGCCGTCGGTGCCCGGCAGCATGATGTCGAGCACGATGAGGTCGATGGGATGGGCCGCCATCTGCGCGCGCAGCGACGGGCCGTCGCCCGCCGCGTGGGCGGTGAAGCCGAAGCGGGCGAGGTACTGCGTCAGCAGCGTGGTGATGTCTTCGTCGTCGTCGACGACCAAGATGTGGGACATGCGCGGGAAGGCGGGCCGTGAAGGCGCCAGTGTAGGAAGCGCGGGCGCCGGGCCATGGAGCGATCTGCACGGCTTTTGCCGGCCTGTTCGGCGCCTCGGGCGGGCTTTTGTACCCGCTTCGGTACAAACAGGACAACACCGGTTTACGCGCGCCGCGAAGAATGGTTCTCCAGGCCCGGGCCCCCTGCCCCGCGCCAGGAAACGAAAGGAACACCACCATGACGAGCATAGGCAGCGTCGGCAGCGCCTGGTCCAGCGCCAGCCTGCAGCGCAGCGCGGGCCACCGCGCACCGGAAAAGCTGCTGTCCAAGCTGGACACCGACCAGAGCGGCGGCGTGGACGGCACGGAGCTGCAGTCCCTGATCGACGACGTGGCGCAGAAGACCGGCACCACCCTGGACACGAGCGCCAAGGACATGCTGACGCAGTACGACGCCGACGGCGACGGCAGCCTGAACGGCGATGAGCTGGGCGACGCGATGAAGAGCCTGCTGCCGCCCCCGCCGACCACGATGGAGTTCGCGCAGTCGCGCGGCATGGCGGGCGACGACCTGTTCGCCAAGGTGGACGGCGACGGCGATGGCAGCGTGAGCCAGGACGAGCTGCAGTCGCTGCTGGAAAAGATGTCCGGCGGCGCCGCGAGCAAGACCGGCACGAGCAGCGACGAGCTGTTCACCCAGCTCGACGCCGATGGCGACGGCAAGCTCTCGCAGGCCGAGTTCGATGCGGGCCGCCCCTCGGAGCAGGCGCCCGGCATGGCGGGCGGCATGCCTCCGCCCCCCGGCGGCCCCGGCGGCGCGCAGGCCGCGTCCGGCAGCACGACCTACGACCCGCTCGACACCAACGAGGACGGCACCGTCTCGCTGTCCGAGCGCCTGGCCGGCAGCAGCAGCGCCCAGGAGGCCGCGCAGGCGCTGTTCTCGGCCATCGACACCGATGGCGACCAGAAGCTGAGCAGCACCGAGGCGCAGGCCTTCATCGACCAGCTGGCCGAGGCCGCCACGGGCGCGCAGCAGGCGCACGGCACGACGCCGAGCCTGGTGCAGCTGGCCGATCAGGCCAGGCGCGAGTACGAGGCGGTCGGCGCCTCCGGCAGCGCGGCGGGCACGAGCGCCACCAGCGTGAGCACGCAGGCCTGATTTCAGCAAAAACGGCTTCCAGCGCTTGCCAGGCAAGCGCTGGAAGCTATTGCTTTTGAAGCAGCCGGGCCACTGCGCGGGGGTAGATCACATGCTCCTGCGTGAGCACGCGCGCGGCCAGGGTATCGGCCGTGTCGCCTTCGAGCACGGGCACCACGGCCTGCTCCAGGATGGGACCCACGTCCAGCTCGGCCGTCACCAGGTGCACGGTGCAGCCGGCGAACTTGCAGCCCGCGTCGATGGCGCGCTGGTGCGTGTGCAGCCCCGTGAAGGCCGGCAGCAGCGAGGGATGGATGTTGACCAGCCGCCCCGCGTAGCGCGCGACGAAGCCCGGCGTGAGAATGCGCATGAACCCGGCCAGCACCACGACGGCGGGGTCGTGGCGGTCGATCACATCGGCCAGCGCGGCGTCGAAGGCCTCGCGGCTGTCGAAGGCCTTGTGGTCCAGCACCTCGGTGGCGATGCCCTGCTCGCGCGCGAACGCGAGGCCCTTGGCGTCGGCCTTGTTGCTCACCACGGCCGCCACGCGGGCGCCCAGGGTGCGCGCCCAGTCCTGCTGCTGCGCCGCGCGCACGATGGCGGCCATGTTGGAGCCGCCGCCTGAGATCAAAATCACGATGTTCTTCATTTGCTTCGGATTATCCCCGCCATGCCCTTCGACCCTCGCCAACAGCCCCTCACCCCCGCGCAGGCCCGCGTGCTCGCCACCCTGCTCGAAAAGGCGCGCACCGTGCCCGACAGCTACCCGCTCACGCTCAACGCGCTGGTGACCGGCTGCAACCAGAAGACCAGCCGCGACCCGGTGATGCAGATCGCCGACGCCGAGGCGCAGGAAGCGCTGGAGGGGCTGCGCCGCATGTCGCTGGCCGTGGAGATCAACAGCCAGCGCGCCACGCGCTGGGAGCACAACTTCCCGCGCGGCGTGGGCGTGCCCGAGCAGTCCGCCGTGCTGCTGGGCCTGCTGATGCTGCGCGGCCCGCAGACGGCGGGCGAGCTGCGCATCAACGCCGAGCGCTGGCACCGCTTCGCCGACATCTCCTCGGTCGAGGCCTTCCTCGAGGAGCTGCAGGAGCGCGACGACGAGAAAGGCGGCCCGCTCGTGGTGCTGCTGCCGCGCGCCCCCGGCGCGCGCGAGCCGCGCTGGGCGCACCTGCTGTGCGGCCCCGTGGACGTGCAGGCCCTGCAGGCCGCAGCCGGCGCCGGCGCGCCCGCCGGCCCCGCGCTGCAGGCGCGCGTGGAGGCGCTGGAGGCCGAGGTGGCCGCGCTGCAGGCCACCGTGCGCCGCCTGTGCGCCGAGCTGGGCATGGAACCGGGTATCGAGGCGCCCATGTCGCCACCCGGACAGGACTGAAGCGAACGACCGTGCTACAAACGTCTCTTCACAGGAGACACACGCATGGATCTCGCATTCACCCCCGAAGAGCAGGCGTTCCGCGAAGAAGTGCGCGCCTGGGTGCGCGCAAACCTGCCCGCGCACATCGCCCACAAGGTCCACAACGCCCTGCGCCTGACGCGCGAGGACATGCAGGGCTGGGCCAGGATCCTCGGCAAGAAGGGCTGGCTGGCCTTCGGCTGGCCCAGGCAGTTCGGCGGCCCGGGCTGGACCGCCGTGCAGAAGCACCTGTTCGAGGAGGAATGCGCCATGGCCGGCGCGCCGCGCATCATCCCCTTCGGGCCGGTAATGGTCGCGCCCGTCATCATGGCCTACGGCACGCCCGAGCAGCAAAAGCGCTTCCTGCCGGGCATCGCCAGCGGCGACGTCTGGTGGAGCCAGGGCTACAGCGAGCCCGGCTCGGGCTCTGACCTGGCCAGCCTCAAGACCCGCGCCGAGCGCAAGGGCGACAAGTACATCGTCAACGGCCAGAAGACCTGGACCACGCTGGGCCAGTACGGCGACTGGATGTTCAACCTCGTGCGCACGAGCAGCGAGGGCAAGCCGCAGACCGGCATCTCCTTCCTGCTGCTCGACATGAAGAGCCCCGGCGTGACGGTGCGCCCGATCAGGCTGCTCGACGGCGAGTGCGAGGTCAACGAGGTGTTCTTCGACAACGTCGAGGTGCCCGCCGACCAGCTCATCGGCGAGGAGAACAAGGGCTGGACCTACGCCAAGCTCCTGCTCTCGCACGAGCGCACCAACATCGCCGACGTGAACCGCAGCAAGCGCGAGCTCGAACGCGTCAAGCGCATCGCCAAGGCCGAGGGCCTGTGGGACGACCAGCGCTTCCGCGACCAGATCGCGCTGCTCGAAGTGGACATCGTCGCGCTGGAGATGCTCGTGCTGCGCGTGCTCTCGGCCGAGAAGAGCGGCAAGAACCCGCTGGACATCGCCGGCCTCCTGAAGATCCGCGGCAGCGAGATCCAGCAGCGCTACGGCGAGCTCATGATGCTGGCCGCCGGCCCGTTCGCCCTGCCGCTCATCCAGGAGGCCATGGACGCGGGCTGGCAGGGCGACTTCCCCGGCGGCGCGCCGGCCAACGCCCCGCTCGCGTCGACGTACTTCAACCTGCGCAAGACCACCATCTACGGCGGCAGCAACGAAGTGCAGCGCAACATCGTGGCTCAAACCGTGCTGGGCTGAGCGTTCTGAAGGAGACAAGACCATGGACTTCGATTTTTCCGACGACCAGCAATCCCTGCGCGACGCCGTGCGCAAGTGGGTGGACAAGGGCTACGCCTTCGAGCGCCGCCGCGCCATCGTGGCCGCGGGCGGCTTCGACCGCGCGGCCTGGGGCGAACTGGCCGGTCTGGGCCTGACGGCCCTGACCGTGCCCGAGGCCCACGGCGGCCTGGGCCAGGGCCCCATCGACGCCATGGTGGCCATGGAGGAACTGGGCCGCGGCATCGTTCTGGAGCCGCTGGCGCAGGCCTTCATAGCGCGCACCAGGAACGCAAGGCACGCCACCGCCTCGACGTCTGCGAGGCAGAAGCGGCCAAAACGCCCACCGGGCATGCGCTTACAGCTACCAAAAGCATAGTCCCCGCAGGCGACCAGGCCGACGCCTTCCTCGTGCCCGCCAAGCTGGACGGCCAAATCGCGCTGTTCCTCGTGGAGCGCAATGCCGGCGGCGTCGCCACGCGCGGCTACGGCACCCAGGACGGCAGCCGCGCCGCCGAGGTGCGGCTGGACCATGCCCCTGCCACGCTCGTCGCCGCGGACGGCCTGGCCGCGCTGGAGCTGGCCGTGGACACCGGCATCGCCGCCGCCTGCGCCTATGCCGTGGGCGTCATGGAGCAGACCTGCGCCGTGACCTTCGACTACCTGAACCAGCGCAGGCAGTTCGGCGTGCCCATCGCCAGCTTCCAGGCCCTGCGCCACCGCGCGGCCGACATGAAGATGCAGCTCGAACTCGCGCGCTCCATGAGCTACTACGCCAGCCTCAAGCTCGGCGCGCCGCGGGACGAGCGCCGCCGCGCGCTCTCGCGCGCCAAGGTGCAGCTCGGCCAGTCCATGCGCTTCGTGGGCCAGCAGGCCGTGCAACTGCACGGCGGCATCGGCGTGACCGACGAGTACATCGTGAGCCACTACTTCAAGACGCTCACGCAGCTGGAGATGACCTGGGGCGACACGCTGCACCACCTGGGCGAGGTGAGCGCGCGCATGCAGGACACGGCGGGCGTGTTCGCCTGAGGCCGCCGCCAACCCTCATGGCAAAAGCCTGGCAAGCCCCGCCCCTTGCCAGGGAGCGGCCCCGCACCTGCCCGCCGGACGAAGTGAATCCACGATAATGCCCGTTTGCCCCAATGGGCCTCGGCCGCGCCTGGTTCAGGGCAGGCTTTCCATTTTCGTTGTCCCTCCTCCATGAGCGCTACCGCACCCCAAGCCGACCCCATCCGCAAGTACCTCGAAACCGCCCGGGCCCAAATCGGCAAGGGTGAGCTGCGCGAGGCCGCACAGACGTTGAACAAGGCGCAGCGCATCATTCCCGATGACGCGCGCATCTTCATGCTGGCGGGCCTGATGGCCGAGAAATCGGGCAATGTGAAGGGCGCCTTCGAGGCCCTGCGCCGCAGCGTGGCGCTGGCACCCGACTGGGGCCCCGGCCTGCTGGAGCTGGCGCTGCTGCTGGCACGGCAGAACCAGTTCCAGGAAGCCGTGGAGACGGCCGAGAAGGTGGCCCGGCTGGAGCCCGGGAACCTGCTGGTGCTGGCAGGCGTGGTGGACATTGCCCACCGCGCAAGGCATACCGAAATGGCCGTACGCCACCTGCGCCGCGGCCTGGAACTGGTACCTGGCGACGTGCAGCTGCGCCGCTTGCTGGCCCGTGACTTGGGCAGCCTGGGCCAGCACGCCGAGGCCCTGGATCTGTGGTCCGGCCTGATCGCGCAGGATGCCAAGGACACGGAAGCGCTACTGGGCCGTGTGCAGACCCTTCTGGCCGCCGGCAGGCCCGCCCAGGCCATCGCGGACACCACCACGCTGCTGGAGCTGGTACCGGGCGATTCGGTCTACGCCTATTACAACGCGCTGGCGCACGGCATCACGCCGCCTCACCAGCCGATCGAACTGAACCGCCACCTGTTCGACGGCATGGCCGAGGTCTATGACCAGCACATGGTGCGCGGCCTGCGCTACCAGCTGCCCAAAATAGTGGCCGACAAGATCCTCTCGCGCTACCCGGAAAAGCGCCTGAACGTGCTGGACCTGGGCTGTGGCACGGGCCTGCTGGGCGTGTGCCTGGGACGCATCGACGGCTTCCTGATCGGCGTGGACGTATCCACCAAGATGGTCGAGCAGGCCGCACGCCACAGTGTCTACGACCGCTTCCACACGGTGAACCTGCTGGAGGCGCTGCACGCCACGCCCGCCTCGCTCTACGAAGTCATCACCGCACTGGACGTGTTCATCTATGCCGGCGATCTGACCGAAGCCATCCCGAACGCCCATCGCATCCTCCTGCCTGCGGGGGACTTTTACTTTTCATGCGAGGCCGCGCCGGAAGACGGCCCCGACCTCGTGCTGCAGGCCAATGGCCGCTATGCCCACAAGCGCAGCCACGTGCAGGCCCTGTGCCGCCAGGCGGGCTTCGATCCGGTGGAGATCGAGAACCTGGCGCTTCGCTACGAGAACCAGGAGCCAGTGCAGGGTTTTCTGGTCAAGGCGCACAAGGCCGCCGCGGCCTGAGCCGGGGCGGCCGGCTCCTTCCGGCATCCGGGGGAACGCGGCCATGGCCGCGTTTTTTCTTTGCGCCTCAGCTCAGCAGCCGCGACGACTTGGGCACGTGCGCCATGAGGAACTCCATCTGGTCGGCCAGGATGCGCCGGTTGCGCAGGATGAAGTCTTCCCACAGGCTGGGCACGTAGGGCGCGTACAGCAGGGGCATGCGGGCCTGCTCGGGCGTGCGCGGGCCCTTGCGGTGGTTGCAGGAGCGGCAGGCGGTGACCACGTTCATCCAGTGGTCCGCGCCCTGGCTGGCATAGGGCACGATGTGCTCGCGCGTAAGCTCGTGCTCCGGGAAGTGTCCGCCGCAGTAAGCGCAGACGTTGCGGTCGCGCGCGAACAGCTTGGCGTTGGTGAGGCTGGGGCGCAGGTCGAAGGGGTTGATGTGGGGCACGCCGCGCGTGCCTATGATGCTGCTCACCGCGATCTGCGACTGCTCGCCCGTGATGGCGTTGTGCCCGCCGCGAAACAGCGCGACCTGCGCGCCGATCTCCCAGCGCACCTCGCCCGCGGCGTAATGCGTAACCGCCTGCTCCAGCGATATCCACGATTGCGGCAGCCCTTGGGCCGACAGCTTCAAGACCTTCACCACACGCCTCCTGCCTCGATGCACAAGAATCATGTCCCGCCGGCCGCCCCGCACCTGGGGCCGCCGGTAGCGCACAATATACTCTTTTCGACGAAATTTGCGCCAAGCGCTTGATGGACTTGCGCCAATCGCTATCAAAAGAAAAGCACTTCGATGAAGATATTCCGCGGCTTCCATCATCCCCAGGTGGCGCCGGCCTGCGCCCTCACCATAGGCAACTTCGACGGCGTGCACCGGGGCCACCAGGCCATGCTGGCGCTGCTGAACAACGAGGCCGAGCCGCATCCGCGCGACTACTTCGCGGGCCTGCACAGGCGCCCCGAGCTCGCCCCCGCGCGCATAGGCACGCTGCGCGACAAGCTCTCCGAGCTCGCGCGCTGCGGCGTGCAGCAGACCGTCGTGCTGCCGTTCAACGAGCGGCTGGCGCGCCAGTCGCCCCAGGCCTTCATCGAGGACGTGGTGGTGCGGGGCCTGGGCGCGCGCTACCTGCTGGTGGGGGACGACTTCCGCTTCGGCAGCCAGCGCGCGGGCGACTACGCCATGCTGGACGCCGCCGGCCCCGCGCACGGCTTCGAGGTCGCGCGCATGAACAGCTACGAGGTGCACGGCCTGCGCGTGTCCAGCACCGCCGTGCGCGAGGCCCTGGGCGCCGGCGACATGCAGGAGGCCGCGCGCCTGCTGGGGCGGCCCTACGCCATCTCCGGCCACGTGGTGCACGGCCGCAAGCTCGGGCGCCAGCTCGGCCGCTCGGCGGCCAGCGGCGCGCACCAGGACGGCTTTCGCACGCTCAACCTGCGCTTCGCGCACTGGAAGCCGGCCGCCAGCGGCATCTTCGCCGTGCTGGTGCACGGCCTGCACGACCAGCCCCTGCCCGGCGTGGCCAACCTGGGCGTGCGCCCCTCGCTGGACCCGAGCGACGCCAACGGCGG
>Ga0209959_100777_pt1 | contig 16314 bp, 14 predicted proteins | sample ThiBiot_300_biof_2_FD_183943 | JGI IMG/M metagenome (GOLD analysis project Ga0209959, IMG submission 183943) | Wastewater bioreactor microbial communities from Cape Town, South Africa - Thiocy_expt_300_biof (SPAdes) | ecosystem: Engineered > Bioremediation > Thiocyanate > Unclassified | place...
GGTCATCACCGTGCGCACCACGGGGTTCGACGCCGCGCCCGCCACGGGCGGATCGGCCAGCGTCGAGGCCATCGCCGCCGTGGCCGACAGCGGCAAGAACCCCGTGGTGCGCACGGTGATGACCTGGGTGGCGTCCGTGCCCTGCACGGTGGCGATGGCGTTGCCCGCGTAGATGGGGCGCTCGTAGGTGTCCACGGCCACCACCTTGGTGATGTCGCTGACCTGCGCCACGTCGAGTTTGGCGGCCACGCGCGGCGCGGCGTTCTTGCCGCCGGCGGTGGCCGGGAACAGGATGTGGCTATAGCCGCCGGCCACGGCCAGCACCTGCGCGGCCACGTTCTCGGCCAGGGCGTGGGCCAGGGCCTCGCCATCGGCGTGCAGCACCTTGGCCACGCCCTCGATCTGCGCGGCGGCCTGGGCGGCAGCCCCGGCGTTGTGGCCTGCTACCAGCACGTGCACCTGCCCGTCGGCAAACATGCTGATCTGGCGCGCTGCGGCCACGGTGTTGAGGGTTGCGCCCTTGATGGACGCGTTGTCGTGTTCGGCAATGACGAGTACGGACATTCAGATCACCTTCGCTTCGTTCTTGAGTTTCTCGACCAGGGCGGCCACGTCGGCCACCTTCACGCCCGCGCCGCGCTTGGCAGGCTCCGCCACCTTGAGGGTCTTGACGCGCGGGGCCACGTCCACGCCCAGGTCTTCGGGCTTGACGCTTTCCAGCGGCTTTTTCTTGGCCTTCATGATGTTGGGCAGGGTGACGTAGCGCGGCTCGTTCAGGCGCAGGTCGGTGGTCACCACGGCGGGCAGGCTCAGGGCGAGGGTTTCGAGGCCGCCGTCGATTTCGCGCGTGACGTTGGCTTTGTCGCCGGCGATTTCGACCTTGCTGGCGAAGGTGGCCTGGGGCAGGTCGGCCAGCGCCGCGAGCATCTGGCCGGTCTGGTTGGCGTCGTCGTCGATGGCCTGTTTGCCCAGGATGACGAGGCCGGGCTGTTCCTTGTCCACCAGGGCCTTCAGGAGCTTGGCGACGGCCAGGGGCTGCAGTTCGGCGTCGGTCTCCACGAGGATGGCGCGGTCGGCGCCGATGGCCATGGCGGTGCGCAGGGTTTCCTGGCATTGGGCCGGGCCGCAGCTGACGGCGATCACTTCGGTGGCCGCGCCTTTTTCCTTCAGGCGCACGGCTTCCTCGACGGCGATTTCGTCGAAGGGGTTCATGCTCATCTTGACGTTGGCGATGTCTACGCCCGTGCCGTCCGATTTCACCCGGACCTTCACGTTGTAGTCCACCACGCGTTTGACGGGGACCAAGACCTTCATTGCTGCGGCTCCTTTGATGGTTGATTGATTGACGTGTACGTAAACCGGCTGATTCTATTGCGCGCCGCAGCATGCAGGGCATTCGCGGTGCCCGCGGCGCAGAAAGCCAGAAACGAACGATCGTGCTTTTTGGCGATTATGCCAGCACGTCCATGGATTCGGGCCCGCCGGTCAGGGCTGCTTCCAGGCCGGCTGGCGCTTTTCGGCGAATGCGCGCGCGCCCTCCTGCGCGGCCTCGTCCATCATGTTGGCGGCCATGGCCTGCCCGGCGATCTGGTAGGCGGCGTCGATGCCCAGTTCGCGCTGCTGGTACACCAGGGCCTTGCCCATGGCCACGGCCGAGCGGGGCTTCTGCAGGATGGAGTTCACCAGCGCCTGCACCTCGGCGTCCAGCGCCTCGGGCGGCGCCACGCGGTTGACCAGCCCCTCGGCGAGGGCGGTGCGCGCGTCGATGAAGTCGCCCGTGAGCAGCATCTCCATGGCCCGCTTGGCCGGCACGTTGCGCACCAGGGACACGCTGGGCGTGGCGCAGAACAGGCCGTAGTGGATGCCGCTGGTGGCGAAGCTGGCGGCCTCGCTGGCCACGGCCAGGTCGCACTGCGCCACGAGCTGGCAGCCCGCCGCCGTGGCCATGCCGTGCACACGCGCGATGACGGGCACGGGCAGCTTGTGGATGGCAAGCATCACGCGGCTGCAGCGGGCGAACAGGTCCTGGTACCAGGCCAGGTCGGGGTGCTGCGCCATGTCCTTGAGGTTGTGGCCCGCGCAGAAGGCCTTGCCCGCGGCGGCCAGCACCACCACGCGCGCACCCTCGTCCCGCGCCACCTCGTCGAGCGCCTGCTGCAGGGCGGCGAGCATTTCGTGGCCCAGCGCGTTGAAGCGCGCGGGATCATTGAGCGTGAGCGTGACCACGCCGCGCGCATCGCGCGCCACGTGCAACAGATCCGACATGGCAGGCTCCTTCATCACAGGTCGGCGAGCACGCGCACGTGCGCCTCCACGCTGCGCGCCAGCGGCCCCATCACGTAGCCGCCCTCCAGGCAGGAGACGATGCGCCTGTTGGAGAAGCGCCGCGCCACGTCCTTGATGCGCATGGTGATCCAGGCGTAGTCCTGCTCGGTCAGGGCCAGCTGCCCCATGTCGTCGTCGCGGTGCGCGTCGAAGCCCGCGCTGATGAAGATCATCTCGGGCTTGAATTCCTCCAGGCGCGGGATCCACATCATCTCGACGATGTCGCGCACGTCCATGCCCTTGGTGTAGGCGGGCACGGGCACGTTGAGCATGTTGGGCGCGGGGTCCTGGTCGCCGCAGTACGGGTAGAACGGGTGCTGGAAGATGCTGACCATGAGCGCGCGCGGGTCGCCCGCCAGGATGTCCTCCGTGCCGTTGCCGTGGTGCACGTCGAAGTCCACCACGGCCACGCGCTTGAGGTTGTGGCGCTGCAGCGCGTACTTGGCGGCGACGGCCACGTTGTTGAAGAAGCAGAAGCCCATGGCCTTGGAGCGCGTGGCGTGGTGGCCCGGCGGGCGCACGCAGCAGAAGGCGTTCTCCAGCTCGCCGGCCAGCACCGCGTCGGTGGCCTCCAGGGCCGCGCCGGCGGCGCGCAGGGCCGCCGTCCAGGTGTAGCGGTTCATGGCGGTGTCGGTATCGAGCTGCGTGAGGGGGGCGTCCTCCTCCTCGATGAGCATGTCGGACAGGCCGCGCAGCGCGGCGATGTGCATGCGGTCGTGCGCCAGCTCGATGTCGGCCAGCGAGGCCAGCGGGGCCTCGCGCTGTTCGAGCGCGTCGGCCACGCCGCTCACCAGCAAGCGGTCCTCGATGGCGTCCAGCCGCGCCGGGCATTCGGGGTGCCCCGGCCCCATGTCGTGCTTGCGGCAATCGCGATGGGTGTAATAGCCCGTCTTGCTCACAGTCATTCCCCTGTCTCTCGTTCGTTTTCGGATAACGTCAGGCCATGCACGCACAGCACAAGATCCGGTCGCTCTTGAACCAGCTTAACACGGTGATCACTGGGAAAAGCTTACAAATCCAGGACTGCGTGACCTGCCTGCTCGCGGGCGGCCACCTGCTCATCGAGGACGTTCCCGGCGTGGGCAAGACCACTCTGGCCCATGCGCTGGCGCGCACCTTCGGGCTGTCGTTCACGCGCGTGCAGTTCACGTCCGACCTGATGCCCAGCGACCTCACGGGCGTGTCGGTGTACGAGCGCGGCACGGAGGACTTCCGCTTCCATCCCGGCCCCGTGTTCACCCAGGTGCTGCTGGCCGACGAGATCAACCGCGCCAGCCCCAAGACGCAGAGCGCGCTGCTCGAGGCCATGGAGGAAAAGCAGGTCTCGGTGGAGGGCGCCACGCGCCCCCTGCCCCAGCCCTTCTTCGTGATCGCCACGCAGAACCCGTACGACCAGCTGGGCACCTTCCTGCTGCCCGAGAGCCAGCTCGACCGCTTCCTGATGCGCATCTCGCTGGGCTACCCCGACCGCGCCTCCGAGCGCCTGCTGCTGGCCGGCGGCGACCGCCGCGACATGCTGGCGGCCCTGCCGCCGCTGCTGTCGGCGGACGAGCTGGCCGCGCTGCAGCAGCAGGTGCTGGCCGTGCACACGGCCGGGCCGCTGCTGGACTACGTGCAGGACCTGGTCGCCGCCACGCGCTCGGGCCGCTGGTTCGTGCAGGGCCTGTCGCCGCGCGCGGGCATCGCCCTGGTGCGCGCGGCCAAGGCCCAGGCGCTCATCGAAGGGCGCGACTACGTGGCGCCCGACGACGTGCAGGCCGTCCTGCCGCAGACCATCGCCCACCGCCTGCAGCCCGTGGGCGACGCCGGGCGCGGCAGCGTGGAGCAGGTGCGCGCCATGGTCGAGTCCATCCCCCTGCCCTGATGCGTTCCACATTCGATCAGGCCGCGCCCCCCACGGCCGGTACGCAGCCGCCAGCGCCCTGGGCGGGCGCGAAGGAGCGCTGGCGGCGCTGGTGGAGCGCGCGCCTGCCGCGCACCGACACGCTGGAGCTGACCCAGCGCAACGTCTACATCCTGCCCACGGCCGCGGGCTGGATGCTGGCGCTCACGCTGTTCGTGCTGCTGGTGGCCTCCATCAACTTCCAGCTCAACCTGGGCTACCTGCTGACCTTCCTGCTGGCCGGCAGCGCCATGGTCGGCGTGCACCTGTGCCACGCCACGCTGCGCGGCCTGACGCTGCGCCTGCTCTCCCCCGAGCCGCAGTTCCTCGGCGCGGCGGCGCCGCTGCAGGTGCAGCTGAACAGCGGCGCGCGCACGACGCGCTACGGCATAGGCGTGGCCGTGCGCGCGGGCGCCCGGGAATGGGCCTGGACCGACGTGCCGGCCCAGGGCAGCGCCACCGTGCAGGTGGCCTTCCGGCCCGAGCGGCGCGGCCTGCATGGCGTGCCCACGCTGATGCTGGAGACGCGCTACCCGCTGGGCACCTTCCGCGTCTGGGCGCTGTGGCGGCCCGCGGCCCAGGTGCTGGTCTACCCCCGGCCCGAGACCCCCGCGCCGCAGCTGCCGCCCGGCGAGCCGCTCGCGGGCGCGGGCCAGGCCCCGGCGCATGGCATGGGCGAATACGACGGCGCGCGCGCCTACCGGCGCGGCGACCCGCTCAGGCTCGTGCTCTGGAAAAAGGCCGCCCGGTCGATGGCCACGGGCACGCACGGCCTGGTCAGCCGCGACACCCAGGAGGCGCGGCGCCACGCGCTGTGGCTGGACTGGAACGCCACCGGGCTCGCCGCGCCCGAGGCGCGCCTGTCGCGCCTGACCGCCTGGGTGCTGCAGGCCGACCGCCTGGGCGTGGCCTACGGCCTGCGCCTGCCAGGCCGGCAGATCGCGCCCGACAGCGGGGCCGCGCACCGGTGCCGCTGCCTGGAGGCCCTGGCGCTGTGCTGACCCGTTTTTCAATCAGATCTGCTTCAAGCCCAATGCCAGCAAGCGCCAGCAGCTACATATCGAATAGCGGGGGCCAGCCATGAACCTGGCCGGCCGCCTCGCCCGCCTGCCGCGCGAGGCGCGCGACACGCTGTTCCTGCTGGCCGTCGTGGCCTGCTGCATCGCGCCGCTGGCCGCCCACATACCGCCCTGGGCCAGCGCCATGGCGGCCACGCTGCTGGCCTGGCGCGGCTGGCTGGCCGGCAGCGGGCGCCCCCTGCCCGCGCGCTGGGTCATGGCCGTGCTGCTGGTGCTGGCGGTGCTGCTCACGCTGGTGTCGCACCGGACCATCGTGGGGCGCGACGCGGGCGTGACGCTCATCGTCATGCTGCTGGCGCTCAAGACGCTGGAGCTGCGCGCGCGGCGCGACGCCATGGTGGTGTTCTTCCTGGGCTTCTTCACGCTGCTGGCCAACTTCTTCTTCTCGCAGTCCCTGCCCACGGCCGCCGCCATGCTGGTGGCGCTGCTGGGGCTGCTCACCGCCCTGGTCAACGCCCACATGCCCGTGGGCCGGCCGCCGCTCGCCCTCGCCATGCGCACGGCCGGGCGCATGGCGCTGCTGGGCGCGCCGATCATGGTGCTGCTGTTCGTGCTGTTCCCGCGCATGGCGCCGCTGTGGGGCATGCCCGCGGACAAGCCCGGCGCGCGCAGCGGCCTGTCGGGGCAGATGCGCATCGGCAGCATGGCATCGCTGGTGCTGGACGATTCCGTGGCCCTGCGCGTGCGCTTCGACACGCCCGGGGGCGAGCCCCCGCCGCCGGGCCTGCTGTACTTCCGCGGCCCGGTGCTCACGGCCTTCGACGGGCGCGACTGGTTCGCCCTGTCCCAGCCCGAGGCGCAGGCCATCGCCTGGGCCCGGCCCAGCCCGGCCCAGCTGCGCGTGCAGGGCCCGCCGCTGCGCTACGAGCTCACGCTGGAGCCGCACCAGCGCCCCTGGCTGCTCACGCTGGACGCGGCCAAGGCCGCGCCCGCGCTGCCGCCGGGCCAGTGGGCCCAGATGTCGCCCGAGCTGCAGTGGAACGCCAGCCGCCCCGTCACCGGCGTGCTGCGCTACCGCGCCGAGAGCCACCTGCGCTTCACCCACGGCCCGCTGCGGCGCACGCCCGAGATGCGCATCTACGTGCAGCTGCCCGCCGGCCTGAACCCGCGCACCCTGGCCCTGGCGCGGCAGATGCAGGCCGACCGGCAGCTGGCCGGCGGCGGCGCCCAGGCCCTCGTGGACGCCGCCCTGCAGCGGCTGCGCAGCGGCGGCTACCACTACACGCTGGACCCCGGCGTGTACGAGGGCGAGCACACGGCCGACGAGTTCTGGTTCGACCGCAAGGAGGGCTTCTGCGAACACATCGCCTCGGCCTTCGTGGTGCTGATGCGCGCCATGGACGTGCCCGCGCGCATCGTCACCGGCTACCAGGGGGGCGAGCTCAACGCCATCGACGGCTACTGGACGGTGCGCCAGAGCGACGCCCACGCCTGGACCGAGGTCTGGATGGAGGGCCGCGGCTGGGTGCGCGTGGACCCCACGGGCGCCGTCTCCCCGGGCCGCATCGGCCAGCTGCAGCGCCTGCAGGCGCCGCGCGGCGTGTTCGGCACGGCCGTGGGCGCGGTCGTCAGCCCCATGCTGCTGCAGGACCTGCGCGCCGTCTGGGAGGCGGTGAACAACGGCTGGAACCAATGGGTGCTCAACTACACCCAGGGGCGCCAGCTCGACCTGCTCCGGGCGCTGGGCCTGCAGTCGCCCGGCTGGCAGGACCTTGTGCGCCTGATGGGCCTGCTGGTCTGCGCGGCCGCAGTCATCGGCCTGGGCTGGGCGCTGTGGGAGCGCCGCCGCCAGGACCCCTGGCAGCGCCTGCTGCAGCAGGCGCGCCAGCGCCTTGCGCGCGCCGGCCTGCCGCTGCCGCCCCACCTGCCGCCGCGCAGCATGGCCGCGCAGGCGCGCGCCCGGCTGGGCCCGAGCGCCGAGGACGCCGCGCAGTGGCTGCTGCGCCTGGAGCAGGCCCGCTACGCCCCGCGCCCCGCCGCCGCCCTGCCCCGGCTGCGGCGCGAACTCGCCCGCCTGCGCTGGCCCGCGGCACAATCGCGCGGCACGGACACGCCATGACATCCCTGACTGCAAAAACTATTCTTTTAATAGCTGTAAGCGCTTTATCCATGGGCGCTACAGCCAAAAACGACCACAAGAAACACGTCGCCAAGGCGGCGCCCGCCCAGCACTATGCCCAGCGCGCGCAGGCCATGCGGTTCGCCGACGACCTGGCCGAGCGCCGCGGCCTGGACCGCGAATGGGTGCGCCAGGCCATAGGCCAGGCCCGGCTGCTGCGCGAGGTGCCGCGCCTGGTGCTGCCGCCGCCCAGGGGCGTGCCGAAGAACTGGGCCGCCTACCGCGCGCGCTTCGTCGAGCCCGTGCGCATACGCGCCGGCCTGCGCTTCTGGCAGGACAACGCCGGGGCCCTGGCGCGGGCTGAAGCGCAATACGGCGTGCCGGCCGAGATCATCGTCGGCATCATCGGCGTGGAGACCCTCTACGGCCAGCACATGGGCGGCTACCGCGTGATCGACGCGCTGGCCACGCTGAGCTTCGACTTCCCCGACGCCCACCCGCGCGCGGCCGAGCGGCGCGCCTTCTTCCAGCGCGAGCTCGAACAGTTCCTGACCCTCATGGACCGCACCGGCATCGACCCGCACGACCCGCGCGGCAGCTACGCCGGCGCCATGGGCATGGGCCAGTTCATGCCGTCGAGCTGGACGCGCTGGGCCGTGGACTTCGACGGCGACGGCCGCATAGACCTGTGGCGCAGCGCGCAGGACGCCATAGGCTCGGTGGCCAACTACTTCGTGGGCCATGGCTGGACGGCCGGCATGCCCACGCACTACGCCGTGCAGTTCGACACTGCCGGCCTGCAGCTGGACGAACTGCTCGCCCCCGACATCCTGCCCACCTTCAGCGCCGCCGGCATGGCGGCCAAGGGCGCGCAGGTGCAGGGCGAAGGCGCGCACCACGCCGGCCCCCTGGCGCTGGTGGAACTGCAGAACGGCGCCGACGCGCCCAGCTACGTGGCCGGCACCGAGAACTTCTACGCCGTCACGCGCTACAACTGGTCGAGCTACTACGCCATGGCGGTGATCGAGCTGGGGCGGGCCGTGGCGGCGCAGCGGGCGCCGTGATTCCAATCGGCAGTTCCGCCCTATGAGGCATTCAGCGCGCTGAACACCAGCCGGAAAAGCTCGGTACCGTTGTTGGTGGAACCGAAGGCATCCTTCTCCCGTGCCAAGCGCCTATGTTCAGGCAGGTTGCCGCCTGCCGAATAAAAGATGAGCGGCAGCCTGATGCCCGCATTGCGCATTTGCTCCAGCAACGCATACCCCGCCCGCGGTTCGTCCTGGCGACCCATGTCGCTGATGACCAGGTCGAACCTTTCATGCGCCAGACGCTCCATGGCTCGCTCGGCGGACTCAGCCAGACGGATCGTCATGCCCAGGGCCTGCAAGGACTGCTACAACTGCTGGTTGTTCTTCGGGCGGTCGTCCACCCACAGGATCTTGGTCTTGCCCTGACCCGCCACCCGCAGTTCGTCAGAACCGCTGCATACGGCAGCTCGTCGGCTGCGCCGCCTTGTCCGCAGGGATCTGCCGCACCACGCGGAAGCCGTAGCCCGAGCCCTCCACGTCGAACTTCACGCCCGGCGCGCCCAGCCGGTCCATCACGCCCACGACGAGGGGCTGCTGGAACTGGTGGTCCTGCGCGCGCATGCTGCCCGCCTGGCCGTACAGGGTCACGCTGGCGTGCTCCAGCGCGCGCGCCACGGGCAGCGCGTCGGTGCTGCCGGCCTGCTGCATGGCCTGGGCCAGGGCCTCGACCATGAGCTGCATGCGCATGTGCACGTAGTCGTCCTGCGGCTGAGGGAAGCGCGCGCGGAAGGCGCGGTAGAAGTCCTCGCTGCCCTTCGTGGGCAGGTTGGGCAGCCAGTCGGCCACGGCCACCACCTTGCCCACGCCGGCGTCGCCCAGGGCGGCGGGCGCGCCCAGGGCGTTGCCGTAGAAGGTGTAGAACATGCCGTCGTAGCCCACCTCGCGCGCGGCCTTGACGAGCAGCGTGAGGTCGTTGCCCCAGTTGCCGGTGATGACCGCCTGCGCGCCGCTGGCCTTGATCTTGACGGCATAGGGCGCGAAGTCCTTCACGCGGCCTACGGGGTGCAGTTCGTCGCCGACGACCGCGACGTCGGGGCGCTGGGCGGCCAGCTGGCGGCGGGCCTCGCGCAGCACGGCCTGGCCGAAGCTGTAGTCCTGGCCGATCAGGTAGACGCTCTTGAGCGCACGGTCCTCGCGCATCACGTCCATGAGCGCGGCCATGCGCATGTCGGCATGGGCGTCGAAGCGGAAGTGCCAGAAGCTGCACTTGTCGTTCGTGAGCGCGGGATCGACCGCCGAGTAGTTGAGGAACACCACGCGCCTGCCCGGCTCGCGCTGGTTGTGCTTGTTGATGGCCTCGATGAGCGCGGCGGCCGTGGCCGAGGAATTGCCCTGCAGCACGAAGCGCGCGCCGTCGTCGATGGCCGCGCGCAGGGCCGACAGCGCCTCCTCGTTCGTGCCCTTGCTGTCGTAGCGCGCCAGCTGCAGCGGCCTGGCGCCGCCGGGCAGCGGCACGCCGCCGCGCGCGTTCACGCGTTCCATGGCCCAGACGATGTTGCGGAACACCGCCTCGCCGGTGTTCGCGAAGCTGCCGGACAGGCTTTCGATGAGCGCGACCCTGATGGGCGCGCCGGCGGCAGGCTGGGCGCCGGCCGCCAGGGGCAGCAGCGCCAGGGCGCAGGCGATGGCCTGGCGGCGTGACGGAAGGGGCATGGGAAGACTCTGGGAAAAGGAAGGGGTGCTCACTGGGCCATGAGCTGCTCGATGGACCGCGGCGCCGGCTGCTCCGCGGGCGCATCGGCCGGCGGCTCCGCCGCGCGCTCCTGCAGGGGCAGCTGGCTGGCGCTGGCGGCGGGCTCCGGCACGGCGGCCGCGGTGGCCGGCGCCGGCACGGGGGCGGTGGCCACGGGCACCGGCAGCTGCACGCTGGCGGTGCCGGCGGGCGCCAGGGGCACGTAGCGCTCGAAGAGCTGGAAGAAGCGCTCGTAGAACTGCGCGTCGGTGATGGTCTCGCTGCCCACCTTGACCAGGGTGTCGTCGGTGGCGGAGACGGGCAGCGACACCGAGCCTATGCCGCCCACGCCCAGCGAGGCCGAGTTGTTGACCTTCTTGATCACGTAGCGGTCCTGCAGCGCGCTGGCGAAGGCCGAGGTGCGCACGTCCCCCTGCCCCTCGGGGGCGCAGACCACGCGCATCTCCACCTCGTAGTGCACGTCGGCCTGGGGCTGGTAGTACTTGCGCCCGGCCACCGTCTCGGCGCTGGCCGTGTTCACCAGGTAGCCCTGGCTCAGCAGCGCGCGGCGCGCGGCCTCGCAGGTGCGCGCCTGCGAGGTCAGGACGTGGCGCGTGTGCATGCTGGTGCTGTCGAAGTCGTTGGGGGTGAATTGCAGGTTGCGCTCCAGCCCGGGCATGGCCTCGGGCAGCCGCGCGCAGCCCGCCAGCAGAAGGGCGCAGGCCAGCAGGCCGAGGCGCCGGCCCAGGGGCCTGGAGGGAAGGGGCAGGAATCGAATCACGGGAACCAAGCAAAAAAATCCGCAGCAGGGCCGCATTGTGAATGCCCGCCGCGCAGGCGCCGGGCAAGCGCCCGGACAGCCTCTTTTTTACTATCAAATAATGAGCTGGAAGCGCTTTACTACAAAGCGCTAGAGCCATATTTTACCAATAACCCTATTCGTGGCGCAGTGCCTCGATGGGATCGAGCCGCGCCGCGCGCCGCGCGGGGAAGAAGCCGAACAGCACGCCGATGCCCGCCGAGAACACGAAGGACAGCAGGTTCACGCCCGGGTGGAACACGTAGGGTATGCCCATGGCCTTGGACAGCACCACGGACGCCCCCGTGGCCAGCACGATGCCGATGAGCCCGCCCAGGGCGGCCAGCACCACGGCCTCGATGAGGAACTGCATGAGCACCTCGCGTTCGAGCGCGCCTATGGCCAGGCGCAGGCCGATCTCGCGCGTGCGCTCGGTCACGCTCACCAGCATGATGTTCATGATGCCTATGCCGCCCACCAGCAGGCTCACGGCGGCCACGGCGCCCAGCAGCGTGGTCATGACGCGCGTGGTGCCCGATAAGGTGTCGGCCAGCTGCTTGGTGTCGAGCACGTTGAAGTTGTCGTCGTCGGACTCCGAGAGCTTGCGCCGCTCGCGCAGCAGCTCGGTCAGGCTGGACTTCACGCGCTCGGGGTCGCTGCCGTCCTGCATGGACACCAGCAGCGTGGGCACGCGCGTGCTGCCGGTCACGCGGCGCTGCAGCGTCTTGAGCGGCAGCAGCACCAGGTCGTCCTGGTCGTTGCCGAACGCGCCCTGCCCCTTGGAGGCGAGCACGCCCACCACCTCGCACGAGAACTGGCGCACGCGCACGCGCTCGCCCAGCACGTCGGCGCCGGCGCCGAACAGCTCGCGGCGCACGGTCTGGCCTATGAGGCACACGGCCGCGCCCACGCGCTGCTCGTCGCCGGTGAATTCGCGCCCGCTCGCGAGCGTCCAGCTGCCCGTCTGCAGCCAGGCGTTGGTGCTGCCCAGCACGCTGGTGGTCCAGTTGCGTCCGCCCGCCACGGCGGTGGCGCTGGTGCGCGCCTCGGGCGCCACGGCCAGGATGCCGCCGATCTGCTGCGCGATGGCGTCGGCATCCACGTCCTTGAACGCGGGCGCGCCGCTGCCGCCGCCCGGCCCCATGCGCTGGCCCGGGCGCACCTGCAGCAGGTTGGTGCCCAGGCTGGCGATCTGGGACTGCACGGCCAGCGTGGCGCCGTTGCCCAGCGTGACCATGGTGATCACCGCGCTCACGCCGATCACGATGCCCAGCACGGTGAGGAAGGAGCGCATCAGGTTGCGCCGTATGGAGCGCAGCGCGAGCAGCAGGGAGTTGAGCAGCATCATGGCGCCACCGCCTCCTGTGCCAGCGCATAGGGATGGGGGTTGCGCGTGTCGCTGTCGATGCGGCCGTCGACGAAGCGCACGATGCGCCGCGCGTACTGCGCCATCTCCGGCTCGTGCGTGACCATGAGCACGGTGATGCCCTGCTCGACGTTGAGGCGCCACAGCAGCTCCATGATCTCGCGGCTGCGCTGCGTGTCCAGGTTGCCCGTGGGCTCGTCGGCCAGCAGCACGGCGGGCTCGCTGACGATGGCGCGCGCGATCGCCACGCGCTGCTGCTGCCCGCCCGACAGCTCGGCGGGCGTGTGGTGCTCCCAGCCCTTGAGGCCCACCGACTCCAGCGCGCGCGCCGCGGCCGCGTGGCGCGCCGCCGCGCTCTCGCCGCGGTAGAGCAGCGGCAGCTCCACGTTCTCCTGCGCCGAGGTGCGCGCCAGCAGGTTGAAGCCCTGGAACACGAAGCCCATGAAGCGCCGGCGCAGCCGCGCGCGGTCGTCGCGCGACAGCGACTGCACGGGCACGCCGCGGAACAGGTAGCTGCCCGCGCTGGGCCGGTCCAGGCAGCCGATCACGTTCATGGCCGTGGACTTGCCCGAGCCGCTCGGGCCCATGATGGCCACGAACTCGCCGCCGGCGATGTCCAGGTCCACGCCCTTGAGCGCCTGGAAGGCCAGCGCGCCCTCGCCATAGACCTTGGTGATGCCGCGCAGGCGGATCAGCGGCTGCGCATCGGCCGGCGCATCCATGGGCGCATTCATGAGCGCGCCCCCGCGGCGAGCTGGTCGGTGATGACCTGCATGCCCGGCTGCAGCGCGTCGCTCTCGACCTCGGTCACGCGCCCGTCGCTGATGCCCACCTTGACATGGACGGCCCTGGGCGCGCCGTCCTCCAGCACCCAGATCTGGCGCAGCGCGGCGCTGCCCTTGGCGCCGCCCTCCCCTCTGCGCTGGCCCGCCGGGCGCGGCATGCGCGGCATGAGCTGGCCCATGATGCCGCCGCCTGCCTTGTCGCCGCTGGCCGCAGGCCCCGGCGCCCGCGCGGCGGCGCCTGCCGCGTCGATGGGCGTGAAGCGCAGGGCCGTGTTGGGCACGGTGAGCACGTCGTTCCTCTCGGTGGAGGTGATGGTGGCCGCGGCCGTCATGCCGGGGCGCAGGCTCAGGTCGGCGTTGTCCACCTCCAGGTAGGTGATGTAGGTCACCACGTTGTCGGTCTTGGTGGAGCCGAAGGCCACGCGCGTGGTGCGCGCCGGATAGGGCCGCGAGGGGTAGGCGCTGACGGTGAAGCTGGCCTGCTGGCCCGGCTGCACGGCGCCCACGTCGGCCTCGTCCACGCTCACCTCCAGGCGCAGCCGGGACAGGTCCTCGGCCAGCGTGAGCAGCGTCACCGCCTGCAGCGACGCGGCCACGGCGTTGCCCGGCTCCACCGCGCGCGACAGCACCACGCCGTCGATGGGCGATCGGATCGAGGCCTTGGTGACGTTGGTCTCGTCGGTGGCCAGGGCGGCCCTGGCGTCCTGCACGCTGGCGTGCGCGGCGGCCTCGTCGGCCAGGGCGCGGTCGTAGGCGGCGCGGCCGGCGTCAAGCTCCGCGGCCGAAGGCACCTTGCCGCCCGACAGGCGCGCCACCTCTTCGAGCCGCGCGAGGCTCGCGCGCGCCTCCTTGACGGTGGCCGCGGCCTGCGCCAGCCGCGCCTGCGCCGACGCCACGGAGGCGCGCGAGCGCAGCACCTGCGCTTCGAGCTTGGTGGTGTCCAGCTCCACCAGCACCTGGCCCTTCGTGACGGCGTCGTTCACGTCCACCAGCACGCGGCGCACCGTGCCCGAGAGCTCGCTGCCGATGTTCACCGAGCGCGTGGGCTGCAGCGTGCCGTTGGCGGCCACGGTCAGCTTGACCTGGCCGCGCTGCACCGGCTGCGTGACGTAGCGCGGCGCGGCCTTGGCGCGCTTGCCGGCCTGCCAGTACCACCAGCCGCCGGCCGCGGCCGCCAGCACCAGCACGGCGAGCCAGAGGGTGATGCTCTGCCACCAGCGCCGGCCCAGGCCGTCGCCCAGGAGGGACTGCAGGTCCTGCGCGGCGGGCGCGGCAGGGTTGGTCGTTTGTTTCTCTGTCATGGTTCCTGTCCTTGGGGCCCTGCCTCCCTGGGGGCCTGCCAGCCGCCGCCCAGCGCCTTGTACAGGCGCACGTGGTTGGTGCTCGCGCTGGCCACCGTGCTGGCCACGCCGTCCTGCGCCGTCAGCAGCGTGCGCTGCGTGTCCAGCACCGTCTGGAAATCCACCAGGCCGCTGGCGTACTGGTGCTGCGCCAGCAGCGCCGCGTTGCCCGCCGCCTCGGCGGCGGCCTCCAGGCGCGCGAGCCGCTCGCGGTCGCCCTGCAGCGCCACCAGGGCGTCCTCCACGTCCTTGAGCGCGCCCAGCACCGCGGCCTCGTAGCCCACGCGCGCCTGCTCCAGCGCCGCCTCCTGCGCGCGCACCTGGGCGCGCAGCGCGCCGCCGTCGAACACCGGCAGCGACACGCTGGCCAGCAGCGAGGCCGCCGTGGCGCCGCCGCCCGTGAGCGCGCCCAGCGAAAGCGCCTTCAGGCCCAGCGTGCCGCCCAGGCGCAGGCTGGGCAGGCGCTGGGCCTCGGCCTGCGCCACGCGTTCCCAGGCGGCGCGCACGCCCAGCTCTGCCTGGCGCACGTCGGGGCGCTGGCGCAGCGTGTCGGCGGGAAAGGCCAGCGCCAGCCTGGCGGGTGCCTGCGGCACGGGCGCGCTGGCGGCCAGGGCCTGGTCCAGCGCCGCGGGCGGCTGGCCGGTGAGCACCGCCAGCGCATGGCGCGCCTGGGCCATGCCCGCCTGCAGCGCGGGCAGCTGGGCGGCCGTCTGCTCGACGATGGTGCGCGCCTGCTGCTCGGCCACCGCGCTGGCCAGGCCCGCCTGCACGCGCCACCCGGTGATCTGCGCCGTCTCGCGCTGCGCCGCCAGGTTGCTCTCGGCGATCTGCAGGCGCTGCTGCTGGCTGCGCAGGCTGATGTAGTTCACGGCCACCTCGGCCGCCAGCGCCACCTGGGCGGCTGCCACGCCCGCCTCGGCCGCCAGCAGGTCGGCCTCGCCGGCGCGCACGCCACTCGCGATGCGGCCGAACAGGTCGGGCTCCCAGCTCGCGTCCAGCCCCAGCTGGAAGCTGTTGCCCGTGGCGCCGTTGCTGCGGCTGCGCTGCGCCGAGCCCGAGGCGTCCAGCGACGGCAGCAGCCCCGCCGCCTGCACGTCGCGCTGGGCGCGCGCCTGCTCCACGGCCGCGCGGGCGCTGCGCATGCTGGTGTGGGCCTGCAGCGCCTGGGTGACCAGGCCCGTGAGCTGCGCATCGCCCAGCTGCCGCCACCATTGGGCGAGGTCGTCCGCGGGCCGCGCGGCCGGCGCCTGCACCGCGCCCTGGCCGGCCCAGGCGCCGGGCACCGGCACGCCGCCGTCCGGCGCCGACGGCAGGCGCGTGGCGCAGCCGGCCAGCACCAGGGCCGCGAGCAGCGGCGCGCACAGGCGCGGCGCGGGCCATGGGCGGGAAGAGTCGGAAGAGTCGGAAGGATCGGAAGGCGGGGCAGGCAGCATGCTGCGCATTGTTACAACACCGTTTGTCGCCCCCGCCAGCGCGGGATGAACTTTTGTAAAGGTCAGGCCGCGATCGCGTCCAGCGGCCAGCGCGGCTTTACGTCGAACGCGTAGTCGCGGTTGGCCTGCTGCCGGCCCGACTGCAGCCGCATGGCCGCAGCCATGGCGATCATGGCGCCGTTGTCGGTGCACAGGTGCAGCTCGGGATAGTGCACGCGCACCCGGCGCGCGGCGCAGGCGGCGTCGAGCTGCTCGCGCAGCAGCCGGTTGGCGCCCACGCCGCCGGCCACCACCACGCGCCGCATGCCGGTCCGGTCGATGGCCGCCAGGGTCTTCCTGACCAGCACCTCGACGATGGCGGCCTGCGTGCTCGCGGCCAGGTCGGCCTTGCGCGCCATCAGCTCGTCGCCCAGCTTCTTCGCCTGCGTGAGCACGGCGGTCTTGAGACCGGCGAAGGAGAAATCCAGGTCGCCGCTGTGCAGCAGC
>Ga0209959_100781_pt1 | contig 16138 bp, 7 predicted proteins | sample ThiBiot_300_biof_2_FD_183943 | JGI IMG/M metagenome (GOLD analysis project Ga0209959, IMG submission 183943) | Wastewater bioreactor microbial communities from Cape Town, South Africa - Thiocy_expt_300_biof (SPAdes) | ecosystem: Engineered > Bioremediation > Thiocyanate > Unclassified | place...
TCATGGCATAAGCTTAAGGTTTGCGAAACCGTTAATCGTCCTGGCTGAGCTGCGCACCGCCCACTTTGGAGCCGGGCCATTGCTCATTTTCAATCGGCATCAGTTGCAACTGCGATGGATCCACCTTCACGTACTTTATCCGCTCTCTTCTCCATGTATATACGATGTGCACCATACCATCTTTACCCTGTATAACGGAAGGGTAAGAATATTGACTCACCGGCGAATCTTCCAGCACCAGCGCGGCCATCCATTTTTTTCCATCCACTGTTACAGCTACGTTGAGCGGCGTGCGCGGACCTTTCCCATTTTTCAATTCCGGCGCGGGCTTCACATGATTGTACACGAGTAGCTGACGCCCGTCCTGCAAGGTGACGGCATCTGTGCCCGAGTTGTTGTTGGGTAAAGGCGAAGCCTGCATGGCGCTCCATGTCTTACCGCCATCTTTGCTCCACGATTCATTGAGCGAACGATTTTTGCTGCGGCAAAGAATCTGCATACTGCCGTCCCTATAAAAAAGAATGGAAGGTTGAATGGCACTGAAAATGGTGCCATCGTTAAGCGGTCCGGTTTTAGTCCAGGTACGCCCCTGGTTGGAAGTCATTTCCAGGTGCGTGCGCCATCCGCCTTTCTCCGTGCTGCTCGGGCAAACGAGCTGGTTGCCGACCATAACCGGCTTGTTTTTGATCGGGCCTAAATAACCCTCAGGTAACGCTTCACGTTTGCTCCAGGTATGACCGTTGTCTGATGACCGGATCATCCAGCCTGTCCATCCGGCTACATTGGGACCGATTTTATAAAAAAGCAACAAGTCGCCGCCAGGCACCTGGTATAATACCGGATTGTAACAGGCATAGCGGGTTGTATCGTTGAGAATACCATCCGCTACTTTCTGTGGCTCCGACCATTTATCGTTTCTCAGATGACTAACCCAGATACACACATCTTTATTTCCTTCCTTGGTGCCACCAAACCAGGAAGCAATCAATCCCTCCGGCGTCTCGGCAATGGTAGCGGCATGACTTTCCGGGAAAGAAGCGCGATCAAAAATGAACTCATCTTTGATGATTCCTTTGCGGAAAGATTTCGGTGCAACAAAGGAATAGGTCCCGGATCCGATGGCAAATACCAGGTACCGGCCATCCTTTTTTTCCAGCTTCACTTCTTTTATTTCGCTTAAAGGATTTCCATTGATGGTGATGCCTTCTGTTGATGCAGCCGGCAGCCAGATGCGTGCGGTGGTGTTGGCCGGAATCCTGATCAGCCAGGTGAACTGATCGTTCTCATTTTTCCAATGACTGTTGACCATGCCGTAAGGTGTGCGATAACTGGCATAAACAGAATCAAGACCATCTATCAACTCCGGTTTCATTTCCAGTTGACGGAATGCCGTTGATCCCGGCGCCTGCCTGATACCCGCGGCATGTTCGTAATACCACACGAGCAGGTCGCCAAGTAACATCACGTGGTTCTGCGAATTCATTTGCGGATTGGCGGTGTTGCCATTCCATAACTCCCAGATTGTAGTAGCGCCGTTCTCCGTCATGTAACCCCAGCTTGGATAAGTTTTATTGGAGGCAAGCGTAAAGGCAATATCCGAACGCTGAAACTCCGTCAAACAACGCATCAGCCACTGCGTACCGATTACGCCGGTACTGATATGCATGTGGTTGTCAATTTTTATTTTATTATAAATATTATTGAAGACGGCCTCCCTTAAAGAATCCGGCACCATGTCAAAATACAGAGGCAGCAGGTTGGCCGTGACGGTATTATTGGCGTAATAATTTTTCTGGCGATTGAGGTATTTTTTATTGAAAGCCTGGCGGATGCGGTCTGCCAGCTCCCGATAGGCGGAAACATCTTTCTGATTTCCGGATACCTCCGCGAATTCCTGCATGTAGCCCAGTAACAGGTAATAGTAAGCCGAAGCGATCAGTTGTCCGTCGGTATTGCGCATGCTGTCGCGCGAGCGGATGAGTTCGAGTGATTCGGGCGGCACGCACCAATCGCCGTATTTATCTTTTGTGATAAGATCATCTTTGAGGTAACGGCCTTTCATGTAATCCATCCATTTTTTCATGGAAGAGTAATGCCGCGTAATGCTTCTGCTGTCACCGAACTGGCGATACAACATACGCGCAGTCATGAGATACGTACCCGGCCAGGTGACGTTATCACTGTAATAATTCCAGAAAGCGGGCGCAACATCCGGAATGGCGCCTTCGGCAGTTTGCGCATCTTCGATGTCCTGCATCCATTTCGCATAGAGCGAAGCATTGTCAAACAAAAAACTTTCGCCCAATGACCCGGTGGCGCGGTCCCCAAGCCATGGTTGCCGTTCGTTGCGTTGCGGACAATCGACCGGCATTCCTTTGTAGTTAGAAGCTATTCCCCACCACGCATTGCGGAACAATTTATTCATGATCGTATCAGACGACACAAAACGTCCGGTGTTCTGCATGTCATCATAAACAAATTTTCCTTCGAAATCGGTCAGCTTTGGCTCCGAAGGGAAACCGGTGATCTCTACATAACGGAAACCATGGTAAACAAAACTGGGTTCCCAGGTTTCTTGGCCTTCGCCTTTCAGGGTATACTTGTCGGTAACGCGTGCATCGCGCAGGTTGGCGACATACAGTTCGCCTGAAGGTTGCAGGCTTTCAGCAAAACGTAATTGAACGGTCTGACCTCTTTTTCCGGACACGTGCATCTTCACCCAACCGGAGAAATTCTGGCCCATGTCCATGATGTACGTACCCGGTTTTAGTTGTTTCAGCGACATCGGTTTGATTGTCTGCATCACGCGCATTGGTGGCGTCATCTGCGCGCGGAGTTTTCCCTGGGGAGCGGGAACGGGTTCTGCATTCATCCAACCCTTGCCGGCATAAGCCGGAGTAAGCCAGCCCGTAAGCTCGCGGGTTGCATCGTATTCTTCCCCATCGTATTCGTTATTGGTACGTATCGGACCATCGGTTTGTATTTTCCAGGAGGGGTCGGTTACGATCGTTTCCTTTTTTCCGTCCGTGTATTCAATTTCGAGTTGAAGTAACAATCTCGGATAACCAAAATTGTTGATCTTTTGCGGTTTGTAATTTTGCCGCATGGTAAAGAACCGTCCATTGCCGAGTACCACGCCTACCACGTTCTGTCCCGTCTTTACTTGTGCTGTTACATCATAAGTGTTGTACAAAACTGTCTTGCGGTAATCCGTTGGAACAGGCGCCATCACCTGGTCGCCGATACGTTGATTATTAACATACAACTCGTACAACCCGAGGCCACTGATATAAGCCGTGGCACGTTTAACAGCACGGGGGCTGTTGAATGTTTTTCTGAAATACCGGGCAGACAATCTTGACCACTGGCTGATGCTGTCCCATTTGGAAGGTCTTTCATAACCGATCCAGCGGGCTTTCCAATCTGTTTTTTGTAACAAGCCCATGCTCCATTTCGCGGGCTCGCTCCAGGAAGTTTCGCCTTTGTTGGTGAACGCTTTTACTTTCCAGAAATATTCGTGACGGCTTTGCAAAGGTTTACCGGCAAAAGGTACAAGGACGGAATACGGGCTTTGTACTTTTCCTGAATTCCAGATATCGCCCTGATTCTTATCCAGCAATGTCCTGGAAGAAGCCACCAGCAACTGGTAGCCTTGCTGTACAACGCCGTTAGTGGCGGATTCAAGATTCCAGGAAAAACGCGGCTGTGTTTCATCGATGCCGGTTGGGTTCGACAACTGTTCGCATCGCAATGATTGGATACGCACCTGTGCCGAAGCAAACAGTGTCGTGAGTATCCAGCAACCAAGAATGAATAATTTCTTCATACAACAATAATATAGCTACCGGACCTGTGAAGACCGGAAATCAAAATATAGATTCAGGTGTAAAGCGCGTGACGGGTCTTTTTCATAATCATACAAAATATTCTTCCGTCCCATAGGACCTGTATTTTCTGCGCGTTGCGTTTTGGTGCCGATTGCGCCTATTCCATTCAGGAAAGAAATATCTCCCTTCGGGAAAATGATCTGGTAGTTCTGCCATTGATCATCTTTAAACGCAGGAGTGAATAAGCGAAAGAAAATATCCTCCTGGTCGGTCAGCACCGTAAAAGATGGCCCGGTGGTAAGGAACCTGCACCAATATAGGTTGGCGTGATACCCTTTGAACTCAGGATAGACCCAGCTCTCGCCGGTTTCCGTACCGTTGTAATCCTTGTGCCAAACGCCGAAACGATTTCCTTTCAACCGGTTTTTCCAGACGCGGTACGGACCGCTGCCCATGTAATCGATGCCGCGTATTTGTGATTCAGGGAAACTAAAATTAATACCCGCAAATAAGGTGAAATATTCTCCCGGGAAATAGCTGACGCTGAGACGAACCATGCCGTCCGGATAAACTTTCCATTCCAGCGTATTATAATGTTGTTTGCGGTCGTAAGATGAGCGGATGAGCAACGTATCATTGTCATACACAAAACTCATCCTACCAAAATTATTGACGCCTTGTTCAATCACCGGGCCGTTGTTGAAAGGGATTACCCCGTCCTTATTCTTCACCTCCAGCAACAGACCTTTTTGGCGATGGATGCGCAATTGCAGATCACTGGTTTTTATAACATAAACAGAATCCTGTTCCGTAATAGCCGGACGCTCAGCATTGCCTGCTTTCCATAATCTATTCAATACAGTTGCCGGTCGGACGATGGGGAAACTCCAGGTAAACAGTTCGCGACCAAACGGATCGTTGGCTGTTACGTACAAAACATCGTTATCACTCCAGCCGGCAGGAAGGTTCAGTTCTACAAATCCTTTTTCTCCCGGAGCGAGTGAGGGAGCTTTGGCCGATCCGGAATCTGCAGTTCCGTTTGCAAGCTTCACCAGCTTCCAGGAGAAAGTGCATTGAGAAATATTGGTAAAATGATAACGGTTCTCGATGCGCAGCTTTCCGTCGAATGCCGGTGTGATCTCTTTTCTTTCAAAAAATACCGGGCTCCATACTTCTTTGATCGTATAGAAACTTCCTTCTTTTTCGTGATAAGGCCCCACGATGCCATCTGCCCCTCTGTTTTTATCTGTATCGATCGAATCTTTTTTATCCTTGCGCACCACGCCCTGATCGGCGAAATCCCAAAGGAAACCACCTGCCGACAGCGGATTCTGCCACATGGCTTTCCAGTAATCTTCGAGACCGGCGCCATGACCGCCATCGTACATGCCGTGCAAAAATTCGGTAGGCATTACAATCTCGCGGCCATTGTCGTAATTACCGATACCGTAATTGTATTCGCGATAATGCTGTGTCTCTATTCCGTTGAACAACTGCCAGGGATGCACAACCGGTCGTTGTTGAATATCAAACTGGGTAAAGAACTTATCGAGTTCCGTGTTATGTCCGCCTTCATTGCCATTGGCCCAAAAGATAATGGAAGGATGATTGACATCATGACGGATCATTTGTTCGAGCAAACGCGTGCCGGTTGGCGTATCGTAATGTCCATGCCAGCCGGCCAATTCATCCATCACAAACAATCCGAGAGAATCGCAGACCTCGAGGAAATGATCGTCGGGCGGATAGTGCGCCATGCGAACGGCATTCATGTTCATCTCTTTCATCAGCAACACATCTTTGATGCTGATGTCGCGGCTGGTGGTACGCCCGCTGGTGGGCCAGAAGGAATGCCGATTTACTCCTTTCATTTTCACTTTCACACCATTTACATAAATGCCGTCCCTCTGCTTCAGCTCAACGGTACGAAAACCAAAACGGACTTTCTTTTCATGCAGCAGTTTGTTTTTATCCCACCATTGTACTACCGCATAGTAGAGGCTGGGCGTTTCCGGCGTCCACTGCAACACGTTGGCGATATGGCTTTTTAAGCCGGTAACCTGTTCGTTTACGGGAGCAGAAATAGGTTCCCCTATTTTTTGATTGGCGGATGTATACAATTGTACCTGCAGATTACCTGACCTTTTTCCCGCTACTTCCGCTATCGCCATGAAACTGCCATCGGCTTTTGCATCGATGGCAACATGATCGATAAATTGTTGCGGGTGTGCTTCGAGATAAACGGGACGGAAGATGCCCCCGAATATCCAGAAGTCGGCTTTGCGTTCGGCTTCATTTACGGATTGGTTGGCGGAATGTTTGGCAACCGTGACTTCGAGCAGGTTTTCTTTCCCTGGTTTTATCAGTGAACTGACATCATAACGAAAAGCATAGAACGCGCCCTGGTGCGTTGGTCCGGCCTGTTTACCGTTTACTTTTACCGTGGCATCGGTCATTACGCCTTCGAATACAAGGAATAGTTTTTTGTTTTTCCAGGCCGCCGGAATGGAGAACTTATAACGATAACGGCCTTCTTCTTTTCCGCGGATGCTGTCTTTGGCAAAGCCGTAATCGTATTTCCCAAAACCCTGTAATTCCCAACAAGATGGAACGGCGATCTTGCTCCATTTACCTGCATTCATTCCACTCGTTACAAAGAAGTCCCAATTAACCGTGTGATCATTTCCCGTACCTGACAAATATTGCCTTTCCGTTTGCTGCGCATTGGCAGCAACTCCCGCGAGCAAACAACTCAATCCAATTATATAACGAATCAATTTCATGCGCATTTATTTTCCACCATATACGGTCAATGGTCCGAGCTCGTCGCGGCTCTGTCGTTTTTTTCCATTTACCCATACACTCAGGCCTTTGCCTTTGTTGTAATGTTTCCCAGTCTTGTCCCAAAGTATCGTAATGATTTTTCCCTGGTATAAAACATTATCAAGACAGAACCAATCCCATTTATTAGCAGGCAGTAAGGGATTGACTGTAAAAGTATTTCCCTCCACGGGACGAAGACCGACCAGGCCCGTTATGATCAGGTCATTGAACGTTGAATGATTATAATAGCGGCTGCGTTCCTGATCACCCTTGAGCCAGTAACCTATTTTTTCATCGAGGTATTCTCCGATATAAGGGCGGCCGCGATAGTACTGCGATTCGACATAGGTTTCCAGCAAATCGAAATAAGCCGAATCAGAAACAATGTCCTTTCTGCCGCTGTTTAGCAGGTTGGCCATACCGGTCAACGTCTGCGAAGTGGCAAAAGGCCACACCGCACCGTCCCATTCGCAATTGCAGCAGCCGTGTGTACGGAACTGCGGATGGCTGCGATCGGCAGTTGTTAAGCCAAACGGCGCGCAGAAATGTTTCGGATCGAGCGCCGCTTTCCAGGCTACATTATACTTTGCATCCGGCAGGTTAAAATACCAGGGAACGAAACCAATCGCTTCGCGCACGCGGGCAAGCGTATCGCCTTTTTCCTTTCTTACTTCAAAAAAATTATCGTCACTGCTCCATAGTTTCTCCTGTACCAATTGCTTCAATGTATCTGCTTTGGCCTTGTATAATTTTGCCATTTCATCTTTCCAGGCAAGGTTCGCTATTGCATATAGCGCTTTTGCATTTCCATACATATAGCTGTTGATGGACGGGCGCGGATTTTTTTCCTTGCGGCCACCGCTGATCGTTTCCTCCATGGCATCACGCACATCGTATTGCCAGAAAAGTCCGTCTGCACCTCTGCGCTCCTGTTCCCATGCCTTGTAATCTGCTGTCAGGTCAGGCAATAAATCCAACAATATTTCCCGGTCACCATTCACTTTATAACGATTGTAAATGGCGTCGATGTTCCAGCTACTGTAAAAACGCAATTTTTTCATCGGTCCACCATTGTTGCCACGATACCAGATACGTATATAATCGTTCAGGTATCGCTGATCATGCAACCAGCGTGCTTCATATATATGATGACCAAGACCACTGCTGATCATATTGTATTTGTCGGCATAGCTGCGCTGCACAAGGAACTCGGTGAACACATATCCCTGTTCTGTTTTTTTGATGTGCTTGCGCAATGTCCACCAACGATAATAGAACATCTCTTCGAAATTCTGTTGCGGACATTCAAACAACGGAATATTCTGCTGCATCCATTCCCAGGCACTGTCGTTGGGAATAGCCTGGCGGATATTTTCATCTTCCATGCCATTGAAATAATCAACGTAATGGCGGAACGCTGCAGGTTTCAATATAGCAGGTTTTAGTTTTTGCGCTTCCGTAAACAAACCAACTACACATAAAAAACAGATGACGCAGAATCGACGCATGATTAAAATGTTTGGGTCTTCAGGTAATGAATCTGGTAAATGGCCTCTTTCAACCGGCTATCAGCACCCGGCAGATCATAGTCCTGATCGGTTGGCGTATCTGCGTCGGGAAAGCGACGCACACCGCCCGTGCGAAATACAATACGTTGCGCTTTAGCGATTGGCGCAAAACAAATATTGTTCACCGGCTTGCCGTTGTTCAGTGTCACCGTATAAAAACGGGTGGCCGCGTTCAGTTCAATCTTTACGGTCAATTTTTCCCCGGCCTTATAAGTTCCGATGGAACGATTGCGGTAGCCGGCTTTGGTATAGACGGTTCCTGTCGAATCCAACGATAACCGCAAACAAGCTGTTCCTTTTTCGTCTGTGATTTCAATATCGAGATGACCATTGTCCGCTTGTTTCGGTGTGATGGCGAACTCGGCTATCACGGTACCTGATACAGGAAACATTCTCTCGGCCTTTGCATAATCGAACGGATCGCTGTCGTGCAAACTCAATATTTTTTCATTTCCCTGCCGGGAGATTTCCGCCCTGCACCAAAGCGGGCTGTAAAGATTCCAGCGATCGAGTTCCTTTCCGGCGGGCAAATTGGTGAAAACATCGTTTACGTTACCGGTTTCTTTATCAACCACCGGCACCGGAATGCGACTGACCCAGATATCTTCTTTATTCATGCTGTAAGTAACCCACATGGCACTATCCGGGAGTATTCCATTCATTTCCATAATACCACGCACATATTGCGGGCCGTAGCTTTTGTATTCGCCGCCATAACGCATGGAAGTGATCTCGCCATTTACCAATAATAAATTATGATAACGCAAGCCGTCATTGCTCACACTCACGGCCAGCGGCCAGCGGAATTCGGATGGATTGTATACCGTAGCATAACGTCCGTCTGCCGTGCGTTGTCCCCAGATCTTGGCATTGGCATTTACAAAACCGGGAGCGCGAACAGGATTGTATTGCCAGGTTCTGCCACCATCCGCGCTGATGCTGGTCAGTGCATATTTCCAGAATCCAACCACACGCTGATCGGGCAAACGATAATAGCTGAATGCTTTAAAATCTTTCTTCAACGGAATGAGCGGATCATTGCGGTCGGACTCTTCCACCATCTGCTGCATCAGCAAAGGCGAATCGAGAATTTCCTTGCATGCAGCAACCAGTCCTTTGTCTTTCGAAGACGTATAAAAAGGATAGTTGGTATTTTTTTCGTTGAAATTATGGTTGTAACGCAGGAAGTAAATCGGTCCGAAGCTGCCGTCGGTCCTCACCTCACGGATCACGCGACCAATGCCGTTACCATCATTCGGGTCATCCTTTTTCCCTAACACAATACCATAGTAACCTAAGGCAAACAACCGGTTTTGTTTGGAGGTATAAAAACCAATCCGCTGGTGCATGACCGCATAGGTATTGCCGGCCACGTCTGCCCTTCCGGGTTTCGTAAATCCATCCGGAACTTTGTATACGGGGAAAAGCGGAACAGGGTTTGTCCAGTTGATACCATCGGGGGATTGCTGGAACCATGTTTGTCCGGGTGGTACGTGTTCGCCCACAGGATCACTCAGGTAATGCAGGTAAAATTTTCCTTTCCAATAAGCCAGCATCGGCGCGTGGTTGTACGTCCAGCTATTAGATGTATCTGCGCGATTAGCCCGCATGGTCTGGATATTGTGCACACCCACTGCGGGACTGAGTTGCCCGTGGTGATAGTCTACATTGGAAAGCGTGGCGCCCGTGTAACGCGCGGTATCCTGTGCCTGCAAGGCAAACGGCGCTGCGATCAGCATAACTGCACCAAGCCAGCACGCTATTTTTTTTGTTGTCTTCATGTCGTAAACCTCTTAGCGGCCAAGTTGCTTCAGCAGCTTTTTGACCGTTTTCTTTTTTACCGGAACAATCGTTCCATGTTTGTGTCCCGTCGGGATCTGAATCTGTTGATTGATATTTTCAAAATGGACAAAGTCGGCAGTGCTTACCGCTTCATAGGTCTTGTTGCGGTAAGAATCGAAATAGATCAGCCATTTATTTTTCACTTTTACTACATTGGGTCCTTCGGTAAAAGGTTCGGTAAAGGGTGGCGATACATTTTTATAAGGTCCGGCGGGTTTATCAGCAAAAGCCACTTTGATATTTCGTTCGATCTGTGCATCGATCACGCTGAATCCCGGATCGAGGAATAATTGTGTTTTGCTGAACGTTTGAAAATCGGGCGTGGACGTAATGTACATGCGATGGTTGTTGCTGTCCGCTTCCTGTCCGCGTTCAAAACGTCCGGGGATTGTGGATGCCCAGATGATGAGGTATTGTCTGGCCTCTTCATCATAAAACAATTCGGGTGCCCATACGTTCACGGTTGTGGGCTCCTGCTCCATTACGGAAATGAAACGTTGTGGTGTCCAGTGAACAAGATCTTTAGACGAAGCATAGCCAAATCCTTTGTCGCCACGCCAACTGCTGGTCCATACGAGATGAAAAGTACCGTCAGGTCCCTGCACCATCGAAGGATCACGCATTACCTTTTGCTGACCAATTTCGGGTTTTAATAAAACAGTATCGAGGTCTTTCCATTTGTAACCATCGTAGCTATATAACATCCGCAATCCCTGATCCGCCGGTTCGTGGAAAGACGTGAACAGGTAGGCTTTTGATGAGCAGGAAGTAAAACAAATCATCAAAAGAAAGCCGGACAGTATCGTGAAAAGTGTACGTTTCATATCAATCAATTTGGTTCAACTACCAATACCCAATCGTTGCCATTTTTTTCTTCCGGTACTATGGGCGTGAACAGGCTATCGGCGGCACCCGACTTTTTCCATCCGGTAAATTCACCGGTACGCGGATTGAACCAGCGGGTTTTTATTTTTTCCCATCCCAGTTTTTCGCGATCGATGCGAACAGGCAATCCGGTGTAGGTATAAGCCAGCAAAAATTTATCGCCGCGCGTAGCGAGGATGTATTGGTATTGTGTGCCGGTGTTGTCAACAACCAGGTCTTGCGCCGGCCTGCGTGTACCCGGATAAGCTTCCATCAATTTACGCAGGTGCACCATCTGCATAGCGCCGGGGGCTTTAATATCTTCCTTCCATTCTTCGCGCACGCCGAAGTTGGCATCTTTGTCACCTTTGTGATGAAACTGCATAACCGCGTTGTTACCATAAGTAAAACCGAATCCTCCGGCAAACACACTCCAGTACGCATAGCGGCGCAGATCGGCATCATTCCACCGGGGCTGCAATGAATCATGCAGACCATAGGGAATGTGCTCGTAGGAAGGTTCACCATCAATTGTTGGTTTTGCCGGTTGCAGTTTAAAATCTTCCACTACATAACGCCAGTTGTCTTCCCCGTAGTGACGCGTTTCATTGCTATTGGTATCCTGCGCGTAAGTTTTATGTCCGCTCTGGAACATGTTGAAGTCGAGCCAGGGTTCGTTGTGAAACCACTCCGAAGAAGAGGTACGGCCGCGCGGATGAAAGGTCATCAGGTGCGCGGAATCTTTTTGTTTCAATGTTGATCCCAATACTTTCCATACGTCCAGTGAATCGCTTCCTTTGATATCGCCGCCGTTGAGCCAGATGATATTTGGTTTGTTTTTGTAGCGCTCCGCAAGAAAACCTGCATAAGCACGGGCCTGCTCCTGGTTCACTTTACCGGCTTTTACATTAGAGCCCCATACCGGCACCAATGCCATGTATATTCCGTTACGGGCCGCTTCATCAATCGCATAATCCACATGATCCCAGAAATCGTATTGGGAACTGTCTTTGTAATCCACTCCTTCCGTTGTAAGTGGTTGCGCAATATTTTTATTAACCAATGCGCTATCGCCATACACGTTCACCGCATTGTTCACATCATGAATCGTCATTACCTGCACCACATTAAAGCCCTGTTCTTTCCGGATGGCCATGTATTGTGCAATTTCTTCACGGGTAAGTTTTACAAACAGCAACCAGCCCGTATCACCCAGCCAGAAAAAAGGTTTACCATCTGCGGTAACGATACTGTGCTTGTCTTCCCCGATTTTAAGCGCCTGCATGCTTTCTGCACCGGATTTCAGCGGTTCGCTGCATCCACTCATAAACATTACTACTAAAATGGCGATCAGTATTCTCATCATTAATTGACTTTTACCCAAAGCACCCAATTGCCTGAAGGCGGAGTGAGGCTTGCGGTTTTATTATTCCGGATTTGTTCTTTTTTGCGGATGGCTCCTGTGCGCGGATCGATCCAGGTGGCCGTTGCCGGCTTGCCGGAGAGGCCGGGTTTCAGTTCGGTGCCCGATTCACCATAAGCAATGAAGTTGCCTGAACCATCGGATAAAACATATTGTTTGCCGGTTACAGGAAGCGGCTGCATGCGCGCCGCATCCCTCAGCATTCCTTCCGGCAATCGTGGCAGTTGCGCCATCGAGCCGCCGGCCATGAACACGGCCCAGCCGAGGTGATCGCTATCTGCCGAGTAGATCACGGCCTTCTGCGGATATTTTTCGCGGTACTCACGCACAGCGCGATATACCTGTTCGAAGGATGATCGTTTTGGTTTCAGCAATCGTGCATGCTGACGGGGAGCGAGGTTTTGTCCTCCTGCGGGTGCGTACACGCTTCCATCGGCCTGGTAATGCCAGTAACGGATATCGATGATATCGATCACCGCAGCATGTTGCGGATCGGCAAGCAGGGAGTCCTGCACATCTTTCGTTACACTCAACGCGATCATCGGATGCTCACCTTTTTCCTTTTCCCACTCAGCGATCACACCTGTCCAGAATTTTACAAAATGTAAAGGACCGGTAAATTCTTCGCTGATGGTATGGATCACGCTACCGTTGCCGCGGAAGTTATCGAGGCATTGACGGATATAGGCAATATGCAAGGGGCGACGCACCGGATGTGTTTCATCATAAAATTGTTCCGCCATGAAGATGCGTTTATCGCCTGCATAAGGAACGGGTTCGGGGAAACCGGTATTGTTGATATTGTTGGCAGGTCGCCAGGGGAAGTCCGCGTAATGTGCGCCTGCTTCGATAATGTTGTGTTGAAAATAATTCTGGTGAACGAGAATCAGTCCTTTGCGATCGGCCAGATCGGCAAACCGGCGAAGGCGATTCCAGTACCATGTATTGTATTTCGTAAGATCGTACTTACTAAGACCGTCCCAGGCAGTGCCTAGCCCGCTGCGCGCGAACGGCAATTCATAAAAAGGTGCCCATACCTCTCCGTCCATCCTGCGGATACGTTCATGGTCGTCGCGGCGGCGCTCGTACCACAAGCCATAATTCTGTTCGATCGCCAGGATATTGCGGGACTGCATGGTGTCGGCAACGGCATCGAGGTCATCCGTTAATCCTGTGCCCGTGCGGCCCGGAACAAATCTTGTAATGGCCATTCCTGCTTTGGCCGCGCCATAAGGACGTGCGCTGCCATTCCACCAGGGAACGCTGAGGCGATTGCCGGCTACAACAGCATCCTGCCTTTGCAGCCAGCCATTTTTCACTTCCAATGCAGGCAGCACGTGATAGCGTGGTGGCGCCGGCACACCAATCTGATCAATTGTTTTAGCCCCGCGAACATCCGCGATGACCGGGTTAGAACTAATCACCGTGTAAATAAATTGCACCAATGTTTGCGCAGGATCTTTGGCCAATGAAGTAAGTTCTGCCGCGGTAGCAACAGAAGGACTGCTGCTGGCATCGGTCTGGATATTCATTACCTGCGGGCGTGAGTCGATCTTTTTGCCAAGGCGCTCGCGCAATTGCGCATAATACAAACTGCGCGGTTCGATGCTATTGTTCGATTCGCCCCAATAGCCGTCGCCTGCAAACTGGCTCCATGCACCGAACGACCAGTTCTGTGCTCCGGGTGGCTGATAACAATCGATCCTCGCGGCGCTGCAATTCCACAACACACTGTTCGCAGTACTCCATCCCGCTCCTTGTCCATCCTGCCCGCGATTGAGAAAAGAAATAGCATTACCATCGACGTTCACGATATCAAACAAAACCCCTGAGGCCCAACTGTCGATGCCGCCGCTGAAACCATAAGCATTCTTCGCTTCGCATTGCACAAAAGCATTCGGGCCCGGTGCACAAAACCCTGTTGCAAAATCATGTATGCCTTCTTCCGAAAAGCAGCGCTGGAAAAGTGTTTGCTGGCCTGCTGTAAAAAAAACATTACGGCGTTCACCCCCTATTTCGGAAACAGGTTTTTGAGCGATGCAATCTTCAACGGTAATGCGTGCAGCATTTTCATACACCGCCACAGCCGATCCCGCGAAATGATTGAACTGTACACGACGTACCCAGCAATCTTTTGCATCATCGATGGTGATGGCCATCCAGCGATGATCTTCGTCTTTTGCGTTCGCTTTATTGAAATCAGATTCGAGTGTCAACTCTTCCACGCCACAATTACTGATACGGCCTTTCCAGGTAAAAGGAACAATTTTCCCGCCACCGTAATTAATATCCAACGCTGTTGTCAACGGTGCATCGATGGTGAGTTGATTTCCTTTGATAGCCGTGATGGTGCGTGTCCAGCGGATGTCGCGTTGCCCGGGTTTCCATCCGAGTGAGGTAATGCCGCCACCGAAATGATCGGTTTTGAGTAACTGTATCCATGGCACAACGGAAGGGCGGATGATTTGCAACTCCTGCCCTTCTTTCAACCCTTTTGTATTTGCTACTTCGAAAGACGTGGCATTCACCGGCACATAATTCGTTTGTATGGAAATGGTATCGCCGCTGATGCGGTCATCTGTTCCATTTATTTCTATCAGCGTGGCGCGGCTGAGGCCCGTACCGCGAAGAATGGTTTTATCAATTCCGCTTCCGCGCAGTACCACACCGGATGTATGAAAACGAAGAGAGCCTTCCACCAGGTAGGTACCCGCCTGAAGTAACACAACACCGCGGAACCCTTTGGTATCGGAGTTTTGTTTGCTTACAAAATCAATCGCAGCCTGTATGCGTGCCGTTGCATCGCCTGCTGATGGCGGCACAATGACTTTGACCGGCAGGTCGGGAATAACCTCATCACCACCTTTATAACCACAATAAGAAAAATCGGGAATACGGTTGCCGAGTGAATCCGGCGTATAGATCAACTGACCATTTTTATACGCCAGCGGAGGCACCGGTTTTTCTTTTTTCTGTGCCTTGCTTTCCGACAACAGCAATACCGCCATCAGTATCGCAGTAGCGCAAAACCGGAAATAATTTTTCGTAAAAAAGATATGGTATGTCTGCATCTTCACCGGCTTTCCTGATTAAAGCGGAAAGGTAGAATTAATTCATAAAAACCAATTGCCACAGGCAGGAGTTAAACTTCCACCTGTGGCAACAGTTTGCTTAATTATTATTTGCTGCTGACAGCAGGCCGAACCTGTTGCACAGGTACTACACTGTTGAGATATTCTTCGATGTTGGTGTAGCCGGATTTGCTTTTGGAATATTGAGATGCATCATCCGGATTATTTGGATTCAAGCCATTTTTGCGTTCCCATTCGTCGGGAATACCGTCGTTGTCACTGTCTTTGTAAGGGGTGCCTTTGTATTCGGGATATCCGCCAACCTGGCTTACATCGGTAATGATACCAATTTTGTAAGAATCGATCGGTGCGCGACGATGTTTGAATTGTGAATCGGGCAACTGCACATTGGGTAATGCCGTGATCTTACCGGAACGCACTTCTTCGGCAATACGCGTGTCAACCGGATCTCTTTTAGGCAGGGTGGCGCCAGCATTTGCCAATACAAACTTACGCGCGTCTTCTGCTTTGAGAATGGTGAGCGGAGCCATGGGCAAAGGTTTATCCCATTTGATATCGTCTCTGTATTGACCGGCATCGGCACGGTCTTCTACCTGCACACCACCGTTCCAGTTGTCTTTGGTAATGGCAGGATAACCTTCCATGATATTACCGTTAACGTAAGCACGGCCGAATGTGAGGTATTTGAGTTTGCTGCGG
>Ga0209959_100784_pt1 | contig 16109 bp, 15 predicted proteins | sample ThiBiot_300_biof_2_FD_183943 | JGI IMG/M metagenome (GOLD analysis project Ga0209959, IMG submission 183943) | Wastewater bioreactor microbial communities from Cape Town, South Africa - Thiocy_expt_300_biof (SPAdes) | ecosystem: Engineered > Bioremediation > Thiocyanate > Unclassified | place...
GGATCGTGACGGTTTGCTGCCATGCGGGCTCCATGAAAAGACCTTGAACAGGCTCTCAGTGCATGCGCTCGCCGGCGGCCGGCGCGGGGGCGGCGCGCCTGGCGCCGCTGGCCACGGGCTGGGGCAGGAGCGTGGCCACGGTGAGCTGGTCGTCGCCGAAGTAGCGCGCGGCCACGGACCGCACCTGCTCGGGCGTGACGGCGCGCAGCAGCCTGAGCAGGCGCTCGGTCGCGTCCAGCGGCAGGCCCTGCACCCAGTTGCTTCCCAGGTCGCTGGCCTGGCTGTAGAGCGAGTCGCGCGCGTAGATGGTGGAGGCCGCCCACTGCGTCTTCACGCGCGAGAGCTCGGCCTCGCTCACGCCCTCGCGCGCCACGCGGGCGATCTCGGCGCGCAGCGCGTCCTCAACCTGCTGCGCGGTCTTGCCCGCGGCGGGCACGCCCGTCAGCAGGAACAGCGAGGGGCCGCGGCCGAAGACGGAGGCCTGGCTGTCGGCGGCGTCGGCCACGCGGTCGGCCCCTTGCGTGAGCGCGCGCTCCAGGCGCGCGCCGTCGTAGCCGCTGAGCACGGCCGACAGCACCAGCAGCGCCAGGCCGTCGCGGTCGCTGTCACCCATGTCCTCGATGCGCGAGATGCCCGGCACGTGGAAGGCCAGGGCCACGTAGGCCTGCTCGGCCGGCGCCTTGAAGTCGATGCGGCGCAGGCCCTGCTGCACGGGCTCGGTGCGCGGCTTGCGCGCCGGCACGGCGCGCGGGGGGATGGCACCGTAGGTCTTCTGGGCCAGGGCCAGCACCTTGGCCGGGTCCACGTCGCCCGCCACCACCACGGCGGCGTTGCGCGGCACGTACCACCGGTGGTGGAACTGGCGCACGTCGGCCGGCGTCATGGCGTCCAGGTCGCTCATCCAGCCCACCACCGGGCGGCGGTAGGGCGATGCGATGAAGGTGCCGGCGTACAGCTGCTCGATGAGCGCGGCGCGCGGCTGGTCCTCGGTGCGCATGCGGCGCTCCTCCTTGACCACCTCGATCTCCTTGGCGAATTCGGCGTCCGGCCACTGGTTGTGGGCGAAGCGGTCGGCCTCCAGCCGCATCACGTCGGCAAGCCGGCCGGCCGGGATCTGCTGGTAGTAGCCCGTGTAGTCGCGGCTGGTGAAGGCGTTCTCCTGCCCGCCCAGCGCCGCCACGCGGCGCGAGAACTCGCCCGGCGGCAGCTTCTTCGTGCCCTTGAACATCATGTGTTCGAGCGCGTGCGCCACGCCCGAGGTGCCGTCGACCTCGTCCATGGAGCCCACGCGCACCCAGACCATGTGCACCGCCGTGGGCGCGCGCCGGTCGGGCTGCACGATGAGCTGCATGCCGTTTCTCAGGGTGAATTGCTGCGCCCCGGTGGCCGTGGCGGCCGATGGCGCGGTGGCGGGGGGAACCGGTGCGGTCTGCGCCCCCGCATGCAGGCAGGCCAGCAGGCCCAAAAGGGTGATAGCGCGTTTCATAGAATGGCTGCGATTCTAAGAACCCGCCAATGTTCAGTTTTTTCAAGAAGAAATCCCCCTCCCCCGCCGAGCCGTCCAGCGCGCCGGCGCCGGATGCCGCCAGCGCCCCCCCGGCCGACGCGCCCACGGGCGGCGGCGCGCTCGGCTGGCTGCGCAAGTCCTTCGGCGCACAGGACGCCGCCGCGCCGCAAGCCGCGCCCGCGGCGGACGAGGCCCCGCCCGCCGTGCCCGAGCCCGCCCCCAAGCCCGAGGGCGCGCGCCAGGGCTGGATGGACCGCCTCAAGTCCGGCCTGCGCAAGACCGGCGGCAGCATCGCCACCGTCTTCACGGGCACGCAGATCAACGACGCGCTGTACGAGGAGCTCGAAGACGCCCTGCTCATGGCCGACACCGGCGTGAAGGCCACGCAGCACCTGCTGGCCGACCTCAGGCGCCGCGTGAAGGAGGCCAAGGCCACCGAGCCCGCCGCCGTCAAGGCCCTGCTGGCCGACGCGCTGGCCGACCTGCTGCGCCCGCTGGAAAAGCCCCTGGTCATCGGCGAGCACCAGCCCACCGTGATCATGGTGGCCGGCGTGAACGGCGCGGGCAAGACCACGTCAATCGGCAAGCTCACCAGGCACCTGGCCGACCACGGCGAGAGCGTGCTGCTGGCCGCGCCGCGGCGCGCGAGCAGCTCGGCGTCTGGGCCACGCGCAATACGGTGGAGATCATCAGCCAGGAAGGGGGCGACCCCGCCGCCGTGAGCTTCGACGCCGTCACCGCCGGCCGCGCGCGCGGCAAGGACGTGGTGCTGGTGGACACGGCCGGGCGCCTGCCCACGCAGCTGCACCTGATGGAGGAGCTCAGGAAGATCAAGCGCGTCGTAACCAAGGCCGACGCGACGGCCCCGCACGAGGTGCTGCTGGTGATCGACGGCAACACCGGCCAGAACGCCCTGGCCCAGGTGCGCGCGTTCGACGACGCGCTGCAGCTCACCGGCCTCATCGTCACCAAGCTCGACGGCACGGCCAAGGGCGGCGTGCTGGCCGCCATCGCACAGGAGCGGCCCGTGCCCGTCTACTTCATCGGCGTGGGCGAGAAGGTGGAAGACCTGGAGACCTTCAACGCGCGCGAGTTCGCGCAGGCGCTGCTGGCCTGACGAACGGGCGGCTTTTCAGTCCTGCCGACGGGCCGCCAGCTGCCACAGCGATTCGGCCACGGCGGCCATCCCGGCATGCTGGCGGTACAGGCGTATCTCCACGGGGATGTTCCAGGCCTCGGGGCCCGCGGCCACCAGGGCGCCGCGCTGCAGCTCCTGCGCGATCAATGACTCGGGCAGCCAGGCGATGCCCCGGCCCTCCAGCGCCATGGTCTTGAGCAGCACGGCGTGGTGGGCCGTGAAGACCTCCTCCAGCTCGCCCGGCGCGGCCGTGCGCACGCCGGGCTGCTGCGCGAAGGCGCGCAGCTGGGCGCGCACGATGCGCCCCAGGCCCGAGTCCTCGCTGTAGGCCAGCATGGGCACCGGCGGCGGCAGGCCGATGGCGTGCAGCGCCCGCCCGCGCGTGCCGTCCGGGTGGGGTGCGCTGACCGGGCGCAGCACGTCGCGCCCCAGCCGCAGCATGGGGTAGCGGGCCTCGTCCAGACGCCCCGGCACGGCCGCGTGGCCGTGGCACAGCACGAACTGCACGCGGCGCTGGAGCATCAGCTCCTCGCAGGCGCGCGAGCTGTCCGACATGGTCTGGATGGGCCCCAGGCGCAGCTGCGACTCCATGTCCGCCAGCCAGGGCGGGAAGAAGGTCAGCGACAGCACATGCGTCGCCGCGAAGCGCAGGCTGGCCGCGGCCTGGTCGTGGGCGGCGCGCGCCTTGATGCGGGCGGCCTCCAGGTTGGCCAGCACCGCTTCCAGCAGGGGCAGGAAGCGCTGGCCCGCGGCCGTCAGCGCGGCAGGATGGGCGCTGCGGTCGAACAGGTCCACCCCCACCCATTCCTCCAGCGCCCGGATGTGGCGGCTGAACGCCGGCTGGGCGATCGCCCGCGCCTCGGCCGCGCGGGAGAAATTGCCGGATTCGGCCAGCGCCAGGAAGTCCTCCAGCCATTCCAGATCAAGGGGGCGGTTGCCAGGTCCCATGGTGTTGCGTGCAGCGCGATAGATGTATGCGTTTCGAGTATTGGACCGTGTCCGGCCCGCGGGAAATGATGCGGCCCATCGTTCATCCCCCCATCCCAACCCTCGGAGACTGTACATGCCTTCCATCGCCGACTACCGCGGAATCATCCCCGCCATCTCCTGCCCCTTCACGCCCGACCACCGCATCGACGAGCCCGCGCTGCGCAGGCTGGCCTCCTGGCTCGCCGGCCACGACGGCGTGGTGGCCGTGATGACCAACGGCCACACGGGCGAGGTCTTCGCGCTCACGCCCGCCGAGCGCGCCGAGGTCACGCGCATCGTGGCCGACGAGCTCAAGGGCCGGCTGCCCGTGATCTCCTCCATCGTCTGCGAGGGCCTGGCCGATGCGGCCGGGCACGCCAGCGCCGCCCAGGCCGCGGGCGCCGTGGCGCTCGACGTGATGCCGCCCCACCACTGGCTGCGTTTCGGCTTCACCCCGGGCCATGCGCTGCAGTACTTCGAGGCCATCCACCAGGCCGCGCCGCAGCTGGACCTGGTATGCCACGTCTACCCGGCCTGGACCCGCGCGTCGTACTCCTCGCAGTTGCTGGCGGAGCTGGCCCGCCTGCCCTACGTGCAGGCCTTCAAGGTGGGCCAGCGCGACATGAACAAATACGCCCGCGACATCCAGGCCATCCGCGAGGCCGACGCCTCCAAGGCCATCCTGACCTGCCACGACGAGTACCTGCTGGCCTCCATGGTGCAGGGCGTGGACGGCGCGCTCGTGGGCTTCGCCACCTTCATCCCCCAGCTCATCATCGACCTGTGGAACGCCGTGAAGGCCGGCGACCTGAAGAAGGCCATGCAGGTGCAGGCCGTGATCACGCCGCTCAAGGACGCCGTCTACGGCGGCGGCGAGCCCACGGGCGAGGCCCATGCCCGCATGAAGGCCGGCATGTACCTGGCGGGCGTGATCGGCGACGCCACCGTGCGCCCGCCCACCGAGGCGCCCAGCGACCGGGAGCTGGCCGCCCTGCGCGCGGCCGTCCGGCAGGCCGGCCTGCTGCAGCGCTGACCCCGTGAAAAGACAGACAGGAGACGAGACCATGCACATGCACCGCAGCCACTTCCTGCGCGCCGGCCTCGGCGCCGCGCTCCTGGCCCTGGCGGGCCACGCCGCCGCCCAGACCTATCCCGCCAAGCCCGTGCGGATGGTCATCCCCTTCCCGCCCGGCGGCACGCTGGACGCCGTGGGCCGCATGCTGGCCCAGAAGCTGGGCGAGCAGATGGGCCAGCCCTTCGTGGTCGAGAACAAGCCCGGCGGCAACGGCGTGATCGGCGCCGACATCGTGGCCAAGGCGCCGGCGGACGGCTACACGCTGCTGTTCAACGCCTCGACCTTCACCACGGCGCCCATGACGATGAAGTCCGTGCCCTACAGCGTGACCCGGGACTTCGCGCCCGTGGCCCTGGTGGCCAAGGCGCCGCTGTCGGTCGCCATCAACAAGAACCTGCCCATCACCGACATCAGGTCGCTCATCGCGCACGCCAGGGCCCACCCCGGCAAGATGACCTTCGCCGTGGGCTCCATCGGCTCGGCCGGCCACCTGTCCACCGAGCTGCTCAAGCGCGCCGGCCAGATCGACTACCTGGTCGTGCCCTACAAGGGCACGGCCCCGGCCTTCCAGGACCTGATAGGCGGCCAGATCGACGGCTTCATCGACCCCATCCTGGGCTCGCTGCAGTACCACAAGAGCGGCATGCTGCGGGTGGTGGCCGTGACCTCGGCCCAGCGCGCGGCCAGCCTGCCCGACGTGCCCACGGTGGCCGAGACCATTCCCGGCTACGAGTTCTACAGCTGGTACGGCCTGTGGGCGCCGGCCAAGGCGGCGCCCGAGATCGTGCAGCGGCTCAACGCCGAGGTGAACAAGGCCCTGGCGGGCGGCATGAAGGAGCGCCTGCAGGAGCAGGGCCTGCTGCTGTCGCCGGGCAGCGCCGAGGACTTCGCCAGGTTCCAGCGCAGCGACATGGAGCGCGCCCAGAAGATCGTGACCGAAGGGGGCATCCGTGTCGAATGAGCCCCGCCCCCGCCAGGCCGTGGTGACCGGCAGCAGCAGCGGCATCGGCCGGGCCATCGCCCAGGCGCTGCTGGACGGCGGCTGGCACGTCACCGGCCTGGACGTGGCGCCGACCACGCTGCGGCAGCCCGGCTTCACGCCCCTGGCCGTGGACCTGGCCGACGGCCCCGCCCTGGAGCGCGCGGCCGCCGGCCTGCAGGGCGCCGACGCCCTGGTCCACGCGGCCGGCGTGCTGCGCGTGGGCCCGCTGGGCCGGCTGGACGCGGCGGCCGGCGCCCTCATGTGGCAGCTGCACGTGGACGCCGCCACCCGCCTGGCCAACGCCCTGGTGCCCGCCATGGCGGACCGGGGCCGGGGGCGCGTGGTCTTCATCGGCAGCCGCGTGGCCCAGGGCCTGCCGGGGCGCGGCCAGTACGCGGCCACCAAGGCCGCGCTGGTCGCCCTGGCGCGCAGCTGGGCCGTGGAGGTGGCTCCGCGCGGCGTGACCGTGAACGTGGTCTCGCCCGGCGCCACGGCCACCGCCATGCTGCAGGACCCCGCCCGCGCCGCCAGCGCGCCGCGCCTGCCGCCCATCGGCCGCCTGGTCGAGCCGGCCGAGATCGCCGCCCTGGTCGCCTACCTGCTGTCGCCCCCGGCCGCGGCCATCACCGGCCAGGAACTGCGCATCTGCGGCGGCGCGTCGCTGGCGCAGTGAAACCCCATCCCTCCTTCCGAAGCACCATGAAAATCGTCAACATCCTCGAATCGACCCGCCCCATCAAATCGGACATCCGCAACGCGTACATCGACTTCTCCAAGATGACGCTGAGCCTGGTGGCCGTGGTCACCGACGTCGTGCGCGACGGCCGGCCCGTGGTCGGCTACGGCTTCAACTCCAACGGCCGCTACGGCCAGGGCGCGCTGATGCGCGAGCGCTTCATCCCCCGCGTGCTGGAGGCCGACCCGGCCAGCCTGCTGGACGAGACCGGCGAGAACCTGGACCCGCACAGGATCTGGGCGCACATGATGGCCAACGAGAAACCGGGCGGCCACGGCGAGCGCTCCGTGGCCGTGGGCACCATCGACATGGCCGTGTGGGACGCCGTCGCCAAGATCGCCGGCAAGCCCCTGTTCCAGCTGCTCGCCGAGCGCTACGGCACGGGCACGCCCACCCCCCGGGTGTTCGTCTACGCGGCCGGCGGCTACTACTACCCGGGCAAGGGGCTGGACGGCCTGCGCCAGGAAATGGAGGGCTACCTGGCGCGCGGCTACTCGGTGGTCAAGATGAAGATCGGCGGCGCCAGCCTGGCCGAGGACTGCGAGCGCATCGAGTCCGTGCTCAAGATCCTGGGCCCGGGCCAGCAGCTGGCCGTGGACGCCAACGGCCGCTTCGACCTGCAGACCGCCCTCGACTACGGCAAGGCCCTGTCGCAGTACCCGCTGTTCTGGTACGAGGAGGCGGGCGACCCGCTGGACTACGAGCTCCAGGCCCGGCTGGGCGAGGCGTATGCCGGCCCCCTGGCCACGGGCGAGAACCTGTTCTCCATGCAGGACGCGCGCAACCTCATCCGCCACGGCGGCATGCGCCCCGACCGCGACTGGCTGCAGTTCGACTGCGCGCTCAGCTACGGCCTGGTCGAATACCTGCGCACGCTGGACATGCTGAAGGCGCACGGCTGGTCGCCCAGCCGCTGCATCCCGCACGGCGGGCACCAGATGTCGCTGGCGATCGCGGCCGGCCTGGGCCTGGGCGGCAACGAGAGCTACCCCGACCTGTTCCAGCCCTACGGGGGCTTCCCCGACGGCGTGAAGGTGGACAACGGCCACGTGACCCTGCCGCCCCTGCCGGGCATCGGCTTCGAGGGCAAGGCCGATCTGATCCGCGAGATGCACGCCCTGTCCGCGTGAGGGGCGGCGGCGCGTCAGCCGTCCACCTGCTGCGCCACCCACTGCGCGTAGCCGGCCTCGGCCTGCACCGTGTGGGTGAGCAGCTGCGGCACCTCGTAGGGGTGCTGCGCGCGCAGCCACGCGAGCAGCGCGGGCACGGCGGCGGGCAGCGTCTTGCACACCAGGCGCCATTCCGCGTCCTCGTGCTGCGCGCCCTGCCAGACGTAATGCGAGGCGATGGCCTCCACCTGCACGCAGGCGGCCAGCCGCGCCTGCACGGCGCCGGCGGCCAGCCGCTGCGCATCGGCCGCGCTGGCCACGGTGGTGGTCACGACGGCGACCGGGCAAGAAGGCGTGGGGGTGCTGGGCATGGCCGGAGTCTGGCACAGCATCGCACGCACCTCCAGCGACACCATTGACTATCAAATGAATAGCTGCTGGCGCTCTACCTATAAGCGCTAGAGGCATTTTTTAATGAAAAAATGCCAAGGCCGCGCGCCCTGGCATGCACGCCGCCGAAGTCTCACTCGGGCGTGATGTGCGCCGACTCCACGATCTGCGCGTACTTCTGCGTCTCCTGCGCGATGAAGTCGCGGAACTGCTGCTGCGTCATGGGCGCGGGCTCGCCGCCCTGCTCGCGCAGGCGTTTGATCAGCTCCGGGTCCTTCAGCGCATCGGCGGCGGCGGCGTTCAGCCTGGCCTGTATGGCCGCCGGCGTGGAGGCGGGGGCGAACAGGCCGAACCAGTTCTCCAGGCTGTAGGAGGCGGTGGCCGGGGTCTCGGCGATGGCGGGGATGTCCGGCGCGAAGGACGCGCGCCTGGCCGAGGTGACGGCCAGCACCTTCACGCGCCCGCCCTTGATGAAGGGCGCGGCGCCCGCGTAGCTCACGAAGGCCATGTCCACCACGCCCGAGGCCACGTCCACGAGCTGGTTGGCCGCCCCCTTGTAGGGCACGTGGTTCAGCCGTATGCCCGCCACCGACGCCAGCAGCTCGCCATTGAGGTGCTGGGGGTTGCCCACGCCGCTGGTGGCGTAGCCCACCTTGCCGGGGTTGGCCTTGGCGTAGCTCACCAGCTCGGCCACGTTCTTCGCGGGAAAGCCGGGGGACGCGACGAGCACGTTCGGCACGCGGGTGACCAGGGTGATGGGCGCCAGGTCCTTCTGCGGCTGGTACTGCATGCGCGCCTTGTAGACCAGCGGGTTGATGGCGGTCTCGCCCGCGGACCCCAGCAGCAGCGTGTAGCCGTCGCCCGGCGCCTTCGCGACCGCCGCCGCGCCCAGCATGCCGCTGGCGCCCGGCTTGTTGTCCACCACCACGGGCTGCTTCAGGCTTGCGCGCAGCTTCTCCGCCAGCAGGCGGGCAACGGCGTCCACCCCGCCTCCGGCAGTGAAGGGCACGACCAGGGTGATGGTGCGGGCCGGATAGTCCTGGGCCCAGGCGGGAAGGGCGATGGCGGCGGCTGCCAGCAATGCATGGCGACGGGAAAGTTTCATGTTCAGCTCCAAAACAGCGTCCCGAAGACGGCCTAGGGAAATCGCTTAATTGCATTTTATGAATGAAATATGCAAAATTCGACCTATGGAAAACACTGAGAACTTCCCGCCCCGGGCCGCCGACCTCGATGGCGCGCGCTACCTCGTCGCCGACCTGCGGGGCGCCCTGGGCGAGCGGCTCGCCCGCATGCCCGTGGTGCTGCGCCTGCTGCTGGAGAACGTGCTGCGCACCACGCAGGGCCAGGAGCGCGCAGGCGCCGTGCAGGCCCTGGCTGACTGGCTGGAGCGCGGAACGAGCGAGGCGGAGATCGCCTACCAGCCCGGCCGCGTGCTGATGCACGACACCACCAGCACGCCCGCGCTGGTGGACATCGCGGCCATGCGCGACGCGCTGCACGAGGCGGGCGTGGCACCCGCCCTGCTCAACCCGGTGCTGCCCGTGGACGTGTCGGTGGACCATTCCCTGGCGGTGGAGGCCTATGCGGCGGCCGGCGCCGCCCAGGCCAACATGGGCCACGAGATCCGGCGCAACGCCGAGCGCTACCGCTTCCTGCGCTGGGCCTCCAAGGCGCTGGACAAGGTGCGCATCCACCCGCCGGGCACGGGCATCATGCACACCATCAACCTGGAGCAGCTGGCCACCGTGGTCACGACCGAGCGGCGCGCGGGCGCGCTGTGGGCCGTGCCGGACATGATGCTGGGCACCGACAGCCACACGCCCATGGTCAACGGCATCGGCGTGCTCGGCTGGGGCGTGGGCGGGCTGGAGGCGCAGACCGTCATGTTCGGCATGCCCACCATGCTGCGCATCCCGGACGTCATCGGCGTGCGCTTCACCGGCGCGCTACGCCCCGGCGTGCAGGCCAGCGACCTGGCCCTCGTCGTGACGAACCGGCTGCGCGCCATGGGCGTGGCGGGTGAGTTCGTCGAGTACTTCGGCCCCGGCGTCTGCACGCTGGCGGCGGGCGAGCGCGCCGTGATCGCCAACATGGCGCCCGAATACGGCGCCACCACGGGCTACTTCGCCGTGGACGGGCGCACGCTGGACTACCTGCGCGCCACCGGGCGCAGCGAGGAGAGCATCCGCCTCGCCGAGGCCTACATGCGCCACCAGGGCCTGTGGTTCGACCCCGCCGCCGAGCCGCGCTACACCCGGGTGCTGGAGATCGACCTCGACACCGTGGGCTGGCACATCGCGGGGCCGCGCCGCCCCCAGGACCTGCTGGACTACGGCGACAGCGCGCGCGCGCTGCAGGACTCGGCCTTCACGCCGCAGCCCGGCAGCGCACTGCCCCCGCACGCGGTGGCGCTGGCCGCCATCACCAGCTGCACCAACACCTCGGACCCGGCCCTGCTGATCGCCGCCGGCCTGGTCGCGCGCAAGGCGCGCGCCCTGGGGCTGCGCGTGCCGCCGTGGGTCAAGACCTCGCTGGCCCCGGGCTCGCCGGCCGCCGCGTCCTACCTGGAGCGCGCCGGCCTGCTGGACGACCTGGAGGCCGTGGGCTTCGGCATCGTCGGCTACGGCTGCACCACCTGCATCGGCAACTCCGGCCCGCTGACCGAGCCGATCCGCCAGGCGCAGCAGGCCGGCCAGGTCAAGGCCGTGGCCATACAGTCGGGCAACCGCAACTTCCCCGGGCGCGTGCACCCGGACATCGAGCTGGGCTTCCTCATGTCGCCGCCCATGGTCATCGCCTTCGGCCTGGCAGGCGACGCCGCGCGCGACCTGCGCGCCGAGCCCGTGCAGACCGGCGCCGACGGCCGCCCCGTCATGCTGGCCGACCTCATGCCCACGCGCGGCGAGGTGCAGGCGCTGCTGGCGCAGGCCCTGCGCCCCGACGACTTCGCGCGCGACTTCGCCCGCGCCTCGCTCAACCCGGCCTGGCACGCGCTCCAGGCGCCGCAGGGCGCGCTGTTCCCCTGGAACCCGCAGTCCACGGCCCTGCGCCGCCCGCCCTTCGCCTCGCTGTCGGAGGGCAGCCAGCTCGGGCGCTACCAGGCCCATCCGCTGCTCGTCGTGGGGGACGACGTCACCACCGACCACATCTCGCCCGCGAGCGCCATACCGCCCGACAGCCTGGTGGCCGACTTCCTGGTCGAGCGCGGCGACGACCGCGGCGACCTGAACGTGTTCGCGTCGCGCCGCGGCAACTGGGAGGTGATGCTGCGCGCATCGTTCCACAGCAAGACCCTGGTGAACCTGCTGGCGCCCGGCGCGCCGGTCGCCCACACCGTGCATGCGCCGTCGGGGCAGGTGCTGCCCCTGTGGGAGGTTGCGCAGCGCTACCGCGACGCGGGGCAGCCGGTGGTGCTGATCGCTGGCGAGCGCTACGGCACGGGGTCGTCGCGCGACTGGGCCGCCAAGGGCCAGCGCCTGCTGGGCATACGCGCCGTGCTGGCCATGAGCTTCGAGCGCATCCACCGCTCCAACCTCATCGGCATGGGCATCCTGCCGCTGCGCCTGCCCCGGGACGCCAGCCCGCAGGCGCTGCAGATCGCGCCCGGCGACCGCGTGGAGGTGGACGCCCCCGCGGCCGGCCTCGCGCCGCGCTGCCCCGTGGCCGTGCGCATACTGCGCCGCGACGGCAGCGTGCAGCCGCTGGCGGTGATCGCAGCCGTGGAGACGCAGCTGGAGGTCGACCTGCTGCGCCGCGGCGGCGTCATCCCGTCCATCCTGCAGCAGACCGTGGCGCAGGCGCGGCGCGGCGCGGATGCCGCGGCCCTTCCATGACAATGGCGGCATGAAGACGGCCACCAGCATTTCCCGGCAGATCCTCGCCCTGGCGCGCAGCGAGCAATGGGCCAGCGGCGTGCACCTGGCCGCCCAGGGCCTGGCGGACCGGCTGCGCGTGTCGCGCCAGCCCATCAACGACGCCCTGCAGCTGCTGGCCGAGCACGGCATCGCCCAGCGCGAGCGCAACCGCGGCTTCTTCCTGGCCGTGCCCCATGACCAGATCCCGGACGATCCGCTCCCCGAGGCCCCGGCCAGCGACGCGGACCTGGCGGAGGCCACCTACTTCCGCATCGCGGAAGACCGGCTGCGCGGCACGCTGCCCGAATCGGTCACGGAAGCGGCCCTGCGCACACGGTATGCCCTGAGCAAGTCGCAGCTCGGCGCCGTGCTCAACCGCATCTCCCACGAGGGCTGGATCGAGCGCAAGCAGGGCTACGGCTGGACGTTCGCCGCCATGCTGACCACGCCCGACAGCCTGCTGCAGTCCTACCGCCTGCGGCTTGCGCTGGAGCCCGCCGCGCTGCTGGAGCCGGGCTACCGGCTGGAGCCCGCCGTGCTCGAACGCTGCCGCGCGGCCGAGATCCATCTGCTCGAGGGCGGCATCGCCACCGACCGCGCCGACCGCATCCACGACCGCGGCGTGAACTTCCACGAGTCGCTGGTGCAGGCCTCGGGCAACGCGTTCTTCATCGACACCATCCGCCGCGTCAACCGCGTGCGGCGCCTGCTGTCCTACCGCTCCATGCAGGACCGCTCGCGCTACCGCGAGCACTGCGAGCAGCACCTGCACATCCTGGATCTGCTGGAGCAGGAGCGCAACGAGGAAGCGTCCCAGGCCATGCGCGCGCACCTGGCGAGCACGCTGCGCAACCTCACGAACATCACCGCCATCCTGCAGCCCGGGGCCGCCGCCCCTGCTGCCCCATCGCCCGAGCGGGCATCCACCTGAGACCCTGCAACCATGACCATCTCCACCCAGCTGCTGTCCACCCTGGCGCCTCGCGGCCACATCCGGGCGTCCATCAACACGGGCAACCCCATTCTTGCGCGCCTGGACGGCGACGGCCGCCCCGCCGGCGTGTCGGTGGACCTGGCGCGGCGCTTCGCCCGGCAGCTGGGCCTGGAGCTGGAACTGGTCGTCTTCGACACGGCCGGCAAATCGGTGGACGCGGTCACGCGCGAGGAAGCCGACTTCGGCTTCTTCGCCGTGGACCCGGTGCGCGGCGCCGGCATCGCCTTTTCCGCGCCCTACGTGCTCATCGAGGGCAGCTACCTGGTGCGCCAGGACTCGCCGCTCACCGGCAACGCCCAGGTGGACCAGGCGGGGCACACCGTGGTCGTGGGCAAGCAGGCCCAAATCCTGCGGGCGCCCTCGTCGCCCGCCGTGGTCGAAACCTTCGTGCAATCCACCGCCGATGTCGCCGCCGGCGTGCGCCAGCAGCTGGAGACCGACGCCCGGCGCATCCCCGGGCTGCGCCTGCTGCCGGGGCGCTTCATGGTGATCCAGCAGGCCATGGGCATCCCGAAGCCGCGCGGCGCCGAGGCGCAGCGCGTGCTGGCGGCCTTCGTCGAGGACGCCAAGGCCAGCGGCTTCGTCGCCGAGGCCCTCGCGCGCCATGGCATCGAGGGTGCCACCGTCGCGCCCCGGGCGGATGCATGACACGGCCCGTCTTCGCCTACGTGGGCTCGCGCACCACGCGCGAACGCAACGCGCGCGGGGAAGGCATCACGGTCTTCCGCGTGGACGAGGAGCGCGGCACGCTCGACCGCATCCAGACGGTGGCCCACCTGGCCAACCCCTCGTTCCTCGCCATGAATGCCCGCGGCGACCGGCTGTACACGGTGCATGGCGACGGGCACGAGGTCAGCGTGCTGGCCGTGGACCGGGAAACGGGCCTGCTGGCCTTCATGCAGACCCAGGACTGCGGCGGGCGCAACCCGGTGCACCTGGCCATCGCCCCGGACGGGCGCCACCTGGCCGTGTCCGACCACCTGGGCCAGCAGGGCGGAACGGTCGTGGTGCTGCCCATCGCGCCCGACGGCCTGCTCGGCCCCGTGCAGCAGCGCGTGGCCCTGCCGGGCGAACCCGGCCCGCACCGCAAGGAGCAGCCCTTCGCCAAGCCGCACTTCAACCCGTTCGCCCCCGGCGGCCGCTTCGTGCTCGTGCCGGACAAGGGGCTGGACCGGGTGTTCATCTTCTCCTTCGAACAGGGGCGGCTGGCGCCGGCGGCGCAGCCCTGGCTGCAATGCCGCGAAGGCGCCGGGCCGCGGCACCTGGCCTTCCACCCCGCGCTGCCGCGCGCCTACGTGGTCAACGAGCTGGACTCGACGGTCCTGGTTTGCGGCTTCGACGCCGCCACGGGACGCATGGAGGGCCTGCAGATCCTGTCCACCCTGCCCGACCGCTTCGTCGGCAACAGCCGGGCGGCGGAGATCGAGGTGTCGCGCGACGGGCGCCGCGTCTACGCCTCCAACCGCGGGGCGGACAGCATCGCCGTCTTCGACGTCGACGCGGCCACGGGCCGCCTCTCCTGGCGCGGAGCCTTCCCGGCGGGCGGGCGCACGCCCCGGTTCTTCACCAGCTCGCCGCTGGGGAACCGGATGTTCGTGCTCAACGAGGACAGCGATGGCATCGCCTGCTTCGCGCTGGACGACGAGGCCCCCATCGACACCCGTCGGCCCATCGCATCCACCCCTTGCGGCAGCCCGGTGTGCATGGTGTTCTCAGAGCGTGTTTAAGGTCAGCAGGCGCCTTCCGGCGTCAGGATCTGCCGCCCCACGGCCTTGCCCTCCTCCAGCGCCAGCAGGGCGGTGAAGGCCTTGCCGAAAGGCAGGCAGGTGCTGGGCACGGGCTGCAGCCGCTTGTCCTTGACCAGTTGCATCAGCTCCTGCAGCTCGCGCAGGTTGCCCACGTAGGTGCCCTGGTAGGTGATGGCGCGCAGGGCCATGGAGGGCGTGGGCAGGTCCACGTGGCCGCCGAACAGGCCTATCTGCACCAGCTGCCCGCCCTTGGTCAGCATGTCGATGCCGGCCTGCACGGTCTGGCTGGAACCCACGCAGTCGATGATGGCCCACACCGCGCCGCCCGCGGCCTGGCGCACCTGGGCCATGTAGCCGTCCTGCCCGGGATCGAACGCCGCCAGGGCGCCGGCCTGCAGGGCGGCGGCATGCTTGGCCGCGTCGGGCTCGATGACGATCACGCCCGCGCTGCCCATGGCCCGCGCGAGCAGGATGGCCATCAGGCCCAGGCCGCCGGCGCCGAAGATGACGAGCTTCTCGTCCTTGAGCACCTGGGCGGGTATCTTCTTCAGGGCGCTGTAGGTGGTCAGGCCCGAGCACGCATAGGGCGCCGCATGCACGGGCGGCATGTCGCCGATGTCCACCAGATAGCGCGCGTGGGACACCAGCACATGGTCGGCATAGCCGCCCGGCTGGAACACGCCCATGGACCGGCCGGCCAGGCACAGGTTCTCGTCCCCGCGCCGGCACACGCTGCACTCCCCGCAGCCATGCCAGGGGAAGACCAGGTAGCGCCTGCCCACCGCCACGTCCTTCACGGCATCGCCCACGGCGACCACTTCGCCGGCGATCTCGTGGCCCATGGTCAGGGGCAGCTTCATGCCGCGATCGATCATGGACATCTTCTTACCGTTGCCCAGGTCATAAGAGCCATGCCAGATGTGCAGGTCGGAGTGGCACACCCCCGCCGCCTCGACGCGCACAAGCACCTGGTCGCCCACGGGCCGGGGGGTGGCGCGCTCGTTGCGCACCAGGGGCTGGCCGCATTCGGCCACGTCATAGCTGATCATCTGGTCTCCTTGAATGCATGGGTAAACACTGCCGGGCCTGCGAGAGGCGCCCGCGCCGCGAGGCCCGGGTGGCCCCGGCCTGCGACACCCGTGCAGTTTAGGGCCGTTACGCAGAGATGCGCCTGCGGGCGCTGCCCCTGCCAGGCTCACACCGCTTGGTCGGCTCCTGGATTGGGCGCCTCGATGCTCTTCGATACGTGATCCATCAATACCTCTGCCACGGCGCGAGTCTGCTCCACATGCACCCAATGCCCTGCGTGGGGTATGTGCATGACAGCAACTCGCTCGAATCTGGAGGCCATACCTTCAAGCATGTCTTTCTTGAAAAACAGGTCCTCCGTGGTGACGAGACAGACTCCGCAGGAAACGGTCGATGGCGCTGCTCCAAGACGGTGCCCGCCCGTCCAGGCGAGCAGTTGCTGATGCACCAGTTCGGGGTCGAGCTCAAAGCTCGCGCGAACGAGTGCTTCGATGCCCTGCGGACTCAGATTGACGGCCATGGCCTCCCGGCTGGCCCTGGCCCGCTCCAGGTTGCGCTGCCGATAGCCCGCTTGA
>Ga0209959_100785_pt1 | contig 16109 bp, 10 predicted proteins | sample ThiBiot_300_biof_2_FD_183943 | JGI IMG/M metagenome (GOLD analysis project Ga0209959, IMG submission 183943) | Wastewater bioreactor microbial communities from Cape Town, South Africa - Thiocy_expt_300_biof (SPAdes) | ecosystem: Engineered > Bioremediation > Thiocyanate > Unclassified | place...
CCCCGCCACCACCGCCATGGAGCCGCTGGTGCAGCGCCTGCTGCTGGAGCGCACCGGGCCGCTGGAGCGCTTCTGGGCCAACACGGGGCTGGAGGTGCTCAAGCTGGCCGACGTGCTGGAGCGCCAGCGCTAGGTTTCGAGGGTGAGGCTTAGGTTGGTTTATTGGGGGTCAGATTCCAATTTCCCGAGGGAAATTGGAATCTGACCCCCAATAAACCGGTGACCCCCGACAAGTCCGACCCCAAAAGCCATCACGCGGCACGCGCCACGCTGCGCTGCAGGATGCCCCGCAGCATGGTCTGCAGCAGCGGCTGCAGCGGCTGCAGCGGCTGCAGCGGGTCGGCGGACGGGGCGGGGGCCTGCAGGGCGGCCGTCAGCTGCGGCCAGTGGGCGGCCACGGTGCCCGTGACCTCGGCGTGCCAGCGCGCGCCCAGGTCGCCGGCCTGTTGCGCGGGCACCCGCCCCAGGTGGGACAGCACCAGGTAGCGCGTGCATGCGGCCTCGGTCATGTGGCGCAGCAGTTCGTCGGTGTCGTCCTTCTTTTCCCCTTTTTTCTGCAGGGTGCGCAGCGCCCAGGCCGTGGTGCCGCCCAGCAGCGCGCCCAGGGCGGTGCCCACGCCCAGCGTCATGCCGCCCGTGCCCACGTCGATCAGGGCGCCCACCTTGGCGCCGGCCGCGGCCCCTGCGGCCGCGCCGGCGGACGTGCCCATGGCCAGGGCCGTGCCGTCGCCGGTGCGTGTCTGCTGTGGCGGCGCGGGCGACGCGGGCGGCGGCAGCTGCATGGGCGTGGGCAAGGCGGCCGCGCCGTGGCCGTGCAGGTCGCTCAGCGTGGTGTCCAGCTCTTGCAGCAGGGTGGCGTAGCGGGCAGCGCCCTGCCCGGCGCCCACCAGGGCGGCGCAGGCATGCAGGTGCCCGGCCAGTGCCTGCAGCGATTCGGTGAACAGCGCTTCGTTGCGCGCCTGCCAGGCCTGGCCCAGCCGCGCCAGCGCGTGCCGCAGCGCGGGCAGCAGCGCGGCCAGGCGCTCGAACAGCACGCCGTCCTGGACCCAGCTGGGGCCGAATTCGGCGCTGCCCAGCGCCAGCACGGGGGCCTGGCGCCAGGCGGGCGGTGCCTGATGGGCCGGCCCCTCGCCCCAGGCGACGACGGCATCGACGGGCGTGGCGGCGGCCGCGTCCGCGGGCTGGACGAGGCGCAGCCTGTCGCCCTGTGCGCTGGCCACGGCGCCATGGTCGGCGTGCAGGGCCAGCAGGGTGCGCAGTGCCTGCTCCTGCGCGGGCGCGGCGCACAGCAGGCCCAGCGCCAGGTCGCCCGGCAGGGCCTGGCGCAGGGTGTCGAAGCCGCTGCCCTGCACGTCGAGCGTGCATTGCCGCGCCAGCCGCGCCTGGCGCCAGCCGGCCCAGGCGGCCAGCAGCAGGCGCGGCAGCACGACCACGAGCGCCAGCAGCCCCACGTACATCCACACCCAGCGGCTGCCGGCGGCGCCTTCGCCGGCGAAGTTCTGCGTGGCGGCGATGTCGGCCAGCGAGAACGGCGCCAGCCCGAACAGCAGCGTGAGCGGCGCGAACAGCAGGCCGACGATGGCATGCACCTGGGCCGCGTCCAGGAAGGTGCTCTCCCAGCCGAAGCGGTAGCTCACCACCAGCCCGCGCAGCAGCAGCGACAGCGCGATGCCCGCGGCCCAGGCGGCGGCGCACAGGTGCAGCACGCAGGCGGCCTGCTGCGCGAAGCGCCCTAGTGTGAGGGCCGACCAGCGCGCGTAGAAGTCGGCCGCGATGCGGGCCGCCAGGCCCCGGCGCGCGGCGCGCCCACCGGGCAGCTGGCGCCGCAGCACCCAGTGCTGCAGGGGGGCGAGCAGGCCGCGCTCCTTGCCCGGCCTGCGCCATGCGCGCCACAGCAGCAGGGCGTAGATGGCGATGTTCCAGCCCAGCACGGCCAGCAGCGGGGGCGAGAGCAGGTCCACGCGGTGCGCGTTGGCGATGCGGTCCAGCGCCAGCCCCAGCAGCAGCGCCGCCAGCGGCAGGCCGCGGGCCAGCCAGCGCGCGGATGCGCCGGGCTGCTGCAGCGCGGCCACGGTGGCGTCGCGGCCCGCGGCGCGCGCGACGACCGCGGCGGCGCGGCCGAGCACCACGTCGGCCACGCCCACGCGCTGCACGCCGCGGCCGCGCGCGGCCTCCATGGCCTGGCGCGTGGCCTCGTCCCACTCGGTCTGGCTGACCAGGGTGCGCTCGCCGTCCGCGTGCTCGATGGCCTGCGCCAGCGTCACGCTGCGCAGCTGCTGCCAGCTCACGTGCATGCCTGTCCTTTCTTCAGATCACGTAAACACGTTCTCAGATCACGTCTTGCGCCGCCGCCATGCCATGCAGCACGGCGCCCTCCAGCGTGGCCGGGTAGGGCCCGGCCACGTAGTCGCCACAGGCCTGCAGGCCCGGCGCGATGGCGCGCGGCGGGCGCGCGAGGGCGGGGGTGCAGGCGAAGGTGGCGCGCTTCTCCACCACAGTTTGCACCACGCGCAGGCCGGGCAGGCGCAGGTCCTCGGCGGCCTGGGCCAGCACCTCGCGCTCCAGCCGGGCGCGCTCGCCCTCGAAGGCGCTGACCACGAAGGCCAGCAGGCCGGCCGTTCCATCGAGCCGCGCACGGTCGAACACGAACTGCGCGGGCCGCCCGCCCCGGTGGCGCAGGGCCAGCATGGGCAGGGGCAGCAGCGCGCCGTGCGCGCCCGGCTGCTCGGCATACACGGTGGCAATGGCGCCGAAGCGCAAGGCCTGGGCCGTGGCGGCCCAGGTTTGCAGGCCGGTGCGTTCGGCAGTGGGCGTGGCGGCGCCGGCCACCAGGCGCGCGGCCTCGGCGCTGCCGGCGGCGAGCAGCACGGCGTCGAACGGCTCGCCGTCCACGCGCCAGCCGGCGCCGTCCCGCGCCAGGGATTGCACGCGCCGACCCAGGTGCACGGCGTGGCCGCGTGCGCGCAGCCACTGGGCCGCGGGTTCGGGAAACAGGGCGCCCAGGTCGGTGCGCGGCAGCAGCAGGTGGGAGCCGCCGCGCCCGCTGAACAGGCTGTCGTGCAGCACGCGCAGGAAGGTCTGGCCGCAGGCCTCGCGCGTGGGCGTGTTCAGCGCGGAGACGCACAGCGGCTCGATGAACCCGTCCAGCAGCCGGGGGGGCAGGCCCGCACACAGATCGGCCACGCTGGCGCCCGGCGCGCAGCGAAAGCCCGCCAGGCGCCAGCGCGCCGCGCGCGCGAGCAGCGCCAGCCGTTCGCCGGCGCTCCAGCCGCGCGCGCGGGCGATGCCCATGAGCGCATCCCAGGGCGGCGGCGCATCCGGCAGGCGCAGGCCCGTGCCGTCGGGAAAGACCAGCGCGAGCGGCAGGCGCAGCAGCGCCTCCTCGGGCCGCACGCCCACGGTGCGCATCAGGTCCAGGCACTGGGCATAGGCGCCGACGAGGATGTGCTGGCCGTTGTCCAGCACCACGGGCCGGCCGTCCGCCAGCGTCGCCGCCACGGCGCGCGCGCGCCCGCCCGGCGTGCGGCTGGCCTCGAACACCGTCACGCCGTGGCCGGCCTGCGCGGCGCGCACGGCGGCGGCCATGCCGCCCCAGCCCGCGCCGATGACGGCGACCTTCATGGCCTGCCCTGCGGCGGCGGTCCTGGATGCGGGAGGTGATGGCAGGCGCATGAGGGAGAGTGCAGGTGGTGCAGCATGGCACCGGCGCGGGATCTTGGGGCGCACTGCCGGTGCCGGGCAATGTCCCTGTTTTTGATGTGGATACAATTAAACAATCGTAACAAAAAGATATCGGTGTTTTTATGTGGAACAACTTGCGGATCACGCAGCGGTTCACGGTCGTGCTGTGCATGTTCTGGCTGCTGGGGGCCTCGGTGATCGGGATGGGCCTGTGGGGCCTGTCGTCGGCGCGCGACAACCTGAAGACCCTGCATGACGAAGCCATGCGCCGGGCATTGCTGGCCGACCAGGTGGCCGATCTGGCGGTGCAAAGCCGCATGCAGGTGCTGCTGGCCTTCCAGCATGCGCCGGGCAGCGAGCTGGCCAGCATTCACGACCATCCCGTCACGTTCCACCTGGACGCCGTCTCGGCCAACATGGCCAAGGTCGATGCCCTGCAAAAGGACATGGGGGGCGCGATGGAGCCCAGGGAGCGCGCGTTGTTCGAAGCTGCGCAGGCCGCCAGGGCGGCGTGGGCGGCAAGGCTGAGGCAGGCGGCGGAGCTCATCGGCAAGGGCGATTTCAGTCCCGCGAGCATGGCCGCCTTTCTGGCCGCGGGCCGCGCGGAGGGCGAGGCGATGGTCAAGGCGCTGCAGGCTTTCCGCGACCATCAGGTCGAGCGCGCCCATGGCGCCTACCGGGCCGCGCAGCAGCGCTACGAAATCGGGCTGGTGGTTTTCGTGCTGGCCATCCTGCTGCTGGGGGTGCCGGCCTCCGCGCTGGGCCTGCTGCTGCTGGCGCGCCTGAGCCGGGGATTTCACGGCGCCAATGCCGCCGCTGCCGCCATCGCCGCCGGCGATCTCACGCACCGCGTCGAGCACCAGGGCAAGGACGAGATCGGGGCCATGCTGGCCCAGATGGAAACCATGCGCGGCAACCTGGGCCGGATGATCGGCCAGGTCAGCGATGGCGCGGAGATGATCGCCGGCGCGTCTTCCCAGGTGGCGGTGGGCACGCAGGACCTGTCCTCGCGCACCGAGCAGCAGGCCAGCGCCCTGCAGGAGACGGCGTCGGCCACCGAGCAGCTGTCGGGCACCGTGCAGCAGAACGCCGACAGCGCGGCCCAGGCCAGCCAGCTCGCGGCGTCGGCCACCGGCGTCGCGCAGCGCGGCGGCGCCGTGGTGTCGCAGGTGGTGGAAACCATGGAGGCCATCAACATGTCCTCGCGCAAGATCGTGGACATCATCGGCGTGATCGACGGCATCGCGTTCCAGACCAACATCCTGGCGCTCAATGCGGCCGTGGAGGCGGCGCGCGCGGGCGAGCAGGGCCGGGGCTTCGCCGTGGTGGCCGGCGAGGTGCGCAGCCTCGCGCAGCGCAGCGCGGAGGCGGCCAGGGAGGTCAAGCAGCTCATCACCGACTCGGTCGCCAAGGTCGATGTCGGCAGCGGGCAGGTGGCGCAGGCGGGCGCGACCATGCAGGAAATCGTGACCGGCATCCAGCGCGTGGCCGACATCGTGGACGAGATCGCCCACGCCAGCCGCGAGCAATCCGCGGGCCTGTCCCAGATCAACCATGCCGTGGCGCACCTCGATGGCGTGACGCAGCAGAATGCGGCGCTCGTCGAGCAGACCTCGGCCGCCTCCGGCGCGCTGCAGGAGCAGGCGCGCCAGCTCGCCAGCCTGGCGGCTACGTTCAGGCTGGAGCAGAGGGCCGCGCGGCCCGTGGCCATCGCCGCCAGCGCGCCGGCCGGCCAGCAGGCGCTGGCGGCGGCCTGACGGAGTCAACTTCTTCCGCGGCGCCCGCGCGCTACATGCGCCCGAGCGCCTGCACCTTCCACGCCAGCCAGAACTTGCGCAGCGGCGTGAGGCTGGTGCGCTGGTGCAGCACCTGGAAGCCGTCGGCCTCGATCTCGGCGAGCAGCGTGCGGTAGATGCTCGCCATCATCAGGCCGGGCTTCTGCGCGCGGCGGTCGGCGTCGGGCAGCAGGGCCAGGGCCTCGTCGTAGAGCCGGTGGGCGCGCTCGGCCTGGAAGCGCATGAGCGCGGTGAAGCGGTCCGAATACTCGCGCCGGGTGATCTCGTGTGCCTTGACGTCGAACTGCTGCAGCTCGGCGATGGGCAGGTAGATGCGCCCGCGCATGGCGTCCTCGCCCACGTCGCGGATGATGTTGGTGAGCTGGAACGCCAGCCCCAGCTTGTGGGCGTATGCGGTGGTGCGCTCGTCGGTCTGCCCGAAGATGTGCGCCGCCACCTCGCCCACCACGCCGGCCACCAGGTGGCAGTAGCGCGCCAGGCCCGCGAAGTCGAGGTAGCGCGTCTGCTCCAGGTCCATCTGGCAGCCCTCGATCACGGCCTGCAGCTGGCCCTGCTCTATGCCGTAGGCGGGCACGTGCGGCATCAGCGCCTGCATCACCGGGTGGCTGGGCCGGCCGGCGAAGGCCTGCGCCACCTCGCCCTGCCACCAGGCGAGCTTGGCCTGGGCAACGCTCGGGTCGGAGACGTCGTCCACCACGTCGTCCACCTCGCGGCAGAAGGCGTAGAAGGCCGTGATGGCCGCGCGGCGCTGGCGTGGCAGGAACAGAAAGGCGTAGTAGAAGCTGCTGCCGGAGGCGGCCGCCTTTTGCTGCACGTACTGGTCGGGATTCATGGGGGCGTGATTGTCCCACGGCGCGCGTGGCCGTCCGCGGCGCAGTGGTTTGTGGCCAAAACTGCCTCCAGCGCCCGTGCAGCAAGCGCGGGCAGCTATCAACGGTGGAGCGCCACCCTACATGCGCACGGCGCGCGCCAGCATGCGCAGCCAGTCCGGCGCGCCCAGCCGGGGCCGGGTGGTCAGGCTGGCGCCGCCCAGGGCCTGCACCTTGTCGAGGATGCGCAGGCCGCCCTGCACCACCAGGCGCAGCTCCCAGCCCGCGCGGCCGGGCAGGCGGCGCACCAGCGGCGCGCCCTGCAGCATGAGGCCCCGCGCCCAGGCGGCGCAGTCGAGGACGAGGCGGTCGCTCGCGGGCGTGCGCCGCAGCGCGGCGAGGTCGGCGCGCTCCACGCCGTGGGCCGCGCAGTCGGCGTCCGTCAGGTAGTGGCGGCCGCGCGGCAGGTCCACGCTCAGGTCCTGCCAGAAGTTGATGAGCTGCAGGGCGCTGCAGATGGCGTCGCTCTCGCGCAGGGCCGCGTCGCCGTGCACTCCATACAGGTGCAGCAGCAGCCGGCCCACGGGGTTGGCCGAGCGGCGGCAGTAGTCGAGCAGCGCGGCGCGGTCGGCATGGGTGGCGTCGTCCCGGGTCATGGCCACGTCCTGCATGAAGGCGTCGAGCAGGTCGTCGAGCAGCGCCACGGGCAGCCGGTGGCCGTGCAGCGTGGCCTGCAGCGGGCCGAAGACAAAGGCCCAGCGCGGCCCGGGCAGGTGGCCGGCGGCGATGGAGTGCAGCTCGGCGCGGTAGGCGCGCAGGTCGGCCAGGCGCTCGCCGGGGCAAGTCTCGCCCTCGTCGGCGATGTCGTCGGCCGTGCGCGCGAAGGCGTAGATGGCGGCGATCGGCTGGCGCAGGCGCGGCGGGCACAGCAGCGAGGCGACGGGGAAGTTCTCGTAATGCGTGACCGGCGCTGCCCGGGTGGGCGCGGCGGCGGGCTGCGGGGATGGTCGGGCGTTCACCGCGGGGATTGTCGCTTGACAGTGAAAAAGGGTTTCACCTAGATTACTAACCAATCGGTCATTAACTGAGCCGTCACGGCTCGTTGCCTGCCATGCCTTTACTTCCAGCCTTCGTGCGGCCCCGGACGGGGCTTTTTTTGTCGCCGGGCCGCCCCAGGACAAAAAGCGGCCCCCTTGGGGGGCAGCGAACCACGCGTTGCGGGGAGCGTGGGGGCATTCTGTTGTGGGCCCTCGGCGTCAGCCTGGGGCTGCTGGCGGGCTGTTCGCGCCAGCAGCCCGCGCCCGAGCCCGTGCGGGCGGTCAAGCTGCTGACCGTGGCCGCGTCGCCCCTGCAGATGCAGCTGGAGTACGCGGGCGAGGTGCGCGCGCGCGTGGAGTCGCGCCTGTCCTTCCGCGTGGCGGGCAAGATCGTGCAGCGCCAGGCCGAGCTGGGCCAGCGCGTGCAGGCCGGGCAACTGCTGGCCCGGCTCGATGCGCGCGACTACGAGCTGGCCGCGCAGGCCGCGCGCGCCCAGGCGGCGGCCGCCGCCACGCAGCGTGACCTGGCGGCGGCGGACTTCGAGCGCTTCTCGCAGCTCAAGGCGCAGAACTTCATCAGCGGCGCCGAGCTGGACCGGCGCCAGGCGCAGCTCAAGTCGGCCCAGGCGGCGCTGGACCAGGCGCGCGCGCAGCTCGCGTCCCAGGGCAACCAGGCCGACTACACGCGCCTGCTGGCCGACGCGGACGGCGTGGTGACGGGCATAGACGCCGAGCCCGGCCAGGTGGTGGCCGCCGGCACGCCCGTGGTGCGCGTCGCGCGCGACGGCCCGCGCGACGCGGTGTTCTACGTGCCCGAGGACAAGGTGGGCCAGCTGCGCGTGGGGCAGGCCGTGCAGGTGCGCGCCTGGTCGGCGGGCGCGCCGATGCCGGGCAAGGTGCGCGAGGTGGCGGCCAGCGCCGACCCGGTGACGCGCACCTTCCTCGTCAAGGTGGCGGTGGACGGCAGCGACGTGCCGCCGCTGGGCGCCACCGTCTACGTGGCGCCGCAGGCTTTCGCGCACGCCGGCGTGCAGGCCATGCGCCTGCCCACGAGCAGCCTGCGCCAGGAGGGCGGGCAGACCGCGGTCTGGGTGTACGAGCCCGGCGAGGGCGGCGGCGGCACGGTGCGCTCGCAGGTGGTGCAGATCGCCACGGCCGACGGCAACGAGGCCGTGGTCGCCGCGGGCCTGGCGCCCGGCATGCAGGTGGTGGCCACCGGCGTGCATGCGCTGGCGCCGGGGCAGAAGGTGACGGTCTACAAGCCAAAATCGCCTCAAACGCCCGAGGGGAAAGCGCCAGCAGCTATGAATTCGGGAGCGTCTGCGGCACCGGCCGCGGTGCGCTGAGGGGGCGCCATGTCGCAGATGGAACCCCGCAAGGGCTTCAACCTGTCCCTGTGGGCGCTGAACCACGCGGCCCTGACGCGCTACCTGATGGTGGTGCTGATGGTGCTGGGCGTGGCCGCGTACTTCCAGCTGGGGCAGGACGAGGACCCGCCCTTCACCTTCCGCGCGATGGTGGTGCGCACCTACTGGCCCGGCGCCACGGCGCAGCAGGTGGCCGAGCAGGTGACCGACAAGCTCGAACGCACGCTGCAGGAGGTGCCCTACGCCGACAAGATCCGCAGCTACAGCAAGCCGGGCGAGTCGCAGATCATCTTCGAGATCAAGGACTCGTCGCGGCCCGCCGAGGTGGCCAACGTCTGGTACCAGGTGCGCAAGAAGATCGGCGACATGCGCTACCAGCTGCCGGGCAACATCCAGGGCCCGTTCTTCAACGACGAGTTCGGCGACGTGTTCGGCGTGATCTATGCGCTGCAGGGCGAGGGCTTCAGCTACGCCGAGCTCAAGGACTTCGCCGACGAGGTGCGCCAGCAGCTGCTGCGCGTGAAGGACGTGGCCAAGGTCGAGCAGTTCGGCGTGCAGGACGAGAAGGTCTGGGTCGAGGTCTCGCAGAAGCGCCTGGCCCAGCTGGGGCTGGACTTCAACGCGGTGCTGCAGCAGCTGGGCGCGCAGAACGCGGTGGAGAGCGCGGGCGTGATCCAGTCGCCGCAGGACATGGTGCAGGTGCGCGTGGGCGGGCAGTTCACCAGCGTGGAGCAGCTGCGGGCCATGCCGATACGCGGCGCCTCGGGGGCGCAGCTGCGGCTGTCCGACATCGCCGAGGTGCGCCGCGGCTACGTGGAGCCGCCGTCGGTCAAGGTGCGCTTCCAGGGCCGCGAGGCCATAGGCCTGGGCATCTCCATGGCCAAGGGCGGGGACATCATCGCCCTGGGCAAGGCGCTGCGCGCGGCGGCGGCCGGCATTCAGGCGCGCCTGCCCGCGGGCGTGCAGCTGCACCAGGTGCAGGACCAGCCGGCGGCCGTGGCCGGCTCGGTGAACGAGTTCGTCAAGGTGCTCATCGAGGCCGTGGTCATCGTGCTCGGCGTGAGCTTCGTCTCGCTGGGGCTGCACAAGGGCGGGCGCTTTGGCTGGCACATCGACTACCGGCCCGGCCTGGTGGTGGCCATCACCATCCCGCTGGTGCTGGCCGTCACCTTCCTGGCCATGCACTACCTGGGCATAGGGCTGCACAAGGTGTCGCTGGGCTCGCTCATCATCGCCCTGGGGCTGCTGGTGGACGACGCCATCATTGCCGTGGAGATGATGGTGCGCAAGATGGAGGAGGGCTACGACAAGGTGCGCGCCGCCACCTTCGCCTACGACGTGACGGCCAAGCCCATGCTGACGGGCACGCTGATCACGGCGGCGGGCTTCCTGCCCATCGGCATCGCCAGGTCGGTCACGGGCGAGTACACCTTCGCCATCTTCGCCGTGACGGTGATCGCGCTGGTGCTGTCGTGGATCGTCTCGGTCTACTTCGTGCCCTACCTGGGCACGCTGCTGCTCAAGGTCAAGCCCCACGACCCCGACGCGCCGCCGCACGAGCTGTTCGACACGCCCTTCTACAACCGCTTCCGCGCCACCGTGAACTGGTGCGTGCAGCACCGCTGGATCACCATAGGCGCCACCGTCGCCATCTTCGCGCTGGGCATCGCGGGCATGGGGCGCGTGCAGCAGCAGTTCTTCCCCGATTCGAGCCGGCCCGAGATCATGGTGGACCTCTGGTTCCCCGAGGGCACCGCCTTCGCCGCCAACGAGGCCGTCACCAGGCGCCTGGAGCGGCGCCTGATGGAGCAGGACGGCGTGGAAAGCGTGGCCGCCTGGGTGGGCTCGGGCACGCCGCGCTTCTACCTGCCGCTGGACCAGGTGTTCCCGCAGAGCAACGTGTCGCAGTTCATCGTGCTGGCCAAGGGCCTGCACGAGCGCGAGGCCCTGCGCCTCAGCCTGCCCAAACTGCTGGCCGAGGAGGTGCCCGAGGCGCGCGGCCGCGTGAAGCTGCTGCCCAACGGGCCGCCCGTGCCGTACCCCGTGCAGTTCCGCGTGCTGGGCGGCGACCCGGCCACGCTGCGCCTGCGCGCCGACGAGGTCAAGGCCGCGATGCGCGCCAACGCCAACCTGGTCGGCGTGAACGACAACTGGAACGAATCGGTGAAGGTGGTGCGCCTGGAGGTGGACCAGGACAAGGCGCGCGCGCTGGGCGTGACCAGCCAGTCCATCGCCCAGGCCTCGCGCATCATGTTCACGGGCACCACCGTGGGCCAGTACCGCGAGAACGACAAGCTCATCGACATCGTGCTGCGCCAGTCGCAGGACGAGCGCGAGGCCATCTCCGACATCGCCAACGCCTACCTGCCCACGGCCTCGGGGCGCTCGATACCGCTCACGCAGATCGCCAGGCCCGTGTTCACCTGGGAGCCGGGCGTGATGTGGCGCTGGAGCCGCGACTACGCCATCACCGTGCAGGGCGACCTGGTGGAGGGCCTGCAGGGCGCCACCGTCACCGCCCAGCTGCTGCCCGAGCTGCGCGCGCTGGAGGCGCGCTGGCGCGCGGCGGGCGACAACGGCGTGCGCATCGAGGTGGCGGGCGCGGTGGAGGAGAGCAGCAAGGGCTCGGCCTCCATCGTGGCGGGGGTGCCGGTGATGCTGTTCATCGTCTTCACGCTGCTCATGCTGCAGCTGCACAGCTTCAGCCGCTCGGTGCTGGTGTTCCTCACCGGGCCGCTGGGCATCGCGGGCGTGGCGGCGGCGCTGCTGCTCCTGAACCGGCCGTTCGGCTTCGTGGCGCTGCTGGGCGTGATCGCGCTCATGGGCATGATCCAGCGCAACTCGGTGATCCTGATCGACCAGATCGAGCTCGACCGCGCGGCAGGCGTGCCCACCTGGAACGCCATCGTGGAGGCTGCGGTGCGGCGCTTGCGCCCCATCGTGCTCACGGCCGCGGCGGCGGTGCTGGCCATGATTCCGCTCTCGCGCAGCGTGTTCTGGGGGCCGATGGCCGTGGCCATCATGGGCGGGCTGGTCGTGGCCACCGTGCTCACGCTGCTGGCGCTGCCCGCCATGTATGCGGCCTGGTTCCGCGTGCGCAGGCAGTAGTCGCGCGCAACAAGGTAAAATCTATGGTTTACCTAATTCACCCGGTCGGCTGGCTACGAGGCCCGTCGGCCGGATGGCAAGAGCAGCGCGGGTGGCGAAATTGGTAGACGCACCAGGTTTAGGTCCTGACGCCAGCAATGGTGTGGGGGTTCGAGTCCCCCCCCGCGCACCACGAGCGAAGACCGAGGCGCATCCCGGCACACATACCGACACTAGGAACAACCATGGCCGTAACTGTTGAAACCCTTGAAAAGCTCGAGCGCAAGATCACGCTGAGCCTGCCTGTGACCACCATCCAGAGCGAAGTGGACGCACGCTTGAAGCGCCTGGCGCGCACCGTCAAGATGGACGGCTTCCGTCCCGGCAAGGTTCCCATGAGCGTGGTGGCCCAGCGCTACGGCTACTCGGTGCAGTACGAGGTGCTCAACGACAAGGTCGGCGAGGCCTTTGCCCTGGCCGCCAACGAAGCGCAGCTGCGCGTGGCGGGCCAGCCGCGCATCACCGAGAAGGACGGCGCTCCCGAGGGCCAGGTGACCTTCGACGCCGTGTTCGAGGTGTTCCCCGAGGTGAAGATCGGCGACCTGTCCACCGCCGAGGTGGACAAGCTCTCGGCCGAAGTCACCGAGGCCGCCATCGACAAGACCCTGGACATCCTGCGCAAGCAGCGCCGCACCTTCGCCCAGCGCGCCCAGGGCGCGTCCGCCGAGGACGGCGACCGCGTCACCGTGGACTTCGAGGGCAAGATCGACGGCGAGCCCTTCCAGGGCGGCAAGGCCGAGGACTTCCAGTTCCTGGTCGGCGAAGGCCAGATGCTCAAGGAGTTCGAGGACGCCGTGCGCGGCATGAAGACCGGCGAGAGCAAGACCTTCCCGCTGGCCTTCCCCGAGGACTACCACGGCAAGGACGTGGCCGGCAAGACGGCCGACTTCCTGGTCACCGTCAAGAAGATCGAGGCCGCCCACCTGCCCGAGGTCAACGAGCAGCTGGCCAAGTCGCTGGGCATCGCCGAAGGCACGGTCGAGGGCCTGCGCGCCGACATCAAGAAGAACCTGGAGCGCGAGGTCAAGTTCCGCCTGCTGGCCCGCAACAAGCAGGCCGTGATGGACGCCCTGGTGGCCAAGGCCGAGCTGGACCTGCCCAACGCCAGCGTGCAGGGCGAGATCGCCCGCCTGCTGGAAGCCGCCCGCGCCGACCTGAAGCAGCGCGGCATCAAGGATGCCGACAAGGCCGAGATCCCCGAGGACGTGTTCCGTCCCCAGGCCGAGCGCCGCGTGCGCCTGGGCCTGGTGATCGCCGAACTGGTGCGCGCCAACGACCTGCAGGCCAAGCCCGAGCAGCTCAAGGCCCACATCGACGAGCTGGCCGCCAGCTACGAGAAGCCCGAGGATGTGGTGCGCTGGTACTTCGGCGACCGCCAGCGCCTGGCAGAGGTCGAGGCCGTGGTCATCGAGAACAACGTGACCGACTTCGTCCTGGGCAAGGCCAAGATCAACGAGAAGGCCGTGTCCTTCGACGAGCTGATGGGCCAGGCCTGATACACCCTGGCGGCGCGCCCCGCAGCGGCGCGCCCCGGGCGAGCCTTGCGGGGGCTTGTGCTTTGCTGCACAAGCCCCAATTCATTTTCTGGGTACAGTACCGCCCCTGACTGGAGAAATACACATGAGCGCACTGGAAACGCAGGCCCTGGGCATGATCCCCATGGTCATCGAGCAATCGGGCCGCGGGGAGCGGTCCTACGACATCTATTCGCGCCTGCTCAAGGAGCGCGTGATCTTCCTCGTGGGGGAGGTCAATGACCAGACCGCCAACCTGGTTGTGGCGCAGCTGCTGTTCCTGGAGAGCGAGAACCCGGACAAGGACATCTCGTTCTACATCAACTCCCCGGGCGGCAGCGTGACGGCCGGCATGGCCATCTACGACACCATGCAGTTCATCAAGCCCGACGTGTCCACGCTGTGCTGCGGCTTTGCCGCCAGCATGGGCGCCTTCCTGCTGGCCGCCGGCGCCAAGGGCAAGCGCTTCTCGCTGCCCAACTCCAAGATCATGATCCACCAGGTGTTGGGCGGCGCGCGCGGCCAGGCGACCGACATCGAGATCCACGCCCGCGACATCCTGCGCACCAAGGACCAGATGAACCGCATCCTGGCCGAGCGCACCGGCCAGTCGATCGAAAAGGTGAAGGCCGACACCGAGCGCGACTATTTCATGACCGCCGACGAGGCCAGGGACTATGGGCTGGTGGACCAGGTGATCTCCAAGCGCCCCTGACCGTCAGGCTTGCCGGGCCCGGCGTTTCCCGCAGGGGAAACGCCGTTTTTATTTCGTTATCATCTTGACAACATCCCCTGTCATAAGGCACTGCTTCCATGGCCGATAAAAAAGGCTCCTCCAGCGAAAAAACCCTTTACTGCTCTTTCTGCGGCAAAAGCCAGCACGAGGTAAAGAAGCTGATCGCCGGCCCGTCAGTCTTTATTTGCGACGAGTGCATTGACCTGTGCAACGAGATCATCCGCGACGAGCAGCCTGCGGGCGAAGCCGCTCGCGAGGGTCGCGGCGATCTGCCCACGCCGGCCGAGATCAAGGCCAACCTCGACAGCTACGTGATCGGCCAGGAAAAGGCCAAGCGCACGCTGGCCGTGGCCGTGTACAACCACTACAAGCGTCTGCGCCACAAGGACAAGGCCGGCAAGGACGACGTGGAGCTGTCCAAGAGCAACATCCTGCTCATCGGCCCCACGGGCTCGGGCAAGACGCTGCTGGCGCAGACGCTGGCGCGCCAGCTCGACGTGCCCTTCGTGATGGCCGACGCCACCACGCTGACCGAGGCCGGCTACGTGGGCGAGGACGTGGAGAACATCGTCCAGAAGCTGCTGCAAAGCTGCAACTACGACGTGGAGCGCGCCCAGCGCGGCATCGTCTACATCGACGAGATCGACAAGATCAGCCGCAAGTCCGACAACCCCAGCATCACGCGCGACGTGTCGGGCGAGGGCGTGCAGCAGGCGCTGCTCAAGCTCATCGAGGGCACCATGGCCAGCGTGCCACCCCAGGGCGGGCGCAAGCACCCGAACCAGGACTTCCTGCAGATCGACACCACCAACATCCTGTTCATCTGCGGCGGCGCGTTCGCGGGGCTGGAGAAGGTCATCGAAAACCGCACCGAGGCATCGGGCATAGGCTTCGGCGCGGCAGTCAAGAGCAAGAAGCAGCGCTCGCTCACCGAGGTGTTCCAGGACATCGAGCCCGAGGACCTCATCAAGTTCGGCCTGATTCCCGAGCTGGTGGGCCGCATGCCCGTGGTGACGGCCTTGGCCGAACTCGGCGAGGATGCCCTGGTGCAGATCCTCACCGAACCCAAGAATGCGCTGGTCAAGCAGTACAGCAAGCTGCTCGCCATGGAGGGCGTGGACCTGGAGATACGCCCCGCGGCGCTCAAGGCCATCGCGCGCAAGGCCATTGCCCGCAAGACCGGTGCCCGCGGGCTGCGCTCCATTCTGGAGCAGGCCCTGATCGGCACCATGTTCGATCTGCCCAATGTGTCCAACGTGGAGAAGGTCGTGGTGGACGAGGCCACCATCGAGGAAAGCAAGGCGCCGCTGCTGCTCTATCGCGAGGCAGCCAAGAAGGCCTGAGGCCGGCCGGGCCGCCGCTTCCACCGCGGCGGCCAGGCAGCCATCGCGCCTGTCGGCACCCCGCGCCCGAGCGGCAGAGCCGCTGGATTGAAAACGTTGTCCATGGCCCCACTTCCATGGACACAACTGAGGATTCCCCATGTCCGGACATACGCCCCTGCCCGCTACCCCCCTGGATCTGCCACTGTTGCCGCTGCGCGACGTGGTGGTGTTCCCCCACATGGTGATCCCCCTTTTCGTGGGTCGCCCCAAGAGCATCAAGGCCCTGGAAATGGCCATGGACGCCGACCGCAGCATCATGCTGGTGGCCCAGAAGGCGGCCGCGAAGGACGAGCCCCAGGTGTCGGACATGTTCGAGGTGGGCTGCATCTCCAACATCCTGCAGATGCTCAAGCTCCCCGACGGCACGGTGAAGGTGCTGGTCGAGGGCCAGCAGCGCGCCCAGGTGACCATGGTGCACGATGCGGAAACGCACTTCACGGCCACGGTGACGCCGGTGCAGGAAGAGGCCGAGGACGGCAAGTCGAGCGAGATCGAGGCGCTGCGCCGCGCCGTGATGCAGCAGTTCGACCAGTACGTGAAGCTCAACAAGAAGATCCCGCCGGAGATCCTGACCTCGATCGCGAGCATCGATGATCCGGGCCGCCTGGCCGACACCATTGCCGCCCACCTGCCGCTC
>Ga0209959_100787_pt1 | contig 16097 bp, 10 predicted proteins | sample ThiBiot_300_biof_2_FD_183943 | JGI IMG/M metagenome (GOLD analysis project Ga0209959, IMG submission 183943) | Wastewater bioreactor microbial communities from Cape Town, South Africa - Thiocy_expt_300_biof (SPAdes) | ecosystem: Engineered > Bioremediation > Thiocyanate > Unclassified | place...
GGACGCTCGTGGGCCAGTGGGGCTGGAGCCGCCAGTCGCGCGACGCCGCCAGCCGCCTGGACGGCCGCGCGCTGGACCAGCAGTGGACCTTCTCCACGCCCAAGATCGGCGTGAACTGGACGCCCGCGCCCACCGTGCGCTGGTGGGCCAACCTGAGCCGCAGCCAGGAGGCGCCCACGTTCTGGGAGATCGTCGCTGCCAACGTGGCGCCCAACGCGCCGGCCGCCGCCAGCAGCGAGCTGGTGCGCCTGAAGCTCCAGCGCGCCACCACGTTCGAGGTGGGCGGCCAGGGCCGCTGGGGCGAGGGCACGCGGGCGCTGCACTGGCAGCTGGCCGTCTACCGCAGCCAGGTGGCCGACGAGCTCATGAGCACCACCGACGAAAGCGGCATCAAGGTCGGCACCTACAACTACGCCGGCGGCACGCGCCACCAGGGCGTGGAGGCGGGCCTGTCGGGCAGCTGGCCGCTGGGCGCGGCCGGGGGGCTGGAGTGGCGCGGCTCGTGGACCTACAGCGACTTCCGCTTCAAGGAAGGCATCTACGCCGGCAACCGCATCGCCGGCGTGCCGCGCCACCTGATCAACGCCGAGGTGCTCTGGCGCGTGGCCACCGCCTCCGGCACCTGGCGCGTGGGCCCCAACCTGCGCTGGATGCCCACGGACACGCCCACCGACCACGCCAACACCGCCGGCAGCGAGCAGGACGCCTACGCGCTGCTGGGCTTCAAGCTCGAATGGAGGAGCGGCCCCTGGACCGCCTACCTGCTGGCCGACAATGTGACCGACCGGCGCTACGCCAGCAGCTACGCCATCCGCAACCAGGCCACGGCCGCGCAGCCGGGCTACCTGCCGGGGCTGGGCCGCAGCGTGGCGGCCGGGGTGACCTACAGGTTCTGACATGCCATCCTTTTCCCGCCTGAACCGCCGCGCGGCGCTGCGCGCGGCCGGCGCGCTGGCCCTCGGCGGCTTGCCGGCGGTGCGCGCGGCCGCCGCGCCGCTGCCGCGCATCGTGCTCTCCGGCCCGCCGGCCATCGTCTCGGCGCCGCTCATCCACATGGCCGAGACGAACGCGCTCGCGGCCGTGGCCGCGCAGACCGGGTTCACGTCCTGGCGCGACCCCGACCAGCTGCGCGTGATGGCCCTGGGCGGCAAGGCCGACGTGCTGGCCATGCCGAGCAACGTGGCGGCCAACCTCTACAACCGCGGCGCGGGCGTGACGCTGCTCAACATCTCCACCTGGGGCGCGCTGTGGATCGTCACGCGCGACGGCGCGCGCCGCACGCTGGCCGACTTCCGCGGCGAGGAGATCGCCGTGCCGTTCCGCGGCGACATGCCCGACCTGATGCTGCAGCTGCTGGCCGCCAGGCAGGGCCTGGACGCGCGGCGCGACTTCCGCGTGCGCTACGTGCCCACGCCCATGGAGGCCATGCAGCTGCTCATCACGCGCCGCGTGCGCCACGCGCTGCTGGCCGAGCCCGCCGTGTCGATGGCGCTGCGCAAGACGCAGTCCTTCCCCGTGGGCCTGATCGCGCCCGAGCTGCACCGCGGCGCCGACCTGCAGCAGGAATGGGGCCGCGTGTTCCAGCGCGCGCCGCGCATCCCGCAGGCCGGCATCGCCGCCGTGGGCGCGGTGCGCGCGCAGCCCGCGGTGCTCGCAGCCGTGGCCGAGGCTTATGCGCGCTCCGTGGCCTGGTGCCGCGCCAATCCGCTGGAGTGCGGGCGCATGGTGGCAGCGCGCATGGACCTGCTCACGCCCGAGGCGGTGGCGGACGCCGTCGCCACGAGCCAGCTCGACGCAGTGCCCGCGCAGCGCGCGCGCGCCGAGATCGACTTCTTCTTCCAGCAGCTGTTCGCGCGCGACCCGGCGCTGCTGGGCGGCAAGCTGCCCGACGACAAGTTCTTCCACGCGCCATGAAGCTGCTCTGGCGCCTGCTGCGCGGCATGCCCGCGTACCTGTGGAGCGGCTGGGGCGCGGCGGCCAGCCTGCTGCTGTTCGTGGCGCTGTGGGAGCTGGGCGCGGGGCTGTACGGCCCGCTGATCCTGCCCACGCCGCTGGACACGCTGGCCACGCTGCGCGGCCTGGTGCGCGCCGGCGAGGCCTGGCCCGAGCTCGCCATCACCGCGCGCCGCGCGCTTACGGGCCTGCTGCTCGCGGCCGGCGTGGGCAGCGCGCTGGGGCTGCTGGCGGGCCTGTCGATGACGGCCTCGATGATGGCGCGGCCCTGGGTCACGCTGCTGCTGGGCATGCCGCCCATCGCCTGGCTGGTGCTGGCCATGCTGTGGTTCGGCGCGGGCGACGGCACGCCCGTGTTCACCGTGTTCGTGGCCTGCCTGCCGGTGGTCTTCATCGGCGCGCTGCAGGGCACGCGCACGCTGGACCACCACCTCAAGGACATGGCGCGCGCTTACCGCCTGCCGTGGCGCATGCGCCTCCTGGACCTGTACCTGCCCCACGTGGCGGCCTACCTGTTCCCCGCGTGGATCACGGCGCTGGGCTCGTCGTGGAAGGTGGCCGTGATGGCCGAGCTGCTGGCCACCAGCGACGGCGTGGGCGCGGCGCTGGCCGTCACGCGCTCGCACCTGGACACGAGCGCGTCGCTCGCCTGGATCTGCGCCGTGGTGGGCAGCCTGCTGGTGCTGGAGTACGCGCTGCTGGAGCCCGTCAAGCGCGAGCTGGAGCGCTGGCGCAGCGCCGGCGGCGCGCCGCCCGCGGCCTGAACGAAAGCACACTAGAAAACCCCATGACGACCCCGCCCGCCACACCACCGCCGTTGCTGCAAGTGCGCGGCCTGCACCATGCCTACGGGCCCACGGCCGTGCTGCAGGACATCGACCTGGACCTGCCCGCCGGGCGCATCGCCGCGCTCGTGGGCCCGTCGGGCTGCGGCAAGACCACGCTGCTGCACCTGTGCGCGGGGCTGCTCGCGCCGCAGCAGGGGCGCATCGAACGGCCCGGCGCGCCCGTGGCCGTCATGTTCCAGCAGCCGCGCCTGCTGCCCTGGATGGCCACGCTGGACAACATCGCCCTGGGCCTGAAGGCGCAGGGCGTGCCGCGCGCGCAGCGCCGCGAGCGCGCGCGCGCGGCGGCGCTGGCGCTGGATTTGCCCGAGGCGTCGCTCGCGCAGTACCCGGCGGAGCTTTCGGGCGGCATGCAGAGCCGCGCCGCGCTGGCGCGCGCGCTGGTGCTGGATCCGGCGCTGCTGCTGATGGACGAGCCGTTCTCCGCGCTCGACGTGGGCCTGCGCGGGCAGCTGCACCAGCTGCTGCTGGCGCGCCAGGCGCAGTCGGGCATGGCCGTGCTGCTGATCACCCACGACCTGATGGAGGCCGTGCGCCTGGCCGACGAGGTGCTGGTGCTGGCCGCCGCGCCCGGGCGCATCATCGCGCGCTACCGGCCGCCGGGCGAGGCGCGCGCGCGCGGCGAGGCCCTGGTGCACCGCTGCGCGGCGCAGCTCCTGCAGCACCCCGGGGTGCGCGCCGCGTTCGGCCTGCCGGAGCAGGACGCCCCGGACGCCGCCGGAGCCCCGCCCGCCGGGGAGGGCGGGGGCGCGTGGCTCCAGGCCCCGCGCTGCGCGGCGCCCCGCGCCAGCCATGGCTGCTGAACAAGAATATCGATGAAAAACGCCTCCAAGGCTTGCTGGGCAAGCGCCAGCAGCTCTTTTTTTTGAAATGCAAACCCCACGCAACCCCTTGCGCCGCGCCCATCCGGTCTGGATGTGCGGGATGCGCCCGTTCTTCCTGCTGGCCATGGTCTCCGCCCTCGGGCTGCTCGGCCTGTGGGGCCTGGCGCTGGGCGCGGGCCTGCCGCCGCCCCAGGTGGCGGGCGGGCCGATCGTCTGGCATGTGCACGAACTGGTGTTCGGCTTCGCCATGGCCGGCGTGGCCGGCTTCGCGCTGACGGCGCTGCCCGAGTTCACGGGCGAGGCGGGCGCCTCGCGCGGGCAGCTGCGGGCGCTGGTGCTGCTGTGGCTGATCGCGCGCGCGGGCTTCTGGGCCTCGGGCTGGGCCGGCGCCGAGGCGCTGTGGCTGGCGGGCGCGGCGCAGGTGGCGCTGCCCCTGGCCGTGGCGGCGGTGCTGGCGCGGGCGCTGCGCTCGCCGGCGGGCCGCGCGCACGCCTCGTTCGGCTGGGCGCTGCTGGCGCTGGCGGGCATGGCGCTGGGCTTCTACGCCGACGCGCTCGGCGGCGCGCCGGGCCTGCGCTGGCTGCACGCCACGCTGGGCGTGCTCATGCTGCTGATCGTGGTGGCCGCGAGCCGCATCTCCATGCGCATGGTCAACCGCGCCATCGAGCAGGTCACGCCGGGCGCGCCGCCGTACCTGGCGCGCCCCCCGAAGCGCCACCTGGCGGCGCTGTGCATCACGCTGGCCACGCTCGTGCAGTTCGCGCGGCCGGGCAGCGCCCTGGCGGGCTGGCTGGCGCTGGCCGCGGCCGCCGCCATGTTCCATCTGATGAGCGACTGGCACGTGGGCCCGGCGCTGTGGCGCAGGCGCTTTCCGTTGCTGCTGTACGCCATGTACGCGTGCATGGCGCTGGGCTACGGGGCGCTGGGGCTGGCGTACCTGGGCGCGCTGCCGGGCACCGGCGCGGGCTGGCACCTGCTGGGCGCGGGCGCGGTGGGGCTGGGCGTGTTCGTGGTGATCGCCATTGCCGGGCGCGCGCACGCCGGCCTGCTGCCCGACCCCGGCCCGTGGGTGCCGCTGGGCGGCGCGCTGATCCTGGCCGCCACGGCGCTGCGCGCGGCGGCGGCCGTGCTGGGCTGGGGCGGCATCGCCCTGGCCGCGGCGGCGGCGCTGTGGTTGCTGGCCTATGGCGTGCTGCTGTGGCGCGTGGGGCCGGGCCTGTGGCGCCCGCGCACGGACGGGCGCGACGGCTGCGACGGCCCCGCGCCGTAGCGCGGGCGAAGGCCGTGCAGGCTTGCCGCGGTGTTGCACGGCCGCAACGAAACCCGGCGCCGCAGCGGCGGATGCACCGCACCGGCTCCTCGCCTTTGATCTGGGTTAAAGAATTTAGATACGAATGACTATAATTCGTATTAACAAGTTCCCCTCTCGTGCGTCCATCCGGCATGCCGCCTGCTCCTGAGCCCGCAGGCGCTTTCGGCCGGCTGCCGCTGCGGTGGCGCTTGTCATCTATCACCAACCCTTCCGCCCAGCCCCGCGCGAGCCCTTGCATGCCAGCGTCCAGCCATCGCGGTTCTATGCCAGGACGCTCATGTCTCTCTCACACTCCTTTGCCTTGCGCAGGCTTTGCCGCCCGCATCCCCTGGCCGTGGCCACCGCTGCCGCGCTGCTGTGCCTGGCCGGCGCCGCGCGCGCCGAAGTCGTGGCCGCCGCGCCGCTGCCCGCCGTCACCGTCACGGCCACGCTGACCGAGCAGGACGCGCGCACCGCGCCGGCCAGCGTCACCGTCATCACCGCCCAGGACCTGGCCGAGCGCAATGCCGCCGACCTGCTGGACGCCGTGCGCGGCGCGCCCGGCATCACCCTGAGCGCGCGCCAGGTGGGCGGGCGCAAGACGCTCGCCCTGCGCGGCCTGGAGGGCAAGCACACGCTCACGCTGATCGACGGGCGGCGCATCAGCGCGAGCGACGACGTGATCGGCCACTCGGACTACCAGTACGGCTGGCTGCCGATCTCGGCCATCGAGCGCGTGGAGATCATCCGCGGCCCGATGTCGGCGCTCTACGGCTCCGAGGCCCTGGGCGGCGTGGTGAACATCATTTCCAAGAAGCCCAAGGACCGCTGGATCGGCTCGGTCGGCGTCACCGGCTCGCACGCCGTGGGCAGCGACGGGGCGAGCGAGGCCGGCACGTCGGTCTTCGCCGCCGGGCCGCTCACCGACCGGCTGCGCATGTCGGTCAACGCCGAGTACGCGCACCGCGACGCCGTGCCCGAGAAGGAGGACCCGCGCTACAGCGAGATCGAGGGCCGCAAGCCGCGCAGCCTGGGGCTGAATGCCGAGTTCGACCTCGCGCCCGGCCACGTGCTGGAGGCCGGCGTGACCGACGGCAAGGAACAGCGCTTCTACGACGACGTGAGCAGCAACAAGCCCTACTTCAACCGCTACGACCTGGACCGCCGCCAGACGCACGTGGGCTGGAGGGGCGAGGTGGGCGACTGGAAGACGCAGCTGCGCGCCTACCGCAGCGAGTTCAGCGTGCGCAACTCGCGCACCAACGGCGTGGCGCCCACGCGTCCGCAGGACATGACGGACGACGTGGTGGACGGCCACGCCAGCACGCGCTTCGGAAGCCACCAGTTCACCGTGGGCGGCGAGTGGCGCAACGAGGAACTGGTGAACGCCGGCCTCACCACCGGCAGCGACGACGTGACGCACAAGGCCCTGTTCGTGCAGGACGAGTTCGCGCTGGGCAAGAACCTGATCGCCACGCTGGGCCTGCGCGCCGACCACCACGGCATCTTCGGCTCCGAGCTGAGCCCGCGCGCCTACCTCGTCTGGGAGGCCAGCAGCACGCTGGTCGTCAAGAGCGGCTTCGGCCACGCCTTCAAGGCGCCCACGCTCAAGCAGATATCGCCCAACTACGTGGGCGCCGAGGGGCCGCACACCTTCATGGGCAATGCCGACATCAAGCCCGAGACGTCGAACTCGTTCGAGATCGGCGCCGACTGGCAGGCGAGCCCCGCCTGGTCGCTGCGCGCCACGGCCTTCCACACCGAGGTCAAGGACCTCATCACCTACCGCCTGCTGCAGCAGGTCGGCCCACGGCGCATCTACCAGTACGACAACGTGGACGCCGCGCGCATCCAGGGGCTGGAGGCGGGCTTCACCTGGGCCGTCACGCCGCAGCTCGCGTGGAACACCGACGCCACCTTGCTGCGCACGCGCGACAAGACCACGGGCCAGCGCCTGAACGACAGGCCCAGCACCAGCGTGGCCTCCCACCTGGCATGGCGCGCGGCCGGCTGGGATGCGCGCCTGGGCCTGCAGTACACCGGCAGCCAGGACAGCTCCGGCTACCGGCTGCCCGCCTACACCCTGTGGAACGCCAGCGTGGGCCGCGCCTGGAAGCTCAATGCCACGCAGAGCCTGAACCTGCGCGCCGGGCTGGAGAACATGGGCGACGTGCGCCTGGCCGAGAAGTCGCCCAACTTCGGCTACGCCGAGCAGGGCCGGCGCGTGTTCGTGACCGCGCGTCTCGACTTCTGACTACGAAAGTAATAGCTGCTGGCGCTTGTCCATAAAGCGCAGGAGGCCAATTTGACTGGAAACCACAAGCTCCGCTGGCTGCTGTGCGCCGCGCTGCTCCTGCTGGCCGGCGCGGCGCGCGCCGCGTCGGTGCTGTTCATCGCCACGGGCAACGTGCCGCAGGGCAAGTTCCACCAGCTCGCCGAGATCGCGCGCCCGCACGGCCTGACCGTCGAGGTGCGCTACCTGAACAGCCTGCCGGCCGACGTGGACGCCGGCCTGTGGCGCGGGCGGGACGCCGTGTTCTTCGACAGCTACCAGCAGGACGAGGTGCGCGACCGCCTGGTGCGCGCGCTGCCCGGCCTGGCCGCGCCCAACGCCTGGCTGTACGACCAGCGCCCCGCCTGGGGCGGCGGCCTGCCGGAGGCCGTGGCGCGCCGCCTCATCGATTACTACGCCAGCGGCGGGCGGCAGAACTACGAGGGTTTCTTCGCCACGCTGGCGGCGCAGCTTGCCGGCGGCAACGCCCTGGCGGCGGCGCCCGACCCGGTGGTCTTTCCCAAGACCGGCGTGTACCACCCGCGCCTGCCGGGCCTGGTCACGGCCGACGTGCGCGCCTACCTGCGCGGCCAGGGCGTGGACCCGGCCGCGCCCGGGCGCAAGCCCGTGGTCGCCATTGCGCTGCACCAGCAATACATAGGCTCCATGCAGACGGCCTACATCGACGACATGGTCGCGCGCATCGAGGCTGGTGGCGCCGTGGCCCTGCCGTTCTACACGCCCATGATGGGCGAGGGCGGCTTTCCCAAGGTGCTGCAGCCCGCCGGCCCGGGCACGCCGGTGCTGGCCGACGTGCTCGTCAACACCCAGATCACGCTCCTTGCCGACGAGCGGCGCACGGAGTTCGAGCGCATGGGCATCCCGGTCATCCAGGCCATGACCTACCGCCGCGGCGACGAGGCCGACTGGGCCGCCAACCCGCAGGGCGTGGCCGCCATGGACGTGCCGTTCTACATGGCGCAGGCCGAATACGCCGGCATCACCGACATACAGGTCGCGTCCGCCACGCGCAAGGGCGACGAGCAGATCATGCCCATCGCGCCCCAGGCCGCGGCCGTGGCCGCCAAGGCGCTGAACCTGGTCAAGCTGCAGCGCAAGCCCAATGCCGACAAGCAGGTGGCCGTGATGTTCTGGAATTACCCGGCGGGCGAGAAGAACCTGTCGGCCTCGTTCCTGAACGTGCCGCGCAGCCTGCAAAGCACGCTGGCCGGCATGGCCGCCGCGGGCTACCGCACCGAGGTGCCCGACGAGACGCACCTGATCACCCTGCTGCAGCGCCTGCTGGCCCCGGCCTACCGCGGCGGCGAACTGGAGCCGCTGCTGCGCGACGGCCTGGCCGCGCTGCTGCCGGTGAAGGACTACCGCGCGTGGCTCTCCGGCCTGCCGCAGCCCACGCAGGACGCGCTGCGCAGCGCCTGGGGCGCGCCCGAGAAATCCCATTGGGTGATCCGCCGCGGCGGGCAGGACTTCTTCGTCATCCCGCGCCTGCAGCTGGGCCGGATCACCCTGCTGCCCCAGCCGGGCCGCAGCGGCATGGCCCCCGGCAGCCAGGACGCGCGTGCGAAGGAAAAGGAGATCTACCACTCCACCACTGACCTGCCGCCGCACCACTACCTGGCCACCTACCTGTGGACGCGCCAGCACAACGACGCCCTGGTGCACTACGGCACGCACGGCACGCAGGAGTGGCTGCCGGGCAAGGAGCGCGGCCTGTCGGTGTACGACGCGCCGCTGCTGGCGCTGGGCGACATACCCGTGGCCTACCCCTACATCGCCGACAACATCGGCGAGGCCACCCAGGCCAAGCGCCGCGGGCGCGCAACGATAGTCAGCCACCAGACCCCGCCGTTCGCCCCCGGCGGCCTGCACGACGCGCTGACCCAGATGCACGACCTGCTGCACCAGTGGCAGGCGCAGGACGAGGGCGCCGTGCGCGAGCGCATGGCCGCCGACCTGCTGGCCGCAGCGAAGAAGGAGCGCGTGATCGCCGACATGGGCTGGACCGAAGGCCGCGCCAAGGAGCGCTTCGCCGACTTCGTGCAGGAACTGCACAACCACCTGCACGAACTGGCGCAGACCGCCCAGCCGCAGGGCCTGCACACCCTGGGCCGCGCGCCCGAGGAACTGCACCGCCTGGGCACCGTGCTGCTCATGCTGGGCCACCCGTTCTGGGAGGCCGCGGCGCAGCACGCGGGCGTGCCCGCCGCCGACCTGGACGAGGCCCTGGTCGGCCCCTGGGACAAGCTGGCGCAAACGGCGCCCTACCAACTGCTGCGGCGCCACGTGGTCGCCGGCGAAAGCCTGGACGGCCTGAGCCCGGACCTGCAAAAAGCGCTGCAGGACGCGCGCCAGGCCTATGCCAACCTGGGCGCGCGGGGGGAGCTGCCCGGCCTGTTCGCGGTGCTGGATGGGCGCTACCTGCCCACCTCCTACGGCGGCGACCCCATCAAAAGCCCCGACGCCTACCCCACGGGCCGCAACCTCTATGGCTTCGACCCCTCGCGCGTGCCCACCAGGCAGGCCTGGGAGGCCGGCAAGCAGGCCGCGGAGAACATGCTGGCCGAGCACAAGAAACTGCACGGCAAGCTGCCCAGGAAGCTCACCTTCAGCCTGTGGTCCGTGGAGACCATGCGCCACTTGGGGCTGCTCGAAGCCCAGGCACTGTGGCTGCTGGGCGTGGAGCCCGTGTGGGACAGGGGCGGGCGCGTGACCGGCGTGAAGCTGGTCGAGCGCGAGCGGCTGGGCCGAGCGCGCGTGGACGTGGTGCTGTCGGCCACCGGCCTGTACCGCGACCATTTCCCCAACGTCATGCAGCAACTGGCCCGCGCCGTGCTGCTGGCGTCCCGCGCCAGGGACGAGGCCGACAACCCCGTCGCCGCCAACAGCCAGCGCATCGCGCAAAAGATGATGGCCGCCGGCGCCGATGCCAAGGCCGCCGAGCTGGCCGGCGCCACGCGCATCTTCGCGTCCGAGAGCGGGCGCTACGGCACGGGGCTGGACGATGCGGCCCTGGCCACCGACACCTGGAAGGGCAAGGCCGAGGGCGACCGCAAGCTGGCCCAGCTGTACCTGGACAAGATGCAGTACGCCTATGGCCCCGACGAGTCGCAGTGGGGCCAGGCCGGAGTCGCCGGGGCCGCCGCGGCAGGCGCGGGCAAGGGCGGCAAGGCCGTCAACCTCTACGCCGAGCACCTGAGCGGCACCGAGGGCGCGGTGCTCTCGCGCAGCTCCAACCTCTACGGCATGCTGACCACCGACGACCCCTTCCAGTACCTGGGCGGCATCGCGCTGGCCGTGCGCCACCTGGACGGCAAGGCGCCCGAGCTCTACATCAGCAACCTGCGCGGCTCGGGCAGCGGCCGGGTCGAGGGCGCGGCGCAGTTCCTGGCCAAGGAACTGGCCACGCGCCAGTTCCACCCCGGCTACATCCAGGGCCTGATGAAGGAGGGCTACGCCGGCACGCTGCAGGTGCTGGACGCCACCAACAACTTCTGGGGCTGGACGGCCACCGCGCGCGAGATCGTGCGCGACGACCAGTGGCAGGAGATGGTCGACGTCTACGTGCGCGACAAGCACCAGCTGGGCCTGAAGGACTGGTTCGAGACGAAGAACCCCCACGCCCTGGCCCAGACCATGGAGCGCATGCTGGAGGCCGCGCGCCAGGGCTACTGGCAGGCCGACGCCGCCACCGTGCGCGAGCTCAAGGAGCGCTGGCGCGACCTGGCCCGGCGCTTCGACGTGCGCACCGACAACGCCGCCTTCCAGCGCTACGTGGGCGCAGGGCAGGGGGCCGCGGGCTACGGCCTGGCGGCAGGCACGCCCGGCGCCGCTGCCGCCGCGGCGCCCGCGCCCAGTGCGCAAGCGGCCGAACCCCCGCCCCAGGCCGATCCCCCCCCCGCGCCGCCCCCGCCGCCGCCCATCAGCGGCATGCGGCTGGAGCAGGTGCAGGAGCAGGCCCGCGATAGCGCCGTCCCCGCGTGGCAGGCGCTGTGGGTGGCGCTGGTGCTGGGCGCCGTCATGCTGGGCGGCGGCTGGTGGCAGCGCAGGGCAGGATTTCAAGCAAATGGGCCTTTGGCGCTTGATGCATGAGCGCCAGCAGCTATTGATGTAGTAGCAACATGTCTTTTCATACGAAGGCGCATCGCTGCGCCGCCGGGCTGCTGCTGGCAGCCGCCTGGGCCGGCGCACAGGGCCAGCAGGGCGCGCCCGAACGCCAGCTGAGCGAGGTGACCGTGCACCCGGAAGGCAGCGCGCTTGACGAGCAGCGCAGCGCCGCCACGCAAAAAACCATCATCGACCGCGATGAAATCCGCGCCCTGGGCGGCCTGACCGTGGGCGAGCTGATCCGCAAGCTGCCCGGCATAGACGCGGGCGAGCATGGCGCCGACGGCGGCATGAATGCGCGCGCCCGGGGCATGTCGCGCGATGCCGTGCAGTTCCTCGTGAACGGCGAGCGCCCCACGGCCAACGCGCGCTTTGCGCTCACCGAGGTGGGGCGCATGCCCGCCGAGGAGCTGGAGCGCGTCGAGATACTGCGCGGCGGCTCTGCCGAGTTTGGCGGCGCCGCGCCCATCACCGTCAACCTCGTCATGCGCCGCCCGGTGGCGCGCGCGGCCACCAGCGTCAAGCTGGCGGCGGGCCAGCGCGGCGACCTGAACAACGCCCAGTTCACCGCCAGCCGCAGCGGCCGCGAAGGGGGCTTCAGCTGGCTGCTGCCGCTCACGCTCAACCGCCACGCCATGCCGGTAGACCAAAGCCTGGCGCGCAGCCTGCCCGGCGGCGCCCTGCAGCAGGATGCGGAGCGGGGGCGCTACGGCCTGCGCGAATTCATCTTCTCGCCGCGCCTGGCCTGGCGCTCGGCCGCGGGCCAGCTCACGCTGTGGCCCAGCATCTACTACAACGAAGGCGACCGCGACACGCGCACCCAGCGCTCGGACGGCAGCCAGCGCCACGACAGCGAGGACAACCGCATCCGCATCGCCCGCCTGCGCAGCGAGGCCGAATGGCGCGCCTGGGGTGGCAAGTGGACCGGCCGCGCGGCCATCATGCAGGGCCAGCGCGACGCCGACCGCCTGCGCCAGGGCGGCACGGCGGCCTGGCAGGAAACCGAGCGCCGCGAGGACCGCGAGCGCAGCGCATCGCTGCGCTTTGACCGGCCCGTGGGCGACCACCTGCTGTCCGCGGGGCTGGACGCCGCCCGCCACGCGCGCGACGACTGGCAGGCATTGAGCGGCGCCTACGCCGGCGACACGCGCTTTGCCGGCAGCGCCGGCCAGGGCACGCTGTGGCTGCAGGACGAATGGGCCATCGCCGATGCGCTCACCCTCACCGGCGGCCTGCGCGGCGAGCGCATGGCCATACGCGCGCAGGAGCGCGACAGCAGCCACGGCGCCGTCGATCCCTCGCTGGCGCTGCGCTGGGAGGCCGCGCCGGGCTGGGTGGCGCGCAGCTCGCTCTCGGGCGCCATCCGGTTCCCGAAGCTCGACGAGCTCACGCGCGTGGCCTCGCGCAGCGCGCTGGCCAACACCCCTTTGGAGCCGGACCGGGGCGGCAACCCCTGGCTGCGCCCGGAGCGCGTGGCCAACCTGGAGGCGGGGCTGGAGCGCCATGTGACCGGCGGCGTGCTGGGCATCAACACCTACCTGCGCCGCACCCGGGACTTCATCGAGCGGCGCACGCTGTGGGAGTCCGGGCGCTGGGTCGATCGGCCCTACAACGAGGGCGACGCCCGCCACTGGGGGCTGGAGCTGTCGGCCAAGCTCACGGGCGAAGCGCCCTGGCTGCAGGGCCTGATCGGCCGCCAGGGCAGCCTGCGCGCCAACTTCACGCTGCCGCGCGGCCGGGTCGATGACGCCGTGCTGGGCATCACCCGCGCCCCGCGCGAGCTGCCGCGCTACACCTTCTCGCTGGGCTACGAGGGCAGCCTGCCGCAATGGCAGTCCACCTGGGGCTTTCAGTGGCAGCACCAGGCGGCCGTGCGCACCGAGGTGCCGGGCGAGGTGCAGGCCCGCACGCGCTCGCGCAATACGCTGGACGCGCATTTCGTGCGCCGCCTCACGCCCGCGCTGAACCTGCGCCTGTCCGCGCAGAACCTGCTGGGCGAGGGCAGCTGGCGCAGCGCCACGTCCAGCCAGGGTGGCCAGCCCTGGGCGCTGACCTCCAGAGAAGAGGGGCAGCGCACCTGGCTGCTGGCGCTGGAAGGCAAGTGGTGAAGGCGGTCCCCAACCGTCCGGCAACTCATACCGTCGCATACCGTCGAGATCTGACATGGCAAAACAACCCCACTTCTTCCATTCCCTGTCCGGGGCGCTGACCTGCGCGGGCGTGGCGCTCGCGCTGTCCGGCTGCGCAGGCACGCCGGGCACCGGCGCGCCGCAGCAGCCCGATGGCAGGCAGGCCTACTCGGCCCGGGCGTCCCAGGCCACGCAGCCCGCGCTGGCACGGTATTCGCTGATCCACGCCGCCAACCTGCCGCATCTGGCCTGGACGCTCAAGGGCCAGACCGCGGCGCTGGGCCTGAACGAAACCCAGCGCACCACCCTGGCGGCGCTGGCCTTCGAGGTGCGCGACCAGCTGCAGCCCCGGCTGGAGCAGGCCCGCGCCGCCGAGCAGGACATCGCCCAGGCCGCGCTCGCGGGCGCCACCGTGCAGCAGCTCGCAGAGCGGCTCGACCGCCTGCAAACGCTCAAGCGCGAGGCCGCGCAGGTGCAGATCGACGCGGCCCGGCGCATCCGCGCCCAGCTTTCTGCGGCGCAGTACGCCCAACTGCGCCAGCGCGCCCAGGCCACCCTGGCCGCTGCCCCGGCACCGGCCGAATATGCGCTGCTGCTGCCAGGCCATCTGCCGCACCTCATGCCGTTCGTGGCCCGGCTGGGCGCATCGGCCGAGCACCAGCAGTCCCTCGCGCGCTACGCCGACGAACAGGTACGCCCCGCGCTGCGCCCGCGCCTGCAGCAGGCACAGCAGCTGGAGCAGGAGATCGGCCGCGCCGTGCTGGACGGCCGCAGCGCCGGGGAGCTTGCGCCCCAGCTCGGCCGCCTGGCCCAGCTCAAGCGCGAGGCCGCGGAAATCCACCTGCGCTGCATCGCCCATGTGCGCCAGACCCTGCCGCCCGAGCAGTACGCGCGCCTGGTGGCGCTCGCCATGGCGAAGGCCTGAGAGGCTGAGCGTCCTTCACTCCGATCCCGCGATTCCCGCTTTTATCTTGCCGAGAACCATCCATGAGCCATTTGCTTGAATCCCTGATGTACCAGGCCAGCCAGGTCTTTCTATTCCCGACCCTGGTGGTCATCACCGTGCTGTTCGTCTACGCCTTCTTCCTGCTGGGCATGTTCGCCATGCAGTGGTGGCAGCGCCGCAAGGCGCAGGGCGGGCAGCCCACGCGCGGCCACCACCTGCTGACCTGGGCGCGGGCCCGGCCGGGCGCCAGCGCCGACGAGCTGGACGTGAAGGCCCACCAGCTGCTGGAGTTGCCGCGCATCGCCACGCGCGTGGCGCCCATGCTGGGGCTGATCGCCACCATGATCCCCATGGGGCCGGCGCTCAAGGGCCTGTCGGACGGCAACCTGGGGCAGGTGTCGGACAACCTGGCCGTGGCCTTCGCGGCGGTGATCCTGTCGCTGATTGCCGCAGCCATCACCTTCTGGGTGGTGTCGGTGCAACGGCGCTGGCTGGCCGAGGAGCTGGTGTGGCTGCAGCGCCAGGGCGTGCGCACCCCGGCCGCGGGCCACATGGCAGAGGCGGGAGGCGAGGCATGAAGTTCCTGGACGAAACCGAGGCCGACGACCCCATCCTCTCGGTCGTCAACCTGATCGACGTGTTCCTGGTGGTGATCGCCGCGCTGCTCATCACCGTGGCGAAGAACCCGCTGCTCAGTCCGTTTTCCAAGCAGGACGTCACCGTCATCACCGACGCGGGCAAGCCCAGCATGGAGGTCATCCAGAAGCGCGGCGAGAAGATCGAGAAGTACAAGGCCAGCGGCGAGATCGGCGAAGGCGACGGCGAAAAGGCCGGTGTCGCCTACCGCATGAAGGATGGCTCCATGGTCTATGTGCCGGAGACGGGGGAGGGGCCTTGATGTGCCGAGGGCCGCAGCACTGCAAGGCGCGAGAGCGGCCGCAAGCGGCCATGCCGCTGCCGGCTTGACTGGCGGGTGCTGCGGCTCCCTGCCCGCGGGGGCCCGCCAAGCATGGAGATAGTCCCTTCGTCGGGATAAAAGAAAAACCCCGCTACCGTGAAGATAGCGGGGTTTCCTTGTGAAACTTGGTGGGCCCTGAAGGATTCGAACCTTCGACCAACGGATTAAGAGTCCGCTGCTCTACCAACTGAGCTAAGAGCCCTCTCTTTTCAGAGGCGCTGCACTGCAGCACAGCCATGGATTATGCACCAATTTCCGGTGCCTCCGGAAAAACCGCGGCAAAAATTTACATCAACAGGTGCTCGCCCGCGTTGTCGCCGCCCAGGATCACGTAGTTCACCTTGCGGATGTCCATGAGCTTCCTGCCGCCCGCGTAGCTGATGGAGCTCTGGATGTCCTGCTCCATCTCGACCAGCGTGTCGGCCAGCTTGCCCTTGATGGGTTCGAGGATGCGCTTGCCTTCCACGTGCTTGTATTCGCCCTTGTTGAAGTCGCTGGCCGAGCCGTAGTACTCCTTGTACAGCTCGCCGTCCACTTCCACGGTCTTGCCCGGCGATTCCTCGTGGCCCGCGAACAGCGAGCCGATCATCACCATGGTGGCGCCGAAGCGCACGCTCTTGGCGATGTCGCCGTGGCTGCGGATGCCGCCGTCGGCGATGATGGGCTTGGTGGCCACGCGCGCGCACCACTTCAGGGCCGACAGCTGCCAGCCGCCCGTGCCGAAGCCGGTCTTGAGCTTGGTGATGCAGACCTT
>Ga0209959_100789_pt1 | contig 16074 bp, 16 predicted proteins | sample ThiBiot_300_biof_2_FD_183943 | JGI IMG/M metagenome (GOLD analysis project Ga0209959, IMG submission 183943) | Wastewater bioreactor microbial communities from Cape Town, South Africa - Thiocy_expt_300_biof (SPAdes) | ecosystem: Engineered > Bioremediation > Thiocyanate > Unclassified | place...
ACGGACATGCCGCTGACGAAGATCCCGCTGCCCAGCACGGGCGCGGTGGGCCGGCCGGCCGACAGTCCGGTCAGGCGCGCGCTGATGGTCACGGCGGGATCGTCCTGCATGTTCCACAGCGTGAAGGCGCCCTGGATCACGTAGACGCCGTAGCCCTGCGGCCGGTCGGCCTGGGCCCGCGCATCGGCCGCGACGATGTCCAGGCCGTCGACCTCGACGTGTCCCGCGCGGACCTTGTCGCGGGCCAGGATCTGCACCTGTCCGACGGCGGTCACCGCCGCGAGGCGGATACGGCCCAGCCCGTCCACCCCGGTATCGTTGAAGATGGCTCGCCGGTCGGGCGAGGCTTCGATGCGCAGGTCACGGATCTCGTTGTCCTCGCTCAGCTGCACGCCATCGCTGCCCGCGGCGAAGGCCAGGGTCGCGCCGGCCTCCCCGCCGACCAGGGATTGGCCCGGCAGCAGCCGGATCGAAGGCAGGCCGGACAACGTCCCGCCTATGGCGATGACCCGGCGATCCTCGTCGCGCACGGCGGCTTGAAGTGCTTCGGAGGTAGTGACGAGGGCTTGCGATGCCATGATGGTTCTCCTGTAGGGTTCGAAGGCCGCGGTAGCCGGCCCGACAAGCCCTACTCTAGGCTTGGGGACGATGCCGATGAAGGGGACGGCAGGCACTTCATTTGTGCCCTGCCGGCATCAATCCATGGATCGCGCGGACGAATGCGCGCACAATGCTCGTCGGACGATACGGGGCGAACGGCATGAACGACGCGTCAGGCAAGCTGGACACGGTGGAGATGTTCTGCGCGGCGGCCCGGGCCGGGAGCTTCACCGCGGCCGCGACCGTGCTGGGCACGACGCCTTCGGCGATCAGCAAGGCAGTACGGCGCCTGGAGGACAGGCTGGGCGTCAAGCTGTTCGCGCGAACCACCCGCGCAATCCGGCTGACGGACGATGGGCAGGCCTATTACCGCACGTGCAGCCAGGCGCTGGAAAACATCCACGACATCGAGCGCTCGCTGACGGGACACCGGTTGCCGCGCGGCGAGCTGCGCATCAGCGCCCCCGCGAGCTATGGCGTCAAGCGGCTGATTCCGCTCGTGCCCCGCTACGTGGCGCGCCACCACGGGCAGGTGAAGGTGACCGTCTCGGTCAGCAACGCCGTGGCGGATTTCGTGATGGACGACGTCGACATGGCCATACGCATCGGCGAGGTCGCGGACTCGCGGCTGGTCGCGCGGCCGCTTCGCCGGCCTATCTGCGCCGGCACGGCACGCCCGCCACGCCAGAGGACATGGCCAACCACGCCTGCCTGGGATTGATCATGCCCGACAGCGGCCGCACCATGCCCTGGACCTTCGCGCCATCGGCCGATGGCGTGCCCACGCAGGTCCGGCTCCAGCCCGCGATGAACTTCGACCATCCGCTGGGCACGCTGGCCGCCGCGCTGAGCGACGCCGGCCTCGCGCAGTTGCTGGATTTCACCGTCGACGACGACCTGCGCAGCGGCCGCCTGGTCGAGGTCCTGGCGGCGTGGCGGCCGCCGGCCCAGCCCGTCTCCGTCGTCTGGCCCGGTAACCGCCATGTGCCGGCGACGGTGCGCAGCTTCGTGGATTTCCTGGTCGACACCGCCCACGCCTAGCCACCCCTATCAAATCCCTTTATCGCCCACCGCCTCGATTCGATTGGCGCCGATGCCGCGCGTGTTCGCATAATCGTCCCACCTCGATGTCCCGGCGCGGCCGGACGCATCCGGGGCCAACCGGAGATGTGTCGATGCGATTCGCGGTAACAGAGATAGTCGAGAACTTCGTGGGCGAGATCGAGGATTTTCCCTTCGACGCCATCGACCAGGATGCCGTCGCCCAGTTGAAGGCGGCCTGGTTCCGCTACCCGGTCCTGCGCTTTCGCGATGTCCGAATCGGCGACCGGGAACAGGTGGCGTTCAGCCGGGCGCTCGGCCCGGCGGTGTTCCATCCGCGCCAGCTCCAGGAAGGCAGGAATGCCGAGTTCCCCGAGATCCTGGTCATCAGCAACAAGAAGAAGGCCGACGGTACGCCGGCCGGCGATCTCGGCGACGGCGAAGTGCGCTGGCACACGGACACCTGGTTCGTCGAGCAGCCGCCGTCGGCCGCCATCCTGCGCGCGGTCGAACTGCCCGGCCAGGGCGGCAACACCTATTTCGCCAACATGTACGCCGCCTACGAGGGCCTGGACACGGCGATGAAGGCACGCCTGGACGGCCTTGCCATCCATCACCAGTCGGTCATCGACGGACGGGGGGAAGTCCGGCTGGGCAAGACGCCGCCAGTGTCCGACGACTACGCCGCCTGGGCCGGCGTCGATCACCCGCTGGTCCGCCGGCACCCCGGCTCCGGCCGGCCATGCCTGTACCTGGGCGGCGATCGTCCCCACCAGTCCATCCCCGGCATGCCTCAGGACGAAGCGGCGCCGCTGTTGGCGGACCTGTGGGCGGCCGCCACCGATACCCGCCATGTCTGGGCGCAGCAATGGCGGCCGGGCGACATGATGATGTGGGACAACCGCTGCCTGCTGCACAAGCGCGATGCCTTCGACCCGCAGTCCGTGCGGCGCCTGCACCGGACCACCGTCGAAGGCGAGCGGCCCGTCGCCGCGGAGCTGGCCCATGCCTGAGGCCGCCTTCCGCTTCGGCGACATGCCGGCGCCCCTGCCGCCCGAACTGCGCGCGCTGGCGGACGGCCTGGAACCCGCCGCGCTGGGCCACTTGCTGGACGACGGGTTCACCGGACCGCGCCACCGCCATCTGGCCGGCCGCCGCGAACCGTCGTTGGGCATGGTCGTGACCTGCCGCAGCCCCGGCGCCGACAACGCCATCGTGCATCACGCGGTTTCGCGCCTGCGGCCCGGCGACTTCCTGGTCGTTGCCCGCGATGCGGACAGCCCCGAGGCCTGCCTGGGGGGCGGCCTCGCGCTGGCCGCGGAGCGGGCGGGCTGCGCCGGCATACTGGTGGACGGGCCGGTCACGGACGTGCAGGAACTGCGGCAATTGGCCCTGCCCGTCTGGGCCACTGGCCTGACCGCGCTCACCTGCAAGCGGCACTATGAGCGAGGCGAGTTCTGCGTGCCGGTCACGATCGATGGCACGGACATCGTGCCCGGAATGCTCGCGCTGGGCGACGAAAACGGCGTGCTTTTCGTGGACAGCATCCGCCTGCGGGCCTGTGCAGCCGAAGCGAAGGCGCGGCAGGCGGCACAGACCGAACGCTATGCCCGCGTCCGCGCGGGCGCACGCCTGGCCGCGCTCAACGGCACGGACGAGGCGTTCGCGCGGATCCTGGCGGAGGCCGCGCGATGACCCCGTTCTCGCTGGCGCCCGGACGCTACGACGAACTGATAAGGATCCGGCGCGACATCCACCGCCATCCCGAACTCGCGTTCGCGGAACGGCGCACCGCGGCCATCGTCCAGCACGATCTGGCCGGGCTGGGACTCGAACCTATCGGCGGCGTGGCGGGCACCGGCGTCGTCGCGGTGCTGGATACCGGGCGCCCCGGCCGCACGGTCGGGCTGCGCGTCGACATGGACGCCCTGCCCATGACGGAAACCGCCGACGTGCCGTTCAAGTCCGAGGAGCCGGGCGCGGCCCACACCTGTGGCCACGACGTGCACTGCGCCATCGGATTGGGCGCGGCCTCGCTGCTATGCGACCGGCGGGATACCTTGCGCGGCCGCTTCAAGTTCCTGTTCCAGCCCGCCGAGGAGACGCTGGAGGGCGCGCGGGCCATGATCGAGGCCGGCGCGCTCGATGCGCCGGCGGTGGACGTGCTGCTGGGCTGCCACAATTCGCCGCAGTTGGACACAGGCCTGGTCGGCTACCGGCATGGGGCGTCCATGGCCTCGTCCAGCGCCTTCGTCATCGACGTTCGCGGCGCGGCCGGCCATGCCGCCCATCCGCGTTCCGGCGTGGATGCCTTGCAGGCCTTGCCCATGCTGCTGACCGGGCTCAACGCGATCCGCGCGAAGGAAGTCGCCGCCGACCAGCCCCTGATTCTTTCCGTGGGCCGCATCCAGGGCGGACGCGCGCGCAACGTCATCTGCGACGCGGTCACGCTGGAAGGCACCTGCCGGACGCTCGACGACACCGTGCGCGGCGAGGTCGAGGCCGCGCTGCGCCGGCTGGCGCAAGGCACGGCCACCGCGACGCGGACGCAGGTGGACGTGCAATGGCGCACCCTGGCCCCCGCCCTGGTTAACGACCGCGACACCCTGGACCGGGCCATCCGTGCGATCGACCGCTGCCTGGGTGCCGGCGCGCTGGTCGAACTCGATGCGCCGTCGATGGGCGGCGAGGATTTCGCCTGGTACCGGCAGCGCGTGCCCGTGGCGCATCTGCGCATCGGCTCGCGCGCCGCGGAGCGCTCGACACAACTGCACCAAAGCGATTATTTCTGCGATGAACGCGCCATCGAGACCGGGGCACTGGCCCTGGCCTCGGCGGCGGCCGAGCTGGCCGCGCCCTGACGCGACACGGTTCACGCGCATACCTTCCAAGGAAACACCCAATGGAACGACGACGATTCCTCTTCACCCTGGCGGCGGCCGCCGCGGTGCCCGCGGCCCGATCCCAGAACCGGCCTGTCCGCCTGCTGGTCCCCTTCGCACCCGGCGGCGCGACGGACGTCATCGCACGCGAGATCGCCGTGCTGATGGGAAAACACCTGGGCGCCACCGTCGTGGTGGAGAACCGCGGCGGCGCGGGCGGGTCGATCGGCACCTCGGAGGTGGCGCGCGCCGCCCCCGATGGCCACACCCTCGGACTCGCCACGCAATCCACCCATGCGGTCAATCCCGTCGTCTACCGCAAGGTGGGATACGACCCGCTGGCCGACTTCACGCTGCTGGGAGAGATCGCACAAGCGCCCGGCATCCTGCTGGTCAACGCCAAGGTGCCGGCCACGACCCTGGCGCAGTTCGTGCAATATCTGCGCAGCCATCCCGACCAACTGACCTATTCGTCTCCCGGCAACGGCACCATCGGCCACGTCTGGGGCGAACTGTTCAAGCACTCGACCGGCACGACCATGCTGCATGTACCGTACAAGGGCGCCTCGCAGGCCCTGGCCGACCTGGCGGCCGGACAGGTCGACTCGACCTTCACCTCGGTCGCCTCGGCCATGCCGCACCTCAAGAACGGCCGCGTGCGCGCGCTGGCGGTGAGCTGGCCCGGGCGCCTGGACATGCTGCCCGAAGTACCGACCTACGCCGAGGCAGGATGGCCGCAGAACAACCAGCCGACCTGGTACGGCCTGGTGGGACCGGCCGGCCTTGCCGAGGACACCCGGCGCGCGCTGCGGGCCGCCATGCAGGCCGCGCTGGCCGACCCGGGCCTGCAGGCAAAGTACCGCGGCCAAGGCGTGTTTCCCGCCCTGGGCACGCCGGAGCAATTCGCGGCGACCATCCGGCGCGACATGGACAGCGTCGCGGCGATCCGCAAGACGGCCCATATTTCGGTGGACTAGCCGGCGTTTCTGCCCGATCATCGTCTCCGGTTTTCTCTTAGATAGACGATAGATCTTGGCGTTGAAACTCAGGCAGATCGAAGCCTTCCGGGCGGTCATGCGAGAAGGCAGCATGGTGCGGGCCAGCTCGGCGCTGGCCGTCACCCAGCCGGCCGTCAGCTACCTGATCGGATCGCTGGAAAGCGCCGTGGGTTTCGCGCTCTTTCGGCGCGAGAAAGGCAAGCTCATCCCCACGCCCGAGGCGCACCAGTTGATCGACGAAGTCGACCGCCTGTACGAAAGCGTGGACGAGGTCGAGGCGGTGGCGCGCCTGATCGCCAACCACCAGCGCGCGGTGCTGCGCATCCTGCTGACGCCCGCCCTGTCGACCGGCGCCTGCGTCCAGGCCATCGGTCGCTACGCGGCGCGGCATCCGGGCATGCGCCTGGACATCGACACCGCGCACCGGGCGACGATCCTGCGCCGCCTGCTGTCGGGCCACGCCGACCTGGCGGTGCTGTCGCTGCCGGTGGAAACGGACCGGATCGTGGCCACCAGCGTCTTCACGAGCGACCTGGTCTGCGTCCTGCCCGCGCACCACGAGCCGCCCCGGCCGGACACCATCACCCCGGACGACCTGGCGGGCGTTCCGTTGATCGGGCTCAAGCCCAGCGGCGTGATCCGACCGCTGGTTCTCGGCGGCGGGCGTCAAGCCGAGCTTCGACATCGAAGTGCGCGATGCCTGGACCGCCATCGAGCTCGTGCGCAGCGGCGTGGGCGCCGCCATCGTCGGCCGCATCAGCGTCCCGCCTTTTGGCGCGGATCCGCTGCGCGTGCTGACGCTCGCGCCGGCCGAGCGGATCGAGATCGGCATCGTGTCGCCAGCCTCGCTTCCCGTCCACCGCACGGTCGGCGCCCTGGCGGATTTCCTGCGTACGCAGATGCAGCTCAAACCGTGCGCCGAGTCTTCATCAACATGTCGTAAAGCAACTGCGCCACCGGACTGAGCTGCCTGCCTCGCCGGTGGATCAGGCCGATGTCCCGGCTGACGGCCGGCTCGCGCAAGGGCTTGCTGACCAGGGCCGCATGCCGGCCCTTGGGCATGGCCAATTGCGGCACGACGCCTATACCCACCCCCGCTTCCACCAAGCTGACCAGCGCGGGCACGTGCTGGACCTCGCAGAACCATCGCGGCTGCTGCGCGCTGTGGGCCAGCGCCTGGTCCATCAGGAAGCGGTTGCCGCTGCCCTGGGCCAGCCGGATGAAATGGTGGTCGGCCAGTTGCGCCCAGGTCAGCGTGCGCCGCGCGGCCAGGGGGTGGTCGCGCCGAAGCGCCACCACGAAGGGCTCGTTCAGCAGGGGCTGGTAGGTGATCTCGGCGTCCTGCGTGCCGATGTAGGTCAGGCCGAAATCGGCATCGCCGCGCGCCACCGCGGTCAGGACCTCGGACGATGACTCATCGATGATGCGGATGCGGATGCGCGGGTATTGCTGGTGGTACTGGCGGATGACCTCGGGCAGGAAATAGGCCACCGCCGACGGCACGCAGGCGATGGTCACCTCGCCCGACAGTTTCTCGGCCACGTCCTGGATCCCGATCAGGGCGCTCTCGAGCTCGTTGAGGACGTTTCTTGCGCGCGGCACGAAGCCGCGCCCAATGGTCGTCAGTTGGACCTTGCGCGTGGTCCGCTCGAACAGCTTGACGCCCAGGGCGTCCTCCAGCTTGTCCACCCGCCGGGACAGCGCGGACTGCGACACGTGCAGGGACTCGGAAGCGGCCCGGAAGCTTCCCAGGTCCGCCACGGCAAGAAAGGCGCGCAGATCGGCCAGGTCGAATTTCATGCGTTTTTGTCAATAATCCATCCAATTTTTGCACTTTACTCCTGTTTGACCGTCACCCAAGATGCGCTCCATAGCCCTGCCTTCACGGCAGGCCAGATACGGAGACAAACTTGCCACATTCGATTTCCCGCCACGCCGGCCGGGGGCTGCTTGCCGCCGGCGCGCTGCTGGCCGCCGCATCCCTTTGCCCGGCGCAGGCCGACACCTGGACCCCGGCCAAGCCCATCCGCCTGCTGGTGCCGTATGGCCCCGGCGGCAGCTCGGACGTGATCGCCCGCGCCATCGCCACGGAAATGGCCAAGGGCCTGGGCAAGGCCGTGGTGGTGGAAAACAAGGGGGGCGGCCAGGGCACGATCGCCACGAGCGAAGTGGCGCGGGCCCGGCCCGACGGCTACACCATCGTGCTCGGCCACGTGGGCACGCTGGCGGTCAACCCGGCCATGATGAAAGACCTGCCCTACCGGGTCGACCAGGACTTCGCCCCCATCACGCTGCTGGCACGCCTGCCCATGGTGTTCGCCGTGTCCGACCGGGTGGACGCCGCCGACCTTCCCGCCTTCATTCGGCTGGCCCGCGCCCAGCCCGGCAAGTTCAACTACGGCTCGGCCGGCAACGGCAGCGCCGGGCACCTCGCCTTCGAGATGCTCAAGACCGCGACGAAGACGGCCATCACGCATGTCCCCTACAAGGGCACCGGCGCCCAGGTCGCGGACCTGATCGCCGGCCACATCGACGCCGCGGCCGCCGGCACGCCCGGCCTTCTGCCGCCGTTCCAGGCCGGCCGGATCCGCATTCTTGCCGTGGGCGCCTCGAAGCGGCTGGCCGTGCTGCCGGAGGTCCCCACCGTGGCGGAACTCGGCTACCCGGGCTTCGAGAGCTCCCAATGGTTTGGCCTGCTGGCACCCGCCGGCACGCCCTCGCCCGTAGTGCAGCGCCTGCACGAAGAAGCGCTGAAGGCCCTGCGCTCGCCCTCGGTCCAGCAGCGCCTGCAACACGACTCCAGCGAATCGCTGGGCCAGGGGCCCGCCGAATTCTCGGCCTTCATCCGCAGCGAACAGGCCCGTTGGGGCGACGTGGTCCGCGCCGCCGGCATCTCGGCCGATTGACTCCCTTCCCCTTTTCCCCAAGCAGGAACGCCTCATGCCCTCCACCGTTGTCCCGCCCACGAAATATTCCGAAGCAGAACTGACCCGCCTGGGCATCCTCGCGTTCCGCGCGCTCGGCCTGCCCGAGCAGGACGCCGAGGACGTCGTCCGCGTGCTGGTACTGGCCGACATGTTCGGCCTGTCGACGCACGGCCTGAGCCGCCTCGAATCCTACGGCGACCGCCTGAAGGTCGGCGGCATCGCCGCGCGCGCCCAGGTAACGGTGAACACGGTGGCGCCCGCGCTGCGCCTGGTCGACGGCGGCAACGGCGTCGGCCCGCTGGTCGGCATGCATGCCCTGCGCGCCGCCATGGCGGCCGCGACCGAATGCGGCGTGGGTATCGCGTTCGCCCGCGCCAGCAACCATTTCGGCCCGGTGTCGCCCTACTCGCTGATCGCCGCCCAGAGCGGATTCGCCAGCATCATCGGCAGCAACGCCACCACCACCATCGCCCCCTGGGGCGGCAGCGACGCCAGGCTGGGCAACAGCCCGATCGGATTCGGCGTCCCCAACCCCGGCGGCGATCCCTTCCTGCTCGACATGGCGATGAGCGTCGTCGCCCGCGCCAAGATCCGCCGGGCCCTCAAGCAAGGCCAGTCCATTCCCGATACCTGGGCCACCGACCAGGCCGGCCGCCCCACCACCGACCCGGCCGCCGCGCTGGACGGCTTCCTGCTTCCCATAGGCGGGCACAAGGGCTATGGCCTGGCCCTGATGGTGGACCTGTTCGCCGGCCTGCTGTCCAACGCCGCCTACCTGACCCACGTGAAGTCGTGGGTCGAGGCGCCGGACGAACCGCAGAACCTGGGGCACTTCTTCATCCTCATCGACACGCGCCGGCTCGGCTCCACCGCCTGGCTGGCCGAGCGCATGAACGACTTCGCCGCCATCCTGCACGGCAGCACGCCCATCGACCCCGCCCAGCCCGTCATCGTTCCGGGGGAAATCGAACTGGGCCGGCTGGCGCGCAGCCGTGCGGAAGGCGTCGAACTGGACGCCGACACCGCTGCCCTGCTGGCCGCCTACGCCGCGCCCCGCTAGGCCAGACGACGACAAAACCGAGGAGGAAGACATGAAGACATTGGCAACGCTGGCGATGCTCGCCCTGGCCCTGCCCGGGTACGCGCACGCCGCGGACAAGTACCCGTCCAAGCCCGTACGGATCATCGTGCCCTACGTCGCCGGCGGCGCCGCCGACATCACCACGCGGGTGATCGCCCAGAAGCTCTCGGACCGTCTGGGCGCGAGCTTCGTCGTCGAGAACAAGCCCGGCGCCAACGGCATGATAGGCACGGATTTCGTCGCCAAGGCGAAGCCGGACGGCTATACCCTGCTGGCCGACGCCAGCGGGCCGCTGGTCGTCAACCCGTCCTTGTACGAGAAGGTGCCGTACGACCCGGTGAAAGATCTCGTGCCCGTCAGCCAACTGACCAGCTACCAGTACGCGCTGGTCGTGCCCGCGGCCTCGCCGCTGCGCAGCCTGGACGATCTGGTCCGCGCCGCGCGGGCGCAGCCGGGCAAGCTCAGCTACGGATCCGCCGGCATCGGCGCCGGCGGCCACCTGGCCGGCGAACTGCTGGCGCTGATGAGCAAGACCGAACTCACCCACGTCCCCTACAAGGGCAACGCCCAGGCACTGGCCGACATCCTGGGCGGACAGTTGTCCTTCACCTTCGACACCATCGTGACCGCCGTGCCCCACCTCCGCGGCGGCAAGCTGCGCGCGTTCGCGGTGTCCGGCCCGACCCGCTCGCCCGCGCTGCCCGACGTGCCCACCATGGAAGAACTCGGCTACAAAGGCTTTCACATCACGCAGTTCCAGGGCATGCTTGCTCCCGCCGGCACCGATCCGGCCATCGTGAAAACCCTCAACGACGCGGTGGGCGCCGCCATGCGGGAACCCGACGTGGTCAAGCGCCTGGCCGAGGAAGGCGGCTACGAGATCGTCGCCGGCTCCCCGGCGGATTTCGCCCGGCTGATCACGACCGAACTCGACATGTACCGGCGTCTGATCCACGACGCGAACATCAGGATGCAATGAACATGACCACGATCGATGTCCTGGTCCAGGGCTACCCTGGACGCGCCACCCATCACGGCGGGCTGGGCTGGAGCACGGTGACGCTGGTACGCACCGGCGGCCGCAGCATCCTCGTCGACGTCGGCGCCTTCGGCGCCCGCAAGCCCATCCTGAAGGCACTCACCGAACGCGGCGTGCAGCCGGCCGACGTCACCGACGTGGTCCTGACCCATGCCCACTACGACCATACGGTCAATTTCACGCTGTTTCCATGGGCCACCGTCTGGATCGGCGACGAGGAACTGAGCTGGGCCGCCGCGCAGCCGCCGGGCTTCAACCCCATTCCCGAACTCTACGTGCGCGAGTTGTGCGCCTCGCCGCGCGTGCGGCGGGTGCGCGACGGCGAAACCTTCCTACCCGGGCTGCAGGCCATCGCGGCCCCCGGCCACACGCCCGGCCATCTCCTGTTCTACCTGACCGATACGGAAGAGCCGGTGCTATTCACCGGCGACGAACCGCGCCGAACTGCTCAGCATGAACGTGGCGGACACCGACGACGCGCAGGCCAGCGCCCGCAGCCTGGCAAAGATCTGGCAGCTTTGGAAACAGCGGCCCGGCACCTTGCTGGTCCCCGGCCACGACCTGAGCATGCGCCTGGACGCCGAAGGCCGCCCCGTCTATGTGGGCGAACGCGCCGCGGAAATCGGCGCCTGGTTCAGCGAAACGCTGCAACAAACCAGGATCGACCTCTGCTGCGCGCCCCGGCTCGACTTCTCTCAACTCGCGAACGACTGACCATGCCCATCACTCCCGACGTACGCGCCGCCTTCGCGCCCACCGGCGTACTGCGCGCCTCCATCAACATCGGCAATCCCATCCTGGCCTCGCTGGACGCGGGCAGCGACACCCCGCGCGGCGTCTCGGTCGACCTGGCGCGGGAACTGGCGCGCCGGCTGGACCTGCCCATCGAACTGAAGGTGTTCAAGAGCGCCGGCGAATCCGTGCGCGCGGTCACCGACGAAGCGGCCGACGTCGGCTTCTTCGCCATCGACCCCGAGCGCGGCCAGGGCATAGGCTTCACCGCGCCCTACGTGATCATCGAGGGATGTTATCTGGTGCCCGAGGGCTCGCCGCTGCGCAGCAACGACGACGTCGACGCCGAAGGCACCACCGTCGTGGTCGGCCGCGGCAGCGCCTACGACCTGTTCCTGACCCGCGCGCTCCAGCACGCGACGCTGCTGCGCGCCCCCACGTCGCCGTCGGTGGTCGAGGTCTTCGTGAAGGAAGGCGCCGACGTCGCCGCCGGCGTGCGCCAGCAACTGGAGGCCGACATGGCGGCGCGCGGCGGGCTTCGCCTCCTGCCCGGCCGCTTCATGGAGATACGCCAGGCCATGGGTCTGCCCAAGAGCAGGAGCGACGAGGCCGCCCGGTTCCTGCGCGCCTACGTGGAAGTGGCCAAGGCCTCCGGCTTCGTGGCCGAGGCCCTGGAACGCCACCGGATCGAGGGCGTATCGGTGGCGCCGGCGGGCTGACGGGCGGACTCCGCCTCAGACCGGGTCATCCAACCCCAACTGCACCTGCTCCGCCGCCCGCAGCACCGCCCGCGCCTTGGCCTCCGTTTCCGCCCATTCCTTCTCGGGCTCGGAATCGGCCACCACGCCGGCGGCCGCCTGCGCGTACAGCATGCCGTTCTTGATCACGCCGGTGCGGATGGCGATGGCCAGGTCCATCTCGCCGCCGTAGCTCAGGTAGCCCGCCGCCCCGCCGTACACGCAACGCCGCACCGGCTCCAGTTCGTCGATCAGTTCCAGCGCCCGCACCTTGGGCGCGCCGGACAGCGTGCCGGCCGGGAAGGTCGCGCGCAGCACGTCCATCGAGGTCATGCCCTCGCGCAACAGGCCGGTCACATTGGAAACCAGGTGCATGACGTGCGAGTAGCGCTCGATGGCGAGCTGGTCGGTCACCTGCACCGATCCGATCTCGGCGATGCGGCCGACGTCGTTGCGGGCCAGGTCGATCAGCATGACGTGCTCGGCGATCTCCTTGGGATCGGCGCGCAACTCTTCGGCCAGCGCCACGTCTTCCTCGGGCGTGCCGCCGCGCGGGCGGGTGCCGGCCAGCGGCCGGATGGTCACGCGGCTGCGCGCGGCGCCCTGTTCCTGGACCGCCTCCTGGCGCACCAGGATCTCGGGCGACGACCCGACCACATGGAAATCGCCGAAATTCCAGAAATACATGTAGGGAGACGGATTCAGCGAGCGCAGCGCCCGGTACAGCGACAGCGGCGAATCGCGGAAGGGCTTGGCGATGACCTGGCCCACCTGGACCTGCATCAGGTCGCCGGCGGCGATGTATTCCTTGGCCTTGAGCACGGCCGCCAGGTAGTCCGGTTTCTGGAAGTCGCGGCGGCTGGGTGCGCAGGTCCAGCAGGCGGGTACGGGCGCGGGCATAGGCCTCGCGCTGGCTGGGGTCGGCGTAGACCATCAGGTAGAGCCGCCCGCTCAGGTTGTCGATGATGGCCAGTTCGTCGATCAGCAACAGCAGCAGGTCGGGCACCGGATCGCCCATGCCGGCGGGATCGGGCTTGGTGCAAGGTCCCAGCCGCGGCTCGATGTGGCGGACCATGTCATGGCCGAAGTAGCCGGCCAGGCCACCCACGAAACGGGGCATCCCGGGGCGCAGCGCCACCTTGAAGCGTTTCTGGTATTCGGCGATGAAGGCCAGCGGGTCGCCCTCGTGGCGCTCGACCACCTGGTCGTCGGTCACCACCTCGACGTTGCGGCCGCGCGCCCGGATGAAGGTGCGCGCGGGCAGGCCGATGAAGGAATAGCGCCCGAAGCGCTCGCCGCCCACCACGGACTCCAGCAGGCAGCTCATGGCGCCGCGCCGGGGCCCGCTCTGGGCCAGTTTCAGGTAGAGCCCGAGCGGGGTGTCCAGATCGGCATAGGTTTCGGACACCAGCGGGATGCGGTTGTATCCCTGGGAGGCCAGGGCCTGGAATTCGACTTCGGTCATGCTTGCCTCGTATCGCGTGGAATGTTGCGGTTCCGCCGAAGACCTTGTCCGAAACGCACGAGCAAACATGCCCCGACGGTCCGGCAGGACTCGGGCGGGGAGATTCGTATCGGGATTTGCTAGAGGCCGGTCAGCGCGCTGGTGCTGGCTTACGGCCGGAGAGAATCACCACCACCCGGCAGACGAACGCCACCAGCGCCACCAGGCGCAGGTTTGGACGGACGACCGAGTCATGGCAACCATATGCGGGGAAAGACCCTGGCAGGTAACTGGAGCAACGAACTAGAGCGACGCCGGCGGTACCACCGTGGTCCGGGACAGGACCTGCGACTGGGAAATCCAAAGTGCCGCGTCGACAAGCGTGGAAACTATACCATCGGACTCGATGGCATGCACATCCCGCCCCTCGTTGTAGCCATAGGGCACCAGCAGCACGCGGCAACCGGCCGCCTTGGCCGCCGACGCGTCGTTCATCGAGTCGCCCACCACCACGGCCTCGGCCGGCGTGACACCCAGCAGCTCGCAGGCGTGCAGCACGGGATCGGGATCCGGTTTCTTGCGGGCCACGCTGTCGCCGCTGACCACGGCGTCGAAATAGGCGCGCAGCCCGATCCGCTCCAGCAGCGGGCCGGTGAACTCGGCCGGCTTGTTGGTCACGACCGCGACGCGCAGGCCCTGCGCCTTCATGGCCTGCAGGCCCTCGAGCACGCCCTCGAAGATACGGGCGGTCTCGCCGTTGACCTCCTGGTAGGCCTTGCGGAAGACGTCCAGCGCCTCGGGGAAGCGCTCCTGCTCGGCGCGGCCGTCCAGACTACCCGACAGCGCTCGATGTACCAGGTTCTCCATGCCCTTGCCGACGAAGGTGGCAATGACGTCCTCGCGCAGCGGCACCAGGCCGAACTCGACCCGCATGATGTTCGCGGCACGCGCCAGGTCGGGCACGGAATCCACCAAGGTTCCGTCGAGGTCGATCAGTACGGCGCGAAAACTCATGCTGGCTCCTTGCTTCCCGGGTTCGGGCTCAGGCGTAGGACGCGTCGCCCTTGGCGATCTGCGCACGCATTTCCTTGATGACCGCCGCGTAGTCGGGCTTGCCGAAGATCGCCGACCCGGCGACGAAAGTATCGGCGCCCGCCGCGCGGATCGCGGCGATGTTGTCGGCCTTCACCCCGCCGTCGACCTCCAGCGCGATGGCGCGGCCGGTTTCCGCCTGCCAGCGGTCCAGCCGGGCGCGCGCCTGGCGCAGCTTGTCCAGCGTGGAGGGCAGGAAGCTCTGGCCTCCGAAGCCGGGGTTGACCGACATCAGCAGCACGATGTCCAGCTTGTCCATCACGTAATCCATCCAGTCCAGGGGCGTGGCGGGATTGAACACCAGCCCGGCCTGACAGCCGTGGTCACGGATCAGCGCCAGGGTGCGATCGACGTGGCGCGAGGCCTCGGGATGAAAGGTGATGACGTCGGCGCCGGCCTTGGCGAACATGGGAATCAATGCATCCACCGGCTCCACCATCAGGTGTACGTCGATGGGCACCTGCACGTGGGGGCGGATGGCCTCGCAGACCATGGGGCCGATGGTCAGGTTGGGCACGTAATGGTTGTCCATCACGTCAAAATGTATCCAATCCGCACCGGCGGCCACGACATTGCGCACCTCGTCCCCCAAGCGGGCGAAATCGGCGGATAGAATGCTGGGGGCGATACGCGTGGAAGCGGGCCCGGAAATGGTGAAGGCTGGCATAAGATATTCCGTTTACAGGAGCAAGCCGCGGGACATCCCAGCGGACGCCGAGCCCGCGGATGCCGGCCCGGCCGGATGCCCCCCATTGTAGAAGCTTGTCAGACCCCTATGGCGCACGCATGAAATCTCATGAACTGACGGTTACCGTACAGCCCCGCTACCTGGCCGACCAATCCGATCCGGGCAAGCGGCAGTACGTCTTCGCGTACACCATCCGCATCACCAACAGCGGATCCGAACCCGCCCAACTGATCAGCCGCCACTGGATCATCACCGACGGCAACCAGCAGGAACAGGAAGTCCGGGGCCTGGGAGTGGTAGGCCAGCAGCCCCTGCTGCAGCCTGGCGAAAGCTTCGAATACACCAGCGGCTGCCCGCTCTCGACACCGGTAGGCACCATGCGGGGCACCTATCACTGCGTTGGCGAGAACGGCATGCCCTTCGAGGTCGACATCCCCGAATTCGTCCTGGCCATGCCTCGGACGTTGCACTGATGAGTGAGGCTCCCCCCTACGCGCGGCGCTCTGGAATATGAGACTCCCTACTGCTCCCGGGCATCCCTTTCCGGCTGCGACGATGGGGATCCGGGCTGCGATGGATCCGGCGCGGCCGGAGGATTCCGCCTACCTCGCATGGTCCAGACCACGATGAATACCAGTATGGAAAGCGCCAGGAACGCTTCCAGCAGGAGCAACCACATAATGTCCCTTCGCGAGTTCATTGCCAGAAACTGGCATTGCCGCCAATTTAACCGCTTCCCCCTGTCCGCGCTCGCGCTGGCCGCGGCGGTGGCCGGATGCGCTCAGCCGTCCGGCACGGTGCAGCCCCTGCCGG
>Ga0209959_100792_pt1 | contig 16011 bp, 15 predicted proteins | sample ThiBiot_300_biof_2_FD_183943 | JGI IMG/M metagenome (GOLD analysis project Ga0209959, IMG submission 183943) | Wastewater bioreactor microbial communities from Cape Town, South Africa - Thiocy_expt_300_biof (SPAdes) | ecosystem: Engineered > Bioremediation > Thiocyanate > Unclassified | place...
AGGCGCGCGAGGCGCAGGTGGCCGGCCTGCAGGTGGACGATGCGGCCACGCAGACCGAGAACGTGCGCAAGATGCTGCTGGCCTTCTCGCGCGACCTGCGCGTGGTCATGCTGCGCCTGGCCTCGCGCCTGCAGACGCTGCGCTACTACGCGGCCGCCAAGCGCCCCGTATCCCCGGCCATCGCGCGCGAGGCGCTGCAGGTGTTCGCCCCCCTGGCCAACCGCCTGGGCATCTGGCAGATGAAATGGGAGCTGGAAGACCTGGCCTTCCGCTTCCTGGAGCCCGACACCTACCGCGAGGTGGCGCGCCTGCTCGACGAGAAGCGCGTGGAGCGCGAGCTGTACATGGAGCAGCTGCGCGGCCGGCTCGAATCCGAGCTGCGTGCGCACAGCATCAGCGCCAGCGTGTCGGGCAGGCCCAAGCACATCTACAGCATCGTCAAGAAGATGCGCGGCAAGTCGCTCGACTTCGGCCAGGTGTTCGACATCCGCGCGCTGCGCGTGATCGTGCCCAGCGTCAAGGACTGCTATGCCGCGCTGAGCTGGGTGCACAGCCAGTTCACCTCCATCGAGGCCGAGTTCGACGACTACATCGCCCGCCCCAAGCCCAACGGCTACCAGTCGCTGCACACGGTGGTGCGCGACGAGGCCGGCAGGGCCATCGAGATCCAGATCCGCACCCAGGCCATGCACGACCATGCCGAGCACGGCGTGGCCGCGCACTGGGCCTACAAGGAGGCGGGCACCAAGGGCTATGCCGGCGTGTCGGCCAGCAGCGACTACGACGCCAAGATCGCCGTGCTGCGCCAGCTGCTGGCCTGGGAGCGCGACCTGGTCGGCTCGGCCAGCCGCAGCGGCCTGTTCGAGGACCGCATCTACGTGCTGACGCCCGACGCCGCGGTGGTGGAGCTGCCCCAGGGCGCCACGCCCGTCGACTTCGCCTATGCGGTCCACACCAACGTCGGCCACCGCTGCCGCGGCGCGCGCGTGGACGGGGCCATGGTGCCGCTGAACACGCCGCTGCAGAACGGCCAGACGGTGGAGATCAGCACCGTGAAGGAGGGCCGCCCCTCGCGCGACTGGCTCAACCCCGAGCTGGGCTACCTCACCAGCAGCCGCGCCAAGGCCAAGGTGCGCGCCTGGTTCAATGCCCAGGCGACCCACGCGACGGTCGCGCGCGGGCGCGAACTGGTGGAAAAGCTGCTGCAGCGCGAGGGCAAGACGGCCGTCAAGCACGACGACCTGGCCGTGCAGCTGGGATTCAAGTCGGCGGACGCGCTGTTCGAGATGGTGGGCAAGGACGAGCTGTCGCTGCGCTCCATAGAGGCCCTGCTGCGTCCGCCCGAGCCGGCGGCGCAGGAGCCCGACCTGCTGGTCAGGAAGGCGCGCACGGCCGACGGCGCGCACAAGGGCGGCGTGCTCGTGGTCGGCGTGGACTCGCTCATGACGCAGCTGGCCAAATGCTGCAAGCCCGCGCCGCCCGACGACATCCGCGGCTTCGTCACGCGCGGCAAGGGCGTGAGCGTGCACCGCGCCGACTGCCGCAACTTCCACGAAATGGCCGCGCGCAACGCCGAGCGCGTGATCGACGTGCAGTGGGGCAGGCCGCGGCGCTTGCCGGCGGAGACGGCCGTCTATCCCGTGGACGTGGCGGTGGAGGCATCGGACCGCCAGGGCCTGCTGCGCGACATCTCCGAAGTGTTCGCGCGCGAGAAGACCAACGTGATCGGCGTGCAGACCCAGTCCGTGAAGGGCACGGCCTGGATGACCTTCACCGTCGAGGTGTCCGACGCCGGGCGGCTGAACAAGGTCCTGGGCATCGTCGCCGGCGTGCAGGGGGTGCGCTCGGCGCGCAGGCGCTGAGCCGCTTTCTTTCTGGGCGGGTTTTTGCTGCTATACTTTCGCTTTCTCGAACGATCACAGGCGCGTAGCTCAGCTGGTTAGAGCACCACCTTGACATGGTGGGGGTCGTTGGTTCGAGTCCAATCGCGCCTACCAATGGAATCAACGGGTTGCAGCGGCTTCGCTGTGACCCGTTTTTCTTTTTGGTCCAGAGGGACAGGCTCTCGAAGAGTCCGGGCCGGCTCCGTCTACGGGCAATATACTTTCTTTTGAATAAAAGTTCGTATGTTTCGATTTATGGTGCATAATGCGCCGATGCGCTGCCCACTGCTTGCCTTGGCAGCGCCCGACTGACAGCACTCCCATCGCCTGTTGGGCCGCACTTCAAGCGAAGTCTGTCGGCTGTCATCCTCCTTTCGCGGCGAGCTCATTGCGGATCCCCACATCCTTTTCCGGATCTGCCCGAGCCCTCCCTGCGCCATGGCGCTGCAGGGATTTTTCTTTCCCCTCTTGACCCCTGACGGGACGCCCTGCCGGCGAAGATCTCCGTCAGTCCGCAATGCTTGAAAAACAGAACGCAGAGTGCGTCGGCAACTACATCGTCACGCCGCTCACCAAATCCACCAATGCCGGCGTCGCCGCCTCGGTTTCCATCCGCCGGGGGATGTACGACCGGATCTTCCGGTTCGTCCCCCACTTCGCCTGCGATGCGCAGGCGGTGCAGTACGCCTTGGCCCAGGGCCGCAGCATGGTGCTGCAGGGCCAACTGGGCTGACTTCCTATTTCCTCTCCGTGGCTGGCCCTGTGTGGCCGGCCCTTCACTTCGAAAGAAAGACATTTATGAACAATCGACTCTACGTAGGCAACCTGGCCTATTCCGTCCGCGACGAATCGCTGGTCCAGCAGTTCTCCCAATTCGGCGCCGTCACCTCCGCGAAAGTCATGATGGAGCGCGACACGGGCCGCTCCAAGGGCTTCGGCTTCGTCGAGATGGCCAGCGGTGCCGAGGCGCAGGAAGCCATCAATGGCCTGCATGGCAAATCGGTCGATGGGCGCGCCTTGACGGTGAACGTCGCGCGTCCCATGGAAGCCCGGCCGAGCTTTGGCGGTGGCGCCGACCGCGGCGGCTATCGCGGCAGCCGCTACTGACGGCATCGAACCGGGCGTAAAGCCCTCGAACGCATCGAGCCGCCTCGAACAGGCGGCTTTTTCGTTGATGCATGTCGTGCAAAGGCGGCGTGGATGGCGCGATCAGGGTATTCCTGCGCGTGGCGCGGGCAGGGCCTGCCTAGAATCTGTTGCACTGCAATACGAGCCGGACCACGACCGGAGGAGCCACCCGTGCCAGACCAGAACCCCGCACCCGACGCCAAGCCCGCGCAGCGCGTCATCAAGAAGTACCCCAATCGCCGCCTGTACGACACCTCCACCTCCACCTACGTCACGCTGGCCGAGGTCAGGCAGCTGGTGATGAACGGGGAGACGGTCGCCGTGCGCGACGCCAAGAGCGGCGAGGACCTGACGCGCAGCATCCTGCTGCAGATCATCCTGGAGGAGGAGGCCGGCGGCGCGCCCATGTTCAGCGAGGCGGCGCTGGCCAACATCATCCGCTTCTACGGCCACGCCATGCAGGGCTTCATGGGCGCCTACCTCGAGAAGAACGTGCAGATGTTCACCGAGATACAGGCCAAGCTGGCCGAGCAGTCCCAGGGGCTCACGCCCGAGATGTGGTCGCAGTTCATGAACCTGCAGTCGCCCATGATGAAGGGGCTGATGGGCAACTACGTCGAGCAGTCGCAGAACATGTTCCAGCAGATGCAGGAGCAGATGCAGAAGCAGACCGAGCAGATGCTCGGCGCGTTCGGCCTCAAGAAACGCTAGGGCCCAGGCCCTAGGGCCAAACAGGGACAATACGGGGATGAGCGAAGTACTCTCCCCCACGAAAACCCCGAAGATCGGCTTCGTCAGCCTGGGCTGCCCCAAGAACCTGACGGATTCCGAACTCATCCTCACGCAGCTCTCGGCCGAGGGCTACGAAACCTCCAAGACCTTCCAGGGCGCCGATCTCGTCATCGTCAACACCTGCGGCTTCATCGACGATGCCGTGCGCGAGAGCCTGGACACCATCGGCGAGGCGCTGGCCGACAACGGCAAGGTGATCGTCACCGGCTGCCTGGGCGCGCGCGCGGACGACGGCGGCGGCAACCTCGTCAAGGGCGTGCACCCCAACGTGCTCGCCGTCACCGGCCCGCATGCCGCGCAGGAGGTGATGGAGCACGTGCACCAGCATCTGCCCAAGCCGCACGACCCCTTCCTGGACCTGGTGCCCGGCACGTTCGGCGAGGCCGGCATCAAGCTCACGCCGCGCCATTACGCGTACCTGAAGATCTCGGAGGGCTGCAACCACCGCTGCACCTTCTGCATCATTCCCTCGATGCGCGGCGACCTCGTGTCGCGCCCCATCGGCGACGTGCTCAACGAGGCCAGGGCCTTGTTCGAGGGCGGCGTGAAGGAACTGCTCGTCGTGAGCCAGGACACCTCGGCCTACGGCGTGGACGTGAAGTACCGCACGGGCTTCTGGGACGGCAAGCCGGTCAGGACGCGCCTGCTGGAGCTCGTGCAGACCCTGGGCGCGATCGCCAGGCCCTACGGTGCCTGGGTGCGCCTGCACTACGTCTACCCCTATCCGAGCGTGGACGACATCATCCCGCTGATGCAGGAGGGGCTGGTGCTGCCCTACCTGGACGTGCCGTTCCAGCACAGCCACCCCGATGTTCTGAAGCGCATGAAGCGCCCGGCCAGCGGAGAGAGGAACCTGGAGCGCATCCAGCGCTGGCGCGAGATGTGCCCCGAGCTGGTGGTCCGCAGCACCTTCATCGCGGGCTTTCCGGGCGAGACGGCGGAAGAGTTCGGGCACCTGCTGCAGTTCCTGCGCGAGGCGCAGATCGACCGTGCCGGCTGCTTCGCCTACAGCAACGTGCAGGGCGCCGCCGCCAACGACCTGCCGGGCATGCTGCCCATGGAGCTGCGCGAGGAGCGCCGCGCGCGCTTCATGGCCGTGGCCGAGGAAGTCTCCACCGCCCGGCTGCAGCGGCGCGTGGGCCAGACCCTGCAGGTGCTGGTGGACAAGGCCGTGGGCCTGGGCAAGAAAGGCGGCGTGGGCCGCAGCTGGGCCGACGCGCCCGAGATCGACGGCCTGGTCCACCTGCTGCCGCCCGAGAAGATCAGCAAGACCTACAAGGTGGGCGACTTCGTCAAGGCGCGCATCGTGGGCACGCAGGGGCACGACCTGGTGGGCGTGCCGGTCTGATGAAAAAAAGAGCGTGGGGTGCCACGCTCTTTGGATGAGGGCAGGGCGCCGTCAGCCGCGCACGGCCAGCAGTTCCACGTCGAACTTGAGCGTGGCGTTGGGCGGGATCACGCCGCCCGCGCCGCGCGCGCCGTAGCCCAGTTCGGCCGGGATGATGAGCGTGCGCTGGCCGCCGATCTGCATGCCCTGCACGCCCTCGTCCCAGCCCTTGATGACCATGCCGGCGCCGAGGGGGAATTCGAAGGGGTCGTTGCGGTCGCGGCTGGAATCGAACTTGGCGCCTTGCTGGCCGTCCTGGTAGAGCCAGCCCGTGTAGTGCACGCGCACCGACTGGCCGCGCGCGGCCTGCGCGCCCGTGCCCACGACGGTGTCTTCGTACTGCAGGCCGGAGGCGGTGGTGATGAATGCCATGGTGATTCCTTCGTTTGCTTCAAAAACCAGAGCTGCCAGCGCTTGTCCAGCAAGCGCTTGAGCCCAAAAAGACCAAAACCCGCGCGGGGCGGGCCGGTGCGGGGTGCCGTGCGCCTTATTTCTTCACGCGGGCCGCGGCCCAGCGGTTGGCGAAGGCCTGCACGTCGGACACGCGCTTGAGCAGGTCCTGCCCCACGGGGGTGACGACGTAGCCGTCGCTGCCATGGTCCAGAAAGCCGGCCTCGCGCAGTTCCTTGATGCGGGTGTTGAGGGTGTTGGGCGTGATGCCGCCCACGCTGTCCTGCAGCAGGCGGAAGGTCTGCGGATGGCCGTCGCGCAGGGCCCACAGCACGCGCAGCGCATAGCGGCATTCGAGTTTCTCGAACAGCTGAAAGACGGCGGCGTTTTCCTTGGAGCTCATGAACGCTTCTCCTTGCGCTTGGGTTTGGTGATGGACGCCGCACCGCGGGCGGCGGTGCGGCGGGGGCTGGAAAAAACGATAGCAATATAGCGCGGAAATGGATTTGCTACAAGTTTGGTAGCTCAAGGCGTATGTCTGACCTGCGCGAGTGTCAGAAAGTTGCCGGCTCCATTTTTGCATGTTGCCGCGCGCGATCGGCCAGATGCTGCACCAGCAGCCGGGCCGCGGGCGACAGGCCCGCCTCGCCGCGGTGGCAGATGGCGAAGCGCCGCCGCGCCCAGTCGTCGGCCAGCGCAATCACGCGCACGCCGGTGCTGGCGGCGAACGGCTGCGCCACCTCCTGCGGGATCACGCTGATGGCCAGGTTGGCGCGCACCACGCGCAGCGCGGCGTCGAAGTTGGACACCTGCACGCGGTGCTCCAGCGTCCTGCCCTCCACGGCCGCGGCGCGCACCAGCAGCCGCTGCACGGCGCTGAGCGCCGGCATGCTCACGAACTGGTGCTCCAGCACGTCGGCGAAGCGCACGCTCGCCGCGCGCGCCACCGGGTGCGCGGGGTGGGCCACGATGGCCAGGTGGTCGTGGCGGTAGCTGCGCGTGTGCAGGCCCGAGAGGTCGGCCGCGTCCCAGCAGATGCCCAGCGACGCGCTGCCCTCGCGCACGCCGCGCACCACCTCGGGGCTCACGCGCTCCTCCATGCTCACCTGGATGTCGCGGTGCGCCGGGTCCTGCAGGAAGGCGGCCACGTCGTCGGCCAGCGACTCGGCCATGACCGATGCCGTGACCAGCATGCGCACGTGCCCGCGTATGCCCGTGCCGAAGGCGGCCATGTCGCGCTCGATGCGGCCCACGCTCGCCAGCATCTCGCGCGCGTGCTCCAGCAGCGTCTCGCCCGCCGGCGTGGGCGCCACGCCGTGGCGCCGGCGCACCAGCAGGGGCGTGCCCACCGTGTCCTCCAGCTGCGCGAGGCGCTTGCTCACGGCCGAGCCGACGATGGCCTCCCGCTCCGCCGCGCGGGCGATGCTGCGGTGCTCGCACACGGCGACGAAGAGCTTGAGCGATTGCAGGTCGGGCAGGCGCATGAGGTGTTCCGATCGGGAAATTCAGGGCTTCCAAAATAGACGATCCGTAGTGTGACGGAATTTCTAGAATCCTGATCCAGCACAACACCCGCCCCGGAGAACCGCCCCATGCCCCCGAACCCCGACGCCCCCCGCGCCACCGTGCGCGAGGTGGGGCTGCGCGACGGCCTGCAGAGCATCGCCACCATCGTCTCCACGGCGCGCAAGATCGAGTGGCTCGACGCCGCCCACGCCGCCGGCCTGCGCGAGGTGGAGGTCGGCTCCTTCGTGCCCGCGCGCCTGCTGCCGCAGCTGGCCGACACGGCCGAGGTGCTGGCGCACGCGCTCACGCTGCCGGGCCTCGTGCCCTCGGTGCTGGTGCCCAACCTCAAGGGGGCCGAGCGCGCCATCGCATGCGGCGCGCCGTGGATGATCGTGCCGCTGTCGGCCAGCCACGCGCACAGCCTGGCCAACCTGCGCAGGACGCCCGACGAGGTGGTGGCCGAGGTCGCCCGCATGCGCGCCGCGCGCGACGCCGCCGGCAGCCGCACGCGCATCGAGGGCGGCGTGGGCACGGCCTTCGGCTGCACCATCCAGGGCGAGGTGCCCGAGGCCGAGGTGCTGCGCCTGCTGCAGGCGCTGCTCGATGCCGGCGCCGACCGCGTGAGCCTGGCCGACACCGTGGGCTATGCCGACCCGGCCGGCGTGCAGCGCCTGTTCGAGAAGGCGCGCGCCCTCGTGGGCGAGCACCTGGCGGGCGCGCACTTCCACGACACGCGCGGCCTGGGCCTGGCCAACTGCTACGCCGCGTGGCAGACGGGCGTGCGCCGCTTCGACGCCTGCCTGGCCGGCATCGGCGGCTGCCCGCATGCACCCGGCGCGAGCGGCAACGTGACCACCGAGGACCTGGCCTTCATGCTGGAGCGCATGGGCGCCGCCACCGGCCTCAACGTTCCCGCGCTGCTGGCACTGCGCCGGCGCGTGGAGGGCTGGCTGGCCGGCGAGACGCTGCACGGCACGCTCTGGCGCGCCGGCCTGCCCAGGCTGGCCGCCGCCTGATTCTTTCTTCTGCTGTTTTTCGTACCGCACATGAATACATCCTCCCTGCCGCTCGCCGGCATCCGCGTCGTGGAGTTCACCCACATGGTCATGGGCCCCACCTGCGGCATGGTGCTGGCCGACCTGGGGGCCGAGGTCATCAAGGTCGAGCCCGTGGAGGGCGACCGCACGCGCCACCTGCTGGGCGCGGGCGCGGGCTTCTTCCCCATGTTCAACCGCAACAAGAAGAGCGTCGCCATCGACCTGCGCAGCCCCCGGGGCCTGGAGGTGGCGATCCGCCTGGCCAGCAGCGCCGACGTGGTGGCGCAGAACTTCAAGCCCGGCGTGATGGCCAAGTACGGCCTGGACTACGCCGCGCTCTCGCGCCTGAACGATCGCCTGGTCTACGTGAACCACACGGGCTTCCTGCCCGGCCCCTACGAGCACCGCACGGCGCTCGACGAGGTGGTGCAGATGATGGGCGGCCTGGCCTACATGACCGGCCGCCCCGGCGACCCGCTGCGCGCGGGCACCAGCGTGAACGACATCATGGGCGGCATGTTCGGCGCCATCGGCGCCATGGCCGCGCTGATGCAGCGCGCGCAGACGGGCCGGGGGCAGGAGGTGGACTCGGCCCTGTTCGAGAACAACGTGTTCCTGGTCGGCCAGCACATGATGCAGTACGCCGTGACGGGCGAGCCCGCAGCGCCCATGCCCGAGCGCATCTCGTCCTGGGCCGTGTACGACGTGTTCAGCGTGAAGGACGGCGGGCAGATCTTCCTGGCCGCCGTGAGCGACGCGCAGTGGCAGACCTTCTGCGACGCCATGGGCTACGCCGACCTGAAGGCCGACCCGCTGCTGGTCACCAACAACGACCGTGTGCGCGCGCGCCCCACGCTGCTGCCCTTGCTGCGCGAGCGCCTGGCCGCGCACACGGCCGACGCGCTGGCGGCCGTGTTCGAGCGCCACGGCCTGCCGTTCGCGCCCATCCGCCGGCCCGAGGAGCTGTTCGACGACCCGCACCTGAACGCCACCGGCGGCCTGGCCGACGTCACCCTGCCCGACGGCGAGCGCGCCGGCGCCACGGCGCGCACCACGCTGCTGCCGCTGCGCCTGGACGGCCGGCGCATGGGCGTGCGCATGGACCCGCCGCGCCTGGGCCAGCACACGCCGGAGCTGCTCGCCGGCCTGGGCTACACGGCGGAGCAGGTGGCTGCGCTGCATGCCGCCCGCGCCGTGGCCTGATCCTTTCAATTCACACAAAACACCAGGAGACGACCCCATGCCACCCATCGATTTCCCTGCCGGCCTCTCGCGCCGCCATGTCCTCGCCTGGGGCGCGGCCGCGCTGGGCGCGCCGCTGGCGCACGCGCAGGGCGACAAGCCGCTGCGCATGATCCTGCCGGTGTCGGCAGGCTCGGGCGCCGACGGCGCCATGCGCGCCATCAGCAACAGCCTGGTCAAGGCGCTGGGCCACCCGGTGGTCATAGAGAACCTGCCCGGCGCGGGCGGCATCACGGGCACGGCGCAGATCGTGCGTGCGCCCAGGGACGGCAGCGTCATCGGCGTGGTCTCCAACAACCACGTGGTGAACCCGGCCGTGTACCGCAACATCCCGTTCGACTCGCTGGCCGACATCACGCCCATCACCGTGGTCGGCACCACGCCCTTCGTGCTCGTGGCCCACCCCGGCGTGCCCGCCAGGACGGTGCAGGAACTGGTGGCCTACGCCAAGGCGCACCCGGGCGTGCTCAACTACGGCTCGTCGGGCAACGGCACCATCCTGCACCTGGGCGCGGCCATGTTCGTGGACCAGGCGGGGCTGGACATACGCCACATCCCCTACCGCGGCATGGGCCCGCTCATGAACGACATCCTGGGCGGCCAGGTGCAGCTGGGCGTGGTGGCCGTGGCGCCGGCCGCCGGCCACATCAAGAGCGGCGCGCTGCGCGCGCTGGGCGTGACCTCGGCGGCGCGCGTGGCGTCGCTGCCGCAGGTGCCCACGATCGCCGAGCAGGGCCTGCCCGGCTACGAGCTCGACGGCTGGATCGCCGCCATCGGCCCCGCGGGCCTGCCCCGGGCCGAGGTGGACCGCATCTACCAGGGCTTCCAGCGCGCGCTGCAGATGCCCGAGGCGCGCGACGCGCTCGTGGCGCAGGGCTACGTGATCCGCCTGCCGCCGCCCGAGGAGGCGGCTGCCTTCTTCCGCTCCGAGACCGCGCGCATGGCCCAGGCCGTGAAGAGCGCCAACGTGAAGATGGACTGAAGAAGATGTGAACACGTTCTGAGCGGCCCGCCGGCGCGCGGGGCGGGGAGGGTGCCTGCGCTGCGCGGTCCCGGGGGGCATACTCAGGTAAAGATCGCGTAAATGCGAGTCATTATCGTCTGTTGAAAATAGAATGGCGGCGCTTCCGGGCGCGCGCTGCGCCGCGGGGAGCCCTGGTTCCTTCCTCCCCTCCTGCATGACGTCCCGCTCCCCCGCTTCCCCCCGCCGCGCCTTCTGGCTCAAGACCCTGCACGAATGGCACTGGGTCAGCTCGGCCGTGTGCCTGGTGGGCATGCTGCTGTTCGCCGTCACCGGCATCACGCTCAACCACGCGGGGCAGATCGAGGCCCGGCCGCGCGTCACCGCGCTGCAGGGCACGCTGCCCGAGGACCTGCGGCTGGCCCTGGCCGACGCGGCCCGCCGCCACGGCCAGGACCGCGCGGCCCTGCCACCGGCGCTGCAGCGCTGGGTGCAGGCGCAATGGTCCGTGGACACGGCCGGGCGCGAGGCCGAGTGGTCCGCCGACGAGGTCTACGTGTCCCTGCCCCGGCCCGGCGGCGACGCCTGGCTGCGCGTGAGCCTGCCGGACGGCGAGGTGGAGTACGAGCGCACCGATCGGGGCTGGATCTCCTACCTCAACGACCTGCACAAGGGGCGCAACACCGGCGCGGCCTGGGGCTGGTTCATCGACATCTTCGCCGTTGCCTGCCTGGTGTTCTGCACAACAGGCCTGTTCATCCTCCAGATGCACGCGCGCAACCGCCCGTTCACCTGGCCCATGGTGGGGCTGGGGCTGGTCGTGCCCGCGCTGCTGGCGCTGCTGCTCATCCATTGACCTGAAAGAAGACTGCCTATGACGAAGCATCCGTATCTGCGCTACAGCATGGCGCTGGGCGCCTGCCTGGGGGCCCCGGCGTTCGCCGCCGGCCTGGGCGTGGTCGTCGAGATACCGCGCCTGCAGGTGGCCGAGTACCACCGCCCCTACGTGGCCGTGTGGGTCGAGCGCCCGGACGCCACCGTCGCCACCACGCTGGCGGTCTGGTACGACGTGAAGCTCAAGAACGCCGAGGGCACGAAGTGGCTCAAGGACATGCGCCAGTGGTGGCGCCGCACGGGCCGCGAGCTGAGCATGCCCGTGGACGGCGTGACCGGCCCCACGCGCCCGGCGGGCAGGCACCAGCTGCAGTTCACCGAGGGCGCGCACCCGCTCGCGCAGCTGCCCGCCGGCAACTACAAGCTGATGGTGGAGGCCGCGCGCGAGGTGGGCGGCCGCGAACTCGTCAGCATCCCCTTCGCCTGGCCCGCCGCCAAGGCCGAGCGCCTGGCCGCCAAGGGCAGCGCCGAGCTGGGCGAGGTGACGCTGGAACTCAAGCCCTGACGCGCGCGCCTCGCACCCCTTTCCCTTCGACTTTTCCAGGAGCCATCCGCATGCAACTCAAGACCCGCATCGCCGCCTGCCTCGCCGCCCTGTGCGGCACCATCGGCGCGGCCCAGGCCCACAACCTGTGGCTGCTGCCGTCCTCCACCGTCCTCTCCAAGAGCGAGTGGGTGACCGTGGACGCGGCGGTGTCCAACGACCTGTTCTTCTTCAACCACGTGCCGCTCAACATCGAGCGCCTGGCCGTCACCGCGCCCGACGGCTCGGCCGTGGCGCTGGAGAACGTGCACCGCGGCAAGCTGCGCAGCGTGTTCGACCTGAACCTCGCCCGGCCCGGCACCTACCAGATCGCGCTGGTCAACAGCGGCCTGAACGCCAGCTACAAGGACGCCAGCGGCCAGGCCAGGCGCTGGCGCGGCATGCCCGAGAAGTTCGCCGCCGAGGTGCCCGCCAACGCGCAGGACCTCAAGGTCACGCAGTCGCAGGGCCGCGTCGAGACCTTCATCACCGTGGGCAAGCCCAGCGCGGTCAGGGCGACCGGCCAGGGCCTGGAGCTGGTGCCCGTCACCCACCCGAACGACCTCGTGAAGGGCGAGCAGGCCACGTTCGCCTTCCACATCGACGGCAGGCCCGCCCAGGGCGTGGAGGTGGTGCTGCTGGCCGGCGGCACGCGCTACCGCGACGCCAAGGACGAGATCAAGGCCGTCACCGACGCGCAGGGCCGCTTCAGCGTGACCTTCCCCTCGGCGGGCATGTACTGGATGGAGGCGCAGGCGCAGGACGGCAAGACCTCCATGCCCCAGGCCAAGGTGCGCCGCCTGTCCTACGCGGGCACCTTCGAGGTCCTGCCCTGAGCACGCCCCCCGTCCGGGTCCGCTACCCTGCCGCGCTGCTGCCGCGGCGCCTGCGTGGTCCGCGGGCGCGGCGCCGTCGTTCGCGCAGCCGGGCTGGGGCGCGCAGGCCGTGCCCCGGCGCGCGGACCCTGCGGGGCTGCAGACCCTGGCGGGCGAGACCATGGGCACGACCTGGTCGGTGCGCCTGTCCAACCCCGGCTTCGCGCCGCTGGAGCCGGTGCGGCAGGCCATCGTGCAGGCCCTGGCCCTGGTGGTGCGGCAGATGAGCCACTGGGAGGCCGGCTCGGACCTCTCGCGCTTCAACCGCGCGCCCGCGGGCACGCGGCAGGCGCTGCCCGCGGAATTCGCCGAGGTGCTCGCCTGCGCGCTGCACTGGGCGCGCGAGAGCGGCGGCGCCTGGGACCCGACGGTGGCGCCGCTCGTGGACCTGTGGGGCTTCGGCCCGCGCCCCGCGGGGCAGCCGCGCGCATGCCGCGTGCCCGGCGCGGCCGCGCTCGCCCGGGCGCGCCTGCGGGTGGGGCATGCGCGCCTGGCGTTCGACCCCGCGCGCCGCGAAGCCGTGCAGCCCGGCGCCATGCGGCTGGATCTGAGCGGCATCGCCAAGGGCTACGCCGTGGACCTGGTGGCCGAGCGCCTGCGCGGGCTTGGCCATGCGGATTTCCTCGTGGAAGTGGGCGGGGAGCTGCGCGCCTGCGGCAGCCGTCCCGGCGGCCAGCCCTGGCGCGTGGCCGTGGCGCAGCCGCGACCGGCGGGCGCGCACGCGGAGCCACCGCCGCGCGCCCTGGCGCTGCGCGACATGGCCGTGGCCACCTCGGGCGACCTGTGGCACGGCTTCGAGCAGGACGGCCGGCACTACTCGCACACCATCGACCCCCGCACCGGCGAGCCCGTGGCGCACGGGCTGTGCAGCGTGACCGTGCTGCACCCGCAGTGCATGCAGGCCGACGCGCTGGCCACCGTGCTCACCGTGCTCGGCCCGCGCGAGGGGCTGGCCTTCGCGCGCGATCGCGGCATGGCGGCGCTGCTGGCCTGGCGCGCGCCGCAAGGCATCGAGGAAGCCATGACGCCCGCGTTCGCGGGGCTGGCGCAGTGATGAGCGGGGATTTCGGCATGGCGCAGCGCGCCGTGATGGCGGCGCTGCTGGTGGCGCTCTACGGCGCCCTGTGCGGCGCCATCTGGTGGCGCGAGGCGCGCCGGCGCCGGCAGGCCCGCGCCGAGGCCGAGTCCCTGGCCACGGCGCAGGAGGGCGCGCAGCCGCTGCTGGTGGCCTACGCCAGCCAGACCAGCCAGGCCGAGGAACTGGCGCGCGAGACGGCCCGGGTGCTGCACGCCGCCGGCGAGCCCGTGCAGCTGTGCGCGCTGGACGCCGTGGACGCGGGCCGCCTGCGGGACATCCGCCGGGCCTTGTTCGTCGCCAGCACCTACGGCGAGGGGGACGCGCCCGACAACGCGGCGCGCTTCCAGTCCACCGTGATGGCGGCGGGCGCCGGCCTTGCGCACCTGCAATACGCGGTGCTCGCGCTCGGCGACCGGCAGTACGGCCGGTTCTGCGGCTTCGGGCGCGCGCTCGACGAATGGCTGCAGGCGCGCGGCGCGCGGCAGTGGTTCCCGCGCGTGGAGGTGGACAACGGCGCGCCGGCCGCGCTCGAAGCCTGGCGGCGGCACCTGGACGACGCCTTCCTGCTGGAGGGCGAGCCTGCCTGGCAGGCGCCGGTCTACGCGCCGTGGACGCTGGCCGCGCGCCGCCACCTGAACCCCGGCAGCGCGGGCGCGCCCGTGTTCCACATCGAGCTGGCACCGCCGCCGGAGCTGGCGGGCCGGCCCGGGGCGCTGTGGGAATCGGGCGACCTGGCCCAGGTGCGCGTGCCCGGCGCGCCGGGCGAGCCCGAGGCGTTGCGCGACTACTCCATCGCCTCCATCGCCGGCGACGGGCGGGTGCACCTGCTCGTGCGCCGCGCCGTGCGGCCCGACGGCACGCCCGGCCTGGCATCGGGCTGGCTCACCGCCGGGCTGGACGTGGGCGGCACGGTGGCGCTGCGCCTGCGCGCGCACCGCAGCTTCCGGCTGGAGGGCAACGCCGGCCGGCCGCTGGTGCTGGTCGGCAACGGCACGGGCCTGGCCGGCCTGCGCGGCCACCTGCGCGCGCGCGCCCGGGCGGGCGCGGGGCCGAACTGGCTGGTGTTCGGCGAGCGCCAGGCGGCGCACGACGCGCTCTACGGCGACGAGCTGCAGCGCTGGCTGGCGCAGGGCGTGCTGCAGCGGCTGGACCGCGTCTTCTCGCGCGACCAGGCGCGGCGCCTGTACGTGCAGGACCGCCTGCGCGAGGCTGGCGGCGAGCTGCACCGCTGGGCGCAGCAGGGCGCCGCCTTCTACGTGTGCGGCAGCCTGCAGGGCATGGCCCAGGGCGTGGACGAGGCGCTGCGCGACGTGCTCGGCGCCCCGGCGCTGGAGGCGCTGGCGGCCGAGGGGCGCTACCGGCGGGACGTGTACTGACGGCGCATACCCCTGGTTATTTGCTGTAAGGCAAATAAGAACGATTTGTATTTCAAGTAAGATCGTGTATTGCGACCCTGGCGAGACGGCCCGGCGCGCCGTGCCGGGGCCAGGGCATCCCACCCGCCCGCGCTGCGGCACGCCACTGCGCCGTCCCGCATAACCAAATCACTCCAGAGCGAATACGCCGGGTTGTTGCGTCCTGTCCGTAGACCTTTCTCTGGAGTGTTCGTATGTCATACCGTTTCGTGGGCGGCGCTCGCTGCCCACTGCGTCCCGCAGCCCTTGCCGCCCTGGTGTCCGCCGTCTGCGCGGCGCCCGCCTTTGCCCAGAACGCCGCCGCCACCGCAACGCCCGAGATGCGCGAAGTCGTGGTGTCCGCGTCGGGCTTCGAGCAGGAGCTGAAGCAGGCCCCGGCCTCCATCGCCGTCGTCACCCGCGAAGAGCTGGAGACCGGCAACTTCCGCGACCTGGCCGAAGCCCTGCGCAACGTCGAAGGCATCGACGTGATGGGCGGCACCGGCAAGACGGGCGGCCTGGACATCAGCATCCGGGGCATGCCCGGCGACTACACGCTGATCCTCATCGACGGCCGCCGCCAGAACGTGGCGGGCGACGTGACGCCCAACGGCTTCGGCGCGGCGCTCAACAGCTTCATGCCGCCGGTCTCGGCCATCGAGCGCATCGAGGTCATCCGCGGTCCCATGTCCACGCTGTACGGCTCCGACGCGATGGGCGGCGTGATCAACATCATCACCCGCAAGGTGGCCCGCGAATGGGGCGGCGAGGCGGGCGTGAGCCTGGGCCTGCCGCAGGACAGCGAGTGGGGCAACGAAAAGCGCACCAACCTGTACCTGAACGGCCCCATCAAGCAGGACGTGCTGGGGGTGGCCCTGCGCGGCAGCTTCTACGACCGCGACGCATCGGACTGGGTGCTGG
>Ga0209959_100794_pt1 | contig 15945 bp, 11 predicted proteins | sample ThiBiot_300_biof_2_FD_183943 | JGI IMG/M metagenome (GOLD analysis project Ga0209959, IMG submission 183943) | Wastewater bioreactor microbial communities from Cape Town, South Africa - Thiocy_expt_300_biof (SPAdes) | ecosystem: Engineered > Bioremediation > Thiocyanate > Unclassified | place...
AAGACGGAACGCCGCGCTGGGCTGGTGCCGGGGATACGCGGGTGACCCGTGTCGGGAAAATCATTCGCAAGATGCGAATAGATGAATTGCCGCAGCTATTCTGCGTGCTCAAGGGGGATATGAGCCTGGTAGGGCCCAGGCCCGAGCGCCCTTATTTCGTGGAACGCCTTACGCTGGACATTCCATACTATGCCCTGCGGCACGGAATCAAGCCCGGGCTTACCGGATGGGCGCAGGTGCGCTACCACTACGGTGCGTCGATCAAGGACGCGGAGCAGAAACTGCAGTACGACTTGTACTACGTCAAGAATCATTCGTGGCTTCTGGACCTGATCATCCTGTTCGAGACCGTGGGTGTCGTCCTCACCGGCAAGGGCGCCCAGTAGGGCTGGTTTTGCCTTGGCTTGCGCCGTTCTGCAAGGTCAGGGGTGCGGGCGGGGGAGCCGCAACTGGAATTCGGCGCCTGCGCCGCTGCTGCTGTTCACCTGGACCCGTCCGCCATGGCGTTGCACCACGGTCTGCACCAGTGCCAGGCCCAGGCCCACGCCGCCCACGCCGGGATGGCTGCCTTCGTGCAGGCGCTTGAAGGGCTGGAACAGATTGCCCTGCAACTCCGGTGCGATGCCCGGGCCCTGGTCGCGCACGGAGATCACCCAGTAGGCCCCCTCGGATGCCAGCGCGCAGCGTACCGTGCTGCCGGCAGGGCTGAACTTGATGGCGTTGCCCAGCACGTTGGCGATGGCGCGGCAGATCAGGCTGCGGTCGCCTTGGCAGGGCGCGGCGTCGGGCAGGGCGGCCATGTGCACCTCGACGCCATGTTCCTGCGCGGCGGCCCATGCGCCGTCCACGGTTTCCTCCAGGGCTGCCGCCAGGTCGAAGGGGGCGCTCTGGTAGGTCTGGGCCTGGGCGCCGGCCAGTTGCACGAAGCCCTGCGCCATGGCCAGCGAGGATCGGGCATAGCGCTCCATGCGCGCCAGCAGTTCCTGTTGCGGCAACTGTTCGGGGAATTCGCGGTGCATCTCGATCAGCGTGAGGATGGACGCAATCGGTGCGCGTATGTCGTGCGAGATGAAGTGCAGCGCCTGGTCGCGCTGCTGCTGGGCGCGGCGCATGTCGGTCAAGTCCACCAGGGTGATGAGCCAGATGGTGTTGCCGTCCTGGGTGAAGGGCTTGCACAGCATGAGCATGTGGCGTCCGTACGCATCCCGGCCTTCCTGCTGGGGCGGGATGGCGTCCATCTGCTCGCCATTGCGCGGCAGGAGGGGGGCGTTTCCATGGGGCTGCACGAGTCCGGCCAATAGGCGTCCGATCGCCTGGCCCTGCAGCGAGTACCGCGCCTGCACGTAGCGCTGCGCCGCCTCGTTGGCAAGGGTCACGTGGCCCTGGGCATCGCACACGAAGGTGGGCGAGGGCAGGTGCTGCAGGCTGTCGCTGACGAAATGGTGCAGCCTGCGCAGCCTGCGTGCGGCGTCTTCCACGGCGTGGATGCGCTGTTCGAGCACGTCGCCGCGCAGCAGCGGGCGCGCAGGCTCTTCGGGGAGGGGGGAGAGTCCGGCCTCCCGCAGTTCGCGCATCTCCAGCTGCAGGAAATACGCGGCCGCACTGAGCCTGCGCCAGCTCCACAAGGGGTACGCCATGGTCACGCCGACCATGGCCGGCGCGGCGGCAAGCTGCCATCCCCACAGTGTTGGCGCGAGCGCCGCAGCCGCCAGGGTGCCGACGAAAAGGGCGGTGCAGGACATCAGGCCGGCCAGCGGCCCCAGCAGCACGATGGCCAGCAGCGCCAGCACCGTGGGCGCGAGGTTGAAGCCCATCTCCCAGCCCCTGGGGGCGGGCCGGATGTGCGATTGCGCAAGCTCGGCATTGAGCGCATGGGCAATCATCTCCACCCCGGCAATGCGCTCCGCCTGCGCTGCCATGGGCGCGGCGAACATGTCTCCCAGTCCGGTGGCGCTGGCCCCCACGAGGACGTATTTATCGCGCAGCGCACCGGCCGGCAGCCGGCCCTTGAGCACATCGATGTAGGCGTAGGTGGTGAATGCGGGCTGCCCCCGTGCAAAGCGCAGGATCTGCAGGTCCTGGCGCGCCCAGGGCCCGCCGGCGGGCGCCGCGTTGCCGCGGCAGTCCGGCAGGTCCCGGCCTGCGGCGCACAGCATCGCCGTGCTGAAATGGGGCCAGGGCGCGTCCTGCGGGCCTTCGGTGCGGTACAGGCTGCGCGCCACGCCGTCGGAGTCCACCTGGACCTGCACATGGCCCAGCTGGGCGGAGGTGCGGCGCAGCAGCGGCAGCGGCGCATCGGCCGCGCTGTGCGTGCCCAGGTCGCGCCGGGCCACGGGCAGCACGGCGCGGCCGCTGCGCTCCAGCGCCCGGGCCAGCAGCAAGTCGTCGCCGGGGTAGTCGGCGTCTTCCTCGCCGAAGAGGATGTCCAGTCCCAGGGCGCGCGGCGATTGCGCGGAGATCTGCTCGATGAGCTGCGCATGCAGCGCGCGGCGCCAGGGCCAGCGGCCTATGGCTTCGATGCTGCGGTCGTCGATGGCGACGATGACGATGTCCGGATGCGCGGGCAGCGCGTTCAGGCGCATGCCTGCGTCCTGCACCAGATGGTCGATGCGGCGCAGCGTGCCGCTGGCGCACAGCCAGGCCACCAGGCACAGCAGGGCCAGCGACAGCATGACCCATTCGCGGCGCAGGTTGGCGCGGCCGCCGACCTCCGGGAAGGGCTTCATCTCATGGGCCTGGGCGCAGGGCGGTGTTCCGTCGTCAGGGGCGCGACAGCGGCTGCCCGTCGGAGGACGTCACGGGCAGGCCCGACTGCGTTTGCACGGCCGCCTGCACGCGCAGCAGGCGTGGCGTGGAGAAGCCGCTTTCCAGGCCCGAGGGGTCGCGCGTTTGTATGCGCACGAAGTACGCGCCCGGCGCCAGGCTGGTGGATGCCCATGCGGGCGTGTCCAGGCGCTCGTCCACGAGCGGCGCGGCGAAGTCGTCGGTGGCCGCGACCTGCAGGCGATAGCTCTGGCCCGGTTCGCCGGGCCAGCGCAGTTGCAGGCCCGGGCCGTCGCCGCCGGACTGCAGGGCGGCGGCGCTGGGCGCGCTGGGGTTGTTGGCCACCGTGAAGGGCTGCCCCGGGGCGTAGGGGCCCTGGTCGCTGGCTCCGCCGGGCAACTCGCGCACGCTGGCCGCACGCCAGTAGTACTGGCCCGGCGCCAGCGCAGCCACCGGCGTGCTGCACTGCTGGGCGCTGGTTTCGTCCAGCAGCGGCGCCGCGAAGCCTGCATCGGCGGCCACCTGGATGCGGTAGCGCGCGACGCCGGCCACGGGGGTGCACAGCAGCTCGCCCTGTGTGCGCGATACCGTGCCACCCGGCGCCGGGCTCTGGTACAGCGGCGCAACCGGGTGCGCCTTGATGGTGAGCATGCGTTGCGCCGCCTTGCCCGGCAGGCCGCTGTCGTCGACCGCGCGCACCGACAGGTGGTAGCTGCCATCTTCGAGAGCCGGCAAGCGCACCTGGGGCGCGCCGAAGGTGCCGCTGCGCAGTGTCTCGGTGAAATCCGCGTCGCGTGCGACCTGCACCTGGTAGGCCACGGCGCTGGCCACCGGCGCGAGTGCGAGGGTGAGGAAGTCGGCATCGTGCACGGAGGCCGGCAGGCCGGAGAGGTCGGGCGCCGGCAGCAGCGCGCGCGGCGTGCCCACCCGGCCATCGGCCGCCACGACCACGCCGTGGCCGGCGTCCAGCAGCGTCGCGGCCATGGGTGAGGCGGCGAGCCGTGGCTCCACCGAGAGCGCGCCTGCGGTCACGGCCGCGAGCGTGCGCTCGTCCTGCGTCAGGGTGACGGCGAAGCGCGTGCCGCGCACGCTGGTCGATGCCTTGGGCGTGCGCACCTGGAAGCGCCGCGCGCCGTCGCGGCTGGGGGGCACGGAGGATTCCACGCTGCCGCGGCGCAGCTCCAGCACGGACTGGGCATCGCCCGCGCGGCCGCGCCGCCGTAGTTGCTGCAGTTGCAAGTCGGTGTCCGCCTGCACGCGGATCAGCGTGCCGTCGGCCAGGCGTACGGTGACGAAAGAGTCCGGCGCCACCTGCAGGCGCGCGCCCTCGTCCAGGGATTGGCCGGGCTGCAGCGGCGCGGCGCCGGCGCCTGCCGGGGGCGTGGCGCTCGCCTGTCCGTGCACGAAATCCACCTGGGCGGAGCCCGCGGGCAGCAGCTGGGCCGGGATGCGCAGCACCGAGCCCGGCCGCAGCCGGCGGGGATCGGCCACATGGTTGTGGGCCTGCAGCTGCGGCCACAGCCGCGGGGTGTCCAGGTAGCGTACGGACAGGGCCTCCAGCGTGTCACCCGGCCTCACCAGGTGTTCGAGGTCCTGCGTCGTGGCGTATGCGCCACAGTGGGCTGCTGCGGCCCAGATGGCCAGCGCCATGGGGGCTGCATGGCGTACCGGCGCCCGTCGTGCCTGTGAAGTGACCAAGTCGTGAATCTCCCTCGAAGCGTTGTCGTGCGGCATCCGGCCCTGGCGGACAGGGTGCATCCGCATGCATATTACCTACCGGGACGGGGCGCCGCCTTCGGGCGCTGCCTCGCCGGGGATCGGTTTGATGGTCTCGAAGCGGTATCCCACGCCGTAGACGGCCGTGATCATGTACCCGTTGGAAGGGCGCAGGTCCAGCAGGCTGCGCAGGCGCGAGATGTGCGTGTCCAGCGAGCGCGAGATGACCTCGGCGCTGTGGCCCCAGATGATTTCGCGCAGGTGGTCGCGCGAGAGCAGCCGCCCGATGTTCTGGAACAGGAACAGCGCCAGCTCGTATTCCCGCGCCTTGAGCTCCACGGGCACGCCATCCATCTCCAGGCTGCGCGTGGCGGGCAGGAAGCGGTAGCGGCCGAATTCCAGTACGCCCTCCTTGGTGCTGCTCGGGTAGGCGCGGCGCAGCAGCGCCTGTATGCGGGCCATGAGCTCGCCCACGCGCACGGGCTTGACCATGAAGTCGTCGGCGCCGCAGGCCAGGCCTTGCACGATGTCGCGTTCCTCCTGGCGGTTGGTGACGAACAGAATGGGCAGCTCGGACCCCAGGTGCCGGCGCACCCAGTCCACGATCTCCGGCCCCTGGATGTCGGGCAGCTGCCAGTCCACGATCAGCAGATCGAAGGTCTCGCGCCGCAAATCCTTGAGCAGGGCCGCGCCCGTCGCGTAGGCGTGGCAGACATGGCCCATGTCTGCCAAGGCGCGGGTGAAGAGTTCGAGCTGGAGCGTGTCGTCGTCCAATGCCGCGATGCGCATGGCACTCCTTGCAGGCGGGGTATCGGGAATCTGGAAAGCCGCCATCCGTGCCCCTTCGGGTGGTGGCTGGTGAGCGGTCATTAACCGCGTTGGCAGCGGATTCTAATGTCTAATAGTTCCTGGCTTCCAATAATCGCGCGACAAGCGATGAAAACTATCGATCTGGCGGCTCGCGGCTGGTGGAGAGATGTCCCTTTCTTGCTCAGGTATTGGCGTCGGCCAGCGCCTGCAGCGCGGCGGACACCTCGCCGGCGTCCACGCCTGCCACCGGTGCCAGCTGCGGCGCCAGGGCCTGCAGGGCGCCTGCCTCTTTCTGCAGGCGGGCGATGGCCTGGCCGGCGTCGCGCGGCGCGGCGAAGCCTGTGCTCTGCAGCAGCAGCCGGCCGTCGGCGGCCACGAGCTTGAAGTAGAACTTGCCGTCCGCCTCGCGGTACTGCTTGAACGCGGGCAGGGCGGCCTTGCCGGCCTTCTGCGTGCCCTGGGCCTGGGGCTGCGCGGCGCTCAGGGGGCGCAGGCCCACGGCGGCGCGCAGCGTCTGCAGGAAGGGGCGGGCGATGGCGCGGGCGCGTTCGGCGCCGATCCGGAGCGCGGCCTCGACCTTCTCGGGGTGGGCCATCAGGTCGTCGTAGCGCGCGCGCATGGGGGCGATCTCGCGGTCGATGCACTCGAACAGCATCTGCTTGGCGTCGCCCCAGGCGATGCCGTCGGCATATGCGCGGCGCATGGCGGCGGTCTGCTCGGGCGTGGCGAAGGCCTGGTAGATCTGGAACAGGGCCGAGCCCTCCGTTTCCTTGGGCTCGCCCGGCGCGCGCGAGTCGGTGACGATGGAGCCTATGAGCTTCCTGAGCTGCGCGGGCGCGCAGAAGAGGGGAATGGTGTTGTCGTAGCTCTTGCTCATCTTGCGCCCGTCCAGGCCGAGCAGCGTGGCCACGCTGTCCTCGATGGCGGCCTCGGGCAGCGTGAAGTGCTCGCCGTACAGGTGGTTGAAGCTGGCGGCCATGTCGCGCGCCATCTCGATGTGCTGGATCTGGTCGCGGCCCACGGGCACCCGGTGGGCGTTGAACAGCAGGATGTCGGCCGCCATCAGCACGGGGTACATGAACAGGCCGGCGGTGACGCCGTCGTCGCTCTCGCGCCCGGCCTCGGCGTTCTTGTCCTGCGCGGCCTTGTAGGCGTGGGCGCGGTTGAGCAGGCCCTTGCCGGTCACGCAGGTCAGGAACCACGTCAGCTCGGGGATCTCGGGGATGTCCGACTGGCGGTAGAACGTGACCCGCTCGGGGTCCAGCCCCGCGGCCAGCCAGCTGGCGGCGATCTCCAGCGTGGAGCGGTGCACGCGCTCGGGCTCCTGGCACTTGATGAGCGCGTGGTAGTCGGCCAGGAAGTAGAAGTTCTCCACCCCGGGTTCGCGGGTGGCGGCGATGGCCGGGCGCATCATGCCCGCGTAGTTGCCCAGGTGCGGGGTGCCGGAGGGCGTGATGCCGGTGAGAAAGCGCGTGGTGGTCATGGGAAGGCGTATCAGCGAAGCAGCGCGATGAACGGCGCGATCAGCAGGTCGATGGCGCTGTAGCCCAGCGACATCAGCGGGCGCAGCCACAGCTGGCCCACGATGCCTGCGACGACCAGCGCCAGCACGATGAAGAAGCCGTAGGGCTCGACGCGCGCGATGAAATGGGCCTGCTTCCAGGGAAGCAGGCCGACGAGGATGCGGCCGCCGTCGAGCGGCGGCAGCGGAAACAGGTTGAAGGCCCACATCACCAGGTTCACGGCGATGCCGGCGCGGGCCATCTCGATGAAGAAGCGCTCCTGCGTGCCCATGCCCACGAGCGCCACCAGCAGCAGCGCCCAGGCGATGGCCTGCGCGAAGTTGGACGCGGGGCCCGCCAGCGCCACCCAGACCATGTCGCGCTTGGGGTTGCGCAGGTGGTGGAAGTTCACCGGCACGGGCTTGGCGTAGCCGAACAGGAAGTTGCCCGAGGTGGCGAAATACAGCAGCAGCGGCATCAGCACGGTGCCCACGGGGTCTATGTGCTTGAGCGGGTTGAGCGTGACGCGCCCCAGCATGGCGGCGGTGTTGTCGCCGAAATGCCGGGCCGTGTAGCCGTGGGCCGCCTCGTGCACCGTGATGGAGAACAGCACGGGCAGGGCGTAGATGAGTACGGTCTGGATGAGATTGGAGAGGTCCACGGCACGGATTGTGTCAGAGCCTGTTCGAAGTCTTTTCATGGTGCCCGCAAGGCAGCAAAAGGCCGCAATCCAGGCGCGCGCCGCAGCCCATGCTGGCGGCCTGGGCAAGGCGGGCAACGACGAGTGCGGCCTTTTGCTGCCTTGCCCGAAGGGTTGCCCTGCAAAAGCAGCGTCTGCGGCGTTGCAAATCCTCGCCGGGCCACCAGCCCGGCTGCGGTTTGCGCCTTGCGTCCACTGCCTTTTCGGGGCAACGGGCTCCATGAAAAGACTTCGAACAGGCTCTCGCCGTGAATGAGGGAGTTCACGTAGGCGCAGCGGTCAAAGTCTTGTTAGGATTGTCAACTGTTGCAAATTGAAACCTAAATATAAGGAGACACACCATGCTGGGTTTCGACCGGTGGACGATTGGAGCGCGCCTGACGCTGGCGTTCGGCTCCGTGGCGCTGTGGGTGGGCGCGCTCATGGCCGCGGCCCTGTGGGGGCTGGCGCAGCCGGGCGGCGCGGGCGCGGCGGCCGTGCCCTGGGTGTGGGCGCTGGGCGTGCTGGCGATCCTGGTGGCGGCGGTTTCGTGGCTTTCGCTGCGCAGCGGCATCGTGCGGCCGCTGGCCCAGGCGATCCTGATTGCCGAGACTGTGGCCGCGGGCGACCTGAGCCAGGAGTTCAGCACGGAGCTGCAGGGCGACTTCGGCCGCCTGCTGAGCGCGCTGGGCACCATGGAGGACACGCTGACCGAGCTGGTCGGGCGCATCAAGCAGTCGGCCGACGCCATCGGCGTGTCCGCCGGCGAGATCGACGCCGGCAACGGCGACCTGTCGCGCCGCACCGAGGAGCAGGTGGGGGCGCTCACGCAGACCGCGGCCAGCATGGAGGAGCTCACCGCCACGGTGCGCCAGAACGCCGAGCGCGCGCGCTCGGCCAGCAGCCTGGCGGTGGATGCCTCGAACACGGCCGGCCGCGGCGGCGCCGTGGTGGGCGAGGTGGTGCAGACCATGGATGCCATCAGCGCCAGTTCGCGCAAGATCGTGGACATCATCCAGGTCATCGAGGGCATCGCGTTCCAGACCAACATCCTGGCGCTCAACGCGGCCGTGGAGGCGGCGCGCGCGGGCGAGCAGGGCCGGGGCTTCGCCGTGGTGGCCAGCGAGGTGCGCAGCCTGGCACAGCGCAGCGCCGTGGCCGCGCGCGAGATCAAGAGCCTGATCCAGGAGTCTGTGCAGCAGGTGCAGGCCGGCTCCGGCCTGGTGGGCCAGGCGGGCGAGACCATGCAGGAGATCGTGCACTCCGTGGGCCAGGTCAGCGGCCTGCTGGGGGAGATCTCCCATGCGCTGGGCGAGCAGAGCGAGGGCATCGCCCACGTCAACCAGGCCGTGGCCCACATGGACGGCGCCACGCAGCACAACGCCGCCCTGGTGCAGCAGGCCACGCAGGCGGCCGCCGCCCTGACCGAGCGGGCCGGCGACCTGCAGCAGGCCGTGGGCGCCTTCAAGCTGGACGACGAGACCGCGGGCGGCATGGCCGCGAACATGCCGAACATGCCCTTGCGCCTCGCGGCTTGACGGGTTTCTTTAAAAAATATAGCTGCAAGCGCTTGCTGGGCGGGCGCTTGCGGCCTTTTTTATCGCAAACGCTGCACGGCGCCGTCAGAGGCCGAGCGCCTGCAGGCTGCCGCGCCCCTCGCGCACCACGACGGGGTCGCCGCCGGTGCTCATGGGCGTGAGGTCCAGCACCGTCGTGGGTTCCAGCGGGCAGGCGCCGGCGTCGATGATGCCGTCGATCTGCTTCTCGTAGCGCTCGCGGATCTCCTGCGGGTCGTTCAGCGGCTCGGTCTCGCCGGCAGGGATCAGCGTCGTCGCCAGCAGCGGCGTGCCATGCAGCTCCAGCAGCATCTGCAGGCCCTTGCGGTCGGGCACGCGCAGGCCGATGGTCTTGCGCTGCGGGTGGCTCACGCGCCGCGGCACTTCCTTGGTGGCGTCGAGGAGGAAGGTATAGGGCCCGGGCGTGGCGAGCTTGAGCAGCCGGTACTGGCGGTTGTCCACGTGGGCGTAGCTGGCCAGCTCCGACAGGTCGCGGCACAGCAGCGTGAGGTGGTGCTTGTCGTTGATCTGGCGCACGCGGCGGATGCGGTCCACGGCGTCCCTGTCGTCCAGGCGGCAGACCAGCGCGTAGCTGGAGTCCGTGGGCACGGCCAGTATGCCGCCGCCCGACAGCAGTGAGGCCGCCTGCTTGAGCAGGCGCGGCTGGGGGTTGTCGGCGTAGATCTCGAAGTATTGGGCCATGGTGCTCAGACTGCGACGGGGCGTTGGGGCGCGCGCAGGATCCGGTGGTCCAGCAGTTCCCACACGGGCGTGAGGTGCGCCGGCAGGCCGGGCAGGGTGCCGATGTCGGTGTGCGATTCGTCGGGGCTGTGGAAGTCGCTGCCGCGCGATGCGGCCAGGCCGAACTCCTGGGCCATGGCGGCATAGGTGCGGTATTCGGCGCTCGTGTGGCTGCCCGTCACCACCTCCACGCCCTGGCCGCCGTGCTGCCTGAATTCGGAGAAAAGCGCGTATTCCTCGTTGGCCGTGAAGCGGTAGCGCGCCGGGTGGGCGATCACGGCCACGCCGCCGGCGTCGCGGATCCAGCGCACCGCATGGCCCAGCGCGGCCCAGCGGTGCGGCACGTAGCCGGGCTTGCCCTCGGTCAGGTACTTGCGGAACACCTCGCCCATGTCGCGGCAGACGCCGGTCTCCACGAGGTAGCGCGCGAAGTGCGTGCGCGAGATCAGCTCGGGGTTCTCTACGTAGCACAGGGCGCCCTCGTAGGTGCCGGCGATGCCTGCCTGGGCGAGCTGGCGGGCGATCTCGCGGGCGCGCTCGCCGCGCCCCCCGCGCGTGGCCGCGAGCCCCTGGGCCAGCCGGGCATCGTCGGCGTCGAAGCCCAGGCCCACGATGTGCACCGTGGTGTTGGCGAAGGTGACAGAAATCTCGGTGCCCGTGAGGTAGTCCATGCCCAGTGCATGCGCGGCGGCCGCGGCGCGGTGCTGGCCGCCGATCTCGTCGTGGTCGGTCAGGGCCCACAGCTGCACGCCGTTGGCGTGCGCGCGCGCGGCGAGCTGCTCGGGCGTGAGGGTGCCGTCGGACACCACGGAATGGCAATGCAGGTCAGCGTTCAGGGATTGGGGCACCGGGTCATTGTAGGACGCATGCCTGGCGCGGGTGGCGCGCCGGCCTGTTGCCCCTGTCTGCGCCAGAGATGTAACAATAGTTCAAAAATGACGCTTGGTCGCCGAAAATGTTTCCGATTGCAAGAAGTTGGGCAATCTTTCGGCCGTCACGTGATGAAAGTCTTCCTGTCATGAATCTCAACCATTTGCCCGTTGCCCGCAGACTGTGGGCCCTCGTCCTGGGGCTGACGACTTCCCTGCTGCTGCTGTCGGGCGGCCTGCTGGTCTACATGGAGCATCTGGACGACGACGTCCTGCGCACCGTCCAGGCCAACGAGGACAGCATCAGCCTGACCCTGCGCTGGAAGGGCCTGACCGCGGTGGCCGTGGACCAGTCCGTGAATGCGCTCTCCTCGGCCGACGAGCCCCTGGCGGTGCGTCTGCAGCAGAAGACCAGGGAGAGCATAGAGGCCATCAACGCCGTGCAGAAGCGGATCGAGGCCACGGCCTCCTCGGACGAGGACAAGGCCCAGCTCGAACGCGTGGCGCAGGCGCGCAGGCAGGTGCTGGACATACTCTCCGAAGGGTCCAAGTTGCGGGCGGCGGGGGACTTCGCCGGCGCACTGAGCCTGGTGGACGGCAAGTTCGCCCCCGCAGTGGCCCGTTACGTCGGGGAGCAGGAGGCCTACCTGCAACTGCAGGAGCGCCAGCGCGACGCGGCCAAGGAGCAGGCGATGGCCCAGCGCCAGCGCGCCCAGTGGCTGGGCGTGGCGATCGCCCTGGCGCTGGTCGCGCTCGGCATGGTGCTGGCCAACCTGCTGGTGCGCTCCATCACCCGGCCTTTGGCGCGGGCCGTCGGCCTGGCGGACGCGATTGCTGCGGGCGACCTGACGCAGGACGTGCACGACGATCGCCGCGACGAGCTGGGCCAGCTGCTGCGCTCGCTGTCGGCCATGGGCGCGCGGCTGCGCGGCGTGGTCTCGGAGGTGCGCGCGGGCGTGGAGTCGGTCTCGGCCGCGTCCGGCCAGATCGCCACTGGCAACCAGGACCTGTCGTCGCGCACCGAGCAGACGGCGGCCAACCTGGAGCAGACCGCGGCCAGCATGGAGGAGCTGACCTCCACCGTCACGCAGGCGGCCGACACCGCGCGCCAGGCCAACCAGCTCGCCGCCAACGCTGCCCAGGTGGCGCAGCAGGGCGGCCAGGTCATGGACCAGGTGGTGGCCAGCATGCAGCAGATCACCGATTCGAGCCGCAAGATCGCCGACATCATCGGCGTGATCGACGGCATCGCGTTCCAGACCAACATCCTGGCGCTCAATGCCGCCGTGGAGGCCGCGCGCGCGGGCGAGCAGGGCCGGGGCTTCGCCGTGGTGGCGGGCGAGGTGCGCAGCCTGGCCCAGCGCAGCGCCGAGGCGGCCAAGGAGATCAAGCAGCTCATCACCACCAGCGTGGACAACGTGGAGTCGGGCTCGGCCCAGGTCGCGCAGGCGGGCCAGAGCATGCAGGAGATCGTGCACAGCGTGCGCCGCGTGAGCGACCTGATCGGCGAGATCACGGCCTCGTCGAGCGAGCAGCGCGACGGCATCGGCCAGGTGAACCAGGCGGTGGCCAACCTGGACCAGATGACGCAGCAGAACGCGGCCCTGGTGGAAGAGGCGAGCGCGGCGGCCGCGGCCATGAGCGAGCAGGCGCAGCGCCTGTCGCAGGTGGTGGCGGTGTTCAACGTGGGCGGCAGCGCCGCAGCGGCCCCGCGCGCGGAGCCGCGCCAGCCGGCGGCCCGGCCGGTGGCCGCACCCCCCCAAGCCAAGGCCAAGGCCCCCGCGGCCGCGCCGCAGCCCCCCCAGGTGGCCAAGGCCGCGCCCGCGCCCCAGCCCAAGCCGGCTGCGGCGCCGGCGCGCATCGCCAACGCCAGCGCCCGGACGCCGGTGGCGGCGGGCGCGGATGACGACTGGGAAAGTTTCTGAAAAGTGAGCTGCCTGCGCTTGCTGGACGGGCGTCGGAGGCCGATTTCGCCCTGAAACTCGTCAGAGCTGCACGCCTTCCACCAGGAACTGCACGCGCCGCTCGCCGCGCCACTCGTTCACGTCCAGCCGGAAGGCCAGCAGGGCGCGCTCGGGCAGCTGCTCGGTGTGGCCGAACCAGATGGCGTCCACCGGCCGGCCCTGGTGCAGCAGCTTGAGCGACAGGTGGTTCCTGGCCTCGCCCACCAGGCGCTGGCTCAGCACCTGCACCTCCTCGCTGAAGGTGGGCGGGGCGAAGCCCTGGCCCCAGACCTCGCGGTGCAGCTGGTCCACGAGCTCGGCGCGGCAGTATTCGGGCGCCAGCGGGCCGTCGGTCTCCAGCCGGCGCGTGAGGGTGGCCGCGTCCAGCCATTCCTGGGCGACCTGGGCGAAGGCCTGCTCGAAGGCCGCGAAATGCTCCGCGGCCACGGTGCAGCCCGCGGCCATGGCGTGGCCGCCGAACTTGAGGATCACGCCCGGGTGGCGCTTGGCCACCAGGTCCAGCGCGTCGCGCAGGTGAAAGCCGGCGATCGACCGGCCCGAGCCCTTGAGCTCGTGCTCCCGGCCTGGCGCGCCGCTGGTGGCGAAGACGAAGCTGGGGCGGTGCAGCTTGTCCTTGAGGCGCGAGGCGACGATGCCCACCACGGGGTCGAACACGCTGATGGCGGGCGGCGGCTCCTCGCCTTCGTCGAACAGGCTCTCGGCCAGCAGCAGCGCCTGCTCGCGCATGCCGCCTTCGAGCTCGCGGCGCTCGCGGTTGATGGCGTCGAGCTGCCGGGCCAGTTCGGCGGCGCGCGCGTCGTCGTCGGTCAGCAGGCATTCGATGCCCAGCGTCATGTCGGCCAGGCGCCCCGCGGCGTTGATGCGGGGCCCGAGCGCGAAGCCGAAGTCGAAGGTGGTGGCCGCCTGGGCCTTGCGTCCGGCTGCGTCGAACAGGGCCCGTATGCCGGGCTGCATCTGGCCGGCGCGCATGCGCTTGAGGCCCTGGGCGACCAGGCGGCGGTTGTTGTTGTCCAGGCGCACCACGTCGGCCACGGTGCCCAGCGCGACCAGGGGCAGGAGCGGCTCCAGCCGGGGCTGGCTGGCCTGGTCGAAGCGGCCGCGCGCGCGCAGCTCGGCGCGCAGCTGCATGAGCACGTAGAACATCACGCCCACGCCGGCCATGGCCTTGCTCTCGAAGCCGCAGCCCGGCTGGTTGGGGTTGACGATGGCGTCGGCCGCCGGGAGCTGGGGGCCGGGCAGGTGGTGGTCGGTGACGAGGACCGCCAGGCCCAGGGCCTTGGCCTCGGCCACGCCCTCGACGCTGGCGATGCCGTTGTCCACGGTGATGAGCACGTCGGCGCCCTGCTGCGCCACGCGCCGCGCGATGGAGGCGGTGAGGCCGTAGCCGTCCACCACGCGGTCGGGCACCAGGTACTGGACGTGGCGCGCGCCCAGCAGCCGCAGGCCGCGCACGCCCACGGCGCAGGCGGTGGCGCCGTCGCAGTCGTAGTCGGCCACGATGGCCAGGCGCTTGTCCTGGGCGATGGCGTCGGCCAGCAGGGCGGCGGCCTCGCGCGCGCCCTTGAGCGTGTCGGGCGGCAGCAGGCGGGCCAGGGCGTCGTCCAGCTCCTCCTTGGCGCGTATGCCGCGCGCCGCGTACAGGCGCGCCAGCAGCGGGTGCACGCCGGCCTGCTCCAGCGCCCAGGCGGCGCGCGGGGGGATTTCTCTAGCTATTATTTTCATAGTTGCTCGCGCACGCTGGCAAAGCGCTGCGGCTTCAAAAGGCTTTGAATGCGCCGGCCCAGGCCGCGCGGCGCCGTGTGCCAGCTGACGGCGCTGCGCTCGCCGCACAGCGTCAGGCGCGCCGCGCCGCCCTGCGCCACGTGGGCGGCCAGGCGGGCCACGGGGCCTGCGTCCAGCGCCTTCCAGGCCTCGCTCCAGGCGTGCCAGTCGCCGCGCAGGGCCGCGTCGCGCAGCGTGAGGGGCATCTCGGGCGCGGCGGTGGCCGCGGGCGGCTCGGGCAGGGCGCCCGCGCCGTGCACCCAGAAGGCGTTGACGGGCGGCAGGCCCTGCGCGGCGCGCGCGTCGTTGAAGGGGTGGGTGTAGAGCAGCATCTGCACCTCGCTGTGCAGGCGGTGCAGGGTGCGGGCCGCGGCGCTGTCGGCCAGCCAGGGGCGCACGTCGCGTTGCAGCACGCGGTCGAGCGACGCGGTGGCCAGGTCCGCGAACAGGGCGCCGCGCGCGAGCCAGCGCGTGGGCTGGTCGTAGGCCAGGGTGATGCCGTCCTGCTCGAACCAGGGCGCCAGCAGGGCCAGCAGGGCGCGCGACTGCGCCTCGTCCAGCCGCAGCTGCGCCGGGTCGCTCAGCACGCACTGGTCCATGCCCACCTGCCACTGGCAGGGGCTGACGAAGGCCCAGGCCTGCCCCTGGGTGCCGGCGGGTGTCCGGCTTTGGCTTTGTTCCCAGGCGGCCCAGGGCGTGGTGCCATGGGGGCCGGCAGGCAGGCCCAGGTGGCGGGCCAGGGCGCGTTCGTGGGGCGGGCTGAAGTCGGTCTCGCTGCCGTGGTCGCCGTCCGCGGGCGCCAGGCGGCCCAGCAGCCGCTCCAGCTGGGGCAGGGCCAGGCCCTGCGAGGCCTGCCGGCACTCCGGTGCCGGGCTGTCGGCGTAGGCGATGAGCAAATGGGGGGAGGGGGACATGGGGGGGTATTGTCCGGGATGCCACAATCGCGGGCGCTGCGCGGCCGGTGCCACCCACGTCGTCATCCCCGGCGTCGCGCAAGTCTTGGACACCATGCAAATTCCCTACGAACTGGCCCTGGGCTGGCGCTACACCCGGGCGGGCCGCGCCACGCGGCGCAATGGCTTCATCTCCTTCATCTCGGGCGTGTCCATGCTGGGCATCGCGCTCGGGGTGGCGGCGCTCATCATCGTCCTATCGGTGATGAACGGCTTCCAGAAGGAGGTGCGCGACCGCATGCTCAGCGTGGTCTCGCACGTCGAGATCTTCGCGCCGGGCGGCGCGGCGCTGCCCGATCCGCAGCGCACCCTGGCCGAGGCGCGCGCCAACCCGAACGTGATCGGCGCCGCGCCCTTCGTCGCCGCGCAGGCGCTGCTGGCGCGCGGCGAGGACATGAAGGGCGTGCTGGTGCGCGGCATAGACCCCGCGCGCGAGCCCGAGGTGACCGACCTGGCGGCCGAGAGCGTGCAGGGCCTGCAGGCCCTGGTGCCGGGCGGTTTCCGCGTGGTCCTGGGCAGCGAGCTGGCGCGCCAGCTCGGCGTGCAGGCGGGCGACGTGGTGACGCTGATCGCTCCGTCCGGCCAGGTCACGCCCGCGGGCGTGGTGCCGCGCCTCAAGCAGATGACGGTG
>Ga0209959_100795_pt1 | contig 15938 bp, 10 predicted proteins | sample ThiBiot_300_biof_2_FD_183943 | JGI IMG/M metagenome (GOLD analysis project Ga0209959, IMG submission 183943) | Wastewater bioreactor microbial communities from Cape Town, South Africa - Thiocy_expt_300_biof (SPAdes) | ecosystem: Engineered > Bioremediation > Thiocyanate > Unclassified | place...
ATGGTCCAGCCGGACCTGATGGAAGCGGTCACCGAGAACAGCGACGATGGCGAGGTGCTGCTGGGCGATATCGTCCTGGCGCACGGCGTCTGCGCCGCCGAGGCGATGGAGCGCCGGGTTTCGGTCGAGGACCATGCAACGCACCTGATTGTCCACGGCCTGCTGCATTTGCTAGGCTATGACCATATGGACGATGCCGAAGCCGAGGCGATGGAGGAAATGGAGCGCGCCGCGCTTCGCGACCTCGGCCTGCACGACCCCTATCTGATACGCGAGGATTGAACACCGAACATGCCCGAGGGCCCTAGTAGCAACGGCAATGGAGACGGCCACGAAGGTGGCGGAATATGGCGCGGCATCCGCACCCTCCTGTTCGGTGACGACCAAGAAGAAACGCTGCGCGACCGCATCGAGGACGCAATCGACGAGCATGACGAGGGCGGCCGCGCCCCGGCGGGCGACCTGGCGCCGATCGAGCGCCAGATGCTGCGCAACCTGCTCCATTTCGGCGAGCGCGATGCCGGCGATGTCGGCGTGCCGCGCGCAGACATCATCGCGGTCGAGGAACGGACCAGCTTCGCCGATCTGGTGAAGCTGTTCGAGGAAGCCGGCCACAGCCGCCTTCCCGTCTATCGCGAAGAGCTCGATACCATCATCGGCATGGTCCATATCAAGGACGTGTTCAACATCCTGGCGAGCGGTGCGCCGCACCCCGCCAGCATTGCCGGCCTGATCCGCCAGCCGCTCTACGTGCCCCAGTCGATGGGCGCGCTCGACCTGCTCGCCCAGATGCGCGGGCGACGCACCCATCTCGCCATCGTGCTCGACGAATATTCGGGCACCGAGGGGCTGATCACGATCGAGGACCTGATCGAGGAGATCGTCGGCGAGATCGAGGACGAGCATGACGAGGCGCCCACCGCGCTGCTCGTGCCGATCGAAGGCGGCGGCTGGGACGCCGATGCCCGTGCCGAGCTCGAGGACGTCGCCGAGACGGTCGATCCGCGCCTGGGCGAAGTCGATGGCGATGTCGACACGCTGGGCGGCCTAGCCTTCGTGCTCGCCGGGCATGTGCCCGAGGCGGGCGAGTGCCTGGAGCATGACAGCGGCTGGAAGCTCGAGATCGTCGAGGCCGATCCCAAGCGCGTCACGCGGCTGAGGCTGCATCCGCCGGCGGAAAAGGCGCTGGCGGAGGAGTAGGCGGCCGCAACCGGGCGGAAAGCTCCCCTCCCTTTCAGGGAGGGGAACGGAGATGACGTCGCACCCGGGAACAGCATGCCGGGCCTTCCGCGCTTCCCCGCGCATGACAACAACATGTCGCAAAAATCACCCGGTCGATCACTGACGGCGATCTAATCCATTTCTGCGATCACTGCGCCCCGGCTAGCCTCTACGAGACTCAGGGAAGCGCTTGCTTCCCGAGCGACCAAGCAATCGAGAGGAATCGATCCCATGGACGCACCAACCACCGGCAGCCCGCTGAGCGACCCGTCGAAGGAGCCCCAGGCGCTGCGCACGTTGCTGGGCCGCACCAACCGCGATTGGTGGCCGGAGCAGCTGAGCCTGGAAATCCTCTCCCAGGGCGGCGTCTCGCCCAATCCCTATGGCGAGAGCTTCGACTATCGCGCCGCTTTCGACAGCCTCGACTATTTCGCGCTCAAGGCGGATCTCACTGCGCTGATGACGGACAGCCAGCCCTGGTGGCCGGCCGATTACGGGCATTACGGCCCCTTCTTCATCCGCATGGCCTGGCACTCGGCCGGCACCTATCGCACGGGGGACGGCCGCGGCGGCTCGTCCTCGGGCTCGCAGCGCTTCGCGCCGCTCAACAGCTGGCCGGACAATGGCAATCTCGACAAGGCCCGCCGGCTCCTGTGGCCGATCAAGCGGAAATATGGCGCGAAGATCAGCTGGGCGGATCTGTTCATCCTGGCCGGCAACGTCGCGATCGAATCGATGGGTGGCCCGACCTTCGGCTTCTCCGGCGGCCGGGAGGACATTTTCGAGCCCGAGCGCGACATCTATTGGGGCACCGAGGAGCAATGGGTCGGCCACCCCGAGAACAAGACCCGCATCGATGACGAGGCGGGCATGGCGCTCGAAGAGCCGCTCGCCGCGATCCAGATGGGCCTGATCTACGTCAACCCCGAGGGCCCGGGCGGCAAGCCCGACACCAAGGGTTCGGCGCGCGACCTGCGCCGCACCTTCGCCAACATGGCGATGAACGACGAGGAGACCGCGGCGCTCACCGCCGGCGGCCATACGTTCGGCAAGGCGCATGGCGCGGGCGATGCGAAGCATGTCGGCCGCGAGCCCGAGGCCGCGGGCATGGCCTCGATGGGCCTGGGCTGGATCTCGACGCACGAGACCGGGATGGGCGACCACACCATCACTTCGGGCATCGAAGGCGCCTGGACCCCGACGCCGACGAAATGGGACATGACCTATTTCGACATGCTGCTCGACCATGAATATGAGCTGGTGAAGAGCCCGGCGGGCGCCCAGCAGTGGCAGCCGGTCGGCAATCCCGAGGAGACCCTCGCGCCGGCGGCGCATACGCCGGGCAGGAAGGTCCCGACGATGATGACCACCGCCGACAAGGCGTTCAAGGACGATGGCGACTATCGCAAGATCCTGGAGAAGTTCCGCAGCGACCCGGCCTATTTCGCCGATGCCTTCGCCCGCGCCTGGTTCAAGCTGACGCACCGCGACATGGGCCCGAAGACCCGGTATCTCGGGCCGGAAGTGCCGCAGGAGGACCTGATCTGGCAGGATCCGATCCCGGCCGGCACCAAGCTCGGCGACGGCGATATCGCGACGCTCAAGGGCAAGATCGCCGCTTCGGGCCTCACCGTGCAGCAGCTGGTCAAGACTGCCTGGGCCTCGGCCTCGACCTATCGCGGGTCGGACCGGCGCGGCGGCGCCAATGGCGCACGCATCCGGCTGGCGCCGCAGAAGGACTGGGAAGCCAATGAGCCGGCCGAGCTCGCCAGGGTACTGAAGGTCTATGAGGGCATCCAGGCCGATTTCGGCGGCAAGGTGAGCATCGCCTGATCGTGCTGGGCGGCAATCTCGGCGTCGAGCAGGCCGCGAAGGCGGCGGGCCATGACGTGACCGTGCCCTTCACCTCGGGCCGCGGCGACGCCACCGACGCGCAGACCGATGCCGAGAGCTTCGACGTGCTCCAGCCGCGCGCCGATGGCTTCCGCAACTATCTGGCGGTCCGCTTCAGCGTGCCCACCGAGGAGTTGCTGGTCGATCGCGCCCAGCTGCTCGGCCTGTCGGCGCCCGAGATGACCGTCCTGGTCGGCGGGCTGCGCGTGCTCGGCGCCAACCATGCCAAGGCGGGCAAGCACGGCCAGTTCACCGATCGCCTCGGCCAGCTCACCAACGACTTCTTCGTCAACATCCTCGACATGGGGACGGTGTGGAAGGAGATCGACGAGAGTGCCGACGAGGAATTCACCGGCACCGACCGCGCCACCGGCGCACGGAAATGGACGGCCTCGCGCACCGACCTGGTGTTCGGCTCCAACTCGCAGCTGCGCGCGATTTCGGAAGTCTATGCCGAGGCCGGCGGTGGCGACCGGTTCGTGCAGGACTTCGTCGCCGCCTGGGCCAAGGTGATGAACGCCGATCGCTTCGACCTGAAATGACCGACCAATTCCTCCCCGAGCCTCGCTCGGGGAGGATTTTAATTGGATTGGCTTCCCCCTTTCCCGCCCCTATCGTTCCGCCATGCTCAAGCGGATCCTCATCGTCCTGGCCATCCTCGCGGTGGCGCTCATCGGCCTCTTCATCTGGGCCACCCGGCCGGATGTCGCCAAGCTGCCCGAACAGGCCGTGACCGGCGTGATCCCGCAACTGGGCGAGGCCCGCTACCAGGACATCCCGACGATCCGCATCGCCAAGCCGGTGGGCTGGGCGAACGGCGCGAAGCCGGTGGCGCCCGCCGGGATCGAAGTCGCACCCTTCGCCGACAAGCTCGATCACCCGCGCTGGCTGTATCGCCTGCCCAATGGCGACGTGCTGGTCGCCGAAACCAACTCGCCCCCGCGCGAGGGCGGCGGCATCACCGGCTGGATCATGGGCATCCTGATGAACCGCGCCGGTGCCGGCGTGCCCTCGGCCAACCGCATCACGCTGCTGCGCGACACCAATGGCGACGGCGTTGCCGACCAGCGCTCGACCCTGCTCGAAGGCCTCAACTCGCCCAGCGGCATGGCCCTGGTCGGCGACTGGCTCTACGTCGCCAATACCGATGCGCTCGTCCGCTTCCCCTACAAGACGGGCGAGACCAGGATCACCGCCAAGCCGGAGAAGATCGTCGACCTGGCCGGCGGCGGCAATCACTGGGCGCGCAACATCCTCGCCTCGCCCGACGGCAAGCGCATCTATGTCGCGGTCGGATCTTCCTCGAACATCGCCGAGAACGGGCTCGACAAGGAAGGCGACATCTATGCCGCGGACACCCCCTTCCAGGTCGCGAAGCAGCTCGACGCGGCCCGGCGCACCCGCGCCGCGATCCTCGAAGTGGTGCCCGAGACCAAGTCGTCGCGCGTCTATGCCTGGGGCCTGCGCAATCCGAACGGCATGGCCTTCGAGCCGCATACCGGCAATCTGTGGACCGTGGTCAACGAGCGCGACATGCTCGGCTCGGACATGCCGCCCGACTATCTCACCCAGGTCGATTTCGGCGCCTTCTATGGCTGGCCGTGGAATTACTGGGGCGGCTATGTCGACAAGCGCGTGACGCCCGAGCGGCCGGACCTGCGCGAATATACCAAGCGCCCGGATTTCGCGCTGGGCGCGCATACCGCGCCGCTCGGTCTCGCCTTCGCCGCCGACGCCAAGCTCGGCGGCCCGTTCGTCAACGGCGCCTTCGTCGCGCTGCACGGCTCGTGGAACCGCGAGCCGCCCTCGGGCTACAAGCTCGTCTTCGTGCCGTTCGGCGACAATGGCTATCCGCGCAAGGACGCCAAGCCGGTCGACCTGCTCACCGGCTTCCTCGCCAAGGACGGCAAGACGGTGAACGGCCGCCCCGTGGGCGTGATCACCGATGCCGGCGGCGCGCTGCTGGTAGCGGACGATGTCGGCAACATGATCTGGCGCGTGAGCAGCAAGGCCGGCGCGCCGATCGCGGGCGCACCCGCACCCGCCTCGCCCAAATAGCGCGATCCGGTCTCCCCGGCCTTGTGCCGGGGTCCGCCGGAAGGCGGGGTGCCAGATCCGGAGGCTTGAGCGCAAGCAGCGCGGCATGGCGGCCCCCGGCACAAGGCCGGGAGGACGCCCCTCCTATGCTACGGCATCCCTCAAGCCGTCGGGATTTGCTGGCTGATGCAGTGGAAGCTGCCGCCGCCGGTCAGGATATGATCGGCGCGCTGGCCGATGATCGCCCGTCCGGGAAAGAGCCTGGCCAGCATGTCGACCGCCGCCTGGTCGTTCTCCTGCCCGTAGAGCGGGACCACCACCGCGGCATTGCCGATATAGAAGTTCATATAGCTCGCCGGAATGATCTCCTCATCCTCGTTGAGCACCCGGCCCGGCGAGGGGAAGCGCACCACTTCGACGCCGGCACGCTCGGCGCGCGCGGCGGCATCCTGGTAGATGCGCCAATTGGGGTCGTTCTCGGCGCCCTCGGGAACCAGCAGCCGGTTAGGGCCGATGAAGCGGGCGAGATTGTCGACATGGCCGTCGGTATGGTCGTTGAGCAGCCCGTCGCCCAGCCACAGCACCTGGGTATAGCCCAGGTCCTTGCGCAGCATTTCCTCGACATCGGCCTTGCTCAGCTGCGGGTTGCGATTGCGGTTGAGCAGGCATTGCTCGGTGGTGACGACGAGGCCGGTGCCGTCGCCGTCGATCGCGCCGCCCTCGAGGATCCAGCCATGGTCCTCGACGTGCATCCGGGCCCGCTCGGCCAGGCGATGGCCGATATCGTCATCGCCTTCGAGATCATATTTGCCGCCCCAGCCGTTGAACCGGAAGTCGTGCGCGGTGCCGTCGCCGCCGATGATCGCGGCGGTGTCGCGCAGCCAGATGTCGCCGAACGGCTCCACCACCACCTTGGCGGAATTCCCCGCCAAGGTACGGGCGGCCTTGGCGGATTCTTCGTTCGCGGCGACCAGGATCACCTGTTCGCCCTTGCCCTCGGCATGCACCGCCTTGGCAAAGGCGGCGACTTCCAGCCGGGCGGAGGCCAGGTCTTCGAGCCAGAGTTCGGGATGGCTGGGAAAGCCGATCCACACGGCGTGATGATGCGCCCATTCGGGCTTGGGGGGAGGCGGAATCGTCATCCCGCCCCCATAATCCCGTTCATTGCCCGGCGCGAGACTTGTCGCGGATCGCGCGGAATTCGGCGGTCGGATACCAGTTGGGCCAGGCGCTGCCGTCGGCGAGCTGGCGGCCGAGCCCGTAATAGACGTTGAGGTCGGAGACCGCGCCGCTCCAGTCCCAGTTGGGATCATATTCGTCCTGGGGCTTGTGATAGCGGTTCTGGGTATAGTCCTTGGCGGCCTTCTCGCCGGCTTCCTTGCCGCCGTTCACCAGATCGTCGCCGCTCTCGCCATAGAGCATCGGTACGCCCAGCTTGGCGAAGCTGAAATGGTCCGAGCGGTAATAGCCGCCGGCCTCGGGCCGTTCCTCGGGGACGATCACCCGGCCTTCGGCGGCGACGATGGGCTTCACCAGGTCCTCGAGCTCGGACTTGCCGGCGCCGACCAGCACGAAATCCCTAGTCTTCCCGATGACGTTGAGCGAATCCATATTCACTCCGCCCACCGTGCTGGCGAGCGGATAGACCGGGTTCTCGGCGTAGAACTTGCTGCCCAGCAGGCCCGATTCCTCGGCGGTGACGGCCAGGAAGACGATGCTGCGCCGGGCCGGGCCCGCCTTCGCATGAGCCTCCGCCAGCGCGACCAGCCCGCCGATGCCGGAGGCATTGTCGACAGCGCCGTTGCAGATGTCGTCCCCCTTCACCGCGTCGCAGCGGCCGAGATGGTCCCAATGGGCCGAGTAGAGCACCACGTCGCCGGGCTTGCCGGCGCCGGGCAGGATGCCGACCACATTCTTCGAAGCCTGGCGCCGGATCGAATTGTCCCAGCTGACGGAAGCCTTCACGCCGAGCGGCACGGCCTTGAAGCCCTGCTTCGTCGCAGCGGCGGCGAGGGCATCGAAATCCTTGCCCGCCGCGGCGAACAGCGCCTTGGCCTTGTCGAGCTGCATCCAGCCGATCGCCTGGCTCTGGTCCATGTGATCGCCGGGAGTGTCCTGCTCGAGCTGGGGGCCGGTCCAGGAGGACTGGACGACGCCCCAGGGATAGGAGGCCGGGAAGCTGTCATGGACGATGATCGCGGCGGTCGCGCCCTGGCGGGCGGCTTCCTCGAACTTGTAGGTCCATCGGCCATAATAGGTCATCGCCCGGCCCTCGAACAAACCCTTGGTATCGGGGGCCCGATAGTCGGGATCGTTGACCAGGATGACGACCGTCTTCCCCTTCACGTCCAGGCCGGCATAGTCGTTCCAGCCGCGCTCGGGAGCGTTGATGCCATAGCCGACGAACACCACGTCGCTGTCCTTGATCGCGACCTTGGGGACCACCCGGTACGTGGCGATCACCATGTCCTTGCGATAGTCGAGGCTGACCGGGGTCTTGCCGCCGGTGAAGACCAGCGGCTGGACGTTGCCGGCGGTGAGCTCGACCAGCGGCACGTCCTGGGTCCACTTGCCCTTGTTGCCCGGCTTCAATCCGGCCCTTTCGAAACGCTGGACGATATAGGCGATCGTCTTGTCCTCCGCCGGGGTGGTCGGCGCGCGCCCCTCATAGGCATCGGAGGACAATTCCTTCGTCACCTCCTTCATCGTCTCGACCGGGATGGTCTGGGCATTGGCCGCGGTGCCCGCGAGCAGCAGGGCGGCGGTGAGCAGGTGACGCATGGGATCCCCTTTGCGGAATGGTATCGCGCGAATGTTGGCAAGGGTTGCGCGGGATCGCAATGCGCAGCGCCATGGTGGCGATACCATGAAACATCGTCACGGCAGGGAATCGCGGTGACGAAGGAAAGCGGGGCGCCCTAGCGGCACACCACATAGATCGGGTTGCCGACCAGCAGGAGCTTGCCGCCCTCCGTCGTCACATTGACTGCGACCCAGCCACAGGCGGCCTTGCGATCGAGCCGGAAGGCAACCGCCGGCCCGACCGGCAGCGACTGCACTTCGGCGCCATTGGCGACCAGCACCGCCTTGCCCGCCGCGACGCCGGCGATCGTCGCGGTGACATCGATCCTCGCGCCGGCGGCGATCGTCTCGCCCATCGCCGCGCGGCTGCGGCCCGAAACGGCCGTCACGTCGAGCATCCGGTCGCGCGTACCCTCGACGTCGATGAAGACGCGGCCGGCACGGATGCCCGCCAGGATCGCCGGCGTGGAGAGTTCGGCGGCATGGACCACGGTGGTCGGGCGGCCGATCGGGGCACGGCCGGCCTGCGCATCGGGATCGTGATTGTCGCTGCCGCCGATGCCGGTGAGGCGATTGCCCGCATTCAACCGCTTGTACCAGAAGCCGATGCCCGAGAGCGGCGTGTCGACCGTATTGGCGTTGATCGCCTCGACCGCGGCGATGCCGGCCCAGTCGGTATCCGGCCAGATCCAGCCGCAGCCCATACAGGCCTCGCCCGAGGGCAGCGCCGGATGGTTGATCGAAAGGATCGCCCCGGCCTCCTCCACTGCCTTCTCCATCGCGGCGACATTGAGGGCGCCCGGCGTGCCGATGCGGAAATCGACCCAGCGATCGAGGCCGATCGCATTGGCATGGCCGCCAAAGGTGGTGATCTCGGTCCCGGGGATCAGCAGGATGTCGTCATAATAGGGCTGGAGCTCGCGCAGCCCTGCGAAATGCGCGACGGTGTTGTGATCGGTGACCGCGACGAAATCGAGGCCGGCACGCGCGGCGGCGTCGACGGTGCGGAAGAGCGGGCACGGCACCTTCCTGCCCGCCTTGCTGGTGCAGCTGCCGTCCGAATGGGCATCGTGCATGTGGAGATCGCCGCGGAACCAGCCGGGCCCGGTCCGGACCGGGCCGTCGGCAATCGCGGCGCTGGCGTTGCGGACGGCACCGCGATCGAGGAAGACCTCGACCCGATAGGGGCTGCGCGCATCCTTGCGGGCATTGGGCACGCCGAGCTGGACGTGCCAGCGGCCCGCGGGCAGCGCGCCGGGGAGATAGCCGGGCGAGGCGTCGCTGGCCGCGATGGTGAAACGGTTGCGCGTGCCGCCGCTCCAGCCGCGGAAGCGCTCGGGATCGAACAGGCCGAGATCGACGACCGTCCGGTTCGCCTTGTCATAGCTGAGGCGCACGGTGATGCGCCGGGCCCCGTCGGGCACGTCGAAGGGGATCTGCTTGTAGGTCTCGTGATCCGCGCCGGTGATCTCGCCGGTCATCACCTGGTCCGCCTGCTGCGCATATGCGGGCGCGTGGACGAGGAGGAGGCAGAGCGCGATCAGCAAGCGGAGCATGGGGCAATCCCTTGGAGGAGGACCGTCAGGGGGATCAGGAACGGAGAGATTGGGCGGGAAATGGGGGAAGAGGAAGATACGCCTCCCCTTCCCCCGGCACTCAGAACGAGAAGTCGACCGCGAAGCGGATGTTGCGGCCCACGATCGGGCGGCCGATGAACAGCAGGTCGTTGGCCTGGCCGCTGGTCAGCTCGCCCGCGCGCGGATTGCCTTCGGTAAGGCCGATCGTGTTGGTGAGGTTGTCGCCATAGGCCCAGAGGCGGATGTTCTTGGTCAGGCCCAGGCTGACGCTGGCATTGATCACCGTATAGGCCGGCAGCTTCGAGGTGTTCGCCGCATCGGCATAGCGGTCGCCATAATGCTCGACGTCCATCTGCGCACGCAGGCGCCCGTCGAACAGCGTCACCGCCGGCGTGGCCCGCAGCGAGAGCTTGGGCACGCGCAGCAGCTGGTTGCCCGAATAGTCGCGCGCGACCAGGCCGCCCGACGTGTTCTCGTTGTAGCGCAGGTTGCGGAAGGTCGGCTCCTGGATGGTCGCCTGGACGGTGAAGTCGAACCACTTGACCGGGCGCAGCGTCGCCTCGAGCTCGACGCCATAGGCACGCGTGTCGGTATAGACCGTCTGCTGGATGACGCCGGTGGCCGGCGGCGGCGCGAAGACGAAATTGCCGATCGAATAGGAGTCGTAGTCGGTCAGGAAGCCGGTGGCATAGATGCTGATCAGCGGAGTGGAGAGCTTGAGCCCGCCTTCCCACATGTTGATGCCCTGGATCACCGGCGTCGCGGTGGCGCTGGTGATGAAGCTGCCGACGCTCGGCATGCGGAAGGCGTGCGTGTAGCGCGCGAACACGCCGCCGACCCTGGCGAACTGCCAGTCGATGCCGGCGGTGTAGCCGATATCGTCGAACTTGCGATCGAAGTTGGTGAACACGCCGTTGCCGGTCAGCACCGTGTCGTCCGCCAGCGTGGTGGGATCGCCCAGATTGACCGTCTTCTGGCCTTCCTGCGCGCCGTTGGCCTTCATCTGCTCCCAGCGGATACCGCCGTCGAAGCGCAGCGTCGGCGTGATCTGCCACTCGTCCGACGCGTAGAGCGCGATCGTCGTCTGGCTGCCGGTGCCGTTGGCGAATTCCGAGCCGTAGCGGGCGACGCCATTCCTGGTCAGCGCGCCGACGACCGTGCCCGCGGCGTTGACCGCGACCACGTCGAGCAGGCGCGAATTGTTCGACACGTCCTGCACGGTCGAGGCCGAGTAGCGGCTGAAGGTCTCGTCGATGTTCGCATAATAGAAACCGAACGCGAAATCATGCGTGCCCGCGGCTTCGAACTTGTGGGCGATGCGGAAGTCGTTGAGGAACTCGCGCTCCCAGACGGTCACCGGACGGGCGGCGTTGATGAAGATGTCGCCATTGCCGTTCTGGTTGGCGACGTTGAACGCCTGGCCGTTGTCGGCATAGCGGATCTGCACGTCGGTCGCGCCCGGGAAGGCGCCGAGCAGCGCCGCGCGGTTCGCCGCGAGGAAGGCCGCCGCGGTGTTGACCGAAGTCGGGTAGACCCCGTTGCGGACCGTGTAGCTGTCGCGATAGCGCATGCCGTTGGTGAGCTTCCAGCCCGGCGCGAACTCGTAATCGGTGAGGATCGAGCCCTGGTCGAGGCGGATGTCGGTGCCCTTGGTGTTGTCGAAATTGACGATGCCGGTGGCGCTGCGCAGCGAGAGCTTGGCCGAGGCGGGGCTGGCGGTGGTGCCGTAATGCGGATCGAAGCCCGGCAGGCCGACGATCTTGCCCTTGCCGTCCTTGGTCAGCGGGATGCCGGTGTAGAAGATCGCGTTGTCGTCGAGATGCTTGTAGCTGAAGGTCAGCGAGCCGCCGTCGAATTCCTTGACGAGGTCGGCGCGGACCTGGCCGCCCTTGTTGCCGGTGAAGCCGGGATCGCGGACGCCCTGCTCGCTGCGATAGAAGCCGCCGACGCCGAGCTTGAGGCCGTCGGCCAGCGGCGCGCCGATCCAGCCGTCGAAACGGTAGAGCTCGGCAGTGGGGCCATAGAGGACGCGGGCGTTGCCGGTGATCGAATCGCCGGCGCGGCGGGTGATGTAGTTGACCACGCCGCCCGGGGCGTTCGAATAGAAGACCGACGACGGGCCGCCGCGGACGACTTCGATCCGGTCGATCGATTCGTCGAGACGGAAGGCCTGGTCGGCGTTCAGATAGCCGAGCGCGGGATCGTGCTGCACGGGCAGGCCGTCCTCGAGCAGGTTGATCGAACCGAAGCCGTCGACCGGAATGCCGCGCGCGCGGACATTGCCCGAGCCTTCGCCGCCCGAGGCCTCGACCCAGAAACCGGGGACCGACTTCAACGTCTCGGTCACGCTCGACGGCGCGCGCGAGCGGATCATGTCGTTCGACAGGGTGGTGACGGCGTAGCTGGTGTCGAGCTTGGTGCGCTCGCCGGCGCCGGCGCGGCCGGTGACGACGATCTCCTCGTCGGGCGTGGCGGCGCCGGTGGCCGGGCTGGCGGCTTCCTGTGCCTGGGCGAGCGCCGGAACGCTCGCCGTCAACAGGAGGGCGGTGAAGCTGGTGCGCGTCAGCATATGGCTGATCTGCATTGGTAATCCCCTTTCGCATGGACAGCGCAGGCTGCTGCCGGGGCGCGCTAGGCGCCTGCTGTTGCGATTGGACGGCTTGGAGAAGACACCGAAATGAAGCTATTTGTTCGGAAAAATGACAGCGATTTCCGATGTGCATGGGGCCAGTCGCGAGAGGCATGGGGCAGAGCCCATGCCGCGGACTATGCAGCACCAGGGATCGGGTGGATTGCCAAAGTGCGCGCGCCGGCTAGGCTGCCGTCCGAAAAAGGGGGGGATTCATGAAATATTTCGTTCGCGCGGCGCTGCTCGCCGCCTCGGCCGTGCCCGCGCTCGCTTCGGCGCAGAGCGAGGATGCGCGCAATTTCGGCGCGCGCGAGTTCGTGCAGCAGATCAGCCTGTCGCCCGACGGCACCCAGGTGGCGATGATCCAGCCGATGCCCGGGCACGGCGCGGGGCTGGTGGTCGCCAATGTGCAGACCGGCGCGAGCAAGGTGGTGCTTACCGCGAGCGGCGAGCCCGATCAGCTCACCAGCTGCCGCTGGGCCAGTTCGACGCGGATCGTGTGCAACATCTACATCATCGAGCAGCTCGACCAGAAGCTCGCCTTCACCCGGATGGTCTCGCTCAACGCCGATGGATCGGACCTCAAGCTGCTGAGCAAGCGGGGCAGCGCGACCGCGCTCGACATCGTCCAGTCGGGTGGGGACATCATCGACTGGGGCCCGGACGGATCGAACGGATCGGTGCTGATGACGAGCATGTCCGTCCCCGAATATTCCACCGGCACCCACCTCGCCAACACGCGCGAGGGGATGGGGGTGGAGCTGGTCGACGCGACGACGCTCAAGCGCAGGAGCGTCGAGCTGCCGCGGGGCGGCGCCAGCGAGTATATCAGCGACGGGCACGGCAATGTCCGCGTCCTGGGCGTGGCGGAGACTCGCGGCACGGGGATGAGCACCGGCCGCTACACCTATAGCTATCGCACGTCCGACAGCCGCGAATGGAAGAAGCTGGGCGAACTCGTCGCCGACGGTGTCGGCGGCTATGCCGGCTTCAACCCCTATGCCGTCGATCGCGACGCCAACATCGTCTACGGCTTCGACGGCAAGGACGGGCGGATGGCGCTCTACAGCATCGCGCTGGACGGCAACCTCACCCGCAAGCTGGTGTTCGCGCATCCCCAGGTCGATGTCGACGGGCTGATCCGCATCGGCCGGCAGCGGCGCGTGGTCGGCGTGAGCTACGCCACCGACAAGCGCAACACCGAATTCTTCGACCCCGAGCTGCAGAAGCTGCGCACCGCGCTCGGCAAGGCGCTGCCCGGCAAGCCGTTGGTGACGTTCGTCGACGCGACCGCGGACGAGAAGAAGCTGCTGCTGTTCGCCGGCGGCGACACCGATCCGGGCACCTATTATCTCTACGACAAGACCAGCCGGCAGCTCGCCGAAGTGATGCCGTTGCGGCCGGGGCTGGCCAAGACCAGCCTGTCGCCGATGCGGGCGGTGACCTTCCCGGCGGCGGACGGCACCGCGATCCCGGGCTATCTCACCCTGCCGCCGGGCAGCGACGGCAAGAACCTGCCCGCGATCGTGATGCCGCATGGCGGGCCGGGCTCGCGCGACGAATGGGGCTTCGACTGGCTGGCGCAATTCTACGCGGCGCGCGGCTTTGCGGTGCTCCAGCCCAATTTCCGCGGATCGACCGGCTATGGCGACGCCTGGTTCCAGAAGAACGGTTTCCAGTCGTGGCGCACCGCGATCGGCGACGTCAACGATGGCGGACGCTGGCTGGTCGCCCAGGGCATCGCCGCGCCGGACAAGCTCGCGATCGTCGGCTGGTCCTATGGCGGCTATGCCGCACTGCAGAGCCCGGCCCTCGACCCCGACCTGTTCAAGGCGATCGTGGCGATCGCGCCGGTGACGGACCTGGAGGCGCTGCGAAAGGAAGCCCTGGGCTTCACCAACTACGACATGGTCAGCAAGTTCATCGGCTCGGGGCCGCATGTGAAGGAAGGCTCGCCGGCCCAGAACCCCCAGAAGATCAAGGCCCCGGTGCTGATGTTCCATGGCGACCAGGACCTGAATGTCGGGATCGGCGAATCGCGACTGATGGCATCGAAGCTGCGCGGCGCAGGCAAGTCGGTCGAGCTGGTCGAGTTCAAGGGCCTCGACCATCAGCTCGACGACGATCGCGCCCGCACCCAGATGCTCGACAAGAGCGACGGGTTCCTGCGCACGGCGCTGAAGCTTCCCGCCAGGCCCTGAGGCCGGGAAGCCCTACGCGCCGAACCGGCCCGCCGGCGCACGCCAGGCGGGGCTGGCGACCTGGACGTCGCCGTCGAAGCGCATGCCCCCATGCGGCGCGAGTTCCCGTTCCGCGAGCGCGATGACGGCATCGGCCGTGCCCGACGCGAACAGGGCACGAAAGGCGTGGTCGAACCGCCCTGCAAGCGCGCCGTCGATCCGGGCGAGCGCGCGCGGCACCCATTTGCCCGTCGCGTTCCACTGGCCGCGCCCGCGCAGGGCCAGCTCGGCCAGCAGGGGATAGAGCAGGACGCCGATCGCCAGAGGCTCCGCCTCGCCACGGGCGCCCCGCAAGTCCTGCACGGCGTCGGTGATCGCATAGCGCAGCGCATCAAGCTGCGCGGGCGGCATGGGCGGCGGCCCCTTGGCGAGGATCCCCGCCACCGCCTCCTTCAGCCGCGCCGCCCGCTGCGGCGCGCGGCCGATCGCCGTCGCTTCGGCGATCAGGGCGAGAAGGCTGGGCCGGCCGCGCGTCGCGGCGACGTCGATCGCCCAGGCCAGCGTCTCGTCGTCATGGACGAACGCCTCCACCGGCACGCCCCCGGCGACGAAGGATTCGCGCCGCGAGGCTTCGACCCGGTCGTGGAGCACGATCAGATCCAGATCGGAATGCGCCGTGCCCTCCCCGCGCATCAGCGACCCCGCGACGAGCGCGAAGACGGCATCCGGATAGCGCGACGCCACTATGGCGCGCGCGGCCGCCAGCACCTCGGCTGGCGTGGACAGGGTCGGATCGATCATGCGGCATCTGTGCCGGAACCATGACGGCCGGACCAGACCGGACATCCGCCATAGCGGTTCGATCCCCGCAACGAAAAAGGGCGGCCCCGCAGGACCGCCCTCCTTTCTCTCCGGATCGGCACCGCGGCAAAGCCGCGTCGTCGGTCGGCGCTCTTGGCGCCGCCGGCCGAGCCGCTGAGCATGGCCGGCTCCGGCTTGCGCCGGAGCATGGCATCAGCGGCTGTAGAACTCGACGACCAGGTTCGGTTCCATCTTCACCGGGTACGGCACCTCGTCGAGGGTCGGCACGCGGGTGAAGGTGATCTTCGAGGCGCCGTCCGGCGACACATAGTCGGGGATGTCGCGCTCGGCGAGGCTCTGCGCCTCCATCACCAGCGCCATTTCCTGCGCCTTGGCGCGCAGCGACACGGTCTGACCCGGCTTGATGCGGCGCGAACCGATGTTGCACTTCTCGCCATCGACCAGGACGTGGCCGTGATTGACCAGCTGGCGCGCCGCAAAGATCGTCGGCGCGAACTTGGCGCGATAGACGATCATGTCGAGACGCTGCTCGAGCAGGCCGATGAGGTTCTGCGACGTATCGCCCTTCATCTTCGACGCGTCCTCATAGGCGCGCTTGAACTGCTTCTCGGTGACGTCGCCGTAATAGCCCTTGAGCTTCTGCTTGGCGCGCAGCTGGATGCCGAAGTCCGACATCTTGCCCTTGCGGCGCTGGCCGTGCTGGCCCGGGCCGTATTCGCGCTTGTTCACCGGGGACTTGGGACGGCCCCAGATGTTCTCGCCCATGCGGCGGTCGAG
>Ga0209959_100796_pt1 | contig 15926 bp, 13 predicted proteins | sample ThiBiot_300_biof_2_FD_183943 | JGI IMG/M metagenome (GOLD analysis project Ga0209959, IMG submission 183943) | Wastewater bioreactor microbial communities from Cape Town, South Africa - Thiocy_expt_300_biof (SPAdes) | ecosystem: Engineered > Bioremediation > Thiocyanate > Unclassified | place...
CTCCCGCCGCTCGATCCATTCGGCGACGGACCACCCCACGGGCAGATAGCCGTTGACGGGGTCATGCGCCGAGGTCTGGTCGGTCAGCAGGTCGGGGCGGATGCCGCGGGCGAACATCTCGGGCAGGATCTCGGCCGCATTGCCGAGCAGGCCGACGGAGACCGGCTTGTCGGCGTTCCGGATGATCTCGAGCGCTTCGTCGATCGTCTCGGCGGCGCGATCGAGATAGCCGGTGCGCAGGCGCATCTCGATCCGGCTGGGCTGGCACTCGATGGCGAGGCACGAGGCACCCGCCATCACCGCCGCCAGCGGCTGTGCCCCGCCCATGCCGCCCAGGCCGGCGGTGAGCAGCCAGCGGCCCTTCAGGTCGCCGCCATAATGCTGGCGGCCCATCTCGGCGAAGGTCTCGTAGGTGCCCTGCACGATGCCCTGGGTGCCGATATAGATCCATGAGCCGGCGGTCATCTGGCCGTACATCGCCAGGCCCTTGCGATCGAGCGCGTTGAAATGCTCCCAGGTCGCCCAATGCGGCACGAGGTTCGAATTGGCGAGGAGGACGCGCGGCGCGTTCTCGTGCGTGCGGAACACGCCGACGGGCTTGCCCGACTGGATCAGCAGCGTCTCGTCGGCTTCGAGATCGCGCAGCGCGGCGACGATCCTGTCATAGCTCTCCCAGTCGCGCGCCGCGCGGCCGATGCCGCCATAGACCACCAGCTCCTCGGGCCGCTCGGCGACATCGGGGTGCAGGTTGTTCATCAGCATGCGCAGCGCCGCCTCGGTGAGCCAGCTCTTGGCGGTGCGCTCCGTGCCGGTGGCGGGCTTGATGATGCGGCTATTGTCGAGGCGAGTCATTCCGGGGCTCCGGCGAAATTGAGACAGGCTTGGAGGATGTTGGTCAGCGCCGCGCGCATCGGGGCAGCGCGGGCTTTGTCATAGGGCGTGGGCCACCATGCTTCGTCGAAGCTGGCGGGCTCGTCGATATAGCCGCGACAGGCCAGCTCCATCTGGATGGCCGCCCATAATGGCGGGTGGTCCAGCCGCCGCGGAAGCGCCCGTCGGTCACCTGGCTCCAGGGCGTCGCGGCGCAGGCGGCTTCCACGGCCTGGCGCAGGGCAGGGGCGCAGGTCGTGCCGCCATTGGTGCCGATGTTGAACTGCGGCAGCTCGCCCTCGAACAGTCGCGGCACATGGCTGCGGATCGAATGGGCGTCGTAGAGGACGACCCTGGGGTGGATCGCCCGGAGCCGGGCGATCTCCGCCTCGATCGCGGCGTGATAGGGATCGAAATAGGCGGTGCGCCGCCGGGCGATCTCGTCCGCATCCGGGTTCTGGAGCGGCTCGCCGTCGAAGGTGGTGGTGGGGCAGAGCTCGGTCGTCGCCTGGCCCGGGTAGAGCGAGGCGCCCGAGGGATCGCGGTTCACGTCGATCACGCTGCGGGAAATGCCGGTGCGGATCGTGGTCGCTCCGAGGCCGGCGGCGAAATCGTAGAGCCGGTCGATCCACCAGTCGGCATCCTTGCGGGCGAGCCAAGGTGAGGCGAACGCGATCTCCGCCGGAATGTCCGTCCCGGTATGCGGGAAGGCGACGATCAGCGGCGCCTCGCCACGATGGACCTGGGGCCGGCTCATGCGACCCCCGGCAGCGCGATTCCCGCCGCCTCGGCCACCGCGCCGGCGCGGACCAGCGCGGTCGCGGCCTCGATATCGGGATGGAAGTGCCGGTCATGGTCGAGCGTCGGCACGTCGCGCCGCAGCCTGGCGCGGACGCGTTCCAGAGCCGCGGAGGAAGCGAGCCCGGCATGGAAGTCGCAGCCTTGTGCCGCGGCGAGCAACTCGATGCCGATCACTGCGCCGGCGTTCGCCGCCATCTCGAGCAGGCGGCGGGCGCCGTGCGCGGCCATCGAGACATGATCCTCCTGGTTCGCCGAGGTCGGGATCGAATCGACGCTGGCCGGCGTGGCGCGCTGCTTGTTCTCGGACACGAGCGCCGCGGCGGTCACCTGGGGAATCATGAAGCCCGAATTGAGCCCCGGCCGGGGCGTGAGGAAAGCCGGCAGGTTGGAAAGGGCGGGATCGACCAGCATTGCGATCCGGCGCTCGGCGATCGAGCCGATCTCGCAGATCGCCAGCGCGATCATGTCCGCAGCGAAGGCCACCGGCTCGGCGTGGAAATTGCCGCCCGACAGCGCCTCGTCGGTCTCCGGGAAGATCAGGGGGTTGTCGGAGACTCCGTTCGCCTCGGTCTCCAGCGTCGTGCCTGCCTGGCGCAGCAGGTCGAGCACCGCGCCCATCACCTGGGGCTGGCAGCGCAGGCAATAGGGGTCCTGCACGCGCGGATCATTGTCGCGATGCGAGGCGCGGATCGCGGAGCCCTGCATCAGCGTGCGCAGCGTCTCGCCCACCGCGATCTGGCCGGGATGGCGGCGCAGCTGATGGATGCGCGGATCGAACGGCGCATCGGTGCCCTTGGCCGCCTCGGTCGAGAGCGCGCCGGTCACCAGCGCCGCCTGGAACAGCGTCTCGGTCTCGAACAGGCCGGCCAGGGCGTTGGCGGTGGAGAATTGGGTGCCGTTGAGCAGGGCGAGACCCTCCTTGGGCCCAAGCGTCAGCGGGGTGAGGCCGGCCTCGGCCAGCGCCTGTGCGGCGGGCAGCACGCGGCCCCCCATTTCGATCTGCCCGACGCCGATCATCGTCGCAGCCATGTGCGAGAGGGGCGCGAGATCACCGCTGGCGCCGACCGACCCCTGGCTCGGCACCACCGGCGTGAGGCCCCCGGCCAGCATCGCTTCGAGCAGCGCCACCGTGGCCGGCCGCACGCCCGATGCGCCCTGGGCGAGGCTCGCGAGCTTCAATGCCATCATCAGGCGGACCACGGGACCAGGCGAGGGCGCGCCCACGCCCGCGGCATGGCTGAGCACGATGTTGCGCTGGAGCGTGGCCAGGTCCTCGGCCTCGATCTTGACGCTGGCGAGCTTCCCGAAGCCGGTGTTGATCCCGTAGACGGGTTCGCCACGCGCCAGGATGCGCGCCACCGCGGCCGCGCTTTCGGCGATCCGCGGGGCGGCGGCGGGATCGAGCTTCGGCACCGCGCCGCGCCAGATCGCGCGCCATTCGGCCAGCGGCACCGCGCCGGGGATCAGCAGGATTTCGGTCATTGGCCCTTCCAGATGCGGGCATGGAGCGGGTTGAGCCCCATGCGATAGACAAGTTCGGCCGGCCGCTCGACGTCCCAGATCGCGAGGTCGCAGGACTTGCCGGGTTCGATGGTGCCGATCTCGCGATGGAGGCCCAGCGCCCGTGCCGCCTCGCGGGTCATGCCGGCCAGGCACTCCTCCACGGTGAGGCGGAACAGCGTCGCGGCCATGTTCATGACGAGCAGAGGGCTGGTGAGCGGGGAGGTGCCGGGATTGCAATCCGTGGCGAGGGCGATCGGCACCCCCGCGTCGCGCAGCGCCTGGACCGGCGGCAACCGGGTCTCGCGGACGAAATAGAAGGCGCCGGGCAGGAGCGTGGCCACCGTGCCCGCCTCCGCCATCGCCGCGATCCCGGCATCGTCGAGATATTCGAGATGGTCCGCCGACAGCGCGCCATGCGAAGCGGCGAGCGCGGCGCCATGCTGGTTGGAAAGCTGCTCGGCATGGAGCTTCACGCGCAGCCCATGCGCGCGGGCCGCTTCGAAGACACGCCGGGTCTCGTCGGCAGTGAAACCGATATTCTCGCAAAAGGCATCCACAGCATCCGCCAGCCCCGCCCCGGCCACGGCCGGGATCATCGCCTCGCAGACGAGGTCGACATAGCCGGCGCGGTCGTCCGCATATTCGGGCGGCAGCGCATGCGCGCCAAGAAAGGTCGTCGCGATCCGGACCTTGCGCTCCCGGCCCAATGCCCTGGCCGCGCGCAGCATCTTGAGTTCGCCATCGAGCGAGAGGCCATAGCCCGACTTCACTTCGACGGTGGTCGCGCCCTCGGCGATCAGCGCGTCGAGCCGGGGCAGCGCGCTCGCCGTCAACTCGGCCTCGCCTGCCGCCCGGGTGGCGCGCATCGTCGAGACGATCCCGCCGCCGGCCCGCGCGATCTCCGCATAGCTCGCGCCCTGCAGGCGCAGCTCGAACTCGTGCGCGCGGTCGCCGCCATGGACCAGGTGCGTGTGGCAATCGATCAGCCCGGGAGTGATCCAGCGGCCCTCGCAGTCGATCGTCTCGACCGCGGAGGGGGCCTCGCGCGCGGACCCGATCCAGGCGATCCGGCCATCCTTCGCCGCCACTGCGCCATGCTCGACGATGCCCATCCCAGGGCCCGCCATCGTCGCGATCCGTGCATTGGTCCAGAGTCGGTCCATGCGCGCATCCTTGCCTGTGGATGCGGTTATGTCTAGACATATTAAAACCAATCCATCGTCATCCCGGCGCATGCCGGGGCGGCGGCTATGAGGAAGGCTGGGCATGGATCTCTGGTTCGAGAATGCGTTGCTCCCCACCGGCTGGGCCGGGCGCGTTACCGTGCGCATCGCCGAGGGGCGCATTTCGCAAGTGCTGCCCGGCACCGATCCGGCACCGGGCGCCGAGCGCCACCGCGTCGCGATTCCGGGCCTCGGCAACGTCCATAGCCATGGCTTCCAGCGCGGCATGGCCGGGCTCAGCGAGCGCCGCGGTCGGCCCGACGACGATTTCTGGAGCTGGCGCGAGATCATGTACCGGTTCCTCGACCGGCTCACGCCCGAGGACATCGCCGCGATCACTGCCCTGGCCTATGCCGAGATGCTCGAGACCGGCTACACGCGCGTCGGCGAGTTCCACTATCTCCACAACGATGTGAACGGCGCGCGCTATGCCGATCCCGCCGAGACCGCCGGCGCGATTGTCCATGCCGCGGGGCAGGCCGGCATCGGCCTCACGCTGCTGCCCGTCTTCTACGCGCACAGCGATTTCGGCGGACAGCCGCCCAAGCCCGGCCAGCGGCGCTTCCTCTCGGACGTCGACGGCTTTGCGAAGCTGGTCGAGGCGAGCCGGGCCAAGCTGCCTGCCGACGCAGTGCTGGGCGTGGCGCCGCACTCGCTGCGCGCGGTCACGCCGGAGGCGTTGGCGGTGGTGAGCGCGTTGACCGCCGGCCCGCTCCATATCCATGCCGCCGAGCAGACCAGGGAAGTCGAAGCCTGTCTCGCCTGGAGCGGGGCGCGGCCGGTGGAGTGGCTGCTCGACAATCTGGACATCGGCCGGCGCTGGACGCTGATCCACGCCACCCATCTGACCGAGGCCGAGACCGACCGCCTCGCCGCTTCGGGCGCGGTGGCGGGCCTTTGCCCGGTCACCGAGGCCAATCTCGGCGACGGCATCTTCCCGGCCGAACGCTATCTTGCGGCCGGCGGGACAATCGCCACCGGGACCGACTCCAACATCCAGATCGACGCCGCCTACGAACTCCGCGCGATCGAATATTCGCAGCGCCTCTCGCTCCGGCGCCGCGCGATCCTGTCGCCCGAAGGCGCTTCGGTCGGCGAGACGCTGTTCCACGCCGCGCTCGCAGGCGGGGGGCAGGCGCTCGGTGTCGAAACGGGGATTGCGCCAGGCGCATCCGCCGATATCGTGAGCCTGAACATGGACCATCCAGGCTTTGCCGGCGCTTCGGCTGGCACGCTTCTCGATCGCTGGATCTTCGCCGGCCGTGCCGGCGCGATCGACTGCGTCTGGCGTGCCGGCGCGCTGCAAGTCGTACGCGGAAAGCACCGGGCGAGCGAAGGTATCGCTAATCATTATCACAAAACCCTGGGGCGCTTGCTCGGGTGACGCTGCAGGAACGCATCCGCTCGGACATCGAGGAGCGCATCCGCTCGGGCGCGCTGCGCCCCGGCGACCGCATCCCCTTCGAGCACGAGCTGGTGGCGCAATATGGCTGCGCGCGCGCCACGGTCAGCAAGGCGCTGGAGCGGCTCGCCCATGCCGGGCTGATCGAGCGGCGCCGCAAGGCCGGCTCCTTCGTGGCGCATCCCCAGGTCCATGCCGCAGTGCTGGCGGCGCGGGGCGAGCGCTATGGCTGGGCGCTCGATACCTGCCGGGTGGTCAATCGCGATCCCGACATCGAAGTCTCCGGCATCCCGGCGCCCGCCTTGCTGATCGAGGGCGTGCATTTCGCCGGGGAACAGCCCTTCGCGATCGAGCGCCGGCTGATCGCGCTCGATACCGTGCCGGTCCCGCGGGCCGACACCTTCGAGGCCGAGGCACCCGGCTCCTGGCTGCTCCACCATGTCCCCTGGACCGACGCGCGCCACCGCATCCGCGCCGTCTCCGCCGGCGGCCCGCTGGCCAGGAAATTGAAGCTCGACGCCCATGCGGCGTGTCTCCAGGTCGAGCGCTGGACCTGGCGCACCGGCCGGGCGGTCACGTTCGTCCGCCAGACTTTCCCGGGGGATCGCTACGATCTGGTCGCGGAGTTCACGCCGGGGGGGTGACGAAAACAGGGCGGGACAATCACACCGAACCGGGGCCTTTCCCCTTTTCGCGCAGTTCGATAGGCTGGCCGGATGAACCTGCGGCACATCGAGATCTTCCACGCCGTCTATGTGAACGGCTCGGTCAGCGGCGCCGCGCGCGCGCTCAACGTGTCGCAGCCTTCGGTTTCCAAGATGCTGCGCCATGCCGAGAGCCTGCTCGGCTTCCAGCTCTTCCACCGCACCAATGGCCGCCTCGTCCCCACCGAGGACGCGCACACCCTGTTCACCGAAGTCTCGGAGATCCAGGACCGCGTCTATGCGCTGCGCGAGGCGGGCCGGAACCTCAAGCGCGGCGCCGGCGGCATGCTGCGCATCTCGGCGCTGCCGTCGCTGGCCCTCAATGCGCTGCCCACCGCCGTCTCGCGCTTCATGCGGGGGCATGAGGGGGTCCGCTTCGACCTCCAGACCGTCCATCACGACGATCTGCTGCGCAAGCTCTACGAGCGCGAGACCGATGTCGCGATCGCCTATGAAGTGCCCCATGCCGCGCCGATCGGCCATCGCTGGCTGGGCGAGGGCGAGCTGGTGGTGCTCTATCGCGAGGAGGACATGCCCGACGCGCCGCCGCGCATCGAGCTCGAGCGGCTGCGCGGACGCCCGTTCATCAGCCTCGCCAACAGCGGCCCGATCGGCCAGCTGTTCAGCCAGGAATGCGCGCGCCTCGAGCTCGATCTCGACGAAGTCATCTCCGCGCGCACCTTCTACATCGCCACTGCACTTGTGGCGCAGGGCGTGGGGATGACGGTGGTCGACAGCTTCACCGCACAGGCCTCGCTCGTTCCCGGGCTCGCGATGCGTCCGCTCAAGCCGCAGCTCACGTTCGACGTGCATGCGATGTTCCTGCTCAACCGGCCGCCCACCGCGCTTGCCACCGATTTCCTCAAGGCGCTCGCCAAGGTGATCGATACGCCATAACGGCTGGCTATGCCGAGGCGCGCACTCGCTATGCGCGGTGCCCGATGCGGGCGGGATAGCGTTATCACCCAATGATACCGGCACCTTACCTCCTCTACCTCGGTCACAGCACCGATTTCGTGGGCATCAAGACCTCGCGCGGCCTGGCCGAATTCCGGCGCGGCGATTGCGTGGGCGAGTTCCGCCACGACGACAGCCCGCTCACGCTCGGCCTGCCGCGCATGACCATCGCGGAAGGCGCAGCGGCGGGCGCGAGGACGCTCGTCCTCGGCATCGCCAATTCGGGCGGCACGCTGGGCGGCGACCTGGTGCGCGATGCGGCGGCGGCGCTCGATGCGGGAATGAACATCGCCGCCGGCCTGCACCAGCGGCTGCGCGACGTGCCCGAACTGGCGGCGCTCGCCATGGAAAAGGGCCTGCAGCTGTTCGACGTGCGGGATCCCCCCGCGGACATGCGGGTCGGCACCGGATATGCCCGGGCCGGCCGCCGCCTGCTGACGGTCGGCACCGATTGCTCGGTCGGCAAGATGTACACCACGATCGCGCTCGCGGACGCGCTCAGGGCGCGCGGCGAGAAGGCGGATTTCCGTGCCACGGGCCAGACCGGCATCCTGATCGCCGGTGCCGGCGTGCCGATCGACGCGGTCGTCGCCGATTTCATCTCGGGCGGCATCGAGATGCTCGCGCCCGAACGTGCCGATGGCGGCTGGGACCTGATCGAGGGCCAGGGGTCGCTCTTCCATCCGAGCTTCGCCGGCGTTTCGACCGGCCTGCTTCACGGCGCCCAGCCCGAAGCGATCGTGCTCTGCCACGATCCGAGCCGCAGCCATATGCGCGGCTTGCCGGGCCGGGCGCTGCCGGGCCTGAGGGAATGCCTGGAGGCCAATCTCCAGGTCGCGCGCCTCACCAGCCCGGAGGTTCGCGCAGTCGGAGTCTGCCTCAACACCTCCCGGATGGAGGTCGAAGCGGCGCGTGCGCTTTGCCGGCAGATCGAAGCCGATCTCGGTCTGCCCTGTACCGATCCAATCGCCTTCGGGGTCGAGGCGATCATCGACGAGTTGCTATGCACCGAACCCTCACGGCCCGCCACGACCGCTTCGCGCTGAGCAGGCCCTTCCGCATTGCGCGCGAAGTGAAGACCGAGGCCGATACGGTCACGGTCTCCATCCGCGCCGGGGCGCTGGAAGGAAGGGGAGAGGGCGTGCCCAGTTCCCGCTATGGCGAGAGCGTGGAGGATGCGCTCGCGGCGATCGAGGGCATCCGCCCCGCGGTCGAGGCGGGTGCGGGGCGCGAGGAGCTGCTGGGGCTTCTCCCCGCCGGCGCCGCCCGCAACGCGGTCGACTGCGCGCTCTGGGACCTGGAGGCGCGTGAGACCGGGAGAAGCGTCGCCGCGCTGCTCGGCGCCCCGGAGCCCGAGCCGATCGCCAGCGCGCGCACCATCGTGATCGATACGCCGATGATGATGGGCTGTGCCGCCCGCCGCGCCGCGCACGCGCCGCTGCTCAAGGTGAAAGTCGATGGCCGCCTGCCCGACGCGCAGATCCGCGCAGTCCGCGCCGCCGCGCCCGATGCCCGGCTGATCGTCGATCCCAATGAGAGCTGGGACGCCCGGCTGGTCGAGGCGATGCAGCCGGTGCTGGCGGCGCTGAAGGTCGACCTGCTCGAACAGCCCGTGCCGGCCGGGATCGACGCATGCCTCGAGACTTTCCGCCCGCTCGTGCCGATCGCTGCCGACGAGTCCCTCCACACCCGCGAGGATCTCGACCGGGTCGCGCGCCGCTACCAGGTGGTGAACGTCAAGCTCGACAAGGCCGGCGGCCTGACCGAGGGGCTGCACCTCGCCCGGGCCGCCCGCGCCCGCGGTCTTGGCCTGATGAGCGGCTGCATGGTCGGTTCCTCCCTGTCGATCGCAGCGGCGCTGCACATCGCCCGCATGTCGGATTTCGTCGACCTTGACGGTCCGATCTGGCTCGCCAAGGATCGCCCCGGTGGGGTCGAGGACCGGGGCGGGACGCTCTATCCGCCACTTCCGGGATTTTGGGGAACGCCATGAAGATCGCGCTGCTGCTGGGGACTGCCGCTCTCTCGTTGGGCGCCGCCGCGCCGCTTCCGCCGCAGAAGGTCGACCTGCTGATCCGCGGCGGCACGATCTATACCGGCTCGGACGCGCCCTTTGTCGGCGACGTCGCGGTCAAGGGCGATCGCATCGTTTCGGTCGGCGCGCATGCGAGGGTGCTCGCCGCGCGCGTGATCGATGCGAAGGGGATGATCGTCGCGCCCGGCTTCATCGATCCGCATACGCATATGGGCGACGATCTCGCATCGGCGGATCCGCGCAAGCGCCTGATCCCGGCCTTTCTGATGCAGGGCGTCACCACTGCCTTTATCGGCAATGACGGCGGCGGCAGCCCGGACCTGGCCAAGGTGCTCGGCAGCGCGGCGACTCGGCCGGTAGGCATCAACTATGCCGCCTGGGTCGGTTTCGGCGCGGTGCGCGAGAGGGTGGTGGGCGAGGATGCGCGCGATCCCACGCCCGCCGAGCTGGAGCGGATGAAGGGCCTCGTCGCCGGGGCCATGTGCCAGGGCGCGCTCGGTCTCTCCACGGGCCTGTTCTACGCCCCCCAGAGCTTCGCCAAGACCGAGGAAGTGATCGCGCTTGCCAGGGAAGCCGGCAGGCGCGGCGGCAGCTATGACAGCCATATCCGCGACGAGAGCAGCTATACGGTGGGCCTTGCGGCCGCGATCGACGAGGCGATTCGCATCGGGCGCGAGGGCGGGCTGCCCGCGCATATCAGCCACATCAAGGCACTGGGCGTCGACGTGCAGGGGCAGGCGCCCGCGATCATCGCCAAGATCGACGCGGCCCGCGCCCGCGGCGAGAAGGTTACCGCCAACCAATATCCCTGGTCGGCATCGGGCACCAGCCTGGTCGCGTCGCTCGTCCCGCTCTGGGCCCAGGATGGCGGGCGCCCGGCGCTGCTCAAGCGCTTCGACGATCCCTCGCTCGTTCGGAAGCTTCACGACGGCATGGTCGAGAATCTCCGCAAGCGCGGCGGGGCCGGCAAGCTGCTGATCGTCGAGGGCCAGTACCGGAACCGCTATCTCGACGCCGTCGCGAAGGAAATGAAGCTCGATCCGGTCGAGGCCGCGATCGCGGTGATCCGCATCGGCGATCCCGGCACCGTCTCGTTCAACCAGAGCGAGGCCGACATCGCCGCCTTCATGAAGCAGCCCTGGGTGATGACCGGATCGGACGCCTCGGGCGGCCATCCGCGCGTCTATGGCTCCTTCGCGCGCAAATATGACAAATACGTCAAGACCGATCATGTGATCACCCTGCGCCAGTTCATCGAGCGAAGTTCGGCGCTGACGGCGGACACGTTCGGGCTGGAGGGCCGGGGGCATCTGCGCGCCGGCGCCTTCGCCGATGTCGTGGTGTTCGATCCGCGCACCTATGCCTCGCGCGCCACCTATGAGCAGCCGGCCCTGCTGGCGGCCGGGGTGCGGACCGTGCTGGTCAACGGCGTGCTCGCGGTCGACAAGGGGGCGATGACCGGCAAGGCCGCCGGTCGTGCGCTCGCGCACAAGCCCGCGCCCGGGACGTGCAACTGATGGGCTGGTGGTTCGGCATCGCCCTGTGGAAGCGCGTGCTCGCCTTCCTCCTGCTCGGCGTCGTCTTCGCGCTGCTGGTGCCGCAGGGCGCGCCCTGGGTGCAGTTCGTCGGCGATCTGTTCGTCCGCGCGATCCGCATGCTGGTGGCGCCGATCGTGCTGGTCACCATCGCCTCGGGCATCACCACGCTCGCGGATCCCAAGCGGCTCGGCAGCCTGGGCGGGCGCACGGTCGGCATGTTCGCGCTGACCACCTTCATCGCCGTCTCGGTCGGCATGCTGGTCGCGACCATCGTCCAGCCCGGCATCGGCGCGCCGCTCGGCACGGCCGAGGCGCATGTGCTCGGCAAGCCGGTCACGCCCTATGAGCAGCTGATCAACATCATCCCCACCAACATCTTCGATGCGCTGGCCAAGGGCGACATGCTGGCGCTGATCTTCACGTCGATCCTGATCGGCTGCGGCACGGTGGTGGCGGGCGAGGCGGGACTTCGGCCGTGCTGCTGCGCGTCGTCGGCCTGGTGATGGAGGCGACGCCCTTCGGCGTGTTCGCGCTGATCGCCAATGCCGTCGCGGCGAACGGCGCGGCGGTGTTCGTCCATGTCGGCTGGCTGGCGCTGGCAGTGGTGCTCGGCTCGCTGATCCAGATGCTGGTGGTGCACAGCCTGCTCCTGCGTTTCGTCGCGCGCCTGCCGCTGCTGCCCTTCTTCCGCGGCATCGTCGACGCGCTGGCGGTGGCCTTCTCCACTGCATCGAGCGGCGCCACGCTGCCGGTGGCGATGCGCGTTTCCGAGCAGAATCTGGGCATCGGCCGCTCGGTCTTCTCCACCGTGCTGCCGCTCGGCGCCAGCATCGGCAAGGACGGCACGGCGATGTATGTCGGCCTGCTCTCGATGTTCGCGCTCCAGGCCTTTGGCGTGCACCTGACGCCCACCGTCTATGCGACGGTGCTGTTCACCGGCGCGCTCGCCGCGTTCGGCACCGCGCCGGTGCCGTCGGCCTCGCTGTTCATGCTGGCGGCGGTGCTGAGCGCAGTGGGCGTCTCGCCGGAGCAGACCGCCCTGGTGGTGGGCTTCGTCCTGCCTTTCGACCGGCTGCTCGACATGACGCGGACGGTGCCGAGCGCCTCGGCGAATCTTGCCGTGGCGACCCTGGTGGCGCGCTGGGAAGGCGAGCTGGACGAGGAAGTCTACCGGGCGGCGGACAGGGCGTAACGCGGACATGCCGTTGGCAATGCCGGTTCCCCGGCGAAGGCCGGGGAACCGCTTGGGCCCGGTACGCGGAGTGTCGATACGGCAAGGATATCGCCAACCCCATGAAGCGGGGATCCTGGATGACAGGACAATGCCCTTTGTGTCTCTGAAGTTCTAGTCCAGCGAAACCTCTTTCCCCGCCACCCATACCCGCTTGACCGAGTAGAGGTCCCGGAAGGTCAGGTCCGGCGTCCCGCCGGTCAGCACCAGGTCGGCGCGCATGCCCTTGTGGATTCTGCCTTCGGTCTTCCTGCGCCCCATGATGTCGGCGCTCACCCGCGAGCCGGCCTCGATCGCCTCGGCCGGGGTGAAGCCCAGCTCGGTCAGCAGCCGCATCTCGCGCAGCGCGCCGAAGCCGGGATAGACGCCCTCGATGCCCGTGTCGGTGCCCACGCCGATGCGGATTCCGGCCGTCTTCAGTCGGCGGATATTCTCCCGCATGATCTCCCAGCGCTTGCTGTCATAGGGCGCTATCGCCCCGCCCTTGGCCAGCCGCGCCGCCTCGCGGTCGCGCTGCTCGGGCGTGAGCAGCGCCAGTTCTTCGGGTGCCAGCACACGCGTCTCGAGCGGCTCATAGGTCGCCAGCGTGGCGACATAGGCCATGTGGTGCTTCCGCATCAGGCCGATAAGCTCGTCGTCGACCAGGGCGTCGCCCACGCCGTGGGCCACCGAGTCCACGCCCGCCCGCGCGGCGATCTTCGCGCCCTCCAGCGTCACCGTGTGCGTCATCACCTTGATGCCCGCCTTGTGCGCATCCGCCACGATCGCGGCCAGGGTCGCTTCGTCCATGCTCGGCCGGTCGGGCCGGTCGGGGTCGCCATAGCGCCAGCCGTCGTTGAACACCTTCACCATGTCGGGCTTGTAGGCCAGGGCCCCGGCCATCGCCGCATGGGCTTCGGCCGGACTGGTCACCTGGAGCGTGATCGCATTGGTGAACTGGCTCTCGGTGCCGTGCCCGTCCGGCACGCCCAGGCGCACCGCCAGGGTGAGGCGCGGCGTATCGGCCCGGAGCGCGCGGATCCCGGCCATCATCGCGCCCGAGACCGAGAATTCGTTCACGCTCGTCACGCCCGCGCGCAGATAGGGCAGGTAGAAGCGGTGGAGCGCGGCGGCGTCGGCAAAGGCTTCGCGCCGGGTGTGGATGTGCAGGTCGTGCAGCCCGGGGATCAGCGTCAGTCCCGTGGCGTCGATCACCGCGGTGCCCTCGGGCACGCGCAGCTTCCTGCCGATCCGGGTGATCCGGTCGCCCTCGATCAGCACGTCCTTCGGCTTCGCGGGCGTGCCCGTGCCGTCGAACACGCGTGCGCCATGGATGAGCGTCGCGCGCTCCTGCGCCTGTGCCCCGTTCGCCCCGGCCAGTGCCGCCGCCGCCATCAGCCACCTCATTTCAGATGCGCATCGAAGAAGGAAATGGTGCGGCGATAGGCCGTGAGCCAGTCCGCATAGCGGAAGAATTCGTGGCGCTCATTGGGGAATACCAGTTCCTCGTGCGGGATGCGCCGCGCCGCCAGCTCGCGGGCAAGCAGCAGCGACTGGCCGAAATCGACATTCCTGTCGTCATCGCCGTGCACGAGCAGCACCGGCGAGCGCCAGGTGCCGATCGCGCCCATCGGCGAGCTGTCCCATTGCTTCTGCCGCGCGGCGGCCTGCTGCTCGGGCGACAGGTTGTTCTCGACGTTGCGCAACAGGGTGTGGACGCCGTGAAAGTCGGCGCCCGCCTTGAACAGGTCGCTGTTCCGCGCCAGCGCCAGCGCCGTCAGATAGCCGCCCCAGCTGCCGCCCCAGATGCCGATCTTCTTCGGATCGACGTCCTTCCGCGCCGCCAGCCAGTGCCCGCCGGCGAGCACGTCGCGATACTCGGAAGCGCCGTCGCGGGCGATCCCGGGCGCATCCCGGAACGCCTGCCCATAGCCGGTGCCGCTGCGATAATTGACCGAGAGCACCGTATAGCCCCGCGCCGCCAGCGCCTGGTTCATCACATAGGCGTTCGAATAATATTGCGCGTGATGGAAGCCGAGCACCATCTGGCGCCGCGGCCCGCCATGGACGAAGATCAATGCCGGGCGCGGGCCCTTGCCCTGGCCGCGGAACAGCTGGCCATGGACGGTCACGCCGTCCTCGGCCTGATAGGCCACCGCCTCGGGCACGATCGCGCCCTGCAGCTCGGCCGTTTCGCCCAGCGGGGCCAGCCCCTTCGCCAGCACCGGATGGGCCGGATGGCGCGCATCGGCGGCGATCCCCGCGAGCAGGCCGCCCGCAAGGACCGGCAGGCTCTCGCTGCCCTTGCCCTCGGTCACGCGCTTCGCAGTGCCGCCGCGCGCCGGCACCTGCCAGAAATGTCGCCGGTCGGCCTCGTCGGCATTGGCGGCGAAGGTCACCATGTCGTCGGCGCCGAGCACGAAGGTCTCGACCTCGAACCCGCCGGAGGTCAGCGCCCGGGGCTCGCCGCCCTTGGCCGGGTCGATCGCATAGACGTGCAGGAAGCCGCTCCGCTCCCAGGGGAAGAGCAGCTGGCCGCCCTTGCTCCACCAGAGATTGTGCTGGCGCGTGCCGTAATAGCGGCCGCCCATGCCCTGGGGGGCGGTCCAGGCCGTGCGGGCCTTGCCCGTCGCGGCATCGGCCACCCGGATCGACCAATAGGGGCCGCCGTCCCGCGCCGCGCCCGCGGGCGGATCGAGATACTGGATATAGGCGACCTGGTCTCCGCCGGGCGAAAGCGCCGGCTCCACCGAATAGCCGAGCGCCGGTTCCATATAGGTCAGCCGGCCGCCGTCCGCATCGAGCAGCGCGACGAAGGCACGGTCGTTGCGATTGTCGACGAACAGCAGCCTCTTGCCGTCGGGCGTCCATTTCAGGTCGCTGACCTCGCCCGTGACGGTCGCGATCCGGGCCGCCTTGCCGGCCTGCCACAGCCACAGCTCCCCGCGCCGGGTGAAGGCGATGCGCTGCCCGTCGGGCGAGAAAACGGGCAGGTGTCCGTCTCCGATCGGTGTGGGATCTCCACCGTCTTCAACGACGAACACCTGCTGCCCCGGCGTGAACGCGGCCGAGGCGGTATTGGGGATCTTGCCGTCGGGGAACTCGTCGTCCCCGCCGCGCACATATGCCAGGCGCCGGCCGTCGGGGCTGAGCGCCGGATCGTAGAGCATCATGCCGTCGTCCTCGGCATGGCGCGTGACCTGCCGGGCCCGCTGCCCCGCATCCGCCACCCACAGGTTGCGCACGCCGGCGCGGTTCTCCACCCAGGCGAAGCGCGGCACGTCGCGCGCGCCGGCCATCTGGCTGGCAACCGGCAGGGCGAGCGCCGCGGCCAGGTCGTCGGTCTGCGCCAGCGCCGGCGGGGCGAACGCCACCACCATCGCGGCCAGGGGTTTCAGGGTGGCCCGCATCAGGTTCATGCCGCGAAGGTGCCGGGCCGATGTTGCCCGTACAATGCCGGCATGCGCCATGGTTATGCCCGGGCGACTCCTCTGAATGATCGCGGGTTTGCAGGCCCGGCGGCGGGAGTTACGCTCGCGGCATGAAGCATTTCGTCCTAGGCATCGCCCTTACGCTCGCCACGCCCGCGCTCGCCCAGCAGACGCTGGAGCAGCGCGTCGCCGCCAAGCTTGCCGAGGCGCCGACGGGCACGCGCTTCGGCCTGGTCGTGGCCGACGACACGG
>Ga0209959_100797_pt1 | contig 15914 bp, 11 predicted proteins | sample ThiBiot_300_biof_2_FD_183943 | JGI IMG/M metagenome (GOLD analysis project Ga0209959, IMG submission 183943) | Wastewater bioreactor microbial communities from Cape Town, South Africa - Thiocy_expt_300_biof (SPAdes) | ecosystem: Engineered > Bioremediation > Thiocyanate > Unclassified | place...
GCCGTCGATCTCGCTGGAGGCGGGGCAGCCGGTGGTCAACGGCATCCGCCGCATCATCGCAGCGCGGCCTGAGGTGGAGCGCGTCGTCTCCACCCACGGCCGCCCCGACGACGGCACCGACGCGACCGGCTTCTTCAACGCCGAATTCTACGCCCCGCTGAAGCCGGCGGAGGACTGGCCGCGCGGCGCGAGCAAGGAGAAGCTCACCGCCGAGCTGCAACGCAAGCTTCAGGCGAAATACCCCGGCGTGGATTTCGAATTCTCGCAATATATCCAGGACAATGTCGACGAGGCGTCTTCGGGCGTGAAGGGCGCCAATTCGATCAAGGTGTTCGGCAGCGATCTCGAGACGCTGGAAAAGGTCGCCGGCGAGATCAAGGCGCAGATGGCGCAGGTGCGCGGCATCGCCGACCTCGGCGTGTCGGATTCGCTCGGCCAGCCGACCGTGCGCATCGACATCGACCGGCTGGCGGCGGCGCGCTACGGGCTGGCGCCCGACGACATCAACCAGACGATCGCCGCGGCGGTCGGCGGCGCGTCCGTCGCCAACCTCTACGAGAAGGATACCGATCGCTATTTCCCGATCGTCGTCCGGCTCGATCCGGCGCAGCGCAACGATATCGAGGCACTGAATCGCATCACGGTCGGCGCGCCGGGGCCGGGCGGCAACGGACTGGTGCAGGTGCCGCTGTCGGAGGTGGCGAAGATCCGGCTGACCTCCGGCGCGTCGTTCATCTATCGCGAGCATCAGGAACGCTACGTCCCGATCAAGTTCAGCGTGCGCGGCCGCGATCTGGGCAGCACGGTGGACGAGGTGAAGGCGCGGATCGCGAAGCATGTCGTGCTGCCGCCCGGCTATCACCTCGAATGGGCGGGCGAACTGGGTAACCTCGCCAATGCGGTCGCGCGGCTGGAGGTGGTGGTGCCGATCAGCCTGCTGCTGATCGTCGTGCTGCTGTTCGCCAATTTCGGCTCGATCCGCGACACGATGCTGGCGTTCAGCGTCATCCCGATGGCGCTGATCGGCGGCGTGCTGGCGCTGGCGCTGACGGGCACGCCGTTCAGCATCTCCGCCGCGATCGGCTTCGTCGCGCTGTTCGGCATCGCGGTGATGGACGGCATCCTCGTCGTCGCGACCTTCAACACCCAGGTCAACGAGGGGCTGGCGCGCGACGAGGCGATCGCCGTGACGGTGCGCCATTGCCTGCGCCCGGTGGTGATGACCTGCCTCGCCGCCGCGATCGGGCTGCTGCCGGCGGCGGTCTCGACCGGCATCGGCAGCCAGGTGCAGAAGCCGCTGGCGCTGGTGGTGGTCGGCGGGATGACGCTGGCGCCGGTGCTGATCCTGATGGTGCTGCCGGTGCTGATCGTGCGCTTCTCGCGCCATCGCGGGGCGCACGGTCATGCGGAGCGCCGGCATCACGCCGACGGCACGCCGATGGAGCCGGCATGATGCGCCTGTTTCCCGTCTCGCTCGCGGCGTTGCTGCTCGCCGGCTGCACGATCGCTCCGGCGCATCCGGGAACGGAGGTGCCGTTGCCGCCCGCGCGGGCGTCGCAGACGATCGCGCCCGCGACCGGCGCGGCGCAACGGCTGGAAGCAGGCGCGCCACCGCTCGCCGAATGGTGGCGCGCGTTCGGCAGCGCGAAGCTCGACGATCTGGTCCGCACCGCGCTGGCGCACAACGAGGATCTCGCCACCGCCGAGGCCAACCTCCGGCAGGCGCGCGAGCAGGCCAGCGCCACCGCCGGGGCGCAGGGGCCGAAGGTGGACGCCGGCTATCAGGCGGAGCGGACGCGGATATCGGGCGCGCTCTCCCCGCCGCTCGCCGACAACGTGAGCTATCTCTACACATTGCACACCGCGCAGGTGACGGTGGCCTATCCGCTCGACCTGTTCGGCGCGGGGCGCAATGCGGTGCGCTCGGCGCGCGCGGCGGCGGAGGTGGCGGGGCAGCGGCTGGAGGCGGCGCGGATCGCGGCGGTGGCCAATCTCGTCGTCGCGACGATCCAGCATGCCGCGCTCGACGCGCAGGTGACGGCGACGGAAAAGGCGATCGCGGACAATCGCGCGCTGGTCGCGATGCTCGAACGCCGCCGCGCGCTGGGCGACGTCGGGCTGGCGGAGGTGACGGCGCAGCAGACCGTGCTCGCCAATGTCGAGGCGACTCTGCCGGCGCTGGAGCGGCAGCGCGATCACCAGGCGGGGCTGATTCTCTCCCTGCTCGGCCGCCCGGCCGGCTCGCCGCTGCCGGAGCTGCCGGGGATGGAAGAACTGCGCCTGCCCGCCGACCTGCCCCTGTCGCTGCCGTCCGATATCGTCGCGCATCGCCCGGACGTGCGCGCGGCGGAGGCGCAGATGCGCGGCGCGGCGGCGGATGTCGGCGCGGCGATCGCGGCGCGGCTGCCCGCGATCACGCTGAGCGGCAATGCCGGCGGCTCCGCGACGCGCTTCCTCGACATGTTCGCCAGCGGCAATCCGTTCTTCGCGCTGATCGGCGGCGTCACCCAGCCGATCTTCCACTCTGGCGAGCTGCGCCATCGCCAGCGCGCGGCGGAGGCGGCGCTGGATGCGGCCAAGGCGCAATATCGCGCGGCAGCGCTGCAGGCGTTCCTCGACGTCGACGATGCGCTCTCCGGCTTGCGCACCGACGCTGCCGCGCTGGACGCCGCCACGCGCGCCGACGATGCCGCCGGGCGCACGCTGGCGATGACGCGGCGGCAGATGGAGCTTGACGCGGTCGGCACGCTGGCGCTGCTCAACGCCTCGTCGGCGGCGTCGCAGGCGTCGGTGCAACGAATCCAGGCGACCGCCGCGCGGCTGACCGACACGGTGGCGCTGTTCCAGGCCTGCGGCACGCCGGTCGGCGCGCGCTGACCTATACCGTCTGGAGCATATAGCCGACGCCGCGCACGGTCTGCACCGTCAGCGCCAGCCCGGCGTTCTTCAGGTGGCGGCGGATGCGGTGGATATAGACCTCCACCGCGTTCGACCCCAGGGTATCGCCCGCGCCGAACAACTGGTCCTCCAGCACGCGCTTGGGCACCACGCGGTCGAGCTGGCGCATCAGCAGCTCCAGCAATTCCCCCTCGCGCACCGAGAATTCCAGCAGCGCGCCATCGACGCGGAATTGCCGCGCCTCGGTATCCAGCTCCAGCGCCCCTGCGCGCAGCAGCCGGTCCTTGTAGCCGGATTCGCGGCGCAGGATCGCCAGCACGCGGGCGTGAAGCTCGTCGAAATGGAACGGCTTGGCCATGTAATCATCGGCCCCCGCGCTGAGGCCGAGGATGCGGTTCTCCACTTCGCCGCGCGCGGTGACGATCAGGATCGGCTCGTTATGCCGCGCCGCGCGCAGCCGTCGCAGCAGGTCCAGCCCGTCCTCGTCGGGCAGGCCGAGATCGAGGATGACCAGCGCATAGCGCGTCGTGCGGATCAATATCTCCGCGTCGCCGGCATCCGCCGCGATGTCGCAATGCAGGTGGCGGCGCGCGAACGCCTCGCGCATCGCCTCGGCAAGCTCGGCATTGTCCTCGACGATCAGCAATCTCATCGCGGCTTCATGCGGTGCTTGGGCCGCCGATTCAACGCGGATCAGCCATGCGGACCGGCATAGCCCGGCAGATAGACGGCATCCGCCCCGCGCGCGAGCTTGAGCGCGCGCTGCACCGCCGTATCGAAATCCTTTTCCAGCAACGCGGGCTTGATGCGATGGCGCAGGAAATCCGCCCACAGGAATTCCGAATAGGGCGTGTCGTCCTTGGCATAGCCGCCCGCGCGGCGCAGTTCGCCGGCGAGCGAGCGATAGGGATCGTCGCGCAGCTTGGTGACCTTCCGGGGCAGATCGTCCGCTGACCGGCGCACGCCATGCTCGTCGAAGGGGTGCAGCCAGTTGCGGTTGTCCATCACCGTCATGAACATCCCGGGCGGAAGATGGCTTAGATCGGCGACGACGCGCACCAGCACGGTCTTCTGCCCCGCGTCGTGCAACGCGAGCGCTAGGTGGTGGCTGTCGATCAGCCACGGCCGCTGCTTCGGCCCGATCACGGCTGGGACGAGATGGTGCGACAGGAAATTGGCGTCGGCGGACGGGGGTCGTTCTTCCCAGTCGCGCCGCTTGCGCGCGACTTCACGTTTGCCGACCGTCATCTGTGTCGGGCGCAGATCCAGGATCGGGGTCGGCTGTAGAACCGGCGGAAAATCCTGCATCGTCATTTCCCCTTATCGCCGTCACCGCATCGGCGACGCTGAAGCTGCTCCGCGCGACGAGCGTGTCCTGCCCGGCGCGGTGGAACAGGTCGCGGATATGATCGTGAACGCGCGCGAGCTGCAAGCGGATGCCTTCGCGCTTCAGCCGCCCGTCGAACTCGATCAGGCAATCGAGCGCGGTGCTGTCGAGGTCGGAGCTTTCCTCCAGGCTCAGCACCAGCGCGCGATCGCCGCCCAGCCGCCGTTCGACCTCGCCCGTCACCCGCTCCGCATTGCCGAAGAACAATGGCTGCGCGGGGCGCAGGATCGTCATGCCCGGCACCGCCCTCGCATCCGGGTGGCGGGCGAGATCGACGAAATCGTGCCCGTCGTCGAGCCGACCCAGCGTGGCGATGCGGCGCGGCCATGCGCTGGATCAACGCGGCGAGCGACAGGCCGATCGCGATCAGCATCCCGTCGAGCACGCCGAACGCCAGCACCGAGGCGGCCGCCGCGAAGGCGACCATCTCGTCGCGGCCGATCTTCCACAAATGGACGAAAGGCGCGGGGGAGAGCGCATGGGTGAGGGCGGCGATCACCACCGCCGCCAGCACCGCATCCGGTAGGTGCGCGATCGCCGGCCGCCCGAACCATGCGAGCAGTGCCAGCGCGACCGCGGCGAACACCGATGTCCAGCGCGACGCCGCCCCCGCCGCCTCGCTCGCCGAGCCGGCGGAGAAGCCCGCGCCGACCGGCATCCCCTGCACCAGGGCGGCGGCGAGGTTCGCGCCACCGATCGCGGCCAGCTCGCGATCCGGCTCGATCGTGTCGCCGTGGCGCAGCGCCAGCGCGCGCATCGTGCCCCAGCTTTCCGCGAACAGGATCAGCGCCAGCGGCACGACGAGCTGTGCGAGCTGCGACGCTTCGCGGAAGGTCAGCGCCGGGATCGTCAGCAGGCCGGGCGCGATCGCGATCGCCCCCACCGTCCGCACGCCTCGCGCGGGCAGGTCGAGCAGCATCGATGCGGCGATGCCGAGCGCGAGCACGATGAAGGCGGCCGGAACGCCCCGCATCCGCCGCAGCGCCATCAGCAGGGCGAGCGCCAGCGCGCCCGTCGCCACGCTGGCGCCATGCCATGCGCCGATCGCGCCAAGCTGCTGCCCGATCAGCCGCAGCAGGTTGCCGCCCGGCGCGGGAACCCCGGTGATCGCGGGGAGCTGGCGCAGGATGATGGTGACGGCGATGCCCAGCGCGAAGCCGCGCAGCACCGGGCGGGCGATCAGGCTGGTCAGCGCGCCCAGCCGCAACGCGGCGGCGATCAGGAACAGCGCGCCGGCAATGGCCACCGCCGCTGTCGCCAGCGCGCCGCGCATCGCCGGATCGTCCGGTATCGCCGCGAGCGCCGCCGCCAGGATCGCGGCGGAGGAGGAGGTTGGGGAGACGATCGCGAACCGGCTGCGCCCGATCGCGGCATAGGCGAGGCATCCGGCGACCGCCGCGGTGATCGCGCGCGCCGGCTCCAGCCCGGCGATGCTGGCATAGGCGACCGCTTCCGGCAGGAGCAGCCCGGCCACCGAAATCCCGGCGATAACGTCCGCCCGCGCCATGCCGCCACGCTAGCTCCTTTTGCGCCGGGAACAAGCGACGACAGGTTGTGCTTCGGATGCTAAGTTTAGCGGTATTCAGAAGGAGGTTCGTCGCGATGCAACAGGCATTTCCGATGCTCGCCGGGCAGCGCGTGCTGGTGGTCGGCGGCAGTTCGGGCATCGGGCTGGCGGTCGCGCGATCCGCCGCCGCCGCCGGCGCGGGGGTGACGATCGCCGCGCGCGATCCCGGCAGGCTGGCGGAGGTGGTCGCGCACCTCGGTGCGGGCGCCGCCCGCGAGCCGCTGGACACGACCGACGCCGCGCAGGTCGAGGCGTTCTTCGCCGCCGCCGCGCCGTTCGACCATATCGTCGTCACCGCCGCCGCGCTTCGCTCCGGCCCCGTCCGCGATCTGCCGCTGGAGGCGGCGCGGGCGACCTTCGCCTCGAAATTCTGGGGCCCGTATCTCATCGCCAGATTCGCGCGCTTCAGTGGCGAGGGATCGCTGACCTTGGTGTCGGGCGCCGCCGGCCGGCGGCCGCGCGCGGGGCGGGGGCCGGTCGCGGCGGCCTGCGCAGCGATCGAGGCGTTGACGAAGGTGCTGGCGGCAGAACTGGCGCCGGTACGGGTCAATTGCGTTTCGCCCGGCCTGACCGACACCGCGATGCTGCGCGCCGCCGGGGCCGCGATCAGCGTGCCGCCGGGCCTGCCGGCGAAACGCATCGGCACGCCGGAGGAAGTCGCCTTCCAGATCCTGTCCTGCGCCGTGAATCCCTATATGACCGGCGCGATCGTCGATATCGACGGCGGAATGTCGCTCATCTGAGCGCGATCGGGGAGAGGAAAATGGCTTTCGTCCTGTATGAGCATCCGCTTTCATCCTATTGCCAGAAAGCGAAAACCGCCTTCTACGAAAAGGGCGTGCCGTTCGAGACGCGGATGCTCGACGGGTCGGAACCCGTGGCGTCCGAATTTGCGGCGTTGTGGCCGATCGGCAAGTTCCCGGTGGTGACGGACGGCGAGCGGCTGGTGTTCGACGCGACGACGATCATCGAATATCTCGACGCGCGCTTTCCCGGCGAGACGCCGCTGCTCCCCGCCGATCCGCTCGCGGCGGCGGAGGTGCGGATGCTCGATCGCTTCTTCGATCATTATGTCAATTATCCGCAGCAACGTATTGTCGTGGGCCGGATCGGGCGCGACGATGCCTCGCGCGAGCCGCAATGGCGCGCCGCGCTGGAAACCGCTTACGACTGGCTGGAGGCGCGGCTCGGCGAGCGCGAATGGGCGGCGGGGGATGCTTTTTCGCTCGCCGACTGCGCGGCCGCCCCGGCGCTGCTCTATGCCGACTGGACCCATGCGATCCCGTCCCGGCATCAGGCGCTCCATGCCTATCGCGCGCGGCTGCTGGCCCGGCCCAGCTATGCCCGCGCGCTGGATGAGGCGCGGCCGTATCGCCACCTGTTCCCGCTCGGCGCGCCGGAAGGGCGCGACTGAGCTTCAGGCGACCTTGCGCTGGCGCATCCCGCCAGTCGAATGGGTGAGGCGTTCGACGTCGAAGGCCTCGGCGAACTGGATGCCGGCGCGGCCGTCGCGCGCCCAGCGGACCTTCGCCGGGAAAAGCTGATTCTCGATCAGCTCGATCAGCACGTCGGTGCCCGCGGCATTTTCGGGCAGTTCCAGCCCGTCGATCATCGCGCCGCCGGTGGAGACGTTGCGGATGCGGATATCGCCGGTTGCATTGCCGATCTCCAGCCGCGCGGTGCGCAGCATCGAGGTGCGCGGGGCGCGGCTGATGCGGTGGCCGATCGGCCGCGCGATGCCGGTCGCGCCGCGCCACTGCTCCTGCACCTCGGCGGCGCGCAGCGGCGGGCCATAGACGAAGCCCTGGATGTGGCTGCACCCCAGCTCGCGGATCAACTCGATCTCGTCCTGCTGCTCGACGCCCTCGGCGGTGGTCTCCATGCCCAGGGTGTCGGCGAGCGTGACGATCGCCTTGATGATCGCGGCGTTGCGGTTGCCCGGCTGGATCGCCCCGCGCACGAAGCTCTGGTCGATCTTGATCTTGTCGAACGGCGCCTTCTTCAGATAGCCGAGGCTGGAATAGCCGGTGCCGAAATCGTCCAGCGCCAGCCGCACGCCGATGCCCTTCAGCGCGCGGAACATCAGCTCGGTCGAGGATTCCTCGTCGAGGAACACGCTTTCGGTGATCTCCAGCTCCAGCCGCTGCGGGGCGATGCCCGATCCCGCGATGGCGCTGGTGACGATCGCCGGCAGCACCGGATTGGCGAACTGCAGCGGCGAGACGTTGACCGCGACGCGCACGTGATCGGGCCATTGCGCCGCCTCCGCGCATGCGGTGCGCAGCACCCATTCGCCGATCTGCTCGATCAGCCCGCATTCCTCCGCCACCGGCACGAACTCGGCCGGGCTGATCGGCCCGCGCGAGGGATGGTCCCAGCGCAGCAGCGCCTCATAGCCGACGATCCGCGCCTCGTCGGTGGAGACCACCGGTTGATAGGCGAGGTGGAATTCGTCGCCCGCCAGCGCCTGGCGCAGATCGTCCTCCAGCCGCTTGCGGTTCTGCGCCCCGGCGAGCAGTTCGGGGCGGTAGAAGCGGTGGACGCCGCGCCCGTCGGCCTTGGCGGCGTAGAGCGCGAGATCGGCGTTGCGCACCAGCGTCTCGACATCCTCGCCATGCTCCGGCGCGATCGCGATGCCGATCGAGCAGCCGATCGACAGCTTCGCCCCGGCGATGACATAGGGCGCGGAGAGCGCGGCGATGATCGCCCGCGCGATCTCCGTGAGATGATCGCGCCCGGCGTCGCGCGGCAGGATGATCTGGAACTCGTCGCCGCCGAGCCGCCCGACCAGCCCCGCGTCGCCGACCGTGCGTTGCAGCCGCAGCGCGACCTGCTTGAGCAACTCGTCCCCCATCTGGTGCCCGAGCGTGTCGTTCACCGCCTTGAAGCGATCGAGGTCGAGCAGGAACAGGCCGGTGGTGGAGGGGGTGTTGCGATCCGCGATCAGCGTCTTTTCGAGCGATCGCCGCATCTGCTGCCGGTTGGCGAGGCCGGTCAGGCTGTCGAACAGCGCCAGCCGGTTGATCTCCGCCTCCGCCCGGCGCTTTTCCGTGAGGTCTGAGCCCGAGCCGATAAAGCCCTGGAAATAGCCGTAATCGTCAAGGATCGGGCGCCCCGAGATCGACCAGCGGCGATCGACCGCGCCGTCGAACGCGGCGCGCACCGAATAATCGGAGAAACTCGTGCGCGAGGAGAGGTGGAAGGTCAGCGTCCGCTCGGTATCGACCAGTTCCGAATCGACCCGGAAGATGTTCACCAGCCGCTCGCCGACCGGCGGCATCCCCATGCGGCCCAGCTCGTCGGCGACCTTGCCGGTGATATAGGTGACGTTGCCCGTGCGGTCGGTCTGCCAGAACCAGCCGGTGCCGTGCGTCTCGAACTCGTCGACCAGTCGCGCGGCGAGGCGGGTAGCGTCCCTTTCACTGATGCGCTCGGCGTGCAGCACCATGTCGCCCCGCGCGGAAGATCGCCAGCACGGCCGCCGTCGCGAACGGGAAACCCGGCCCCGCCGTCACCACCACCATCGCCGCCAGCGTGACGGAGAAGGCGATGCTCGCCGCGCGGATCGCGTGGAGCGAGACGGCGGCCGCAACCACAGCGCCGAACCCTGCGACGAAGGCAGCGATGCGCATCTCCTGCGTGGCCAGCGTGCGGGCGGAATCGAGCAGCAGCGAGAGCGCCGCCGCCAGCGCCGCCGCCAGCAGCGCGATGGCGGCGGTGCGGTGGTGGGCGGCGAGGGTTTCGACGCGCGGAAAGGCCAGCACGGCGAGGATCGCGAGGCTGGTGAGCGCGGCGATCAGGCTGTGATTGGGGAACAGGCCGATGCCGTTCCCGTCGAACAGGTGCCGCCCGAGCACCGCGAGCGGCCCGAGCACCAGCATCGCCAGCGCGAACGGCCAGATCGACCGCGCCTCGCGCAGTTTCTCCACCCGCGCCGCCTCGAACGCCGGGTCGGAGGCGGGCGCGAGCCCCAGCGCGTCCAGCAGGGAGCGGAAGTTAGTCGGATCGGTATGCGATATGTTGCGACGAGATTTGCCCATGCCCGCCCCGTATCGGGGAAGGCGTTGGGATCAGGTTAGCGATCGCGCTTAAGATTCGGTGGATATCGATCAAAAACACTGCAATATCAAAGATATATATAAATATGATCCATTTTGGATCATCTGCTCGATTCGCAACCGAAATCATGTGCAGGGCGAAATCCGCGTCTTCGTGGGTGACGCTGGCGCGCGCGGGCCCTATCTCCGATGGATGCGAAAACCACAGGCCGGCCTGCCGACCCGCCAGCAGATCATGGACTTCATCGCCGGGAGCGATCGCCCCGCGGGCAAGCGGGAGATCGCGCGTGCCTTCGGCCTGACGGCGCAGGAGAAGATCGCGCTCAAGGCGCTGCTCAAGGACATGGCCGACGAGGGACTGATCGATTCCGCTCCCGGCCGCGCCTTCCACAAGATGGGCGGCGTGCCGAAGGTGACGGTGCTGCGCGTCGCCGATGTGGACGACGGCGGCAATGTCTGGGCGGTGCCCGAGCGGTGGGAGGCGGAGACGCCGCCGCCGCGCCTGCGCGTCCGCGAGCGCAAGCGCGGCGCGCTCGCGATCGGCGCGCGCATCCTCGCGCGGACGGAGGAGGCCGGGAGCGGCTGGATCGCGCATCCGATGAAGTCGCTGGCGCCCTCGTCGGAGCAGATGATCGGTGTGCTGCGCGGCGAGGGCGAGCGGCTGTGGCTGCAGGGAGTGGAGAAGAAGGAGCGGCGCGAGTTCCCCGTCTCCGACGCCGGTGGGGCGGAGGCTGGCGACCTCGTGCTGGCCGAGCGCGCCGGCCGCCCGCCGCGCATCACCGCGCGCGTAGTGCAGCGGCTCGGCGACCCGTTCGCGCCGCGCAGCTTCTCGCTGATCGCGATCCACCAGTTCGGCATCCCCGATCGCTTCTCTGAAGGCGCGATGGAGGAAGCGGCCCGCGTCGCGCGCCAGCCGCTCGGGGAAGGGCGCGAGGATCTCACCCATCTCCCGATCGTCGCGATCGACCCCGCCGATGCGCGCGACCATGACGATGCGGTATGGGCCGCGCCGGACGACGATCCGGCGAACGAAGGCGGGTGGAAGGCGATCGTCGCCATCGCCGATGTCAGCTTTTACGTCCGCCCCGGCTCCGCGCTGGATCGCGATGCGCGCGCGCGGGGCAATTCGGTCTATTTCCCCGATCGCGTCGTGCCGATGCTGCCGGAGGTGCTGTCGGCCGATGTCTGCTCGCTGAAGCAGGGCGAGGACCGCGCGGCGCTGGCTTGCCATCTCCAGGTGACGAAGGGCGGCGCGCTCAAGTCGTGGCGCTTCACCCGCGCGACGGTGCGGATCGCGGCGAACATCGCCTATGAGGACGCGCAGGCGACGATCGACGCGGGCGCCGGGCCGATGCTGGAGGCGCTGCGGCCGCTGTGGGGCTGCTGGCAGCCCGAGCGGCGCGTGGTGCTGGACGAGAAGGGCCGCATCATGTCGGTCGCCCCGCGCGAGCGGCTCGACGCGCACCGGCTGATCGAGGATTACATGATCGCCGCCAACGTCGCCGCCGCCAAGGCGCTGGAGGCGAAGAAGGCGCCCGTCATGTACCGCGTCCACGAGCCGCCCGCGCGCGAGAAACTGGTCGCGCTGAAGGACTATCTCGACACGTTCGACATCAGCTTCGCGCTGGGGCAGGTGATCAGGCCCGCCACCTTCAACCGCATCATCGACAAGGTGGGCGAGGCCGATTTCCGCCCGCAGATCATGGAACAGGTGCTGCGCACGCAGACGCAGGCCTATTACGCCCCGGCCAACCACGGCCATTTCGGGCTGGCGCTGGGCAGCTACGCGCATTTCACCTCGCCGATCCGCCGCTATGCCGACCTGATGGTGCATCGCGCGCTCGTCTCGGCCTATGCGCTCGGGCCGGGCGGCCTCAACGGCGACGAGGATTTCGAGCGGATCGGCGAGGCGATCAGCAGCCTCGAACGCCGCGCGATGGAGGCGGAGCGCGACACGATCGACCGCTATGTCGCCGCCTATCTCGCCGAGCGCGTCGGCGAGGTGGTGGAGGCGCGGATCACCGGCGTGGTCAATTTCGGCTTCTTCGCGACGGTCGAGGGCGTCGGCGGCGACGGGCTGATGCCGGTGCGCGATCTCGGCGGCGAATATTTCCGCTTCGACGAAGCCTCGCGCCGGCTGGTCGGCGAGACGAGCGGCGAGGAATATGCGCTCGGCCAGCACCTGCAACTGCGGCTCGCGGAGGCGAACCCGGTCTCCGGCGCGCTGCGCTTCGAACTGCCGGAGGGGAAGGGCGCGCTGCCGCCGCAGCGGCGTGACGGGCCGAGGCGCGAGATCAAGCGGCGCGGCCGTCCTGCCAACATCCGCCATCAGGGGCGCAGGAAATGAAGCTGAACATCGTCGGCCGCATCGCCGAGGGCGTGGTCATCCGCGCCCAGACCGCGATCATCAGGCATTTCACCGATGCGAAGGCGACCAGCGCCGAGCGCGCCATTACGTTCGAGCCGGACGGCCGCGCGCAAAGGCGCGTGTTCCGCCGCATGACGCGCTTCGGCGCGGTGCGACCGGCGGACGGCGGGCGCTGGTTCCTCGACGAGCGCGCGTTGCTCGATTTCCGCAAGGAGGAACTGGCCCGCCTGCTCGGCGTGATCGCGCTCACCGGCTTCGCGGCGGCGGGCGCTATCGCGATGGGGCGGTGAGGTACGTGTCGTTGCAATTATTCAATTAGCGGCGTGTAGCCATTCACATTCGGCCGTTCAGGTCCTCCAGAAGTTCGTTGTTCCTCAGTGCGCGGCGCGCGGCGGAATAAACATCATGGCCAGGATAATGGCGCAAAAAACCAGGGCGAGGACAAGGCCGAGGATCATCTGTTGACGGACCGCGCGCTGATGTTCGTCAGCGACGGGATAGGAGAAGGTTCGTGCCGCGAGCATGATCGCCGCGTCAGGTGCGCCGAAGAAAAGGACATCTCCTTTCGACGCAGGTTGATGGGCGAGCGGCGAAAAGAATAAGCCCACGTTGAATAAGAGGGCAACCAAAAATGCGATCCAAGGCCACCGCTCTCCGGGATAATCCGAGCCAATCTTCGCGATAAAGATGAGGCAACCGACCATACACGCAATACGGTAGGTCGTTTTGAAAGGTATCTCGAATTTGCTTTCTAGCATTAAGGAGAATGCAAGGAACGCGACTATCCCGAGTAACCACAAAAAGGCACGCAGAAGTCTGGATTTCCATCCCGGCTGGCTCGCGCTGCAATCAGTCTTATCCACTAACGGTCTTTCTGTCCTTCATGATGAGCAATTGGTGATAGCGACAGTGTGGTGATCGCCCAGCCGGCAATGGTTTTTGCCCGCGCCCCTCAACCCCCCGTGAACGTCATCCCCGCCTTCGCCACCAGCCGCTTGCGCAGCGCGTCGCCCATGATCGCGCCGGGCGTCCAGACGCCGCCTTCGCCCTTCACGTCCTCGACGAGGCATAGCGCGCTTTCCGCGAGCATCTTGCTGGTCGAGCCGTAGCCGGGGTCGCGATCGCCGGTTACCACCGCATCGATCCGCGCGCCGTCCGGCATCAGGCCGACGAACAGCACGTCGTAATGCCCGCTGTCGCGTTCCTCCTTCGACGGGCCTTCGCCCGGCTTCGGCCCCTTGTCGCCGGCGAGCGGGTTGATCTTCGCCAGCGCCTCGGCCGCCGCCTTGCCGACATCGCCCAGCCCGGCGACGATCATCTCGTCATAGACGAAATCCTTGCCGTATTTCCCGCCGAGCAGGAAATTGGTGCGGTGGACGTTCTTGGTGTTGATCGGCGCCATGATGAACGGCGCGACCCAGGCGGCGATGGTCGAATCATATTCCGGGATCAGCCCGGTCGGCTGGCGCGGCCCGCTGTGCCCCGGCGTCAGCGCGAAGGGGCTGGCGAGCAGCGCGACCAGCGACGGATCGCGCGCCGCCGCCGCCAGCGTCGCCTTGAGGCTGGCGGCGGTGCCGCCGGAGAACTTGCCCTTCATCGTCCGCACGCGGCATTTGACGCGCGGCGCCGGCTTGCCGAAGCGCTTGATCGCCGCCTCCTGCAACGTCAGCACGCCGAGGTCGAACGGGATCGAATCGAAGCCGCAGGAGAAGACGATGCGCGCGCCGGTCTCCTTCGCCCGCGCGTCGTGCGCGTCGATCATCGCGCGCATCCAGCCCGGCTCGCCGCACAGGTCGACATAGGCGGTGCCGGTCTCGACGCAGGCCGCCACCAGATCGCTGCCGTAGAGCTGGTACGGCCCGACGGTGGAGATCACCACCGTCGCGCGCGCGGCCATCGCGCGCAGGCTGGCGGGATCGTCGGAATTGGCGGTGATCAGCGGCACGTCGGCGGCGACGCCCATCTCGTCGCGCACCTCCTGCAGCTTGGAGAGGGAGCGCCCGGCCATCGCCCATTTCGGCCCGCCGGCGCCATAGGTCTGCTGAAGATATTCCGCCACGAGCCGCCCGGTGAAACCGGTCGCGCCATAGACGATCACATCGAACTCGCGGGCCATCTCTGCTCTCCCAAATGCCTTGCCGGCGATTAGAGCAGAAAGGCGCGGGGGGCGCTACGCCGCTTCGCTGAACTGCAGGCTGGCGAGCCGGGCATAGAGGCCGCCGCGCGAGATGAGCGTGGCGTGCGTGCCTTCCTCCACGATCCGGCCGTCGTCCATCACGACGATGCGGTGCGCCGCGCGGACGGTGGCGAGGCGGTGCGCGATGACGAGCGTGGTGCGATCGGTCATCAGCCGGTCGAGCGCCTGCTGGACGAGCAGCTCGCTCTCCGCGTCGAGCGCGCTGGTCGCCTCGTCGAGCAGCAGGATCGGCGCGTCGCGCAGCAGCGCGCGGGCGATCGCGACGCGCTGGCGCTGCCCGCCCGACAGCCGCGCACCGCCCTCGCCGAGATAGGTGTCCAGCCCCTCCGGCAGCGCGCGGAGAAAATCGGCGGCATTGGCGGCCTCGGCGGCGGCCCACAATTCGTCGTCGCCCGCCTCCCACCGGCCGTAGCGCAGGTTGTCGCGGGCGGAGGCGGCGAAGATCACCGTCTCCTGCGGCACCATCGCGATATGGCTGCGGATCGCGGCCGGATCGGTGTCGCGCAAGTCGATGCCGTCGATCGTGATGCGCCCGCCCTGCGGATCGTAGAAGCGCTGGAGGAGCTGGAACAGCGTTGTCTTGCCCGCGCCGGACGGGCCGACCACCGCCACCGTCTCGCCCGGCGTCACCGACAGGCTGAAATCGTGCAGCGCCGGGGCGTCCGGGCGGCTCGGATAGCGGAACTCGACATGCTCGAACGCCACCGCCCCGCGCGGCGGCAGCGGCAGGAGCAAGGGGGCGGGGGGCGCGGCGATCTCCGGCTTCTCGGCGAGCAGCTCGGCCAGCCGCCCCGCCGCGCCCGCGCCGCGCAGCAGGTCGCCATAGACCTCGGTCAGCGCGCCGAACGCGCCGGCGACGATCCCGCCGGTCAGCACGAACGCGGCGATCGCGCCGCCGGAAAGGCGGCCGGCGGCGACGTCGATCGCGCCCTCCCACAACACCATCGTGATCGAGCCGAAGATCAGCCCGATGACGATCGCGGTCATCACCGCGCGGACAAGGATGCGGCGGCGCGCGGCGGCCATCGTCGCCTCCACCGCCTCGGCGAAACGCTGCGCCTCGCGCTCCTCCTGCCCGAATGCCTGGACGATCTTCATCGCGCCCAGCGTCTCGGTCGCCATCGCGCCGACGTCGGCGATGCGGTCCTGCGAATGGCGCGAATAGGCGCGCACGCGCCGCCCGAGCAGCGCGATCGGCAGGATCACCACCGGGATGCCCAGCACCAGCATCCCCGCCAGCTTGGGCGAGATCGCGAACAGGTAGATCATCCCGCCGATGCCGGTGAAGACGTTGCGCAGCGCGACCGACATGGTCGAGCCGACGACATTCTCGATCTGCGCGGTATCGGCTGTGAGGCGCGAGGCGATCTCCGACGGGCGGTTCTCCTCGAAGAAGCGCGGCGTCAGCGTCAGCAGGTGGCGCTGCACGCGGGCGCGGA
>Ga0209959_100803_pt1 | contig 15836 bp, 13 predicted proteins | sample ThiBiot_300_biof_2_FD_183943 | JGI IMG/M metagenome (GOLD analysis project Ga0209959, IMG submission 183943) | Wastewater bioreactor microbial communities from Cape Town, South Africa - Thiocy_expt_300_biof (SPAdes) | ecosystem: Engineered > Bioremediation > Thiocyanate > Unclassified | place...
CTTGTGGCCCACCGTGACGCGGTCGCCGACGACCAGCGGCTGGCCGACGTCGGCATGCAGCACGCTCGCGTCCTGCACGTTGGAGCCCTCGCCGATGTGGATGCTCTCGCAGTCGCCGCGCACCACCGTGCCGAACCACACGCTCGCATCCTCGGCGAGCACCACGTTGCCCATCACCTCGGCGCTGTCGGCCACCCAGGCCGAGGCTGCCACCTGCGGCGCAACGCCATCGAGTTCATAGATCGCCATGGGCCAGTGTCTCCATTCTGTTCATCATCCAGGGAAAACTACAATTGTAAAGATGGAGCTTCGCCAACGCGCCCTGCAGGTCTTGTGCCTTGCGGATCCTGAAGAAAAATCGGCTGCAGCGCTTGACACGCAAGCGCGAGCAGCTTCGTTTTCAATAGCAAACCACGCATCCGTGCCTCCTCCGGACGCGCACGCCCTGCCCGGCCGGCCGGCGCGGCCCGAGCTGCGGCACCACACGGCCGTGGCGCGCCGCTCGCCCGCCACGCCGCAGGGGCGCGCGGTGCTGGTCCACGCCATCGCGCACATCGAGTTCAACGCCATCAACCTGGCGCTGGACGCCATCTGGCGCTTTCCCGCCATGCCCGACCGGTTCTACCTGGACTGGCTGCGCGTGGCCGCCGAGGAGGCCAGGCATTTCCGCCTGCTGCGGGACCACCTGCGCGAACACCTGGGCCATGACTACGGCGACTTCCCCGCGCACCAGGGCCTGTGGAGCATGTGCGAGAAGACGGCGCACGACGTCGTGGCGCGCATGGCCCTGGTGCCGCGCACGCTGGAGGCGCGCGGGCTGGACGCCACGCCCCTGATCCAGCACAAGCTGCGCAGCGTGGGCACGCCCGACGCGCTGGCCGCCGTGGGCATCCTGGACATCATCCTCGCCGAGGAGGTGGGCCACGTGGCCATAGGCAACCACTGGTACGCCTGGCTGTGCGCGCGCCAGGGGCTGGATCCGGTGGCGCACTACGCACTGCTGGCCGAGCGCTACGAGGCGCCGCGCCCCAAGCCCCCGATCAACGCGGCCGCGCGCCGCGCCGCCGGCTTCAGCGAGGCCGAGCTGCTGTGGCTGCAGCACGGCTGAAGACGCCGCGGGCGCCCGGGGCTTCTTGCCTACAATGAACATGGCCGCCGCTGCGGCGCCCCGTTCCCCTTGCCTCGCCCCAACCCAGCCATGCCGTCCACGCCTTCCGCTCCCCATGCCCCCGGCCCGTCCGCGCCCGCGCCGGGCGGCGGCGCCGGCGCCATGATCGCGCGCCAGGCCATCGTGAACGACCGGCAGGCGGTCGTCGGCTACGAGCTGTTCAACCGCTCGCGCACGCAGGCCGGGCACACGGCCGCCAGCGACGTGCTGCTGGTCTTCACGGCGCTCTCGCATGCCGGCTCCGAGGAGCTCGTGGGCCGCATGCTGATCTTCGTCAACTGCACCCACGAGAGCCTGGCCGGCGGCCACCTGGAGCTCGTCAACCCCGACAAGGTGGTGCTGGAGATCCCTCCGCTGGGCCATGCTGCGGCGCAGGAGGTGCAGGCCCGCCTGCCCATACTGGCCGAGCTGCGCGCACGGGGCTTTCACCTGGCCTTCGGCCACCAGGTGCTGGAGTCGGCCTATGCCCCGTGGCTGCCGCTGGCGGACTACATCAAGCTGGACATGGCGGTGCTCGCGCCCGACCAGCTGGCCGTGCTCGTCAACTACGCCGGGCGCCATTCGCAGGCCCGGCTGATCGCCGAGAAGATCGAGACCGCGCAGCAGTACGACATGGCGTCCTCGCTGGGCGTGCGGCTGTTCCAGGGCTATCTGTTCTCGCGCCCCACGCTGGTCGAGGCCAGGCTGCTCAGCCCCTCGCAGGCCAGCATCGTGCAGCTGCTCAATCTGGTGCGCAGCCAGGCCCCCACCTCCGAGATCGAGGAGGCGCTCAAGAAGGACGCGGGCCTGGCCTTCAACCTGATGCGCCTGATCAATTCCGCCGGCCTGGGCCTGACGCGCGAGATCACCTCCTTTCGCCAGGCGGTGCTGCTGCTGGGCCTCAAGAAGCTGTTCCGCTGGGCCGCGCTGCTGCTCACGGTCGCGCGCAGCGGCGGCACGCCCCCCGCCGTGGGCCAGACCGCCGTGGTGCGCGGGCGCCTCATGGAACTGCTGGCCCGGGAATTCATGTCGCCCGAGCAGGCGGACCAGGCCTTCGTGATCGGCGTCTTCTCCATGCTCGACCAGATGCTGGGCATGCCGCTAGAGCCCGCCCTGGGCCTGCTTCACCTGCCCGACGAGCTGGCCGCGGCGCTGCTCAGGCGCGACAACGCGTATGGCCAGCTGCTCACCCTGGCCGAAGCCTGCGAATCCAGCGACGACAGCCGCTTCGACCAGGCGGCGCAATCGCTGCGCCTGTCGAGCCAGCAGATCAACCTGGCCCACCTGCAGGCCCTGGCCTGGGCCGACCAGATGACGCAGGGCTGAACCTTTTCTGCAAACATTCACGCACCACACCCATCCATGTCCAGTACCGCAGACCCCGACTCATCGCCGTCCACCGTGCCGCAAAGCGGCGCGGAGGAGGCAGGCAACCTCGTGATCATCGCGCGCCAGGCCATCCTGGACGAGCAGCGTGCCGTCTACGGCTACGAGCTGTTCGACCGCAACACCGCCGCCGACTCCCACACCGCGGCCAGCGACGCGTCGCTGCTGTTCAACGCCCTGTCCTACGCCGGCTCCGAGGCGCTGATCGGCAAGACGATCGTCTTCGTCAACTGCACGCATGAAAGCCTGGCCGGCGGCCACCTGGAGCTGATCCACCCCGACAAGGTGGTGCTGGAGGTGCCCACGCTGGCCGCGGGCGCCACGCCCGAGCAGATCGAGCAGATGCTGCCCACCCTGCAGTCGCTGCGCACGCGCGGCTTCCGGCTGGCCTTCAGCCAGGACGTGCTGCGGCGCGCCTACATGGGCTGGCTGCCGCTGGCCTCGTTCATCAAGCTGGACATGCAGGCCTTCAAGCCCGAGCTGGCCGAGCCGCTGGTGAAGTTCGCGCGCGCCAATTCCCAGGCCACCCTGATCGCCGAGAAGGTGGAGACGGCCGAGCAGCACGAGCGCATGGCCGCCCTGGGCGTGAAGCTGTTCCAGGGCTACTGGTTCGCCCGCCCGGCGCTGGTCAAGGCGCAGACCATACGCCCGTCGCAGGCCACCATCATCCAGCTCATCAACCTGGTGCGCCAGCAGGCCGGCACGGCCGAGATCGAAGACCTGCTCAAGAAGGACCCCACCCTGTCCTTCAACCTGCTGCGCTTCATCAACTCCTCGGGGTTCGGCCTGTCGTGCGAGGTCACGTCGTTCCGCCACGCGGTGATGATCCTGGGGCTGAAGAAAATGTTCCGCTGGGCGGCCCTGCTGCTGACCACCTCGCGCAAGGACGGCGCGCCGCCCGCCGTCGGCCAGACCGCCGTGGTGCGCGGGCGCCTCATGGAACTGCTCGCGGCCGAGCTGCTGCCGCCCGAGGAATGCGACAACGCCTTCGTGGTGGGCGTGTTCTCGCTGCTCGACACCATGCTGGGCATACCGATGGACCGCGCGCTCGAAAGCGTGGCCCTGCCCGAGCCGGTGCTCGACGCGCTGCTGCGCAACCAGGGGGTGTTCGCCCCCTTCCTGGAGCTCACGCGCGCCTGCGAGAGCGGCGACGACGAGGCCTTCGCGCGCACGGCCGAGGCGCTGCACCTGTCCAACCGCCAGGTCAACTGGGCCCACCTGCAGGCCCTGGCCTGGGCCGACAGCATGACCGCAGAGGTGTAGCAGCCTTCTTTCTTCTTTAGTTGAGCCGGATGCCGGCCGCGCGGATGATGCGCGCGTTGCTCTCGGACTCGGCGGCGATCTGCCTCTGAAACTGCGCCGCCGTCCCGCCCGTGGGCACGTTGTCCGATGCCTCCAGGCGCGCCTTGACGTCCGGCTGCGCCAGGGCGCGGTTGATCTCGGCATTCAGGCGCTCCAGGACGGGGGCGGGCGTGCCGGCCGGCGCGAAGATGCCGAACACCGAATTCAGGTTGGCCGCGGGCAGCTTGAGCTCCTGCAGCGTGGGCACGTCGGGCAGCGACTCCAGGCGCCTGGGCGCCCCCACGGCCAGCGGGTGCAGCTTGCCCGCCTGGATGTGCTGCATCACGGCCGGCCCGGCGTTGGTGGACAGCACCTCGAACTGCCCGCTCAGGGCGTCGTTGAGCTGCTGGCCGCCCCCCTTGTAGGGCACGTGCGTGATCTGCACGCCCGCGCCCTGCATGATGTGTTCGAGCATGATGTGCCCCAGCGACGCCAGGCCCGAGGTGGCCCAGCGCACCTGCCCCGGGTGCGCCCTGGCGCCGGCCAGCAGGCCCTGGAAATCACGCGCCTGCAGGGCCTGCGTGCCCAGCAGCAGCACGGGCGAATACATCACGCTGGCCACGGGCGCGATGTCGCGCTCGGGATCGAACGGCGACTTGCCCAGGTGCGGGTTAAGCACCAGCGGACTGATGGCGGAGAAGCCCAGCGTATAGCCGTCGGGCGCGGCCTTGGCCACCGCGTCCATGCCTATGGTGCCGCCTGCGCCGGCCTTGTTCTCCACCACCACGGGCGTGCCCAGGCGCTGCGCCAGCTTCTCGCCCAGCGCGCGCGCCACCACGTCGCTGACGCCGCCCGCGGGATAGGCGACGACCATGCGGATGGGCCGGGCGGGCCACGGGGCGGCGGGCTGGGCGCTGGCGGCCCAGGGCAGCAGGGTCAGGGGCAAGGCGGCCAGCAGGCGCCGGCGCAGGGAATCGGTCATCGCGCGTACCTTCACGGAGGGCAAAAAGGGGAAAGCCCGGATTGTCACCCCTTCACCCGGCCACGGGAGACGGGCCGCAGGCTTTTCACGCGCACGCGCTCCATCCCCTCCTCCGGCGGAGACAGCAGTTCCAGCACCGACACGCCCAGCCCCGCGGCCAGCCCGTGCAGCACGGTGAGCGTGGGGTTGGCGCGGCCGGATTCGATGCGGCTCAGGTAGGTGCGGAACATGTCGCAACGGTCTGCCAGTTCCTCCTGGGTCGTGCCCTGACGGGCACGCAGCTCCCGGATCCTCTGGCCGAGGAGTACACGGGGGTCAGATGTCGAGCGGATCACCCGGGTACTTTTGGTTACGTATACTCATTCGTACACACACTAATTCGTACATTAACCGCCGAATGTGACGAATCTGTGATCTGCCGGCACAGACAGCCAGAGGGGACGGATGGGAATTTGGACCAGGCTCAGGACTTCCAGCGCCGCAAGGACTTCCTTGCCCTGACAGCCGAGGACGAGCGTGCGCTGCAGGAGTTGCACGCGGTGCTGGCCCCGGAGGTGCCGGGCTGCGTTGAGCGCTTCTACAGCCACCTGCTGTCCTTCCCCGAGATCCAGGCCCTGATCCGGGACGAGGCCACGCTGGCACGGCTCAAGCGGCAGCAGGAGCGCTACTTCCGCACGCTGACCGCGGGCAGCTACGGCCAGGACTACCGCAGCGACCGCCAGCGCGTGGGGCTGGCGCACGCCCGCATCGGCCTGTCGCCCGGCTGGTACCTGGGCGCCTACGGCCACTACCTGCTCGAACTGCTGCCGAAGGTGGCCGAGGTGGCGGGCGAGCACGCTCAGGCGCACCTGGCCGCGTACCGCGCGTTCATCAAGGTGGTGCTGCTGGACATGGGCCTGGCGATCGACAGCTACATCGCGCACCGCGACGAGCTCATCGCCGACCTGCGCGACTACGGCGCCGCATTCGCCAAGCTGCCCTACGGCACGCTGGTGGCCACGGCCGACCTGCAGGTGGTGTTCGCCAACCGCGCGTTCGAGACGCTGTTCGGCTTCGCGCCCGACAGCCTGCGCGGCGCGTCCCTGGGCCGGCTCATGGACGTGAGCGGCCTGCAGGCGCTGGTGCGCAACGCCCTGGACCGGCACGACGCGCGCGGCTCCGCGCAGCTGCGGCCGCTGGCCGCGCAGCTGGCCATCCCGGTGCACATCACGGCGCACTGCCTGCCCCGCGCGCCGGGGCTGCAGGAGCAGCGCCTGCTGCTGGTGTTCGAGGACCTGCGCGAGCAGACCCAGCTCGCGCGCGACCTGCTCAACGCGCAGGCGGTGGCCAGCATCGGCACCTGGCAGACAGACTTCGACGACAGCGCCACGCTCACGCCGCAGGCCGCGCGCATCCTCGGCTGGCCGGTCGGCAAGCCCCTGCACTACGCCGACGTGCTGGGCTGCGTCCACCCCGAGGACCGCGTGCGCGCCGACGCGCAGTGGCGCGAGGGGTTGGCCTCGGGGCACTTCGCCGTCGAGGTCCGCGTGCAGGACGGTGCCGAGACCCGCTGGGTGGACGCGCGCGGCAAGATCGAGCACAACGCGCTCAGCACGCCCGTGCGCGGCTATGGCACGGTGCTGGACATCACCGAGCGCAAGCGCGCCGAGCAGCGCATGGAGCGCCTGGCCTTCTTCGACACGCTCACCGGCCTGCCCAACCGCATCCACGGCATGGAGCTGGCCCAGCGCCTGCTGGACGGCGCGGACCGCCGGGGCCTGCAGGCCGTGGTGCTGTTCGCCGACCTGGACCGCTTCAAGGAGATCAACGACACGCAGGGCCACGCCGTGGGCGACCTGGTGCTCACGGCCGTGTCGCAGCACTGCCGCCACGCGCTCGGCGAGGACGGCGTGCTCGCGCGCCTGGGCGGCGACGAGTTCATGTTCGCGCGTGTGCTGGCCCCGGGCGACGATGCGCTGGCGCTGGCGCACCGGCTGCGCGACGCGCTGGCCTGCCCGGTCAGCGTGGGCAACCTGCGCTTCGAGGTGAACGCGAGCATCGGCTTGGCCGTGCACCCCGCCGACGGCCGCGGCGTGGACGAGCTGCTGCAGCGCGCCGACATCGCCATGTACCGCGCCAAGATGCAGGGCGTGGGCTGCCTGCGCTACGACGAGGCCATGGGCCAGGCGCTGCAGCGGCGCATCGCGCTCGGCGCTCGGCTGGAGGAGGCGCTCGCGCAGTCGCGCCTGGCCCTGCACTTCCAGCCCAAGGTGTCGCTCGCCACGGGCGAGCTGTGCGGCGTGGAGGCGCTCGCGCGCTGGCACGACCCGGCGTGGGGCTGGGTGCCCCCGGGCGAGTTCGTGCCGATCGCGGAGGAGCGCGGCCTGATCGCCGCGCTGGGCGACTGGAGCCTGGACGCGGCCGCGCGCCAGTGGAGCGCATGGCGCAGCGCCGGCGTGGCGCACCCGCCCAGCATCGCCGTCAACGTGTGCGCCGCGCAGGTGATGGATGAGACCTTCCCCGAGCGCGCCCTGGCCCTCGTGAGCACGCACGGCGTCAGCCCCCGGGCGATCGAGCTGGAGATCACCGAGTCGGCGCTGATGCACGACCCCGGCAAGGCGCGGCGCGTGGCCTCGCGCCTCGTCGAGCAGGGCTTCGCGCTGTCCATCGACGACTTCGGCACCGGCTACTCCTCCCTTGCGCGGCTGCAGAGCTTTCCCGTCTCGCGCCTCAAGATCGACATGAGCTTCGTGCGCACCATGCTCACCGACCCGGGCAGCCTGGCCATCGTGGGCGCCGTGATCGGCATGGCCCGCGCCCTGCGGCTGCGCACCGTGGCCGAGGGCGTGGAGCGCCCCGAGCAAGTGCAGAAGCTGCGCGAGCTGCAGTGCGACGAGGCACAGGGCTATCTCTATGCCCGCGCCCTTCCCGCCGACGAACTGGAGCGGCACTGGCTGCGCCGCTGAACGCGCGGCCTCCAACATTCCCAAGGACGCACCATGCGCATCAACCTGCCCGTCACCGCCAGCGAATTCACCTTCGACGAGCGCGACACCCTGGTCTCGGTCACCGACACCAGCGGCCACATCACCTACTGCAACCACGCGTTCATCCACGTGAGCGGCTACGCCCGCGAGGAGCTGCTGGGCCAGCCCCACAACATGATCCGCCACCCCGACATGCCCGCGGAGGCCTTCCGCGACATGTGGGAAACCATCGCGTCGGGCCGGCCGTGGACGGGCCTCGTGAAGAACCGGCGCAAGAACGGCGACTTCTACTGGGTGCAGGCCAACGTCACGCCCATGCGCGAGGGCGACCGCATCACCGGCTTCCTCTCCGTGCGCACGCAGCCCATGCGCGAGCAGGTGCAGGCCGCGCAGGCGCTCTACGCCACGATGCGCGCCCAGGCCGAGGCGGGCCGGCTGGTGCACACGCTGCACCGCGGCGCCGTGGTGCGCCGGGACCTGCACGGCCGGCTGGCGCGGCTGCTCGCGCCCTCCACGGGCGTGCGCCTGGCGCTGGCACAGGCGCTGGCGGTGGCCGCCGCCCTGCTGCCGGCCTGGCTGGGCGCGCCCTGGGCGCTCACCGTGGCGGTGGCCGCGCTGGCCACGGCGGCCTCGGTGTTCGCGGTGCGCTCGCTCGCTATCGCGCCGCTGCACAGACTGGTGGACGATGCCAACCACCTCGCCTCCGGCGACCTCTCGCACGCCGTGCGCACCGGCGCCGAGGGCGCCGTGGGCGAGCTGCAGCGCGCGCTGTTCCAGCTCAGCGTCAACCTGCGCACCGTGGTGCACGACGTGCGCGCGGAGGTGCAGCAGCTCGAGCTGAGCGTGCACGAGATCGCCAGCGGCAACAACGACCTCTCCGCCCGCACCGAGGCGCAGGCCAGCAGCCTGGAGCAGACGGCCGCATCCATGGAGGAGATCAACAGCACCGCGCAGAACAACGCCACCTCGGCGGGCCGAGGCGCGCAATTCGCGGCGGAGGCGTCGGCCATCGCGCGGCGCAGCGGCGACGCCGTGGAGGCCGTGCACACGGCCATGGAGGACATCGCCCAGTCCTCGCGGCGCATCGGGGACATCGTGCAGCTCATCGAGGGCGTGGCATTCCAGACCAACATCCTCGCGCTCAACGCCGCCGTGGAGGCCGCGCGCGCGGGCGAGGCCGGGCGCGGCTTCGCGGTGGTCGCGGCAGAGGTGCGGGCGCTGGCCTCGCGCGCCGCGCAGGCGGTGCGCGACATCCGGCAGATCATCGCCGAGTCGTCCGGGCACGTGGCCTCGGGCTCGGACGCCGCCGCACAGGCGCGCGAGCGCATGGCCGAGGCGCTCGAATCGGTGCGCCGCGTGTCCTCGGTGCTCGACGAGATCAGCACGGCCGCCTCCGAGCAGCGGGGCGGCATCGCGCAGATCAGCGAGGCCGTGGCGCACATGGACGGGATCACGCAGCAGAACGCCGCCATGGTGGAGGAGCTGGCCGCGACCGCACAGTCGGTGCACGGCCAGGCGCGCAGCGTGAGCAACACCATGCGCCTGTTCCGGCTGGAAAGCGGAGAGCTCTCGCTGTCGCAGATCGACGCGGTGGCGCTGCGGCGCGAAGGCCAGCAGCCCGCGCCCTCACCGGTGCCCGCACTCCCATGAACGCATCACACGCCCCGCAGCCCTGCCTGAGCGCCGAAGGCCTGGGCGCCGCCTTCGGCGGCAAGATCGTGCTGGCCGAGCTGGACTTCGCGCTGCCACCCCGCGCCATCACCGCGCTGCTGGGGCCGGTGGGTGCCGGCAAGTCTGCGCTGCTGCGCACACTGGCGGGCCTGAACGACTCCAACCCGCGCTTTCGGCAATGGGGCCAGGTCCGCTACCTGGACGAGCCGCTCTCGGGCACCCACCGGCCGCGCCTGGTGCAGCAGAACACGCGCCTGATGATGGCTTCCACCTTCGACGCGCTGGTCGAGCACGTGCGCGCGCGCCTTGGCCTTTCGCCCGGGGGCCTGCGCGACTGGTGTACCACGCACGTCCATGGCATGGGCTTTCCGGAACTCGCGTCTCTGCTGGACCGACCCACGCTCGATCTGACGCCCGTGCAGCAGCGCGCCGTAGCCATCCTGCGCGAGGCCAGCGCCGAGCCTGCGCTGCTCATGGTGGACGAGCCCACGGCCGACATCGACGACTACGACGCCTATCTGCTTCTGGACTTGCTGCGTCGCGTGGCGGACACCTCGGCGGTCCTGCTGGTGGTGCACAACCAGAAGCATGCACGCATGGCCGCGCAGCACATGCTGCTGATCGCCGGCGGCCGCGTGCAGGAAGCCCGGGGCATGGAGGACTTCCTGCTGGCGCAGCAGTCGCCGGCGGGCCGGCAGTTCGTGCGCACGGGCAGTTGCGCGCTGCCCGCGCCCGATGCCGATCCCGCCACGCTGGCAGACGACGTGCCCGCGCCCCCGCCCTTGCCGGCCGCCGCCCGCGCGGCCATGGCGGCGCCCCCCGCCAGCGCCGCGCACGTGCCGGCCAGCCGCGGGCCGCACGGATTCGCCTGGCTGGAGCCGGGGCGCCTCGCGGGCACGCCCCTGCCCGGCGTGGTCAACGCGATGGAGCATGACCTGGCCCTGCTGCGCCAGTGCGGCATCACCACCCTCATCACCCTGACGGAGCGCGACCTGCCCCAGGAGCCCCTGCGGCGCCACGGCCTGTCCAACCTGCACCTGCCCGTGCGCGACCGCGAGCCGCCCACCGTGGCGCAGATCCAGATGCTGTTGATGCGCATGCAGACCCTGCTGCGCCGGGGCGAGGTGCTGGCCGTGCACTGCCTGGCCGGCCTGGGCCGCACCGGCACGGTGCTGGCAGCCTGGCTGATATACAAGGGCCTCACGGCCGCCGAGGCCCTGCGCCGCGTGCGCCTGGTCGATCCGCAGTACGTGCAGAGCACGGAGCAGGAAGAGTTCCTGCAGCGGTACGAGGACGCGATCCTGCGCAAGATCATTTGACCCAAGAAAGAAAGAAAGCCCATGACGATCAATACAGCACTCAACAAGGTCGCCGCATCCGTTCCGGAATGCCTGGCCGCGGGCTACGTGGACACCGCATCGGGCATGCTGCTCGCCATCAAGACGGTGGACTCCCATCCGCGCGAGGTCATCGACCTCGTGGCCGCCGCTACGGCCGACCTGTTCAACGGCCCCAACGTGTCGTTGATCGAGCGCATGTTCAAGAAGTCGCGCGGCCTGCAGGACAACGACGACCACCACTACTTTCAGGAAATCATCGTCAACAGCGACAACCTGATCCACGTGTTCCTGCGCGGCAAGACCCAGCCCGACTACGTCGCCGTCTTCGTGTGCCGCCGCACCGCCAACCTGGGCATGGCGCTCACCAAAGCGCGGATCGCCATGCCCGAACTGGAGGCCGCCCTTTAGCGCGCCGGCTCATCCGCGCGGGTGGTGCTGCGCATGCAGCTGCTTCAGGCGCTCGCGCGCCACGTGGGTATAGATGGTGGTGGTGGAGATGTCGGCATGCCCCAGCAGCAGCTGCACCACGCGCAGGTCCGCCCCATGGTTGAGCAGGTGCGTGGCGAACGCATGGCGCAGCGTGTGCGGCGACAGCGGCGCGGTGATGCCCGCGAGCTGCGCGTACTTCTTGACGATGACCCAGAACATGACGCGCGACATGGCGCTGCCGCGCTGGGTGACGAACAGGTCGTCGGTCTGCCGGCCCGCCAGGATGGCGCCGCGCCCCTCGGCCAGGTAGCGCTCCAGCCAGCGCCGCGCCTCCTCGCCGAAGGGCACGAGCCGCTCCTTGCCGCCCTTGCCGGTGATGCGCAGCACGCCCTCGGCCAGCCCCAGCTGGAAGGTCTTGAGCGTGACCAGTTCGCTCACGCGCAGGCCGCTGGCGTACATCAGTTCGAGCATGGTGCGGTCGCGCAGGCCCAGGGCGGTGGCCGTATCCGGGGCGTGCAGCAGCGCCTCCACCTGCGCCTGCGTCAGCGTCTTGGGCACGCGCAGCGGCTGGCGCGCGGCCAGCAGGCGCACCGTAGGGTCCTGCGCGATGCGCCGCTCGCGCAGCGCCCAGTGGAAGTAGCGGCGCAGCACCGTCAGGCGCCGGTTGGCCGAGGTGGCGCGCGTCTGGGCATGGCGCGCGGCGAAGTAGCCCTGCAGGTGGTGCTCGGCCGTGGCGTCCAGGGCCAGCGGCGGCGCCTGCTCGCCCAGCCACTGCGCGTACAGCGCCAGGTCGCGCCGGTAGGCGGCCAGGGTGTTGCGCGACAGGCCGTCCTCGAGCCACAGGGCGTCGATGAACTGATCGATGGCGTTCAGGCTTTCGGGCAGCATGCGCAAGAAAAGCCGCCCGCGGGCGGCGGGCGGCGTCGTGGATGGCAGGGCGGCGCCTATTCCAGCGTGAGCTTCTGCTTCTGCACCACCTGCTTGTAGATGTCGAACTCGGCCTTGATCTGCTCGGCGAACTGCTCGGGCGTGTTGGCGACGATGATCGAATCGGTGTCCTCGATGCGCTTGCGCACCGCGGGCTCCTCCAGCGCCTTCTTCACGCCGGCGCTGATCTTGTCCACCACCTCCTTGGGCAGGCCCTTGGGGCCCAGGATGCCGTAGTAGGCCATGCGGTTGACGGGCTCCAGGCCCACCTCCTTGAAGGTGGGCACGTTGGGCAGGGCCGCCACGCGCTGCGGCGCGGACACCACGATGGGCACGAGCTTGCCGCTCTTGATGAACGGCAGCGCCGAGGGCAGGTTGTCGAAGATGATGGGCACCTGGCCGGCCACCGTGTCGTTGAGGGCCGGGCCCGCGCCGCGGTAGGGGATGTGCGTGACGAAGGTGTTGGAGAGGCTCTTGTAGAGCTCCATCAGCAGGTGGCCGATGCCGCCCGTGCCCGACGAGGCGTACGAGTACTTGCCCGGGTTCTTCTGGAGTTCCGCCAGGAAGGACTTGTAGTCCTTGGCCGGGAAGCTCGGATGCACCGCGATGATGTTGGGCGTGGCCGCGATGTTGATGATGGGGGTGAAGTCCGTCAGCGGGTTGTACGGCACCTTGGGGTTGATGGCCGGGTTGGCCGCCGTGGTGGACACGGTGGCGATGCCCAGGTTGTAGCCGTCGGGCGCGGCGCGCGCGGTTTCCTGCGCCGATGATGCCGCCGCCGCCGCCGCGGTTCTCCACCACCACCGACTGCCCCAGCGCGCGCGACAGCGGGTCGGCGATGACGCGCGCGATGATGTCCGTCGTGCCGCCGGCCGCGAACGGCACCAGCAGCTTGACGGGCTTGTTGGGGTAGGCCTGCGCGAAGGCCGTGCCGGCCGTTGCCGCCAGCAGGGCCAGGGCCAGGCAGTTGCGTCGTTGCATGTGAGATCTCCTCATCCAATCGTGTTGGGTAAAAAAATGCCCGGAAAAAGGGTAGGCGGCGATCCTAAGGCACCCGGGCGCCGAAGTGGGCCATTCCAGCCCCCCGATCTGCCAGTGATTTCCCGCGTTTTCCCATGCGGGCGGCCCATGGCCGCGATCCGCCGCGTCGCCTGTGCGACACGCCCCGCCACGGTATGCTGCGCGCCGTGAATTACGCGCAGCTCCTTTTCCCCGACTTCTCCCTGATCCTGTGCGGCTACCTGATCTGCCGCTACACGCCCCTGAACCGCAGCGTCTGGCAGCCGGTGGAAAGCCTGGTGTACTACCTGCTCTTTCCGGTGCTGCTGTTCCAGTCCATCGTCAAGAGTCCCATCGACCTGGGAGAGGCCGCGAGCCTGGTCGCCGCGGGCCTGGGCACCGGCCTGTGCGGCGTGGCGCTGGCCTACAGCCTGCCGCACCTGCCCTGGCTGGGCCGGCACATCGACCGGCGCGACCACGCGGCGGCGGCCCAGGTGGCGTTCCGCTTCAACTCCTTCATCGTGCTGGCCCTGGCCGACCGCCTGGCCGGCGCCCAGGGCCTGCTGATGGTGGCCGTGCTCATCGGCGTGTGCGTGCCCGTGCTGAACGTGGCGGCCGTGTGGCCCATGGCGCGCGGCAGCCAGCAGGGCTTCGTGCGCGAGCTGCTGCGCAACCCGCTGATCATCGCCACGGCCACGGGCCTGGCGGCCAACCTGCTGGGCTTTCGCATACCGCCGTGGCTGGAGCCCTCGGTCAGCCGCATAGGCGCCGCCTCTCTGGCCCTGGGGCTCATGGCCGCGGGCGCGGGCATGCAGTTCGGCCTGCTCACGCGCAGCAAGCTGCTGTCGGCGTCGGTGCTGTTCATACGCCACCTGGCCCAGCCCCTGATCGCCTGGGCCTTCGCGCGGCTGCTGCGGCTCGACGCCACGCAGACCACCGTGCTGATGGCCTTCTGCGCCGTCTCCACGGCCTCCAGCTGCTACGTGCTGGCGGCGCGCATGGGCTACAACGGCGCCTACGTGGCGGGGCTGGTGACGCTGTCCACCGTGCTGGGGGTGGCGAGCCTGACGTTCGCGCTCGGCATGCTGCGCTGAAAGCTACTCTATTGATAGCTTAAAGCGCTTGATACACGGGCGCTGGAGCCCATTTTCGCTCAAATCCCTTGCGCCAGCGCCCAGGCCACGTGCTCGCGCACCAGGGCGCTCGCGTCGTCGGCGCGCGTTGCCAGCGCGGCGCGCAGGGCACCGGCCTCGCCGGCATCGCGCGTGGCGCGCAGCGCATTGCCCAGCGCCACGGCGATGTTGCGCAGCCAGCGCTCGTGCCCTATGCGGCGTATGGGCCCGCCCTCGGTCATGCGCAGGAACGTGGCCTCGTCCCACGCGAACAGCTGAACGAGCTGCTGCCCCACCAGGGGCGCGCGCGCGTCGAAGTCGGGCAGGCTGCTGGGCTGGGCGAACTTGTTCCAGGGGCAGATGAGCTGGCAGTCGTCGCAGCCATAGATGCGGTTGCCCATGAGGGGGCGCAGGGCCGGGGGGATGGGCCCCGCGTGCTCGATGGTCAGGTAGGAGATGCAGCGGCGCGCGTCCACGCGGTGCGGCGCCACGATGGCCTGCGTGGGGCACACGTCCATGCAAGCCTGGCAGCTGCCGCAGTGCGCGGTGACGGGCTCCGTGGGCGCGAGCGCCATGTCCAGGTAGATCTCGCCGAGGAAGAACATGGAGCCCGCCTCGCGCGAGAGCACCAGCGTGTGCTTGCCGCGCCAGCCCTGGCCGCTGCGGCGCGCCAGCTCGGCCTCCAGCACGGGGGCCGAGTCGGTGAACACGCGGTGGCCGAACGGGCCCACGGCCTCGGCGATGCGGTCGCTGAGCTTCTGCAGGCGCGCGCGCAGCACCTTGTGGTAGTCGCGCCCCCGGGCATAGACGGAGACGATGGCCTCCTGCGGGCGCCGCAGGCGCTCGAACTCCACGGCCTGCCAGCCCTCGGGCGTGGTGCGCGGCAGGTAGTCCATGCGCGCGGTGATCACGCTCACCGTACCCGGCACCAGCTCGGCCGGGCGCGCGCGCCGCAGGCCATGCGCGGCCATGTAGTGCATCTCGCCATGGAAACCTTCGGCCAGCCACTGCATCAATCCAGGCTCGGCGGCGGACAGGTCCACGCCGGCCACGCCGATTTGGGAGAATCCCAGCTCGCGCGCCCAGCCCTGGATTCGAGGAACGAGTTGACTGCTGCACACCATCAACACCCGATTGTAGAAACGCCCCGCCGCCTGTCGCTGCGCTGGCAGGACGAGGACGACACGGCGCGCTTCGCCGCGCGGCTGGCCGCTCAGCCGGGCCTGGCCAACGCCTTCATCGCCCTGCACGGCGACCTGGGCGCGGGCAAGACCACCCTGGTGCGCCACCTGCTGCGCGCCCTGGGCGTGGCCGGGCGCATCAAGAGCCCCACCTATGCCGTGGTCGAACCGCACCAGGCGCCGGGGCTGTCCATATGGCATTTCGACTTCTACCGCTTCCACGACCCGCGCGAGTGGGAGGACGCGGGCTTTCGCGACATCTTCGCCAGCCCCGGCCTGAAGCTGGCCGAATGGCCGGACAATGCAGGTTCCCTTGCTCCGCCTGCGGATATTGCTCTTTACATTGAAGCAGAGGATGATCTGACCCGGCATGTGACTCTGCAGGCGCACACGCCCCTGGGCAGCGCCATACTGC
>Ga0209959_100804_pt1 | contig 15784 bp, 14 predicted proteins | sample ThiBiot_300_biof_2_FD_183943 | JGI IMG/M metagenome (GOLD analysis project Ga0209959, IMG submission 183943) | Wastewater bioreactor microbial communities from Cape Town, South Africa - Thiocy_expt_300_biof (SPAdes) | ecosystem: Engineered > Bioremediation > Thiocyanate > Unclassified | place...
CCAGGGCGCCCAGGCTGTCGTAGGCCTCGCGCCGCGCCAGGCGCCAGGCGAGCTCGGGGTGGTTGTCCACGGCCTGCAGCTGGCCCAGGGCCAGGGCCTCGCGCGCGTGGCGCATCTGCGCCGCCAGCGTGCGCGCCACCAGGGCGGGTATCTGCTGGCGCTCCCACGAGGGCAGCACGTAGGCGAAGGCCCAGGCCAGGCCCGCGCCGATCAGGGTGTCGGCCATGCGTTCGAGCAGCACGAAGCCGGTGCTGCCCCCCGCGCCCAGCAGGTGCGCCTGCACCAGCCCCAGCACCGTGGCCGCCACGGCGGTGAACAGGTAGCGCCGCAGGGTGAAGGAGTGGGCCACGGCCTGCGCCAGCGTCACGCAGGCGAGCAGCGCCCAGTGCGGCATGTCGGCGGCCAGTAGCGCCGACGCGATCAGGCAGCCCAGCAGGGTGCCGGCGACGCGCTCGTTGCGCCGCTCCAGCGTCTGCGCCAGGCTGCCGCGCAGCACGACGATGATGGTCAGCACGATCCAGTAGGCATGCTCGCGCCAGGGCAGCAGCTGCGACACGGCGTAGCCCACGCCTATGGCCAGCGCCGCGCGCATGGCGTGGCGCAGCGGCGCGGCGCGCCAGCGCCACAGGCCCCAGAAGGGCTTCCAGCCCCAGCCCGTGGGGCTGACGAACATCTGCCAGTACACGCGCACCAGGGCCAGGTCGGGCTCGCGCTCGCCGCGCGCCAGGGCGACGAGCTGGCCCACCTCGTCCTGGACATGGCCGATGCGGTACGCCAGGCCGCGCACCAGCCGCGCGGGGGTGAACCCTGCCTGGGCCGGCTCTTCCAGCGCGCCCAGGTCCAGGCGCGGCCGCGCCTGCGGTTCGGGCTTGCGCCCCAGCAGCAGCGCATCGGCCAGCCGTTCGAGCACGCCGGCCTGCGCCAGCAGCTCGGCGCGCAGGCGCTCCAGCGCCCCGGCCTGCTCGGGCTGGCGGCGCAGCTGTTCCAGGTCGAGGGCGCTCGCGAGCAGGTGGTCGCGCATCTCCAGCGCGCACAGCAGCATGCCGGCCAGCCGCTGCTGGCGCGCGCTGGTGGGCGATTCGAGCACGATGTCGCGCGCCGACTGCAGCTGGTCGGCAAGCGTGGCCTGGCGCAGCAGGAGCGCGCCCATGAGCGGGTTGTCGCGCTCGCCCAGCGCCAGCACGGGCGTGAACTGCAGGGCCTGCAGCCGCATCAGGTCCGCCAGCGACAGCAGCACGTCGGCGATCAGCTGCACGCGGTAGCGGCCGTTGAGCAGGCGGTTGCTCAGCACCGCCCAGGGCTGGTACAGCAGCGCGCCCAGGCCGAAGTGGAAGGTGGTGGCGAGGGCCACGCGCCAGCCCTCCCCTTCGGCCGGCGCGGGCACGGCCATGGAGAACACCAGCGCCAGCACGGCGGCGATGGCCACCGGCGCGCCACGCTTGCCCCAGGCCATGGCCAGGAAGGCCAGGAAGCTCGCGGGCACGATGAGCAGGCCCAGCATCCAGGGCTCGTCATGCAGGCGCTGCACCACCAGGAACAGCGGCAGCGCCAGCAGGGGCGCCGGCAGCATGTGCAGCAGCTTGCCGCGCCGCGGCGCGGGCATGTCCGGCGGGATGGCGACGATGGCGCCCACGGTCGCGGCCGATGCGGCGGCGCTGCCCAGCCACAGGTGCACCAGGGCCGAGATCAGCAGCAGCCCCAGCGCCCCCGCCGCGCCGTTGGCGACGTAGTGGGACAGCAGCGCGCGCCGGGCGGTGCGCAGGCGGGGTGCGAGGGGGATGGACATGGTCGGGCGATGCGCGCCCGCCCGGGCGCGCATTCAGTTCAGGCCTGGAGCTGGCGCGGGTCCATGTACTGCTGGCGCCATTCCTCGAAGGGCAGCTGGTCCTGCGCCTCGATGTCCTTCTGCTCGGCCAGGGAGCGCGCGGCGAGCGCCTCGTAGTGCGCCTGCTGCTGCGCGCTCCAGGGCAGCGCCAGGAGGTGGTCGCGCGCCTTCGCCGACAGTGCGAACGAGAACGCCTCGAAGCCGCAGCCGGGCTGCGCCTGCATGGCCGCCAGCACGCGCGCCGACGGGGCCTGCGCGCCGTCCGCCAGCACGGCCCGGGCCTGGCGCAGCGCGGCGCCGTAGTCCTGCCCCCCCTGCGCCTGGTCCAGGGCCGCGGCGATCGGCGCGCATTCGTCCAGCACCTGCGCCGCCCATTCGGTCAGCGGCACGGGCTGGCCGCGCCGCTGCAGCAGCAGGCCGCTCTCGCGCCCGCGCTCGGCCGTCTGGTGCTGGTTGTGCTTGCACTCGGCGATCTCCTGCGGCGTGTCGGGCGGGCTGTCGGTGAGCAGGCAGTGCAGCAGGAACACGTCCAGCAGGCGCATGGTCGCGGCGGTGATGCCCACGCTCTCGAACGGGTCGAGGTCCATGAGCCGCACCTCGACGTATTCCACGCCGCGCTCGCGCAGCGCGTGCAGCGGGCGCTCGCCGCGGCGCACGGTGCGCTTGGGGCGGATGGTGCCGTAGAACTCGTTCTCGATCTGCAGCAGGCTGGTGCCCAGCTGGTTGTAGTCGCCGCCGATGTTGCGTATGCCGATGGCCTCGTAGGCCGGGTACGGCCGGGTCAGCGCCTCGTGGAGCGAATCGGCGTAGCCCGACAGGCCGTTGTAGCTCACGTTCAGGCTGGCCTGGGCGTCGCTCTGGTAGCCCAGCCGCCCCATGCGCAGCGACGTGGCGTGCGGCAGGTACAGCGCCTCCCGGCCGTCGCCCATGGGCTGCAGGCCGTGCGTGCGCCCCTGCACGAAGCAGGGGCACAGCGCGGGCGAGGCGCCGAACAGGTACAGCAGCACGAAGGCGTGGCGGCGGAAGTTGCGGATCAGCGCGAAGTATTCCTCGCTCGTCACGCCGGGCAGCGACCAGTTGTAGTGGATGCCCGAGATGGTCTGCATGCGCCGCCCGTAGCGGTGCGCCAGGCCCATGCGGTAGATGCTCTTGGCGCGGCCTATGTGCGAGTTGCCGTAGCGCCCGATCGGGATGGTCTCGTCGGTGGGCAGGCCACAGGGCATGCTGGACACCCACAGCATCTCGCCGCCCGCATCGCGCAGGGTGCGCAGCACGTACTGGTGGATCTGCGTGAGCTCGTCGAGGCAGCCCTGCACGCCCGCGTGCGCGCCGGTGATGAGCTCGATCTGCGACTCGCTGTAGTCGGTGGTGATGCAGGGGTGCGTGAGGGCCGAGCCCAGCGCCAGCGGGTGCGGCGTGAGCGCCAGGCCGCCCGCGGGCAGCACGCGCAGCCCCTCTTTCTCTATGCCCCGGCGCATGCCGGCCAGGCGCTCGGCCGGCAGCGCGGCGATTCTCTGTTGCAGAGTGCTCATCTTGTTGTTCCAACTTTGGCGTGGGGCCGGAACTTAGCACGCCGCGCCAGCGACTGCCTGAAGCCGCGTCAATGCCCGGGAACTGCGACGCCGCTGCGCCCGCCGCGCTACGCCGCCACGGCCATGGCCAGGTGCAGCTCGTTCGCGCCCTGGCCGGCCCCGTTCTGCGGCACCTGCTCGCCCTCGCGATCGCACACCTCGGCCAGGCGCGCGGCCAGCTGCTCGGGCACGTCCGGGCCCTGCCCCAGGTGTATGCCCCGGGTGAGCGTGATGTGCGCGGCCTCGAAGCTGCCGGCGCCCGCGCACAGGATGGTGCGCGTGGGCGCGCTCTCGTGCGCCAGCGCCAGCATGGCGGGCACCACGGCCTCGGGCGCGAGCCGCGCCAGCACCTCGTCGGGCATCAGCCCGGCGGTCATGCGCGTGGCGGCCGTGGGCGCGAGGGCGTTCACGTGGATGCCGTACTTGGCGCCCTCGATGGCCAGCGTCTGCATCAGGCCCACCTGCGCCAGCTTGGCCGCGCCGTAATTGGCCTGGCCGAAGTTGCCGTACAGGCCCGTGGACGAGGTCGTCATGACGATGCGCCCGTATTTCTGCGCCTGCATGTGCGGCCACACGGCCTTGCAGCAATGGGCCGCGCCCATGAGATGGACCTGCACCACCAGCTGGAAGTCCGCCATGTCCATCTTGGCGAACGACTTGTCGCGCAGGATGCCGGCGTTGTTCACCAGGACGTCCACGCGGCCCCAGGCGTCGATGGCCTGCTGCACCATGGCCTGCACGGCCGCGAAGTCGGTCACCGAGGCGCCATTGGCCAGCGCCTGGCCGCCCGCGGCGCGGATCTCGTCGGCCACGGCCTGCGCCGCGCCGGCCGATCCGCCGCTGCCGTCCACCGCCCCGCCCAGGTCGTTGACCAGCACCCTGGCGCCGCGCGCGGCCAGCGCCAGCGCATGCTGGCGGCCCAGGCCGCCGCCGGCGCCCGTCACGATGGCCACGCGGCCCTTGAAGTCCAGTTCCATGCTGCATTCACTCCTCTGATAAGGTGCAGGCGGAACGCCCGCCTGCGACGGCGCCACTCTACGCCAGAAGCACAATGCGGCAGGACGCCCCCGAGACTCCGGCCACCTCCACCACCAACCGAACCACGCCATGCAACCCGTACCCCACCCGAGCACCCCCCAGATCCCGCGCGACGCCGCCTCCGTGGTGCTGCTGCGCGACACCCCCACGGGGATCGAGACCCTGCTGCTGCGCCGCCATGCCCAGATGGCCAACATGGGGGGCCTCTACGTGTTCCCGGGCGGCAAGCTCGACGCCGCCGACCGCGAGGGCGCCGCCCTGCTGGACCAGCCGGCACAAACGCTGCACGAGGGCCTGGGCGAGAGCGCCCTGGACCCCGCCACCGCCGCCGGCCTGCACGTGGCGGCGCTGCGCGAGGCCCTGGAGGAATGCGGCCTGCTGCTGGCCGAGCCCGCGCAGGCCCAGGCCCCGGTGGACGCCCCGCGCGCCCGCGCCATGCTGCGCGAAGGCCAGCCGCTGGCCCAGGTGCTGGCGGCGCTGCAGCTGCGCCTGTCCACGCGCCGCATGTGCGCCTGGTCGCGCTGGATCACCCCGGTGACGCCGGCCATGGCGACGCGCCGCTTCGACACCCGCTTCTTCGTGGCCCAGGCGCCCGACGGCCAGGAGGCCGGGCACGACGACGAGGAGACCACCGCCAGCGTCTGGATCGCGCCGCGCACCGCCCTGGAGCAGTACCGCGACGGCCAGATCGACCTGGCGCCGCCGCAGATCATGAGCCTGGCGCACCTGGCGCGCCACGCCAGCGTGCGCAGCGTGATGGAGCAGGCGCGGCTGCGGCGCCCGCCCACCATACTGCCCGAGTCCTTCGAGCACGATGGCGCGCGCGTCGTCTGCTACCCCGGCGACCCCCTGCACCCGGTGCGCGACAGGGCCCTGCCGGGGCCCACGCGGATGTACCAGCGCGAGCGGCGCTTCCTCCCGGAAAACGGCTTCGACGCCCTCTTCGCCTGAGCTGCCGCGGGTTATCCCTTGCCGCGCTGGATAATCATGTGGATAACCGCGGACAAGCGCTGTATGGCACATGCAAGCCATTGATTTGCAAAGGCTTCCTTCGCACTGCCTGTTTTTTGGGCAAGGCGGGCCGGCTTATCCCGGCCCGGGCTGGACAATCGTGTGGATAACTTTTGACAAGTCCTGTATGGCGCTCGCAAGTGCTTGATTTGCATGGATCGCCCCTGTATTGCCTAAAAAACAGGCAATGCGCGGCCGGTCCGGCATGCCTTCCGGATACTATGCTTTCAGTAGCTGCCTGCGCTTGACCAGCAAGGGCCAGACCCACTTTTCACTCAAAATCCACTCCCGCAATCCATGAGCACCCCACCCTTCTTCACCGCCCGCGTGGGCGACGACGGCACGCAGTGCGACGCCTGGCCCGACCAGCCCCTGCTGGTCTCGCTGGAGCAAGGCGGCATCGACTGGCCCAGCTCCTGCCGCAACGGCACCTGCCGCACCTGCATCTGCCTGCTGGTGCAGGGCCAGGTGCGCTACGAGATGGACTGGCCCGGCCTGTCGGCCGAGGAAAAGGCCGAGGGCTGGGTGCTGCCCTGCGTGGCCCGCCCGGTCAGCGACGTGACGCTGGAGGCGCCGGCGGTATAGCCACGCGCTAAAATCCCCCGCTTCGGGATCCCCGCATCCCCCACCCGTGCGGCCCGTGGCCGCTGCGCATGTTCTTTGGGCCCTACCCGCCAGGGAATTTGCTGCCGCGCCCGCGCACGGTTTCCCTGAAAGCCCCGCATGAACACCCCCCTGACGCCCGCGCCCATCTCGCCCGTGCAAGACATCGTGGCCGAGCTCGCCGCAGGCCGCATCGTCATCCTGGTCGACGAGGAAGACCGCGAGAACGAAGGCGACCTGGTCATCGCCGCCGACCACGTGACGCCCGAGGCCATCAACTTCATGGCGCGCTTCGGCCGCGGCCTGGTGTGCCTGACCCTCACGCGCGAGCGCTGCGAGCGCCTGCAGCTGCCGCCCATGGTGGCGCGCAACGGCACCAAGATGGGCACGGCCTTCACCGTCTCGATCGAGGCGGCCGAGGGCGTGACCACCGGCATCTCCGCCGCCGACCGCGCACGCACCGTGCAGGCGGCCGTGGCGCCGCACGCCCAGGCGAGCGACCTGGTGCAGCCCGGCCACATCTTCCCGCTGCAGGCCGTGGACGGCGGCGTGCTCATGCGCGCCGGCCACACCGAGGCCGGCTGCGACCTGGCCGCCATGGCCGGCTGCAGCCCCGCCGCCGTGATCTGCGAGGTGATGAAGGACGACGGCACCATGGCGCGCCTGCCCGACCTGCAGCTGTTCGCGGCCGAGCACGGCCTCAAGATCGGCACCATCGCCGACCTGATCGAGCACCGCAGCCGCACCGAGTCGCTGGTGCACAAGGCGGGCTCGCGCCCCATGCAGACCGCGTTCGGCGAATTCACCGCCCATGCCTTCCGCGACGAGCCCAGCCAGGGCGTGCACCTGGCCCTGGTCAAGGGCCAGTGGGACGCGCAGGAGAGCGTGCCGGTGCGCGTGCACGAGCCGCTGTCGGTGCTCGACACGCTGGAGGCCAGCCGCGCCATGCACTCCTGGAGCCTGGACGCGAGCCTGCGCTACATCTCGGCCCAGGGCCGGGGCGTGGCCGTGCTGCTCAACTGCGGCGAGACGGGCGAGCAGCTGCTCGCGCAGTTCGAGGGCCGCGCCCGCGCCGCCCAGGCGCCCGAGCGCGGCCGCATGGACCTGCGCACCTACGGCGTGGGCGCGCAGATCCTGCGCGAAGTGGGCGTGGCGCGCATGCAGCTCATGGGCCAGCCGCGGCGCATGCCCAGCATGGCCGGCTACGGCCTGGAAATCACCGGCTACATCCCCAAGGAATAAATCATGTTTGGCGCAGACAAAGGAACGGCGGACCGGCTGGACGGCAGGAAGCTGCACATCGGCATCGTGCAGGCCCGCTTCAACGAGAACATCACCAACACGCTGGCGGCCGCCTGCCGCGCCGAGCTGCTCCGGCTCGGCGTGCAGGAGCAGCACATCCGCCACGTGCTCGTGCCCGGCGCGCTGGAGGTGCCGCTGGCGCTGCAGGCCATGGCCGAGCGCGGCGGCTACGACGCGCTCATCGCGCTGGGCTGCATCATCCGCGGCGAGACCTACCACTTCGAACTGGTGGCCAACGAATCGGGCGCCGGCGTCACGCGCATCGGCCTCGATTACCAGATCCCGATCGCCAACGCCATCCTGACCACCGAGAACCTGGAGCAGGCCATCGCCCGCCAGAGCGAGAAGGGCGTGGACGCCGCCCGCGTGGCCGTGGAGATGGCCAACCTGCAGGAGGAGCTGTCGTGAGCGAGGCCCCCACGCCCGGGCAACCGGTGCCATCGAAGCGCCCGCCGCGCCAGCCGCGCACCGGCCTGACCGCCACCGGCGCGCGCAAGGCGGGCTCCAAGTCAGGGCGCTCGCGCGCGCGCGAATTCGCGCTGCAGGCGCTCTACCAGCACCTGGTGGGCGGCAACGACGCCGCCGCCATCGACCTGTTCACGCGCGACCTGTCGGGCTTTCACAAGGCCGACGCCGCGCACTACGACGCGCTCCTGCACGGCTGCATCGAGACGGCCCAGCACATGGACGCGCTGATCGCGCCGCTGCTCGACCGCAAGATGGCCGAGATCTCGCCCATCGAGCATGCGGTGATGTGGATCGGCGTGTACGAGTTCCAGCACTGCCCCGACGTGCCCTGGCGCGTGGTCATCAACGAGTGCATCGAGCTGGCCAAGGAGTTCGGCGGCACCGACGGCCACAAGTACGTCAACGGCATCCTCAACGGCCTGGCGCCGCAGCTGCGCGCCGCCGAGGTCGCCGCCGACAAGGCCGCCGGCAAGGCCGGCTGACCCTTCGTTTGTCTTCACGCCCGCGCGCCGCCGGCCGCGGGCAGGCTGCTTCGCCATGAAATTCTCCACCCGCGCCGAGCGCATAGAACCCTTTTACGTAATGGAAGTGGCCAAGGCCGCGCAAGGCCTGGCGCGCGAGGTGGCCGGCACGCGCGAGCCCATGATCTTCCTGAACATCGGCGAGCCCGACTTCACCGCGCCGCCGCTGGTACGGCAGGCCGCCGACCGCGCCGTGCGGGACGGCCTCACGCAATACACCAACGCCCTGGGCCTGGACGAGCTGCGCGAGCGCATCAGCGGCTGGTATGCGACGCGCTTCGGCGTGAATGTGCCGGCGCGGCGCATCGTGGTCACGGCGGGCGCCTCGGCCGCGCTGCAGCTGGCGTGTCTGGCGCTCATCGACGCGGGCGACGAGATCCTGATGCCCGACCCGAGCTACCCCTGCAACCGCCACTTCGTGAGCGCGGCCGACGGCCGGGCGGTGCTCGTCCCGACCACGGCAGAGGAGCGCTTCCAGCTCAGCGCCGCCAAGGTCGAGGCCGCCTGGGGCGCGCGCACGCGCGGCGTGCTGCTGGCCTCGCCCTCCAACCCCACGGGCACCTCCATCGCGCCCGATGAGCTGCGCCGCATCCACGAGACGGTGCGCGCGCGCGGCGGCATCACGGTCATCGACGAGATCTACCTGGGCCTGTCCTACGAAGAGGCGTTCGGCCACACGGCCCTGGCCCTGGGCGAGGACGTCATCAGCATCAACAGCTTCAGCAAGTACTTCAACATGACGGGCTGGCGCCTGGGCTGGATGGTGGTGCCCGAGGCCATGGTGCCCGTGGTCGAGCGCCTGGCGCAGAACCTGTTCATCTGCGCATCCACCGTCTCGCAGCACGCGGCCCTGGCCTGCTTCGAGCAGGACAGCATCGCCGAATACGAGCGCCGCCGCGCCGAGTTCAAGGCGCGGCGCGACTTCTTCATCCCGGCGCTGGACCGGCTCGGGCTGACCGTGCCCGTGCCGCCCGACGGCGCCTTCTACGCCTGGGCCGATTGCGGCGAGGCCGCGCGCAGGCTCGGCGTGCAGGGCAGCTGGGACTTCGCCTTCGAGCTCATGCGCCGCGCCCACCTGGCGATCACGCCGGGGCGCGACTTCGGCACGGCGGACACCACACGCTTCGTGCGCTTCTCCACGGCCAACTCCATGGCGCAGCTGCAGGAAGCGGTGGCGCGCATGCAGGCCCTGATCGGCTGACGATGTTCGAGTGGCCCGTGCGCATCTACTGGGAGGACACGGATGCCGGCGGCATCGTGTTCTACGCCAACTACCTCAAGTTCTTCGAGCGCGCGCGCACCGAGTGGCTGCGCTCGCTGGACCTGGGGCAGCAGCGCCTGCGGGAACTCACGGGCGGCATGTTTGTCGTAACCGACGCGCGCCTGCGCTACCTGCGCCCGGCGCGCCTGGACGACGAACTGATTGTTACCGCCAGGCTCCAGGAATGCGGCCGTGCTTCGCTCACAATCGAACAGCAGGCGCTCTTGAAACCAGAGCAGATGAACCCCGGATCCCCTCCCGCGCTGCTGTGCGAAGGCAGCATCCGCATCGGCTGGGTGGAGGCCGCCACCCTGCGCCCGGCGCGCATCCCGGGCCCTCTTTTGGAACGACTCTCCTCATCATGAATTCCCAAGACATGTCGATACTGAGCCTGGTGCTCAATGCCAGCTGGGTCGTGCAGCTGGTCATGCTGCTGCTGCTGGCCGTCTCCGTGGCGAGCTGGGCCGCCATCTTCCGCAAGCTGTTCGCCCTCAAGCGCGTGAAGGCGCTCAACGAGGACTTCGAGCGCGACTTCTGGTCGGGCACCAGCCTCAACGAACTGTTCGCGGCCGCCGCGCACAACGCCAAGAGCGCCGGCCCCATGGAGCGCATCTTCGCCAGCGGCATGCGCGAATACCAGAAGCTGCGCGAGCGCCGCATCACCGACCCCGGCACGCTGCTCGACGGCGCGCGCCGCGCCATGCGCGCGAGCTTCCAGCGCGAGATGGACGTGATCGAGTCCAGCCTCTCCTTCCTCGGCTCGGTCGCCTCGGTCAGCCCCTACGTCGGCCTGTTCGGCACCGTGTGGGGCATCATGCACGCCTTCACGGGCTTCGCCGGCATGGAGCAGGTCACGCTGGCCACCGTGGCGCCGGGCATCGCCGAGGCGCTGGTGGCCACCGCCATCGGCCTGTTCGCCGCCATTCCGGCCGTGATCGCCTACAACCGCTTCGCGCGCGACATCGACCGCGTGGCCATCCACCAGGAGACCTTCATCGAGGAGTTCTCCAACATCCTGCAGCGCAACCTGGGCGCGCACCCCGCGTCGCCGTCAGGACATTGAAGGGAGGTACGGCATGCCCGCAATGGCCTCGCGCAGCGGCACGCGCCGCCGCTCCATGAACGAGATCAACATGGTGCCGTTCATCGACGTGATGCTGGTGCTGCTCATCATCTTCATGGTGACCGCGCCCATGCTCACGCCCAGCTCGGTCAACGTGCCCTCCGTGGGCAAGGGCTCCAAGATGCCCAAGACGCGCGCGGACGTCATCGTGGACAAGGACGGCGGCATACGCTTCAAGGCCGACGGCAACGAGCGCACCGTGCCGCTGCAGAACCTGGGCAGCACGGCCAGGAACTGGCTCAAGGACCAGCCGGAGGACACGCCCGTGCTCATCAGCGCTGACAAGAACGTCTCCTACGACTCCGTCATGAAGGCCATGTCGGCCCTGCAGGCCGCGGGCATTCCCCGCGTAGCCCTGGCCGTCAAGAGCGGCGGCTGACCACAAGGAGCCCCCACCCGCATGCACGCCACCAACGACCGCGACCAGTTCGCCCCACCGCGCCCGCCCGGGCGCATGCGGGCCATCGCGCTGGCGGTGCTGGCCCACGCCATCCTGATCGGCGCGCTGACCTGGGGCGTGAACTGGAAGAGCAGCGCGGACCAGCCGGCCGTCGAGGCCGAGCTCTGGGCCGCCGTGCCCCAGCAGGCCGCGCCGCGCGCGGCCGAGCCCCCTCCTCCGCCCGAACCCGAGCCCAAGCCCGAGCCCGAGCCGCAGCCCACCCCGGCTCCGCCGCCGCCTCCCCCGCCACCGCCGCGCCAGGCCGAGCCCGACACGCGCGAAGCCGACATCGCCCTGCAAAAGCAGAAAAAACGCGAGGAAGAGGCCAAGAAACTGCACCAGCAGCAGCTGGAACAGGAAAAGAAGGACAAGGAGCGCCGCGAACGCCTGGAGCAGGAGAAGAAGGAGCGCCAGCTGGCCCAGCAGAAGGCCGAGCGCGAGAAAGCCGAACGCGAGAAGAAGCTTGCCGAACAGAAACGGCTGGAGCAGCAAAAGGCCGAGCAGGAAAAGCAGAAGAAGCTGGCCGAGGAGAAACGCAAGGCCGAACTCGAAGCCAGGCGGGCCGAGGAATTCCGCAAGGACCAGATGCGCCGCATCGCCGGCCTGGCCGGCGCCACGGGCGGCGAGACGGCCACGGGCACCGCGCAGCGCAGCGCCGGCCCCTCGGGCAGCTACGCCGGAAAGGTGGCGGCCAAGGTCAAGCCCAACATCGTCTATCCCGACCTGGTGGAAGGCAACCCGCGCGCCGAGGTCGAGGTGCGCGCCGCGCCCGACGGCACCATCGTCGGCACGCGCATCCTGCACTCCAGCGGCAACAAGGCCTGGGACGACGCCGTGATCCGCGCGCTGCAGCGCACCGAGACCCTGCCGCGCGACGTGGACGGGCGCGTGCCCTCCTCGCTGGTGATCGGCTTCCGCCCGAAGGATTGAGCTAGCAAAAAAAGAGCTGCCAGCGCTTGCCCCACCTGTATTTCAGGCCGTTTCGTGCCTGAAACAAAGAAGGGGCAAGCGCTGGCAGCTATGTTTTTTGAAAACCTTTCAGGAGCGCTGCTCGATCATGCGGTTGATGCGCAGCGCCGCCAGGGTGCATGCCACGCCCGACAGCAGGTACAGCGCGACGGCCCCCAGGCCGAAGCGCGCCGACAGCCCCAGCGCCACCAGCGGCGCGAACGCCGCGCCGATGAGCCAGGCCAGGTCGGTCGACAGCGCCGCGCCCGTGTAGCGGTAGCGGGCGGAGAAGTTGGCCGTGACGGTACCCGAGGCCTGCCCGTACGACAGCCCCAGCAGCACGAAGCCGGCCAGCAGGAACACGTTGCCGCCGAGCTCGCCCCCGCCCAGCAGCCAGGGCGTGGCCAGGCTGAACAGGCCGATCAGCACCGCCATGCTGCCCAGCAGGTTGCGCCGCCCCACGCGGTCGGCCAGCCGCCCCGAGAGCGCGACGGCCGCGACCGCCAGCAAGGCCCCCACGATCTGCACGCCCAGCACCCCGGTCATGGAGCGGCCCGAGTACAGCGACATCCAGGACAGCGGAAACACCGTCACCACGTGGAACAGCGCGAAGCTGGCCAGCGCGGCGAAGGCGCCCAGCACCACGTTGCCGCCCTCGTCCTGCATCAGCCGCGCCACGCCCACGGGCTCCAGCTCCTTTTCCTCCAGCAGCTCGGCATAGGACTGCCCCACCACCAGCCGCAGGCGCGCGAACAGCGCCACCACGTTGATGGCGAAGGCCACGCAGAACGGATAGCGCCAGCCCCAGGCCAGGAACTCGGCCAGCGAGAGGCTGCCGTACAGGTAGGCGAACAGGCTGGCGGCCAGCACGAAGCCCAGCGGCGCGCCCAGCTGCCCCACCATGGCGTACCAGCCGCGCCGCTCGGGCGGCGCCGCCATGGCCAGCAGCGACGGCAGCCCGTCCCACGAGCCGCCCAGGGCCAGACCCTGGCCGAAGCGCAGCACGGCCAGCGCCACGATGGCCGCCGTGCCGGCCGACTGGTAGCCGGGCAGGAAGGCCATGCCCACCGTGCACACGCCCAGCACGAACAGCGCCAGCGTGAGCTTGGTGCCCCGCCCCCAGCGCCGCTGCACGGCCATGGAGATGGCGGTGCCGAACGGCCGCGCGACGAAGGCGATGGCGAAGATGGCGAAGGCGGCCAAGGTGCCGTCCAGGTGCGACAGGAACGGAAACAGCAGCGACGGGAAGACCAGCACGCAGGCGATGCCGAACACGAAAAAGTCGAAATACTCCGACGCGCGCCCGATGACGACGCCCACGGCGATCTCGCCGGGGGTGACGTCCTCGTCCGTGTGGGCGCGCGACAGGGAGGCCGCATCCTCGTGGCCGTAGACGGGGTATGCGATGGAAGCGCTACTCATATATTCCCAAGCTCCTTTTTGGCAGACACGAACCCGTTCTACACGCAAGCCCAACGATCAACAAGTGCGCTTTCACCAGGGCTCACACCGGGAAAACCCCTAACCACGCTCGGGTATGGCGCGGCAGCCCGAACGCCAAAAACCCATGCCTGACGCGCGGTTACCGTCATTTGTTTGATCCTGGACAAAATGTCCAGCCAGCAAAAACGCTAGCCGCATTACATTTGCGCCCGTCCGTAATTCGCGTTTACCCCTAGCCCAAGCGCGGCCGTAGACGCATTCGCCACGTTCCTCGCATGATCCACATGAAGAAACTCCGCGGGCCTGCCTGGCTCGCCGCGGCCGCGGCCGTCGCCGGCCTGGCCGGCTGCGGCAAGACCGTCGTGCTCAACCCCGCGGGCGACATCGCTGCCCAGCAGGGCAACCTGGTCGTCACCGCCACCCTGCTGATGCTCATCATCATCGTGCCGGTGATCCTGCTGACGCTGCTGTTCGCCTGGAAATACCGCCAGGGCAACGCCGACGCCAAGTACGACCCCGACTGGCACCACTCCACGGTGCTGGAGCTGGTGATCTGGACCGTTCCGCTGATGATCATCATCGCGCTGGGCGCCCTGACCTGGATCGCCACGCACAAGCTCGACCCCTACCGCCCGCTGGACCGCATCGACGCCCAGCGCGCCCTGGCCGCGGACGCCAGGCCGCTGGAGGTGCAGGTCGTGGCCATGGACTGGAAGTGGCTGTTCTTCTACCCCGAGCAGGGCATCGCCACGGTCAACGAGCTGGCCGCGCCGGTGGACCGGCCCATCCGGTTCAAGCTCACCGCCACCTCGACCATGAACGCGTTCTACGTGCCCGACCTGGCCGGCATGATCTACGCCATGCCCGGCATGCAGACCGAGCTGAACGCCGTGATCAACAAGCCCGGCGTGTTCCAGGGCCTGGCCTCGCACTACAGCGGCAAGGGCTTCTCGGGCATGACGTTCAAGTTCCACGGCCTGTCGGACGCAGAGTTCGCCCAATGGATCGACAAGGCCAGGGCCGAGGGCAAGCCGCTGGACAAGGCCTCCTACCTGCAGCTGGCCAGGCCCAGCGAGCGCGACCCCGTGCAGCGCTTCTCCAGCGTGGAGCCCGACCTGTACCACCGGGTGCTGAACCGCTGCGTGGAAGACGGCCAGCCGTGCATGCACGAGACCATGGCCAAGGACGCGCGCCGCGGCGCCGCGGCCGCCCCCGCAGAGGCCCCCGCAAAGGCCCCGGCGCACGCCCAGCACGGGGCGGGCGGACATCACCAGTGAATTCGACGAGCCGAGAGATCCGATATGCCTGAACACACCATCCCTGCAGCCCACTGGCTGCTGGGCCGCATCACCTGGGACTCGATTCCCATGGCGCACGAGCCCATCGTGCTCTGGACCTTCATCGCCGTCGTGCTGGGCGGCCTCGTGGTGGTCGCCGCCCTCTTCAAATTCCGCCTCTGGGGCCCGCTGTGGCGCGACTGGTTCTGCAGCATCGACCACAAGAGGATCGGCATCATGTACATGGTGCTGGGCCTCGTCATGTTCCTGCGCGGCTTCGCCGACGCGGCGATGATGCGGCTGCAGCAGTCCATGGCCTTCGGCGAGAACATGGGCTACCTGCCGCCGCACCACTACGACCAGATCTTCACGGCCCACGGCGTGATCATGATCTTCTTCGTGGCCATGCCCTTCGTCACGGGCCTGATGAACTACCTCGTGCCGCTGCAGATCGGCGCGCGCGACGTGTCCTTCCCCTTCCTCAACAACTTCAGCTTCTGGATGACCACCGGCGGCGCCGTGCTGGTGATGCTGTCGCTGTTCCTGGGCGAGTTCTCCACCGCGGGCTGGCTGGCCCTGTCCAACCTGGGCGCGCAGGACCCGGGCGTGGGGCTGGACTACTACATCTGGGGGCTGCAGGTGGCGGGCGTGGGCACCACCCTGTCGGGCATCAACCTGATAGTGACCATCATCAAGATGCGCGCGCCGGGCATGCAGCTCATGAAGATGCCCGTGTTCAGCTGGACCGCCCTGTGCACCAACGCGCTCATCGTGGCCACCTTCCCCATCCTGACGGCCGCACTGGTGCTGATGTCGCTGGACCGCTACGCCGGCACGAACTTCTTCACGAACGACCTGGGCGGCAACTCCATGCTGTACGTGAACCTGATCTGGATCTGGGGCCACCCCGAGGTCTACATCCTGGTGCTGCCCGCGTTCGGCGTGTTCTCCGAG
>Ga0209959_100813_pt1 | contig 15638 bp, 17 predicted proteins | sample ThiBiot_300_biof_2_FD_183943 | JGI IMG/M metagenome (GOLD analysis project Ga0209959, IMG submission 183943) | Wastewater bioreactor microbial communities from Cape Town, South Africa - Thiocy_expt_300_biof (SPAdes) | ecosystem: Engineered > Bioremediation > Thiocyanate > Unclassified | place...
TGGAAGGCGTTGGCGGCGGCGCGGGCGGATGGCGGAAATTTTAGTCGGATTGGCCCGAAGCGCTTGTATATCAAGCGCTTGCAGCTACTCAAATGATAGTTTTCAGGTGGGGCAGAAGCAGGGGCAGGCTGCGCAGCCCGGCCCAGGTCAGGCACAGCGAGCCCGCCACGTGCACGGCGCACACGCCCAGGGCCAGCGCCAGGCGCTGCTCCAGCAGCAGGGTGACGACCTCGGCCGAGAAGGTGGAGAAGGTGGTCAGGCCCCCCAGGAATCCGGTGATGAGCAGCATGCGCCACGCCGGGTCGAGCTGCGGCAGGGCCTGGAACAGCGCCAGGCACAGGCCGATGAGATAGCCGCCGATGAGGTTGGCCGCCAGCGTGCCCCAGGGCAGCAGCGAGCCCTGGGTGTTGAGCCACAGGCCAAGCCGCCAGCGCGCCAGCGCGCCGACGCCGGCGCCCGTGAAGATGGCGAGAGCGTGCAACATCGGCGGCATTGTAGGCAGGCGGGTCAGCGCGGGGCGATGCGCTGCCACGCCTGCACGGCTGCCAGCGCGGTGTGCATCTGCACGGTGTGCGCGAAGCGGAAGGCGTCGCCGCACACGGTCTCGTCCGGAAACTCGGTGACCAGCGTCACCGGCGCGTCGTGCGCGGTCTGCGTCTGCATGCAGGCGATCCCGTGCAGCACCTCGAAGGGCAGCGGGCCCGCGTGGCGCTCGTAGAGCGCGCGCTGGCGGGCGTTGAATTCGGCCAGGCCCGGCACCTGCGCGAGCCGGGCGCACACGGCCTCGAGCAGCGCGCGGGCCGGCTGCTGCCAGCCGGCGTGGTGGCGCAGGATGAGGAAGAAGCCCTTGGGGCACATCCATTGCTCGAAGCCGCGCGGCACGTAGCCCGACAGCGGCCGCGTCCACTCATGGGCGGGGTAGCCGTGCAGGTTCACGTGCAGCTGCGCGCCGGACAGGGACAGCGCGGCCTGGCGCGCCTCGCGTTCGAGCAGCGGCGCCGTCTCGCGGTACTCCACGTCGTCGCCCAGCGCCGTGTAGCGCGCCGCGTGGTGCATGTGGCCGGCGTGCAGGGCGCACAGCTCGCCGTGCAGGGCGTAGCCATCGGGGTTCTCCAGCGCGATGAGCGCGAAGTGCGCGCCGTCCTGCCGGCGCAGCGCCTCGGCGGCGCGCAGCGCGCCGACCACGCCCGAGGTCTCGTTGGCGTGCTGGCCGCCGCTGATGAACACGGGGCGCTGCGTGCCGGGGTGGTAGAGCCCCCACACGGTGCGGCCCTGGCGCGTGGGCGCGCTGAAGCGCCGGCCCGGCCAGGACTGCAGGACCTGCGCGATGCGCTCGGGCGCGGGCGCCCTGTCGAGCGACTCCAGCGGCTGGCCGGCCGCGGCGCGCAGCCCCTCCCGGGCAGCGAGCGCGTCCTGGGCCGCGGCGTCGAAGGGCTGCAGGCTGACGCGCACGCGCGGCGCGGCGGCGCCCGTGCGCACGTCGGGCACGATCTGGCCGGGCTGCAGCCGCCGGTCGCCCACGGGGCGGCCGCTGTGCTGCTGGAAGAACTCCAGCAGCGAGAAGTACAGGTCCTCGTGCAGCGCCTCGGCGGTGCTGATGATCTCGCCGGCCCAGGCGATGGGCTGCTCGAACCCGGGCAGGTCGATGCGCAGCAGCAGGCGTTCGAAATACGGTTCGCCGGGCGGCCAGGGGTGCTCGCGCACGGCTTGCACGGCATGGTGGAAGGCGCGTTCGAAATCCGTGCACACGGCGATGTCGAGCAGGTCGGCCGCGCCCGCCTGCGTGCCCGCGCGCAGCCAGCCGCAGGGCGAGAGCGCGGCCGTGCCCGTGGTGTCGGCGTGGGCGCGGTTGGGCGCCCGCACGCGCTGCTCCAGGCACTGGCCGTCGCGCAGGTGCAGCTGCACGTCGTACCAGGGATCGGCGTCGCCGCGCGGTTCCAGGCGCAGCGCGTCCTCGCCCAGCAGGGCCGCCAGCGGGTAGGCCTCCAGGCGGAAGCGCTGCTGCGGGCCCGTCGCGGGAACGGGGTAGCGCACGTGGGCCGCTGCCAGCTGCTCAAGGTCCACGTGGTCGATGAAATGCTGCACCAGGGGCTTGTAGGCGCTGTGAAAGCGCGCATGCACGCCCACGGCCGCCAGCTGCCGCTCGGCCGCAAGGCGCTCGGCCCGGCCCTCGAACAGCCAGCCCTCGACGTGGCGGCCGTGCCAGCGCGGCTGCGAGAAGCGCCGCACCCAGGCGTGCAGCGTGCGCTCCAGCGGCAGGTCGAGCAGCGTGGAGGCGGCGTTGGCGGCGGTCATGGCTGGCCCCTAGAAATCACGCACGTGGTCGTCGGCCGTGCGGCTCAGGTTGGGCGGCACGTTCTCGCCCGTGCGCCGCGCGCGGAACAGCGCGGCGCGCATCAGGAAGATGTTGGTGACGGGCACGGTGACGGCCACGAACAGGGCGATGAGCAGCGCGTGCAGCGCCAACCCGTCGCCCATCACCGAGAAATACACCAGCGTGGCGTGCATGATGCACCAGCAGCCCAGGGTGGCGATGATGGCGGGAGCGTGCACGCGCTCGAAGTAGGTCTTCAGGCGCAGCAGCCCGAGCGAGCCGAGGAAGGCGATGGCCGCGCCGGCGAGCACCAGCACCGAGACGGCGATGTCGAGCCACAGGGGCAGGGCCTGCGGGGTCATTCGATCACCTCGCCGCGCAGCAGGAACTTGGCCATGGCCGTGGAGCTGGCGAAGCCCAGCAGCGCGATGAGCATGGCGGCCTCGAAGTAGTTGGCGCTGCCGTAGTAGATGCCCAGCGCCAGCATGAGCAGCATGCCGTTGAGGTACATGCAGTCGAGCGCCAGCACCCGGTCCTGCGCGGCCGGGCCCCTGAGCAGGCGCGCCAGGCATAGCACCATGGCCGCCACCAGCAGGAACAGGGCGATGGGCAGGGCCCAGGAGAGTATGGGACTGGTCATTCGAAGATCTCCATCAAGGGGCGCTCGTAGCATGTCTTGACGTGGTGGACGATGGCCTGGGGGTCGTCCACCTCCAGCACGTGCAGCATCAGCATGGAGCGGTCCAGCGACAGCTCGGCCCAGGCCGTGCCGGGGGTGATGCACACGATCATGGCCAGCACGGCCAGGCCGTTGGGGTCGCGCAGCTCCAGCGGAATCTTCACGAAGTCGGGCGGGTGGCGGCGCGTGCGCGGCAGCAGCAGGAAGCGCAGCACGGCGATGTTGGAGCGCGTCGTGTCCACCATCACCGTGAAGCACAGCCGCACCACCGCGCCGAAGCTGCGCACGCGCACCTTCTGCGGGCGCAGCTCGTGGAACATCAGGGGCAGGCCCAGCGCCAGGACCAGCGCCAGCAGCACGTGGCCGGCGCTCATCGACCGGTTGAGCAGCAGCCACATCACGAACAGGCCGAGCGAGACCAGCGGCGCGGGCAACAGCCTTTTCATCATTGCACCGCCCCTCCCGCCTGCACCGCCGCCGCCGCGGGCGCGGGGCGGGGCGCGGCCGACATCACGGCGCGCACGTAGGTGCCCGGCGCGTGCAGGGCGTTGGCCGTGGCCGTGGCGAAGCGCATCACGCCCTCGGCCTGCAGCGTCAGGGCCACGCAGGCGCCCAGCAGCACGGCGATGGGCAGGCCCTCCAGCACGCGCAGCTGCGGCATGGAGCGCTCGGGGCTGGCCCAGAAGTGGCGTATGCCCGAGCGCGTGAGGGCCATGAGCGCGAACAGGCCCGTGCCTATCATGAGCGCCAGCAGGGTCCAGCCCACCGGGCCGGGCCGCGTTCCGGCCGACGAGCCCAGGCCCAGCGGGTTGAGCAGGGCCGTGAGCATGGCGAACTTGCCGATGAAGCCCGACAGCGGCGGCAGCCCGGCGATCACCAGGGTGCACATCAGGTAGGCCAGGCCCATGAAGACGGCGGAGGCCGGGATGACGCGGCCGACCAGCACCTGCTCGTCGTCGTCCAGGTTCAGGCCCGCGGTGGGCACCAGCTCGGGCGAGAGGAACGGGGCGTCGTCGTCGCTCTCGTAGGGGGCCAGCGTGGTGCCGTCGTTGCGCCAGCGGTCTATCAGGTCGGCCAGCAGGAACAGCGCGCCCACCGCCAGCGTGGAGCTGGGCAGGTAGTACAGCAGGCCGGCCGTGAGGGCGTTCTGCCCGAAGCCCGCGGCCGCCAGCAGCGTGCCCGAGGACAGCACGGCCGCGTGGCCCGCCAGGTGGGTCAGGCGCTGCGAGCCCATCATGCCGATGGCGCCGAAGGCCATGGTGGCCATGCCGCCGACGATCAGCCACAGGCTGCCGAACAGGGCCGAGGCGCCGGCCTCCGTGCCGAACATCAGCGTCCACAGGCGCAGCAGCGTGTAGACCCCCACCTTGGTCATGAGCGCGAACAGCGCGCCCACCGGCGCCGTGGCCGCGCTGTACGCGGGCACCAGCCAGAAGTTCAGGGGCCACATGGCGGCCTTGATGAGGAAGGCCGTCGCCAGGATGGCCGCGGCCGCGTGCAGCAGGCCCCGGTCCTCGGCCGAGACATGCGCCATGCCCTGCGCCAGGTCGGCCATGTTCAGCGTGCCCGTGATGCCGTAGAACATCGAGGCGCCGATGAGGAACAGCGACGAGGCCGCCAGGTTGATGGCGATGTAGTGCAGGCCCGACTGCACCCGCGCGCGCCCCGAGCCGTGCAGCAGCAGGCCGTAGGACGCGGCCAGCAGGATCTCGAAGAACACGAACAGGTTGAACAGGTCTGCCGTGAGGAAGGCGCCCGAAAGGCCCATGAGCTGGAACTGGAACAGCGTGTGGTAGTGCACGCCGGCGCGCTGCCAGCGCGCGCCGGCGAACAGCACCGAGCACAGCGCGACGATGTTGGTGAGCAGCAGCATCAGCGCCGACAGGCGGTCGAGCACCAGCACGATGCCGAAGGGCGCCGGCCAGTTGCCGGGCAGGTACACGCCCATGCTGGCCGGCGCGCCGGCCTGGTGCGTCCACTGCAGCAGCGCGATGGCGACCAGCAGGCCCGCCAGCGTGGACAGGACGCTCAGGCCGAACTTCAGGCGCTGCTGCTCCTCGCGCAGCAGCAGCAGGAACGCGGCCGTGAACATGGGCAGCGCTATGGGCGCCAGCATCAGGTGCGGCATGGCCGCGGCGGTGAGCTCGGAGAGATGGCTCATTGGGAAACCTCCGTGCTGCGCACTGCGGTGCGAGCCCCCTTCGGAACGGCCGGGCGGGGGCTCATGGCATCTCCTGCTGTTCGCGCGCGTGGGTGCCGTCCACGTGGTCGGTGCCCGATATGCCGCGCGAGGCCAGCAGCACCACGAGGAACAGCGCCGTCATGGCGAAGCCGATCACGATGGCCGTGAGCACCAGGGCCTGGGGCAGGGGGTCGGCGTAGTGCTGCAGGTCCGGCGGCACGCCGGGCACGAGCACGGGCTCCTTGTCCACCGCCAGGCCCAGGCGCCCCATGCTGAAGATGAACAGGTTGACAGCGTAGGACAGCAGCGACAGGCCCATGATGACCTGGAAGGTGCGCGGGCGCAGCAGCAGCCAGACGCCCGAGCCGGTGAGCACGCCGATGGAGATGGCCAGTACGATTTCCATTCAGCGTTGCTCCTGCATGTCGTCGCCGCCGTAGGAAACCACCGCCGCCATGGCGAGCTGCTGCTCCTCCAGCAGGCGGGCGTGATGGCGGTGGCTGCGCACCGACTGGTGCGCGATGGCCGTGAGGATGAGCAGCGTCGCGCCCACGACCAGCGAGAACACGCCCATGTCGAAGAACATGGCGCTGGCGACGTGGATCTCGCCGACCAGCGGCAGGCTCACGTGGGCCGTGTGGCTGGTGAGGAACGGATAGCCCGCGACCAGCGCGCCCAGGCCCGTGCCCAGCGCCAGCAGCAGGCCCCAGGCGATCCAGCGCCGCGGCAGCAGGGGCAGGTGGGCCTCCACCCAGGTGGTGCCCGAGATCATGTACTGCAGCACCAGCCCGACCGAGAACACCAGCCCGGCGACGAAGCCCCCGCCCGGCTCGTTGTGGCCGCGCATGAACAGGTAGAACGCCACCAGCGCCGTGAACGGCAGCAGCAGGCGCACCAGCACGGCGGGCACCATCAGGTAGCCGACGGCGGTGTCGCTCGCGTGGCGCGGGTTCAGCAGGTCGGTCTGCAGGTCGGCGGGCAGGAAGCGCTGCTGCTCCGGCAGGTCCATGGCCTCGCCCGCGGGGCGGAAGCGCCGCAGCAGCGCATACACGGTGATGGCGACGACGCCCAGCACCACGATCTCGCCGAAGGTGTCGAAGCCCCGGAAGTCCACCAGCATGACGTTGACCACGTTGGTGCCGCCGCCCTCGCTGAGCGCGCGCTCCAGGAAGAAGGTGGAGGTGCTCTGCGCGAACGGCCGGCTCATCATGGCCAGCGCCAGCCAGCCCATGCCGGCGCCGGCGACGACGGCGAGGAACAGGTCGCGCAGGCGGCGCGCGCGCGTCAGCGCGGCGCTGGCCTGCAGCGCGGGCAGGCTTTCGTCGCGCTTGGGCAGCCAGCGCAGGCCCAGCAGGATGAGGATGGTGGTCACCACCTCCACCGACAGCTGCGTGAGCGCCAGGTCGGGCGCCGAGAACCACAGGAAGGTGATGGCGGTGCACAGGCCCGCGCCGCCCATGAGCGCGAGCGCCGCCAGCCGGTGGTACTTGGCCTGCCAGGCAGCGCTCACGGCGCACACCATGCCCAGGGCCCACAGCAGCACGAAGGTGGGCGACAGCGGCAGGGTGCCGCGTTCGCCCAGGTACATGCCCCGCGTCCACAGCGGCATGGCGGCGCCCGCGAGCGCGACCAGCACCAGCCACAGCATCTGCCACTGCAGGCGCCGGGTGGACAGCAGGCGCCTGCCGCCGCGCCCCAGCAGCGTGAGCCGGGTGAGCGCGGCCTCGAAGACGTGGCGCCCGCTGATGTGGTGCATCAGGGGCGGGGCGCTGATGCGGCCGCGGTCGCGCTCCCGGCGCAGCAGCAGGTACAGGGCCGCGCCGCCCACCAGGGCCACGAAGCTCATGACCAGCGGCGCGTTGATGCCGTGCCACACGGCCAGGCTGAATGCCGGCAGGTTGCCGCCTACCACCGGCAGCGCGGCTGCGTCGAGGTAGCGGCCCACCGACCAGGCCGGAAGAATGCCGACCACCAGGCACGCGCAGACCAGCAGCTCGACCGGCACGCGCATCCAGTGCGGCGGCTCGTGCGGCTCGTGCGGCAGGTCGGTGGCCGGCGGGCCCCAGAACACGTCGACGATGAAGCGCAGCGAATACGCCACGCTGAACATGCCGGCCACGGTGGCAGCGGCCGGCAGCAGCGTGGCGACGAGGGGCGCGGCGTTGATGAACACGGTCTCGGCGAAGAACATTTCCTTGGACAGGAAGCCGTTGAGCAGCGGCACGCCCGCCATGGCCGCGCTGGCCACGGTGGCCAGCGTGGCGGTGATCGGCATCATGCGGCGCAGGCCCGACAGGCGCCGTATGTCGCGCGTGCCGCTCTCGTGGTCGATGATGCCCGCGGCCATGAACAGCGACGCCTTGAAGGTGGCGTGGTTCATGATGTGGAACACGGCGGCCACGGCGGCCAGCGGGCTGTTGAGGCCGAGCAGCAGCGTGATCAGGCCCAGGTGCGAGATCGTGGAGTAGGCCAGCAGGCCCTTGAGGTCGTCCTGGAACATCGCGGCGTAGCCGCCGATCAGCAGCGTGGCCAGGCCCGCGCCGCCCACCAGCCAGAACCAGGGCTCGGTGCCGCCCATCACCGGCCAGAAGCGCGCGAGCAGGAACACCCCGGCCTTGACCATGGTGGCCGAGTGCAGGTAGCTGGACACCGGCGTGGGCGCCGCCATGGCGTTGGGCAGCCAGAACTGGAAGGGGAACTGCGCGCTCTTGGTGAAGGCGCCCAGCAGCACCAGCACGAGCGCGGTCAGGTACAGCGGGTGGTCGCGCACCAGCTCGGCCGCGCCGAGCACGCGGTCCATGTCGTAGCTGCCGACGATGTGGCCCACGACCAGCATGCCCGCGAGCAGGCACAGGCCGCCCGTGCCGGTCACCGTGAGCGCCATGCGCGCGCCGCGGCGCGCGTCCTCGCGGTGGTGCCAGTAGCCGATGAGCAGGAAGGAGAACAGGCCCAGAAGAACACCAGCTGGATGATGTTGCCCGACAGCACCACGCCGGCCATGGCGCCCATGAAGGCCAGGAAGAACGAGAAGAAGCGCGGCACGGGGTCGGCCGGCGACATGTAGTAGCGCGCGTAGAGCACCACCAGCGAGCCGATGCCGAACACCAGCATGGAGAACATCCAGGCGAATCCGTCCATGCGGATGACGAGGTTCATGCCCAGCGAGGGCAGCCAGGCGACCTCCTGGTGCAGCACCCCCCCGTTGGCGACGTCGGGAAAGCACAGCGCCACCTGGACGGTGCAGGCCAGCGCGACGAGGCCCGCCAGCGTGGACTCGGTGTTGCGCGCGTTGGCGGGCAGCAGGGCGGCCAGCAGGCTTGCGATGAAGGGAAGGGCGATGAGCAGAATCAGGGGCATCTGCGCCTGATTCTAGGGGCAAGCCGCTTGCCACGCGCTATGAAAACCAGAGTGGATGCCAGGCATTGGGCCGGCCTTTGGTGCGAAATCAATGGCCAAGCGTCTTGCCCGGTGGTGCTTCTTGCGGCGCGTAGCTCGCGCCATCCACGGTCAGCCCCTCTTCCGACAGCCGGGCCGCCGCTGCCGGGCCTATGCCCTTGACGCGGGAGATCAGGTCGCGCCAGTCCTGGAAGCGCCCCCTGGCGCGCTCGGCGAGGATGCGCGAGGACAGCGCCGGGCCTATGCCCTTGATGCCGTCCAGGTCCGCCTCCCGGGCGCGGTTGACGTCCACCGCGGCCAGCGCCGCGCCCGCGTGCAGCAGGGCGGCCAGGCAGAGGGCAGGCAGGAGCCTGTTCGCCATCAGAGCTCCTCGACCCGGCGCGCCGGATAGCTGTCCCAGGTCTGGCAGCCGGGGCATTGCCAGAAGTGCTGGCGTGCCTCGAAGCCGCAGGCCGCGCAGCGGTAGCGCGTGAGCGGCTTGGCCGCCTGCTCCAGCGCGCGCTGGATCTGGGGGTGGAACTGCTCGTGGCCCAGGGTCTCGCCGGCCAGCCACTTGGTCGCGGCGACCAGGGACGGCTCCTTGTCGAGGTGGCGCACGTACCACTCGCGCCCCGCCCCGGGGGAGCCGTCCGTCGCTGCCTGCAGCGACACGATGGCCTCCAGCAGGTCCAGCGACGGCATGTCCTGGTAGTGCTGCTGCAGCAGGGCGCCGGCCTGCTGCGCGCGCCCGCTGGCGAGCGCGGTCTCCACCAGCAGCGGCGCGGCCAGCGCCAGGGCCGCGGGCGCGCTGTCGGCCAGGGCCTGCAGCGTTGCCAGGGCGGCATCCGGCCGGCCCATGCGCTGCTGCAGGCGCGCCATCTCGATGCGCGCGCGCGGGGCCTGCGGCGCGGTGGCCACGGCCCGCTCCAGCAGGGCCTGGGCCGCCTGCAACTCGCCGCGCGCGGCCAGGGGCAGCGCCTGCTCGCACAGGTAATGGGCCTGGCGCGTGCTGAAGTCGCCTTGGCTGGAGGCCTGCATGCGCTGGGCGATGTCCGATGCCTGCGCCCAGTCGCGCGAGCGCTCGTAGATGGCCAGCAGGGCCATGCGGGCCTGGGCCTCGAAGGGCGTGCCCTCCAGGCGGCGCAGCGCGTCCTCGGCGCGGTCGAGCAGGCCGGCCTTCAGGAAGTCGAGCGCCAGCGCGTGCTGGGCGCGCTCGCGGTCGGTGCGCGAGAGGTCGCCGCGCGAGAGCAGGTGCTCGTGCACGCGCACGGCGCGGTTGTATTCGCCGCGGCGGCGGAACAGGTTGCCCAGGGCGAAGTGCAGCTCCGTGGTGTCGGGGTCGTTCTGCACGGCCTCGATGAAGGCGTCGATCGCCTGGTCCTGCTGTTCGTTGAGCAGGTAGTTCAGCCCCTTGAAGTAGGCCTTGGGCGCGCGCCGGTTCTCCTCGCGCATCTGGCGCAGGTCCAGGCGCGAGGCCAGCCAGCCCAGTCCGAAGGCCAGGGGCAGGCCGAGCAGCAGCCAGGTGGGATCAAATTCCATCGATGGGCGTCTGGGGCATGGTGGGCTCGGCCGGGGGCTGCGCCGGCGCGGCGGGGGCGGGCTCCTGCGCGGCGGCCTGGGCGCGGCGCGCGGCGCTGCGGTGGCGCCACCAGCGCGGCACCATGCCCAGCACGCCGACGACCACGCCCAGCGTGAAGGCCGAGAGCACGATCAGCACGGCCGGCGCCGTCCACCGGGTGCCGAAGAAGAAGTGCACCGTGGCGTCCTGCTGGTTGTTCAGCGCGAAGGCGAACAGAGTGAAAAAAATGGCTGCCTTGAGCAGCCACAGGAGGTATTTCATGTGTCTCCCCGGTGATGGGCGAGATTCTACGGGCTGCGCTCCCCTGTGGGCGCCCGGCGCCGGATATCAGGGAAAAATGGCCGCAGCGCCCGCCAGGCAAGCGCTGGCAGCTATGGTTTTGACGGGTGCCGCGGACCGCCGCGGCCCGGAATGAAAAAACGCGGCCGGGGGCCGCGTTCTGCCGTGTGGGGCGCGTGGCCCGGCGGTCACTCCACCTTGGCCTTGGCGCGCAGGTCTTCCTGGAACTTGGCGAGCTTCTGCTGCTGCAGCTGCTGGGCGATCTGGGGCTTGACCTCGTCGAGCTTGGGCAGCTGGGCGTCGCGCACGTCGTCCAGGCGGATGACGTGCCAGCCGAACTGGCTCTTCACGGGGGCCTGCGTCATCTTGCCCTTTTCGAGCTTGACCAGGGCCTCGGTGAACTCGGGCACGTAGCTGCCGGGGTTGGCCCAGTCCAGGTCGCCGCCGCGGGCGCCGGACCCGGGGTCCTTGGACTGCTTCTTGGCGATGTCCTCGAACTTCGCGCCCTTCTTGGCGATGATGGACTTGGCCTCGTCCTCCTTGGCGACCAGGATGTGGCTGGCCTTGTATTCCTTGCCGGCGTTGGCGGCCACGAACTTGTCGTACTCGGCCTGGATCTCGGCGTCGGTCACGGGGTTGTTCTTCTGGAAGTCGACGAACAGCTCGCGGATCAGGATGGTCTGGCGCGCCAGCTCCATCTGGGTCTTGTAGTCGGCCGTGCCTTCCAGGCCGCGCTTTTGCGCCTCCTGCATGAAGATCTCGCGGGCGACCACTTCTTCCTTGATCTGGTTCTCCATCTCGGGGGTGACGGGACGGCCGGCACGCTCCACCTGCTGCTTCAGGGCCTCGGCGCGTTCCTTGGGAACGGCCTTGCCGTTGACGATGGCGATGTTTTGCGCGGCGACGGGCAAGGCCATCGTGCCCAGCATGGCGGCGGCCACGAGGCCGGACAAAAGCTGTTTCTTCATTGGGAATCCACGGATAGAAATGGGTTTGCGGGCAACTGGCACGCAAGCCGTTGGAGTCTGGCGGTGTCAGAGAGTTTCAATGGCGATGGCGTGCGCGCCATGGTCGATGAAAATCTGTAGCGCATCATACACAAGCCGGTGCTGCGCCACCTTGCGCTTTCCGGCGAACAGGGGGGATGCGATGCGCACGCGAAAGTGCGTGCCGAAGCCCGTGCCATTGGCGCCCGCATGCCCTTCGTGCTGCCAGCTTTCGTCCAGCACTTCGAGCCGGGTGGGGGCCAGCGTCGCGCGCAGGCGCTCGGCCATGGCTTCGGCGGTGACGGAGACGGGGGGCGTTGCGGTCATGGTTGTGCGTCCTCGGGTGCGGCGTCGCCTTCCTTCATGTGGCGACTCAGGAACAGGGCCTGGGCGATGACGAAGGCGAACATCAGCCCCAGGCCGCCGAACAGCTTGAAGTTGACCCAGGTGTCGGTGTCGAAGCGGTAGGCCACCCAGAGGTTGAGCAGGCCCATGGCGGCGAAGAAGGACGTCCAGGCCCAGTTGAGCTGGCGCCATACGGGCGCGGGCAGCTCGATCTGCTTGCCCATGAGCGACTGGATGAAGTTCTTGCGGAACACCAGCTGGCCGACGAGCAGCGTGCCGCCCATGAGCCAGTACAGCACGGTGGGCTTCCACTTGATGAAGGTCTCGCTGTGCGCCAGCAGCGTGGCGCCGCCGAACACCACGATCACCCCCAGGCTGAGCCACTGCATGGGCTCGACCTTGCCGTGCCTGACGTGGATGTAGGCGATCTGCGCCACGGTGGCGGCGATGGCCACGCCCGTGGCCACGTAGATGCCCCAGACCTTGAACGCGGCGAAGAACAGGATGATGGGGAAGAAGTCGATGAGCAGTTTCATGGCGCCGGGGGGTCGAAGTCGAGCGAGGCGGAGTTCATGCAGTAGCGCAGGCCCGTGGGGCCCGGGCCGTCGGGAAAGACGTGGCCCAGGTGGGCCCCGCATTGTGCACACACGGTCTCGGTGCGCAGCATGCCGTGGCTGCGGTCCTCGATCTCGCGGATGGCGCCGGGCACGGCGCGCCAGAAGCTGGGCCAGCCGCAGCCCGCGTCGAACTTGGTTTCCGAATCGAACAGTTTGGCACCGCAGCAGATGCAGCGGTAGCTGCCGTCGGACCAATGGCCTTCGTACTTGCCGGTGAACGGCCGCTCGGTGGCGGCGTGGCGCGTGACCTCGAAGGCGCCGGGCTCGGCGCCCTTCTCGCGCAGCAGGGCCTGCCATTCGGCGTCGGTTTTCTGGATGGGGTAGGTCATGAGGAGCAGCTGATGGAGATGGTGGACGCCCAGTCGGGCGGAAAGCCGGCATGGGCCTCGTGCCCCGGATGCTCGTCGAATGGCCGTGCCAGCAGCTTCTGCAGGGTTTGGAGTTCGGAAAAGTCGCCGAGTTTCGCGGCGCGTATGGCCTGCTCGCCCAGGTGGTTGCGCAGCACGAAGCGCGGATTGGTCTTGAGCATCAAATCGGCCGCAATCGCTTGTCCATCAAGCGCCAGCAGCTCTTCATAGGATAGCAGCCAGGCGTCGAAGGCGGCGCGGTCGGCGAACAGGTCGCGCACGGGTTCGAAGTCGCCCGCGGCCACGGCGTGCGACAGGCGGCGCCAGAAGATGGGGTAGTCCACGCGGCCCGCGGCCAGCAGGCGCAGCAGGGCGTCGACCAGCGCGCCGTCGCCCTCGCGCGGCTGCTGCAGCCCGAGCTTGGCGCGCATGCGCCGCAGGAGTTCGGCGACGAACGTCTCCTCGTAGGTCGAGAGCGCGGCCCGGGCCGTCTCCACCTCGCCGACCAGCGGCAGCATCGCCTGCGCCAGGCACAGCAGGTTCCACCAGGCCACGCCGGGCTGGCGGTCGAAGGCGTAGCGGCCCTGCGCGTCGCTGTGGTTGCAGATGTGGCCGGGGTCGAAGGCGTCGAGGAACTGGAACGGCCCGTAGTCGATGGTCAGCCCCAGGATGCTCATGTTGTCGGTGTTCATCACGCCGTGGCAGAAGCCCGCGGCCTGCCACCGGGCCATCAGGGCGGCGGTGCGCTCGCTCACGGCGCGCAGCAGCGCGGCGCAGGGGTTGGCGCCGCCGCGGCATTCGGGGTAGTAGCGGTCGATCACGTAGTCGGCCAGCCGGCGCAGCTCGGCCTGCTGGCCGCGCGCGGCGAAGTGCTCGAAGTGGCCGAAGCGGATGAAGCTGGGCGCCACGCGCGTGACCACGGCGGCCGTCTCGATCTCCTCGCGCACCACGGGCGCGGGCGAGCCGGTGACGCACAGCGCGCGCGTGGTCGGGATGCCCAGCGCGTGCATGGCCTCGCTGCAGAGGAATTCGCGGATGGACGAGCGCAGCACGGCGCGCCCGTCGCCCATGCGCGAGTAGGGCGTGCGCCCGCAGCCCTTGAGCTGCAGTTCAAGGCCATCGGCTGTCTCGCCCAGCAGGATGGCGCGGCCGTCGCCCAGCTGCCCGGCCCACACGCCGAACTGGTGGCCGCTGTAGACGCTCGCCAGCGGCCGGCTGCCCGGCGGCAGGGCGTTTCCGGTGAAGGCCTGCAGCGCGTCGTCGCGCCGCTGCCAGTCCTGCGGCAGGCCCAGCAGCGCGGCCACGTCGTCGCTCGCGCCCACCCAGTGGGGGGAGGGCAGGGGCGTGGGGCGCAGCTCGGTGAAGAACGCCGGCCCCAGGGCGGCGAAGCCGTTGCGCCAGCCGGCCAGCAGGGGCGCCTGCACGGAATCTGCGAGGGCCTGGTGCGAAGTCATGCGGTGGATTGTCTCCTGCGTTGCAATGCCCCGCCTCGGCATGCGGCAAAGTGGGTTTTCACTGATGCAACGGCTGGTTCCAGGCGTTTCATCGCCGCTACGATGGCGCGGTTTACGTCCACCAACAGACAAAGGAGCACCCATGCTGGGCCTGATGCAGAACCAACCTCTCCTGATCTCCACGCTGATCACGTTCGCCGAGCGCAACCATGGCGACGGGGAGATCGTGTCGCGCAGGGTGGAGGGGGACATCCACCGCTACACCTACCGCGACCTGGCGCGGCGCGCGCGCCAGCTGGCCAACGTGCTCGACGGCATGGGCCTGCAGTTCAGCGACCGCGTGGCGTCGCTGGCCTGGAACGGCTACCGCCACATGGAGATGTACTTCGGCGTCTCCGGCTCGGGCCGCGTGCTGCACACCATCAACCCGCGCCTGCACCCGGACCAGATCGCCTGGATCGTGAACCATGCCGAGGACCAGGTGCTGTGCTTCGACATGACGTTCCTGCCCATCGTGCAGGCCGTGCACGCCAAGTGCCCCACGGTGAAGAAGTGGGTTGCGCTGTGCGACGCCGACCGGCTGCCCGCGGACTCGGGCATTCCCGGCCTGACGAGCTACGAGGACTGGATCGGCGGCGCGCCGGGCGAGTACGACTGGCCCACCTTCGACGAGAACTCCGCCTCCAGCATGTGCTACACGAGCGGCACCACGGGCAACCCCAAGGCGGCGCTGTACAGCCACCGCTCCACCACGCTGCATGCCTACGCGGCGGCGCTGCCCGACGTGATGTGCCTGTCGGCGCGCGACAGCGTGCTGCCCGTCGTGCCCATGTTCCACGTCAACGCCTGGGGCATCCCGTACTCGGCCGCGCTCACGGGCTGCAAGGTGGTGTTCCCCGGCCCGGCGCTTGACGGCAAGTCGGTCTACGAGCTCATCGAGGCCGAGGGCGTGACCTTCGCCGCGGGCGTGCCCACCGTGTGGCAGATGCTGCTCAACCACGTGAAGACGGCCGGCCTGAAGTTCAGCTCCTTGAAGCGCACGGTCATCGGCGGATCGGCCTGCCCGCCGGCCATGATCACGGCCTTCCAGGACGGCTACGGCGTCTCGGTGCTGCACGCCTGGGGCATGACCGAGATGAGCCCGCTGGGCACGCTGTGCACGCTCAAGAACAAGCACCTGCGCATGGGCCCCGACGAGCAGATGCACATCCTGCAGAAGCAGGGGCGCGCCATCTACGGCGTGGAGATGAAGATCGTGGGCGCCGACGGCAAGGAGCAGCCCTGGGACGGCAAGGCCTATGGCGACCTGCTGGTGCGCGGCCCCTGGATCCTGGAGCGCTACTACAAGGGCGAGAGCCCGCTGGTCAAGGACGAGCACGGCGTGGGCTGGTTCCCCACGGGCGACGTGGCCACCATAGACGCCGACGGCTACATGCAGATCACCGACCGCAGCAAGGACGTGATCAAGTCCGGCGGCGAAT
>Ga0209959_100815_pt1 | contig 15632 bp, 16 predicted proteins | sample ThiBiot_300_biof_2_FD_183943 | JGI IMG/M metagenome (GOLD analysis project Ga0209959, IMG submission 183943) | Wastewater bioreactor microbial communities from Cape Town, South Africa - Thiocy_expt_300_biof (SPAdes) | ecosystem: Engineered > Bioremediation > Thiocyanate > Unclassified | place...
TCGCAGGCGATGCCGCCCCCCCCGGCAAGCCCGCGGACCCGAATGCCGACCCCGACATCGGCCACATTTTCGGCAACCCCGTAGTGGCTGAAAGCAACCAGCAGCGCGCCATGCAAATCACGCGCACCAACAATGGGCGCTGGGCGCTCATCACCGGCAACGGCTACAACAGCGTCAACGAACGCCCTGTGCTCCTGATCCAATACCTGGACGGCGACAAGTCGCTCAAGAAGATCATCGCGGCCGACAAGGATGCCACTCCGACGGTGAACGCCAGCGAGGCAGTGGGCAATGGGCTCTCCACGCCCCAGTTCCTGGACGTGAATGGCGACGGCACGCCAGATTTCGTCTATGCCGGCGATCTGCGCGGCAATATGTGGAAGTTCGATATATCCAGTGGCGCCGCCACCGATTGGAACGTGGCGTTCAATGGCAGTCCTCTGTTCACGGCGATCTATTCAAGCGGCACCGGCAGCTCCAGCCGGCAGCCCATCACCGCGCCTCCCGTGCTGCGCCCCAACCGCACCGTCGGGGGCCTGATGGTGGCCTTTGGAACCGGCCAGAACCTGACCGAAAACGACCGCGCCGACACATCCGTACAAACGGTGTATTCCGTTCTGGACAATACCCGCTATGAGATCGAAAACACGGGCAGCAACAAAGGCAAGGTCAAGGTGAAAACCTCCAGCCCAACCCCAGCCACCGTGAGTGGGCGCAGCGAACTGCAAGCGGAATCCGTCACCGGTGGTACTGGCAGCGGCACCGCAGGCGCTGGCGCCAGCGCAGGCCGCTCGTTCTGGAAGCTCTCCAGCACGGAGGTCGTCTACTCCTGCGACGGCGTTCCCGGCAGTTGCACTGCCAGGAAGGGCTGGTACATGGACCTGCCAGTGGCTGGCGAACGCGTGACCACGAGCTTCGATTTCTACGATGGCGGCAATATCCTGGAGATCATCAGCGAGAAGCCGGCCTCTGGCAGCGCCACGGCCAGCGGCGAGGAAGTCTGCGCCCCCCAGCCCCAGGCTGCCAAGCCATTCCGCACGCTCATCAACATTGCCTCGGGCTCGCCGGCCAAACCACCCATCATGGATGTGAATGGCGATGGGGTATACAAAGCCGCGGACGATGGTGGCTATGCACGCATGACGGCATCGAGCAAGGAACTGCGGTTCGGCACCAAAGACAAACAGGTTCGCCAGGGTAACGATGGCAAGGTGGACAAGCTGGCCAAGCTGCCCGAGCTTATGCTGCGCCCCGGCTGGCGGCAATTGAAGTGATGGAAAGGCCACGACACATGACAAGAAGCTTTATGCACCGCTCACCATCACGAAACACCCGAGGCTTCACGCTGATCGAATTGATGATCGTGGTGGCCGTCGTGGGCATCCTCACGGCCATTGCCTACCCCAGCTACACCGAGTATGTGCGGCGCGGGCATCGCGCCGATGCACGCGCCGGCCTGCTGCAGGCGCAGCAATGGCTGGAGCGTGCGGCGACTGCCACAGGCCTTTACCCCACGGCGCTGCCCTCCGCGCTCACATGGTCTAGCGACACGAACAAGCGCTACACCATCGGCTTCAAAGGCACGGCCACCACATCCGCCTATACCCTCATTGCCACGCGCAAGGGTGCTCAGACCGGCGACAAATGCGGCGACTACACCCTTACAAACGTCGGGGAGCGCGGCAATGACAACCTGGGCACTGGCACCACGACGACCGACTGCTGGGGCAAGTAAGCCGCGCTACCATCGCCAGCGCCATGACAGACGCTGCCCCCTTCATCACCCAAGCGCTTGAGCTCGCAGCCCAGGCGCTTTTTCTTTCCAACCCCAATCCGCGCGTCGGCTGCGTCATCGCCAGCGGCGCCGGCACCGTGCTGGGCCAGGGCTCCACCCAGCAGGCCGGCGGCCCGCATGCCGAGGTGGTGGCGCTGCGCGATGCAGCGGCCCGCGGCAATGACGTGCGCGGCGCGACGGCCTACGTGACGCTGGAGCCCTGCGCGCACCAAGGGCGCACAGGGCCGTGCTGCGACGCGCTGATACAGGCCGGCATAGGGCGCGTAGTGGCGTCCATCGAGGACCCGAACCCCCTGGTGGGCGGGCAGGGCTTCGCGCGGCTGCGGGCGGCAGGCATCGACGTACAGGTGGGGCCGGGCGCGCAGCAGTCGCGCGAGCTCAACATCGGCTTCTTCAGCCGCATGGTGCGCGGCATGCCCTGGGTGCGCATGAAGGCCGCTGCCTCGCTCGACGGCGTGACGGCGCTGGCCAATGGCGCCAGCCAGTGGATCACCGCGCCCGCCGCGCGCGCGGACGGCCATGCCTGGCGCGCGCGCGCCTGCGCGGTGCTGACCGGCATCGGCACGGTGCTGGAGGACGACCCGCTTCTGAACGTGCGCGAGGTGGCCACGCCGCGCCAGCCGCACCTGGTGGTCGTGGACAGCCGGCTGCAGACGCCGCCCGGCGCGCGCCTGTTCGACGTGCCCGGGCGGCGCGTGTTCATCTACGCCGCCGACGGCCACCCCGACCGGGCGCAGGCGCTGCGCGCGCGCGGCGCCACGGTCACCATGCTGCCCAATGCGCGCGGCAAGGTGGACCTGCCCGCCATGCTGCGCGACCTGGGCGCAAGCGGCGTGAACGAGCTGCACCTGGAGGCCGGCCACAAGCTCAACGGTTCCTTCCTGCGCGAGGGGCTGGTCGATGAGCTGCTGCTGTACCTGGCGCCCCTGCTGCTGGGCAGCGGCGCGCATGGGCTGGCGAGCTGGGGGCCGCTGCAGGCCCTGGCCGATGGCGTGCGCATGGAGTTCCACGGCATGCAGCAGCTGGGCCCGGACCTGCGGCTGATCGCCCGCGTGGCACGCCACCCATGCCCGCCGCAACCACGCTTCCCAGCCCCGTTGCACGCGCCCTGCGGCACTGGTGCGCCATCGCGTGGCTGGCGCTGCTCTGCGCGGGCTGCGCCGGCCTGCCCAAGGATGTGGACAGGCCCGTCTCCACCGCCCTCGATGTCGCGGCGCAGCCCACGGCGCTGGCGCAACTGGTGCAGGAGCGCCGCCAGGCGGCAGGCTCCCGCTACGCCTCGGGCTTCATGCTGCTGAGCGGCCCGCAGGAGGCCTACGGCAGCCGGCTGGCCCTGGTGCAAGCGGCGCAGAAGACGCTGGACCTGCAGTACTACGCGATCCATGCCGACGAGAGCTCCGCGCGCCTGCTGCGCGGCGTGGCGGCGGCCGCGCGGCGGGGGGTGCGGGTGCGCATACTGCTGGACGATTTCCACAGTACGGGGCGCAACGCCCTGGTCATGGGCATGGCGTTCGTGCCGAACGTCGAGATGCGCATGTTCAACCCCGTGGCGGGCCCGCGCGCCTCCGCCCTGGGGCGGCTGTGGGGGTCGCTCTCCGATTTCCAGCGTGTGCAGCAGCGCATGCACAACAAGCTGTTCATTGCCGACAACATGATGGGCGTGACGGGCGGGCGCAACCTGGGCGATGCCTACTTCGGCAGGTCGCAGGCCGAGAACTTCGTCGATCTCGACGTGCTGGCCGCCGGCCCCATCGTGGCCGACATGTCGCGCAGCTTCGACAGCTACTGGAACAACCCGCGCGCCTATCCCGTGCAGTCGCTCATCACCCGCGAGGAGCTGGAGCGCCTGCGCACGCAGGTGCAGCCCGAGGGGAACGGCACGCCCGTGGCGGACGCGCCCGCGCCGGAGCGGCTGGCCCATGCATGGGACTCGCAGCCCATGGACCTGCGCACCGCGGAGTTCACCTGGGCACCGGCCGCGATGCTGGCGGACAAGCCCGCCAAGATCCCACTGGACGGCGACGAGACGCAGGAGTTCGGCGATACGGTGGTCGACGGCCTGCTCGACCTCATGGCGGGCGGCGACATGCTGCGCGCCTTTGCGGCGGCACGCGCGCGCGGCGTGCGCGTGCGCGTGCTGACCAACTCGCTGGCCTCCAACGACGCGCCCATCGCCCACGTGGGCTACGCGCGCCACCGCGAGGCCCTGCTGGCCATGGGCGTGGAGCTCTACGAGCTGCGCAGCGAGCAGGCCGGCCTGCGCTCGGCCCTGGGCAGCTCCGGCGGCGCGGCCGGCGCGTCGCGCGCGATGCTGCACTCCAAGGTCATGGCGGTGGACGGCAGGCTGCTGGTCGTGGGTTCGATGAACCTGGACCTGCGCTCGCAGCTGCAGAACACCGAGATCGCCCTGCTGATCCGCAGCCGCAGGCTGGCCGCCGAGGCGGCCGGGCAGATCGACGCGGCGATGCGCCAGGGCGCCTGGCGCCTGGAGCGCCAGGAGGACGGCCGGCTGGTGTGGCACCCGCCCGAGGGCAGCGGCCTGCAGGACGCCCACACCGACCCCGACAGCAGCCTGGGCCTGCGCCTGCTGCTCAAACTGCTGGGCCCGCTGGCGCCCGACCATCTGCTGTAGCTGCCCGCGCCACCCAGGCGCTGATGGCGCGCTGCTCGGTCATCACGCGCACCTCGTCGAAGGCCTGCTGGGCCTCGGGGTAGCGCCGGCGCAGCAGGTTCAGCCATTGCTTGAGCCGGCCGGCGCGCTGGCGCGGCTCCAGGTCTTCGCACACCAGCTGCCAGAAACGCGCCAGCTGCGGCAGCAGGACCGCCCAGGGCAGGGCAAAGGCGCCCTGCCCCGCGTCCTGCGCGCGGATGGCCAGCGCCAGCCCGGGGTCGGCCACCATGCCGCGGCCCAGCATGAGGGCATCGCAGCCCGACACGCCGCGGCAGCGCAGCGCGTCGGCCACGGTCCAGATCTCGCCGTTGGCCACCACGGGGATGGCCACGGCCTCGCGAATCGCAGGTATCTGCTCCCAGTACGCGGGCGGCCGGTAGCCGTCGGCCTTGGTGCGCGCGTGCACCACCAGCTCGCACGCGCCGCCCTGCTCCATGGCCTGGGCGCATTCGCGCGCGCGGCCGGCGTCGTCATAGCCCAGGCGCATCTTGGCCGACACGGGCAGGTGCGCTGGCACGGCGCGGCGCACGGCGGCCACCACGGCGGCGATGGCCTCGGGCTCGCGCAGCAGGGCCGCGCCGCCGCCGTGGCGGTTCACGGTCCTGGCCGGGCAGCCGAAGTTCAGGTCTATGCCCTCGGGGCCCAGGGCCGCCAGGCGGGCGGCGTTCTCGGCCATGCTGGCCGGGTCGGAGCCCAGCAGCTGGGCGCGCACGGGCACGCCGGCCAGCGTGCGCCCGCCGTTCCTGAGCTCGGGGAGGTAGCGCAGGAACACCTTGTCGGGCAGCAGGCTGCCCGTGACGCGGATGAACTCGGACACGCACCGGTCCACGCCGCCCACGCGCGTCAGCACGTCGCGCAGCACGAAGTCCAGCAGCCCCTCCATGGGGGCCAGCAGCAGGGGCTTGTGGACTGGTGCCTTGGTAATCATTTTGGCCTGCAGCGCTTTACCATCAAGCGCCAGAAGCTATTTATTAAATAGCAAACTACGCAGCGGCACCCAGCCGCCACAGCGACGTGACCTCGGCCGCGCGCGCGGCGTGCAGGGGGTCGCCGGCGTCCTGGGCCTTGCCGTGGCGCGGGCGCGTGTCCAGGCGCCCCAGCACGCGCAGGCCGGCCGCGGCGATCCAGCCGAGCAGGTCGTCGCGCGAGCGCAGGCCCAGGTGCTCGGCCAGGTCCGACAGGACCAGCCAGCCCTCGCCGCCGGGCTCCAGGTGCTCGTGCAGCCCGGCCAGGAAGCCCTTGAGCATGCGGCTGCCCTCGTCATACACGGCCTGCTCTATGGCCGAGCTCGGCCGCGCCGGCAGCCAGGGCGGGTTGCAGACCACGAGCGGCGCGCGCCCGGGCGGGAACAGGTCGGCCGCCAGCAGCTCGACCCGGTCCTGCAGGCCCAGGCGCCGCAGGTTGTCCTGCGCGCAGGCCAGGGCGCGCGGCGCCAGCTCGGTGGCGACGACTCTGCGCACGCCCCGGCGCGCGAGCACGGCCGCGAGCACGCCGGTGCCCGTGCCGATGTCGAACGCCAGGCCGGTGCCGGGCAGCGGCGCCTGCGCCACGAGGTCGATGTACTCGCCGCGCACCGGCGAGAACACGCCGTAGTGCGGGTGGATGCGGCCGCCCAGCGCGGGGACTTCCACCCCCTTCTTGCGCCATTCGTGCGCACCGACGACGCCCAGCAGCTCGCGCAGCGCAACCACGCTGGCCTCGCCGCTGGCCGGGCCCCAGGCCTCGGTGCAGGCGGCGCGCCAGTCGGGCGCGCGGCGCAGCGCAATCGAGTAGTCGCCCTCGACCGGGATGAGCAGCGCGCCAAGGGTGCGCGCGCGCTGCGCCTGCGCCTGGCGGTGCAGGTGGAAGCGCTCGGCCGGGCTGGCCTCGGCCATTTTCTGCACCGCCCGGGCCGCGGCCTTCGCGCTCTTGCGGTCGGCGCGGCGCATCAATGCCTGCAGCAGCTGGCGCGCGTTCTGGAAGTCGCCGCGCCAGAGCAGGGCCGTGCCCTCGCAGGCCAGGCGGTAGGCGGTGTCGGCCGCCACGGTGTCGTCAACCGGCTGCACGCGCCGCGGCGCCGGTGCGCCGCTCTCCGAGCGCCAGAGCGCGCGGCGCGTCTCGCCCCGCTCGCTCCACTCGATCATCGCCAGGCCTGCCAGGGAAAGGGCTTCAGTTGATGGGGCGCTTGAGGCGCACCTCTTCCACCTTCACGCCGCCGACCACGGCGGTCTTGGCGGTGGTCATCTCGCGCTTGAAGCCGGCCATCTCGTGAAAGCGCAGGGCGCGCTCGTTGCGCAGCGGCACCCAGGCCGTGACGGTGGTGCAGCCTTCCTCGTGCAGGCCGTCGCGCGCGGCGTCCCACAGGGCAAGGCCCACGCCTTTGTTCCAGTGCGAGGGAGCGGCGTAGATGGCCCAGATCTCGCCCGTGGTGTTGCGGGTCTTTTCATCGCGCGAACGGTCGAAGCCGACGAAGCCGACGATCTTGTCGCCCTCCACGGCCACCTGGACCTGGGGCTCGCAATACTCGATGGCCTCGCGCCAATAGGCCTGGCGCTTCTCGACCGAAGACATGGCTTTCAATTGATCGTCCGGCAGCAGACCTCGGTAGGCTTCCATCGCGGCAATGGTGTGGACCTGGGCAATGGCTTTGGCATCGCGAAGAGTGGCGGGACGAACCTGGATACTGGACATGGGAAACGAAAACGGGTGAATTTCGAGAAACCTAGCATTCTCGCGCAAATGCCTTACAGCACGCTAGCCCCCCGGTTTAGCCCCGTCCGTTCAAACCGCCCTGCATCAGGCGCCGCAGCAGCGCCATGATCCTGTCGAAGCGCGCGCCGTAGGGCGGATACAGCAGATGTCCCAGGGACCAGCGCGACTGCGCCAGCACAGGCTTCTGGTGGCAAAAGCGCAGGAAGCCGGCCTCGGCGTGGTACGCCCCCCAGCCGCTGTCGCCCACGCCGCCGAAGGGCAGGTTGTCGTGCGCGATGTGCATCAGCGTGTCGTTCACCGACACGCCGCCGCTCACGGTGCGACGCAGCACGTCGCCCTGCACCGCCTCGCTGCGGCCGAACCAGTACAGCGCCAGCGGGCGCGGGCGGGCGTTGATGTGCGCGATGGCGTCGTCGAGCCGCTCGTAGCTGAGCACCGGCAGCACGGGGCCGAAGATCTCTTCCTGCATGAGCTGCATGCCCGGCGTGGCGCCGAACACCAGCACCGGCGCCATCTGCCGGCCCACGCCGTCGCCGATGCCCTGGGGCGGCGGCGGGGGCGAGCCCGGCACGGGCTCCATGGCATGCACCTCGGCGCCCAGGGTCTGGGCCTGCTGCAGCATGGTGCGCAGCCGCGCGAGATGGCGCGGGCTGATGATGGAGGCGTAGTCCGGGTTGCCCTCGAAGTACGGGAACAGCCGCGCCACCGCGGCGCGGAAGGCTTCGGCAAAGGCGGCTTCGCTGCCGCGCGGCAGCATCACGTAGTCCGGCGCGATGCAGGTCTGGCCCGCGTTGAGCAGCTTGCCGTGGGCGATCTTGAGCGCGGCGTCCGCCATGTCGCAGTCCGCGTCGATGATGGCGGGCGACTTGCCTCCCAGCTCCAGCGTGGTGGGCGTGAGGTTGGCCGCCGCCGCCTGCGCCACCCTGCGGCCCACGGCGGTCGAGCCCGTGAACACCAGGTGGTCGAACGGCAGCGAGGCCACCAGCGCGGCGGTGGCCGCGTCGCCCTGCACCACGCAGAACTCGTCCGGTGCGAAGAACTGCGACACCAGCGCCGCGAGCTGCGCCGACGTGTGGGGCGTGAGCTCGCTGGGCTTGAGCATCACGCGGTTGCCCGCCGCCAGCGCGCCGATGGCAGGCGCCAGGGCCAGCTGCACGGGGTAGTTCCAGGGCGATATCACGCCCACCACACCGAGCGGCTGGCGTTCGATCCACCCGCGCGCGGGCTGCAGGAACAGGGGCGTGCGCACCCTGGTGCGCCGGCACCAGCGCGCGAGGTGGCGCAACGTGTGCGCGAGCTGGGAGCGCAGCACGAACAGGTCGGCCACCTCGGTCAGGCGCGGCGAGCGCATGCCGAAGTCGGCCTGCACCGCGGCGGCGAGCGCCGGGCCATGCTCGTCGAGCAGCTTGCGCATGCGCAGCAGGCGCTCGCGCCGCACCATCAGCGGCACGTCGGGCTGGGCCCTGCTGGCCTGGCGCTGCAGGTCGAAGAGGTTGCGGATGTCGTCAGGCGTCATGGCACCCCATCATAAAAAAAGAAAGCCGCGCGGGCCTGCCTGGGCGGGCCGCGCGGCGGTACATGGAAGGGCAGGAGGCAGCAGGCAGCAGGCAGCGGCCCATCGACCGGGTTTCAGGGAATCTCGCGCGGCACCACGTCCGTGATGTCGTGCACGCCGCCGGCCTCGCTGCGCCGGCGCTCGGACGATGCCTGCGCCGTCCAGCGCGCCGTGCTGCGGTAGACGGTGCTCCAGCCGGTGCGCGGGTCCATGCGCATGGTCCACGGCATGGCCGGCTTGCCGGTCAGCCGCGCCCAGAGGGCGCGCACGCCCCACACCAGCGCCAGCACCGCGGCGGCCGCCACCAGGCTCAGGAACAGAACCACGCCCATGGCAAAGACCACCAGACGCAATGCCCACCGGATCACACCGGCCACAACTTCATTCAAACCATGCCCCTTTCTGACATCCGGGCGCGCGGGCCAGGGCCCGCGCATGCCCAATGGTAGGGCTCAACCCGCCGCGCGGGCCTCGCCAAAATGGAATACCCCTGGATCCTTCACAGGATCGACGTCCACCGGAATCACGCTCTTGGGCGGATAGCGCCCTTCGAGCAGCAGCCTGGACAGCGGGTTCTCGATACGCTGCTGGATCGCCCGCTTGAGCGGCCGCGCGCCGAACACCGGATCGAACCCCACCTTGGCCAGTTCGCCCATGGCGGCCGGAGACACCTGCAGCGAGAGGTCCATCTTCGCAAGCCGCGCCTGCAGCAGCCGCAACTGAATGCGGGCAATGGCTTCGATGTGCTTCGCGTCGAGGCCGTGGAACACCACCGTCTCGTCGATGCGGTTCAGGAATTCGGGTCGGAAATGCGTCTTGAGTTCCCCCCACACCGCCTCCTTGATGTCCTCGGCGTCCTGCCCCACCATGGCCTGGATCAGCGGCGAGCCGATGTTGCTCGTCATGACGATCACCGTGTTCTTGAAGTCCACGGTGCGGCCCTGGCCGTCGGTCAGGCGCCCGTCGTCGAGCACCTGCAGCAGCACGTTGAACACGTCGGGGTGGGCCTTCTCCACCTCGTCGAGCAGCAGCACGGAATAGGGCTTGCGCCGCACGGCCTCGGTCAGGTAGCCGCCCTCTTCATAGCCGACATAGCCCGGAGGCGCGCCAATCAAGCGCGCAACGCTATGCTTTTCCATGAACTCGCTCATGTCGATGCGCACCATGTGCTCTTCGCTGTCGAACAGGAAGCCCGCCAGCGCCTTGCACAGCTCGGTCTTGCCCACGCCCGTGGGGCCGAGGAACAGGAAGCTGCCCAGCGGCCGGTTCGGGTCCGACAGGCCCGAGCGCGAGCGGCGGATGGCGTTGGCCACGGCGGCGATCGCCTCGTCCTGGCCCACCACGCGCTCGTGCAGCTTTTCCTCCATGTGCAGCAGCTTGTCCTTCTCGCCCTGCATCATCTTGGCCACGGGGATGCCGGTGGCGCGGCTCACCACCTCGGCGATCTCCTCCGCGCCCACGTGGGTACGCAGCAGCTGGTGCCTGGGCGCGCCGCCGCCGGCCTCGCTGTCCTGCGCCTCCTTCAGGCGCTTCTCCAGCTCGGGCAGCTTGCCGTACTGCAGCTCGGCCACGCGGTTGTAGTCGCCCTTGCGCTTCAGGTCCTCGATCTGGATGCGGATCGCGTCGATGTCCTTGCGGATCTGCTCGCTGCCCTGGGCGCTGGCCTTCTCGGCCTTCCAGACCTCTTCCAGGTCGGCGTACTCGCGCTCGGCGTTGGCCAGCTCTTCCTCGATGAGCTGCAGGCGCTTCTGCGAGGCCTCGTCGGTCTCCTTCTTCATCGCCTCGCGCTCGATCTTGAGCTGGATCATGCGGCGTTCGAGCTTGTCCAGCGCCTCGGGCTTGGAGTCGATCTCGATCTTGATGCGCGCAGCCGCCTCGTCGATCAGGTCGATGGCCTTGTCGGGCAGGAAGCGGTCGGTGATGTAGCGGTGGGAGAGCTCCGCCGCGGCGACGATGGCCGGGTCGGTGATGTCCACGCCGTGGTGCGCCTCGTAGCGCACCTGCAGGCCGCGCAGGATGGCGATGGTGTCCTCCACCGAGGGCTCCTCGACCAGCACCTTCTGGAAGCGCCGCTCCAGCGCCGCGTCCTTCTCGATGCACTTGCGGTATTCGTCCAGCGTGGTCGCGCCGATGCAGTGCAGCTCGCCGCGCGCGAGGGCGGGCTTGAGCATGTTGCCCGCGTCGATCGCGCCTTGCCGGCGCCGACCATGGTGTGGATCTCGTCGATGAACAGGATGATGCGGCCCTCGTCCTGCGCCACTTCCTTGAGCACGGACTTCAGGCGCTCCTCGAACTCGCCGCGGTACTTGGCGCCGGCCAGCAGGCCCGCCATGTCCAGCACCAGCACGCGCTTGTTCTTGAGCGTCTCGGGCACCTCGCCCGCGACGATGCGCTGGGCCAGGCCCTCCACGATGGCGGTCTTGCCCACGCCGGGCTCGCCGATCAGCACGGGGTTGTTCTTGCTGCGCCGCTGCAGCACCTGGATGGCGCGGCGGATCTCGTCGTCGCGGCCGATCACGGGGTCGAGCTTGCCCTGGCGCGCGCGCTCGGTCAGGTCCAGGCAGTATTTCTTCAGGGCCTCGCGCTGGCCCTCGGCCTCGGCGCTGTCCACCTTCTGGCCGCCGCGCACGGCGTCGATGGCGGACTCCAGGCTCTTGCGCGTGAGGCCGTTGTCCTTGGCGATCTGCGCTGCCTCGCCCTTGCTGTCCACGAGGGCCAGCAGGAACAGCTCGCTCGCGATGAACTGGTCGCCGCGCTGGATGGCCTCCTTCTCGGTGGCCTGCAGCACGCGGCCCAGCTCGGGGCTGGCCTGCACCTGGTCATGGCCCTGCACCTGGGGCAGGCGCTTGATGGCGGCCTCGGCCGCCTTCAGCAGGCCGGGTACGCTGGCGCCGGCGCGCTCCAGCAGCGCGCGCGGGCCGTCCTCCTGGCGCAGCATGGCGGCCAGCAGGTGCACGGGCTCGATATAGGCGTTGTCATGGCCCAGCGCGAGCGACTGGGCATCGGACAGGGCTTCCTGGAATTTCGTGGTGAGTTTGTCAAGACGCATGTAAGACCTCCAACTTGTCGCTAGCTAAGGCTGCGGCGCCCTGATTTCAAGCCATGGCGCGATAAATTCAGCCCGCCTGGGGCGGCGCGGCGATGCCCCAGCGCGCCAGCGCCGCGTCGTCGCTCACGCGCGCATCGACCCAGCGCGCGCCCTGCGGCGTGGCTTCCTTCTTCCAGAACGGCGCCTGGGTCTTGAGGTAGTCCATGAGGAATTCGCAGGCCTGGAAGCTCTCGCCGCGGTGCGCCGAGGTCACGGCCACGAGCACGATCTGGTCGAGCGGCGCCAGCAGCCCCACGCGGTGGATCACGCGCACGCCGTATAGCTCGAAGCGCGCGAAGGCCTCGTCGATCATGGCCTCGATGGACTTTTCCGTCATGCCGGGGTAGTGCTCCAACTCCATCGTGGCGACGGCGTCGCCGTCGTTGCGGTCGCGCACCGTTCCCACGAAGCAGCACACGGCGCCCACGCGCGCGTCCCGGGCGCGCAGCGCCGCCAGCTCGGCGGAGACATCGAAATCCTGGGTCTGGATGGAAACGCGGGTCATGGAGTCAGGCATTGCAAAATGGCGACATTGGCACTTTAACGCCCCCCGCCCGCCATGGCCCTGCAGACCATCACCACCGCCGACTACACGCTCTACCCATCGCCGCGCAACACGCACCGCGTGGTGTTCGAGTTCCAGACCTTCGTGCCCCAGCCCTATGCGCTGATCGACCTGCCGAGCTTCGAGCTGGCGGGCCGCTGCAGCCTGTTTTCCGCCCACCGCCGGGCCGACGGCAAGATGGGCCAGCTCGTGACCTTCGAGCTGGAGGCCGATCAGCAGCGCTTTGAGCGCCTGTTCGTGCCCGATTGAAGGTACTTGACGACAGTACTAGGGTATACCCCGATTTTTGACTTGCCTCAAAGTAGCCCTCGCCGGGCTGCGCTGCAATGGCAGCAACAGTCAACAACGGAGGAAATGCGCCATGCAACTGCTCAAGCAACTCTTCACAACCGACGTAGGCCTGTTCAGCGCCGTCGGCATCGGCTTCATGCTGTGCATGCTGGGATTCTTCGTGTGGCTGTTCACGCGCAACGACGCGCCCAAGGCCGGGGACAAGCAGCCCTGAGAGTTCTCTTCCGAGTCTGAAGGCGCCGCCTCCGCCAGGAGCGGCGCCTTTGTTTTGCCCCCGCTGCCGGACAATGCAGGCCATGCACGACGGCGACAACCAGATCCTGGTCCCTTCTTCCTTCATCGCGCTGTACAGCGACATGCGGCAGCGCCTGCTGGCGCCAGCGGGCGAGGTGCGCGCACGCTACGAGCTGTGCGAGGACCTGGCCTGCCACCTGGTGGAGCAGGCGCAGCAGCTCTACCACGGCGGCGCGCGTTCGGAGGAAGGCGTGCTGCTGGGCATCCACGCGGGCCTGGCCGCGCCCGGCGCGGGCGTGAGCCCGCAGGAGGCGCGCTGGATCACGCTGCGCCTGGCCGAGCTGCTGGACTGGCGCAGTCCGCAGCTGCCGGCCCCGCAGGACATCAGCCGCCCGTGACGGGCGGGAAGAACGCAGCCTCGGCGCCCGGCGCCAGGGGCGTGGTGTCCTGTGCCATGACCTGGTTCAGGGCCATGCGCACGGCGCGCCCGCGTGCGAGGCAGCCGGCCCAGGGTTCGCCGCGCGCGATGAGTTCGTCGCGCAGCGCGCCCAGGGTGGCGGCGCCGGTCTGCAGCGTCTCGTGGCCCGTGCCCACGGCCTCGCGGATGGAGGCGAAATACCGCACCTGGATGGTCTTGAGGGTCATGACAGCAGCTCCACGAACGGCAGGAAGCGCACGCGGTCGCCGCGCGCGATCGTCTGGCCCGCGGGGTTGTCCACCACGCCGTCGGCCCAGGCGGCCGAGGTGAGCACGCCCGAGCTTTGGTTGGCGAACAGCTCCAGCGTGCCGTCTGCCGCATGGCGCACGCGCAGGAATTCACGGCGCTTGTCGGCCCTGGGCCAGTCGAATCCGGCGCTGGCAGCTATTGCCTTGGGAGCAACGTCGCGCACGCCCTGCAGGCGCAGCAGGAAGGGCCGCACCAGCAGGCCGAAGGTGACGAAGCTCGACACCGGGTTACCCGGCAGGCCCATGAAGTGCGCGCCGCCGATGCGGCCGTAGGCGAAGGGCTTGCCCGGCTTCATGGCGATCTGCCACAGGTCGAGCCGGCCCAGGCTCTCCACGGCGGGCTTGATGTGGTCTTCCTCGCCCACGGAGACGCCGCCGCTGGTCAGGATCAGGTCGTTGTCCTGCGCAGCCTCGCGCAGCGCGGCCACGGTGGCCTCGCGCCGGTCGGGCACGATGCCCAGGTCGCTCACCTCGCAGCCCAGGCGCAGCAGCATGGCGCGCAGGAAGAAGCGGTTGCTGTTGTAGATGGCGCCGGGCTTCATTTGCGCGGGCGGCACCTCGCCGGGCATGACGAGTTCGTCGCCCGTGGAGAAGAGCGCCACGCGCGGCCTGCGCGCCACCTGCAGGCTGGCCAGGCCGATGCTGGCGGCCAGGCCCAGCTCTGCGGGGGTCAGGCGCGTGCCGGCGGCCAGCACCTGGGCGCCCAGGGCGATGTCCTCGCCCGCGCGGCGTATCCACTGCCCTGCCGCGGGCACGGCGTTCACGCGCACGCGCGCGCCTCCATCCAGGGCCTCGCAGTCTTCCTGCATGACGATGGCGTCGGCCCCCTCGGGCACGGGCGCGCCCGTGAAGATGCGCGCGGCCGTGCCGGCCGCGAGCGGTGTGCCACAGCCGCCCGCGGCGATGCGCTGGGCCACGGGCAGCTCGACGCCCGTGGCGGTGATGTCGGCGCGGCGCACGGCGTAGCCGTCCATGGAGCTGTTGTCCTGCGGCGGCACCTGCAGCGGCGAGACGGCCGGCTGGGCGAGCACGCGGCCGTCGGCGTCGAAGGTGCCGACGGTGTCGGAGCCCGCCAGCGGCGCGGCCTGGGCCAATAGATCGGCCAGGGCGTCATCGAGGGGTTTGAGGGGCGCGCGCGCCTGGGGCGCCTGGGATTTCGCCTGGGTTGTCATTCGCAAACCTCCGCCCGTTGGGGCACATAGTCGAAGCGCGCGCCCTGCGCCAGCAGCCATTGCGCCACGGCGTGGGGGCTGCGCACATCCAGCACCGGCAGCGCCGTGGGCGCGGGCAGCGCGGGCGCATCGGTGGCCACGGCGACGATGCAGGGGTCGTGCGGGTAGAGCGCGGGGCGCTCATGGTATTCGGGCGAGGGCGCGCGCCAGATCTCGACCTTGGGCAGGTCGCTGTCCTTGAAGCCTTCCACCAGCACCCAGTCGGCGCGCGGGTCCAGCTCGGCCAGCAGCTCGTGCACGCTGGGCGCGTGCGCCCGCTCGAATTCGCGCATCAGCGCCATGCGGCGGTCGGATGCCACGGCCACCTCGTAGGCGCCGGCCTCGCGGTGGCGCCAACTGTCCTTGCCCACATGGTCGATGTCGAACTTGTGGTGCGCATGCTTGACCACCGACACGCGCAGGCCGTGCAGGCGCAGCTCGGGGATCAGCTGCTCCACCAGCGTGGTCTTGCCGCTGCCCGAATAGCCGGCAAAGCCAACCACCTTCATCGCGCCACTCCTTCCAATCATTTTTGATAGCTTCCAGCGCTTGCCAGGCAAGCGCTGGAGGCCATTTTTGCCATTAATCGCAATGGGCTGCGATGTAGGCCTTGACCCGCTCTGCGTCGGCCGGCAGCACCTGCACGCGCTTGGGCAGCTGCTCTATGCCCTCGAACTTCGCCGGGCGCTCGGGCGCGCGGCCCAGGGCCTCCTGGATGGTCTCGGCGAACTTGATGGGCAGGGCCGTCTCCAGCACGATCATGGGCACGGCGGGGTCGCCGCGCAGCGCACGCGCCACCTTCACG
>Ga0209959_100817_pt1 | contig 15572 bp, 11 predicted proteins | sample ThiBiot_300_biof_2_FD_183943 | JGI IMG/M metagenome (GOLD analysis project Ga0209959, IMG submission 183943) | Wastewater bioreactor microbial communities from Cape Town, South Africa - Thiocy_expt_300_biof (SPAdes) | ecosystem: Engineered > Bioremediation > Thiocyanate > Unclassified | place...
AAAAATCCAGTAGATCGAGACCCACGGAAGTGTGGGCGGGGTGATGGGCGCCAACCATTGCACGATGCCGCTGCGCTGCGAAGGCGAGCTCAAACCTTCGACGAGGTACGCATAGACGAAGGGGCTGATGAACGACGCAGCGCCGAAAACCAGTTGAGCGAACGCCGAATTGAACGCGAAATGTTCCTCACCTCCGGCAACCCGAAGCAATGGATTGATCGCGACCTGCAGCGCCGCCATGCCTGCTCCCATGACAAACAGGGAAATCGTCGCAACCGCATAGGTGTGGAAGATGGCGAAGCTGAGCGCACCGATGGCAGCCGCGGCAAACGCGACGATGATCAGTCGCTTCTCGCCCCAGCGTTCGACCAGGAAGCCGGCGGGAATGGACATGACCCCATAGGCGATGAAGAAACAGAAGGGCAGCAACGCCGCCATCGCCAGCGAGACGTGAAAGTCGCGGATGATGTCCGGGACGATGGGGCCGAGGATGTTCGTCAGAAACGATATGACGAAAAAGATCAGCAAGACCATCCCAACTGCCAGCGTGTTTCGTGCCACGACGCCCCCAAGCCACTCGTTCGTTATTCGGTTTCGGTCACTTTGCTTGCGTGCTCGAACTTTCCGGCCTCGCGGCCGGCGAGCCCCGCCAGTGCAAGCGTCATCATTTCCACGGGAAGTATTTCGAGGATCGGCAGCAGGTCCGTGTCGCAGTCATGGATTCGCAGGGACTCCAGCCCGGCATCGACGCCGACCTGGCTGCACCTGAACCCACTACCGCTCAGTTGGCTGGCCAGCCGTTGATTGAGCATGCGGGTCGGCTCGTCGCCATCGAACACGATGGTGGTCATGTCGTCCTGGAGCATCTCGAGCGGCCCGTGCCGAAACGCAGCACTGCTCATCCCTTCGGCGTGGACGTGCGAGGATTCCTTGATGATGAGCGCGCCAGTGCCCACCGTCGCAAGCGAACGGCCGCGGCCCGCGAGGAAGAGGTGCCTCGATCCATCCAGAAGGCCTCCGAGCTCGTCCACGTGGTGGCGCCACTTCGCCAGATATTTCGCGACATGCAGAGCGATCGGGCGCAGCCTGGCGAGCGTCTCGCTCTCACCGCGGTTGGAAACGATGGCACTCAACCACGCCAGCACCAGCATGGTCGTGACGTACGTTTTGCATGATACGGAGGACTCGGCTCCGGCCTGTGTCAGCAGACTCAGATCAGCGCGTCTGGCCAAGGGGCTTCCAGGCGTGTTGGTGATGCCAAGGACTGCGGCGTCTCGATTGGCATCGAGCAGCCGCAGTGTTTCCGCGCTACGGCCCGACTGCGAAACGAGGATCACGAGCGTGCCCGCATCGCAAAGAGGGAGCGCGTAATGCACCAATTCCGCGGTCTCGATCATGATCGGGGTGAAACCAGCGGCGATCAACGACAGGTTCAAAGCGTGCAAGGCATGGTACGAGGAGCCCATGCCTGTCAGCACAACGCGCCGCCACGCACGATCGACCACAAAGTCTTTTGCCGCGCGCCATGCGCCGGACTGCGTCAAGTGGTTGAAGGTCGCCTTCAGCGCATCGGGTTGTGCCATGAGATCGCTGAAATAGGCGCCTTCGACGACTGGAATCGTGGGTTGCCTCATGAGACTCTCGCTCCTTCGAAACGGCGACGCCACACAGCTGCGGCACCGATCAACGGTCCACCGCTGCCCAGCGAAGTCGAGGTTATGGTGGTGGCTTTCGGATCAACGAGGCCGCAATTGCGGCGCACGGTCGCCTGGATGATCGGCATGAACAGGTCGGCCGCGAGCATCACGTTGCCGCCGAGCACGATCACCTCCGGCGCGAAGAGCGTGACGAGGTTGGCCACGCCAATTCCGAGGTAGCGACCCTCTCGCTCGACCTCACGCCTGGCAGCGGCATCGCCGGCCCTTGCGAGTTCGCAAATCATCTTCGCGGTCAAGGGACTTTGCGCTGACCCGCCTGGCGGCATCCGGGTTCGCATGCGTTCTTCCATCGCAGGACCGCGCGCCAGGACTTCCCAACAACCATTGGCCCCGCAAAAACACTTCGGACCGGAACAGTCGATAACGTGGTGGCCAAGCTCAGGGTGCGAGCCCGCAGCGCCGCGGTACAAAACTCCGTCCAAAATGATGCCGGCGCCGATCCCGGTGCCCACCATCACGCAGATGAGGCTGCGCTTGTTTCGGCCTGCGCCCCACTCGGCCTCGGCGAGGGCCGCAGCGTCGGCATCATTTTCCATTGCCACCCGCAGCTCGAACTTTTCCGCAAGGTACTGCACGGGGTTGCGATCCTTCCAACCAGGCAGGAACTCCACTTCCCCGATCGTGCCGCTGCGCGGATCGACCGGGCCCGTGCAGCCAATGCCGATGCCAAGCAGTTCGGCGTCGGCGTTGTGGCTGGCGTCGTTCAACATGGCATGGATGCGGTCCATTGCGGCAGCGAATCCTTCGTTCGCTGCCGTCGGGGTTTCACGGTAAGCCATGAGCTGGCCGTTGAAGTCCACGATTCCCGCGGCAATCTTCGTGCCGCCGATGTCGATCGCACCGATGGCCCGTCGGTTGGCCACGATCAACGGCTCCATTCGAGGATGACGCCGTCGTACGGCGGTACGTCAATGTTGCAAGCATCCAGCGTGCAGGGAACCGCGGTGCTTGCACCGACGTCGAGCTTCTTCAAGGAATGGATCGGAAGCTTGGTGATGATGCGGGCTTGTCGGGCAGCTCCGCCGTGGTTGACGAGGACGATATAACCGCGGTTGGTGGCGTTCAGCGCGGCTGCCTCGACGTCGGGTTGATCGGTCCGCACCAACGGCTGAACGCCCGACCAGTCTCGAATCGCCGAGAACAATCGGGCGTAGCCGGCACTCGAACTTTCAAATGCATTGACTGTGTTCCCGAGATACGCTTCCAAGGGATACGCCGACAGAAGTGTCTTGCCGGCGCCGAGCGTGTGGGCGACCAGCGCGGGGCGGCCTTGCTGATCGACCGCGATCACCTCGCCCGAGGTCACATCAAGCCCGGTGCCCCAGTACTTCATGTCCTTGCCGGGGACCGGATATTGCAGGGTGTCTCCAGGCTGGAAACTGCCGAATGGCTTGACGAACTTGAGGGTCAGTTCGTCCACCGGCTGGGAGTCCGTCATGCGCGTGCCGAACAGGGTCGTCATGCCCGGAATCGCTGCATCGGCGCCGATGGATGCGTAGATGACTCCGCCCTTACGCACGTAGTCCTCCGCTTTGAGCCAGAAATCCGTGCGGACATGGACATCGATGGGGTCCGTCGCGGTGACCGGCGACGGCAAGATGAGCATCGGATATCGAGTCCAGTCGTCTTGTTCGCGTGGGAGCGCGGGGTTCCATCCGGCCTGATGAGCCAAGATGTAAGCGGACAAGACCGAGCTCATCAGCCACTGGTTGCCTTCATAAGGGGCCGTAGCGTCTCCGTTCACCGCACCGCCTTCGGACACCGACACGTACGGGATGCTGGAAGGGCCGGTCAACCCAAAGCCAGAATGATTACCGCGCACGATGGACCATTCTGTCGGCATCAGGATGGCCAGATCGCCTTGCGGTACCGAGACACCCGCAAGATCCATGCGTGAAACGATTTTCCCGAACCGCTCGAAGGCGCTTCCGCGAGGCTTGATCTTGTGATCCCAGGTGACCAGTCCAAATTGCGTTTCATGGGGTGATCGCAGGTACGGCACCTTGCGATACTGCTCGGGCGCGGCGTCGCTGAAGACCCACGGCAGGAAGCCGTTGTTACCCGCGGCGAGCGCGGAGTAATAGCTGGTGCGCTCGAACTGCGTGATTTTTTCCGGCGAGTACTGGGCCGACGAGGCGCCCAATTCCTGCAGCAAGACAGGTTTGCCGGCGCCGAGATCCAAGGTGGTCGCGAAGGCTGCGCCATAGGTTCCGCGCACCGAAACCATCGGGTCCGGGAACAGGCTGGACGTGTAAATGGTGTACGGATGGATGCTGAAGAAATCGACGTCGTCGGCGATCACGTCCGGGCGGAACGGACCGTGGTTGATGTCAGCCGTGTCGGTACCGACAACGATAGGGTGCGTCTTGTCATGCTTGCGGATGGCGCCCGCGATCAGTCGCGTCCAGTTCGCAGCCATGGCGTCGGTCGTCGCTTGTCGCGAGATCCAGAACGGGGGCTCGTCAGCCAGATCCCAAGCAAGGATCGCCGTTTCGTGCGCATACCGGCGTCCGAACTCTTCGGCGAGATTGGTCTCCAAGTACAGCATGAGCGGATCGGACTGCGGGTCCCGCCCCATCCTCCAAGGCACATCCCACCAAGCCTCCCCGACCTCTCCGCCTGTAAACAGAATCGGGTTGAGATAGATCCGGTATTTGTGCGAGAGCTTGATGAGGTAATCGAATTGCTCGAACGCCTCGGGGTTGTAATACCCAGGGCGGGGCTCGAACCAGGCCCACATGAGATCCAGCCGGACCGTGTTGAAGCCCATGCGGGCCATCGTCGCGAAGTCGGCCTCGATCGCACGCGGGTCCCAGTGCACCGGCCACAGCAGGCCTTGCTGTGCGGAGACCCAATTGGCCCCGATCACGACGAAACGGTGGCCGCCTTTCGAGAAGTAGTTGCCCTCAAGCGTCACTGTCGGCAACGCTGAGTGGGCCCCGGCATCGTCCGGACGGGCTTGTGCTGTTGGCGCCAATCCCCAGAGAACGCAGCCAATCAAGAGGCCAACGAGGTAAAGGGCGCGCGAGCCGCTTGAGGTTACCCGTGCATGCATGTTGACGATTCCTCCCCGGGATGTGGTTTGCGCATTGTGAACCGTGCGCCTCTCACGTGAAGGGCGCGCCTGAAGGCGTTCGCCGCTGCCATGGCGATTTGTCTTGTCTGCCGATCCTGCGTGACGACTCCGAGTATCACATACCCTTGCACATATCATGTTATGTGGTTAGGATACAGTAGAGATTCTAGGAATGGAAGTCGATTTCGCGAAACAGCGATGAAGGCGCGTGACCTTGAACGTCACGTGCGCCGTCAATCGCAACACGGATGACGTCGGTGCCTCGGAGTCTGTCCGAGACGCCTGCGCCGGTTTCGTGGAACGGCCAGAGTCGCTGCAAGGCACGGGATCCCCTCACGCAGGCGCAGTCGGGGCTGCGCATTCCGGACAGAGGCAGACATTCATGGGAAGCACTCTCCGCAAGCATCCGCTGTCATGCGCAATAGCTTTCTCGCTGATGGCAGTCATGGCGACCTCGGTGGCGGCAACTCCTCAGGAAGCACCGTCTGGATCGTCTCCAACCAGCCAAGATACGGCCCAAGCGCAACAGGCCGCCGAGGGCGGTACGGCGCAACCGCCGGAAAAAAAGAAAGGTGAAAAGACGGCCACGCTCGGTACCATCCAGGTTGTGGGTGTTCGTGCGTCCGAGATGCGCGCCGTGGAACTCAAACGCACGGCGGTCGACATCCAGGACAGCATTTCGGCCGTCGATATCGGACAGTTGCCCGATGCCACGATCACGGATTCCTTGCAGCGGATTACTGGTGTACAGATCAATCGCGATGGCGGTGTCGGAAGTTCGGTGGACGTTCGGGGCTTGCCGGAAGTCGGAACGCTCCTCAACGGCGAGGCTTTCATTACGCCCGATCAGATCGTCTCGCAGCAACCCGACTTCTCCACGATTCCGTCAGAACTGTTCAGCGGGGCCGACGTCATCAAGTCATCCCGCGCGACGCTCACCAACGCAGGCATCAGCGGCACCATCAACCTGCATACCTACCGGCCGTGGGATCTGCCGAGTGGTTGGACCTTCGGCGGTGCGGTCAACACCGCGCACGGGGATGAGACCGACAAGTGGCAGCCGGAGGCGAACGGGCTGATCAGCTACAACGCGGGTGGCCGTTGGGGAATCCTGCTGTCCGCAGACTATTCGGACGTGACGCGTGAAAACTCCAGTACCGGGATGGATCAGTACGGAGTGGTACTCGACGGCGAAAATGCGGCCAGTGCGGGCTACTACAGCGGTTTCCTGGGCGCATTCAACGGAATGCCGATCCCCTCCGATATCCATCAGTTCCCCGACGGCAGCGTAGACGTCAATGGCAATGGGAACTCGCACGACGCCTTCGTCGGGAGCGAAAACTTCACGGTGTTCGACACCCAGATGCAACGCAAGCGTCACAGCTTCAATGCTTCCGGGCAATTCGACTTCGGTTCCGGATTCACGCTGACCAGCGACCTCTTCTTCACGCGCCAGGACCAATACAACCGCAACACGGGCTACGAGTTCAACACCGGTGCCCCCGTCACCGGGCAGTTCAACGATGGCGAAGATGGCTGGGACGGTACGACATTGTCGACGACTCAGGTCTACAAGAAGTGGCCCGGGGATATCGAGACCTACAGCTCGATCGGCGTGACCAATTCCGTCGCACACAACTTCAACATTCAGCTGGATTACGACAATGGCGGCCCGTTCACCGCAAGCCTTCGTGGCGTGCGGTCGACCGCACACCAGCTTTTCATGTCCAACTACATCCAGTTCACCGACTCCACCGGCGTCGAGTGGCCGAACGATCCGGAGGACGCGGCACCTCCGGGCACGTACATCTACCCGGAGGAACTGGGCGGCAATCGCGTCTTCAATCCCAATGGCGTCCTGCAGAATACGGTCCCGGTTGTCATCGACATGCGCGGCACCCGCTTGGGCATCACGATGCCCAGCGACCTTCAGAACGTTTTAGCGAATCGCGATGCTTGGGTGCTCAAGACCATCGCGAGCGAAAACGATTATGACCGCCGCACTGGCATGAGTGTGGTCCGTGCAGATGGGCACTACGATTTTTCCAACGGGTTCAAGATCGACTTTGGATTGCGCAACAGTATCCGAAGCGCATCCAATATCGGCTTTCAGCTCAACGCGCCTGTCTACGGCGGAATGGGTGCAAGCGATCCCGGCGGCTGTCTGGTGCACTACTACGCTGCCGACGTCGTGCTCGATGGAGCCGGAATCGACGGCGCATGCACGGCCGGGAACGCGGATGGTTACTTCCGCGCTGGCGTGCTATCGGGCCTGAACCCCAGCCAGTTGCCGGGTGTGCTTGGCAACAATTTCAAACAATATACCGATCTGGCGGGCGTGCAGGGCGTGACGATCTGGGGACTCGATCCCAAGGTGATGGACAATGTGGTGGGCTTCAACAATGCCTTGTATCCAGGGCAGCAACGTCAGATCAATCCCGGTACGACTTGGGATGTACTGCTCAAGGAAACGACTGCCTATGCGCAGGCGAATTTTGATGGTGACTTTGGGAGCGTTCCTTACGAGGGGAACGTTGGCGTCCGTGTGATCAAGACAGATCTGCACGTGACGCAGCATCTCACCGGCGATCCTGAACCCTACGGCCTGCTGTCTGATGATATCGGGACGGTGCAGACGGTACGGAACTATCAGGACTTCCTGCCTTCGGCCAATCTCGCGCTCGACCTGACGCCCAGCCTGAAACTTCGGTTGGCTTATTCCAAGAACATGATGCCGCTCGACCTGAATCAGTGGGGCGGCGGATTGACCCTCAACTACGGCATCGACACGTCGATTCCCGGGTCGACGATCTTTCGTGTGTTGGGTGGCAGTTCGGATGGCAACCCCAGTCTTGATCCTTGGCGGTCGACCAACTATGGAGCATCGCTGGAGTATTACATCAACAAGTCCAGCATGCTAAGCGTGGCGGCTTTTTATATTGACGTTGCGAGTTTCATCAACAGCGGAAGCGTAAAAAATTGCGATCTGCCGGACCAGGACGGAGTCGTGCGAGGCCATTGCGTGGCCATTTTCGAACCGATACAGGGAACTGGCAATGCGTTGCACGGCGTGGAGGTCGACTATCGCCAAGCGCTGACGTTTCTGCCTGGCTTGCTGTCGCATACGGGAGTCGAGGTCAACTATACCTACTCGCCCAGCAACAGCGGGCAGAGTGACCTGGCTGGCAACAAGATCCCATTCCAGGACAATTCAAAGCAGCAAGCCAACCTGATCCTGTGGTTCCAGAACAACCGGTTCCAGGCACGAATTGCCGGCAACTATCGGTCCAAGCGCGCCGTCTCGCAAAACTTCGGGGGCGTAAACGGATTGGAGATGTATCAGGCGCCTACCTTCTACGTCGATGCGTCGGCGAGCTGGCAGGTGGCGCCGCACGTGCAGATCTTCGCACAGGTTTCCAACCTCACGAACGAGCACGAGCGCTATTACCTGGTGTGGCCGGACCAGGTGGGTCATACCACCCAGTTCGAACGCCGGTACGTGCTGGGGGTCCGCGCACACTTCTGACGTCAGTCGCGAATCGCCAAGATATCGCCTCGCGGCTTGAAGTTGCGAGGCAATCTTGGCTACGAGATTCGCGCCCGCTGGCGCCTGGTCCGGGAACGATGTGCATCCGCCGGAACATTGAATCGGCGCAGGGCGTAGCCGGCTCCGCTTGTTCCAAGTCGCGCCAAGCGCGTTATCGGACAGATCTCAGGGTTGCCGTGTAACGATCCGCGCGCAAGCGCGATATGCTGAATTCAATGGGAATCTGACGGGTGTCGTAGGTCGTCTCTCTTATCGAGAGAAGCGCCGCGCCGCGCGTGGTCTTCATGGTCGCCGCATCTTCCTTGGTCGCGACGACGGCACTGATTTCCTCTTCAGCCCACTTCAAGCGCTTCTTGTAGATCTTCTCGAACACCTCATAGAGTGATTTGCCATCCAGCTGCTGCTGTTCGAGGTTCGGGAACAGCGCAGCTGGCAAGTGGCTGGTCACTACGGCGACGGGTTCCCCGGAAACGTAGTAGAGCCGCTGCAGGCGGTAGACAGGATCCGCCTTCTTCAAGCGCAGCGCTTCCGCGACTTCGCTCTCGGCGCCGACTCTCTCGAGCTTCAAAACCTTGCTGGAGGGCTTCAGGCCGCGGCGTCTCATCTCTTCACTGAAGCCGCGAAGCTGCCGGAAATCCCACGAAACCTTTTCTGTGCCGATGACTGGCTTTTTGCCCCGTTTGATGACCAACAGGCCTTCCGAGCGAAGCGTGGAGAATGCCTGCCGGACAGGCATCTTGCTGATGCCAAGGTGGCTCGCTACCTCGCCTTCCGACAGGAACACATCCCCTTCGGACAACTTGCCAGACTTGACCAGCGCACGAACTTGATCAGTGATCTGCTGGTAGTAGGGAGTAAAGCTATTGCTGTCGATCGTGAGCCGAAGCGACTGCGACGGGCGGGCATCAACCATGGCTCATCCTTTCTGCCGACGTCGGTGTGCTTATCATCGTATTACTAAACGATGGTATCAGGAGTAAACCCGCGGTTAGTACAAGTGTCGTTCTGTGGCTGTCCAGCCTACCTACAACTCTGGCGGGGCTATCGTGTATTCCGTGCGCGTGCGCACATCCCCCTGATCAAGTTGCAGCTATACTTCCCGCCGGTCCCGAAAGACCCGCCGTAGTAGCCAACCACTGGTTCCGGCGCTCCTCTGATCGCTGTCCGTATTCCACGGATGACGGATTGACTCGTTCCGAGAGAGGAGAAAAACCATGTTCCAGACTGAAACCAGGACGCACACGCACAGCGTGACGCGTGAGTACGGCTGCGCCGCCTGCGACCGCTGCGGCTTGCGGATGGATGAAGCCGAAGCGCCGCGCAGCGGCTACCACAACCTCACGCTGTTGCGCTTTCGCGGCGGCGCCGGCAGCCGTTTCGGCGAAGGCCGCCTGATCGAAGGCGACTTCTGCGATGCCTGCCTGTTCGAATTGCTGGCCCACCACGTGCGGGTGGTGGACGACCAAGGCACGCCGGATTCGGCGGATTTTTTCCGCATGGATGCGCCGCGGCGGCTGTACGCCGAACACCAGCTCGCCAATGCGATGGCGCACGGCCTCATCGCGACAATGCGGGAGTGGGTGAAGCAAGCCTTCGACCCGGCATTGCCGCGGCAACCGTTGCTGCCAGACGAAACCACACCGCATTCCACCGACGAACCCCTTTGAGGAGACATATCATGTACACGATCGAATCCAATCCGCGCGACGTCAAGGTCGTCACCTGCGACCGCTGTGGTACCAAGCTTCGCGAAGACCGGCCCTGGGATGGCTACAACAACCGCACCCAGATCCGCTTCCGCGCCGGATACGCCAGCCTGTTCGGCGACGGCAACAAGGTCGAAGGCGACCTGTGCGACCGCTGCCTCTACGAACTCTTGGGCAAGTACCTGCGGGTGGTCGAATCCTCGCCCGACGAGACGCGCGCCTGGGGCGAGGGCCACACCGGCAAGCCGCTCGAAAGCTTTTTCGACATGCAGGCCCGCCGCGTGTACGCGCCCTATCAGACGCCGTACGCCATGGTCGAGAACATCGCGCTGACGCTGCGCGAGTGGATCGACACCTGCTTCGACCTCAAGTGGAAGCGGTCGCCAGTCGCTGCACCGGCCTTGGACGAGCTGCAGCAATCATTCGGCACGGATCCTGGCGACGCGCACTGACCTGCAAGAGTTTGGGCACGCGTGAAGGACTGCGCGTGCCCAGCTCAGTCTACGGGACCAATGAGACTTGGGAGCAACGGCGGTGAGTTCGGCAGCCAGCGTAGTCACGCGGACTCGTGCAATACAGGCGATGTCGGAATGTGTCTTGCTCGGCTTTGCAGTCTGGGCCATCAGCTCAACGGTTGCCAGGCATGCGTGCTGGCCCGCTGCATTCACATCATTCCGGCGTGACGCAGGTTGGGTACAACGTCAAACGCAACCGTGAGCCGCGATTGCTTGCCCGAAAACGGTACCGTGCCTCGCCAGAAGTACGACGGGAACAGCACGAGCGTGCCAACCGCAGGATGAACCTTGTGTTCCGGCGGCAAGTGCGGCGTCGTCAGGATGCCGGGCTCCGCGAACGTGAGCATGCCGTCCCGGTTCTGCGCGTCGCCGATGACGTCGGGCAAATCAATGTAGCAGGCCGATGAAATCCAGCCGTTGGGGTGCACGTGGTTCTGGTGGAAGCCGGGTGCGTGCAGCTTCACTGCCCAACTACCGCTGAATCGATGGCTGCCGGCGTTGCGGCGTCGCAGTGGGTCGGCTCCAGCGCCGATACGGTCAAGATAGTCTCGTATCGGCGCATCGAAACTTTTGAACAAGGCTTGCACCACGGGGTCCGTGCTTTGCGACCGGTCGCCCATGGTTTCGGTACCGTGGCGCATCGGCTGAAACAGGTGACTCAGCGGAGGCCCGGCAACCATCGCGTCTCATCGCGGCGTCTCATTCGGCGGGACAGCCATGTGGGAAGCTGGACATGAGTAGAGGTACGGTCGCTTCGTCGGGCCCGCATGGGCAGCGGTTTTGCTTTCGCTGGTTCGCGGTGTCTCGTATGCCCGCCAGTAGAGTGAGACCTTGCGCTCCGCGCAAGGCACCTTCAGAAGCGACACCGTCACCCAACAATCCGACATGCCGAAATGAGTGGATCATCCCTACACGCCGCACGGACGAGTGAATCACACCCGCTCCGCATCGCTACGGTTCCAGTCGGCAAAGCAGGCGGTGCCGTCGGCATCACTTTCGCACCAGGCAAACATCAAGGTAACCCGATATCGGGTCTTCCTTGGGCGCGTACTTTGGATGCAGACATCAGAGCCATCGTGAAGTGGGGCGCGTCCGACCTGATCAGTCTTATCGAACCCCACGAGTTCACGGAACTGAGGATCCCGTCCTTGCCCGATCAGGCGCGAGCGGCGGGCTTGCATTGGTACGGCTTGCCGATTACCGATGGATGCGCACCGGACGATCGTTTTCTTGACGCGTGGGCAACGCTCGGCCCATCGCTCGCACAGGGCCTTGTCACAGGGCGGCGCGTCGTCGTGCACTGCAAGGGTGGGCTCGGACGAGCTGGCACCGTGGCTTGCATGCTGCTGATCGGCTCAGGGGCTGTGCAGACTGCCGAGGATGCGATCTCGTTGGTCAGAAGCGTTCGCCCAGGAGCCATAGAGACTCTGGAGCAGGAACGCTTCCTCAAAAAACTCCGAGGCCCTTGATGAGCTGGCCCGACAAGGCTCGCCGCTGTACCACGAGGCGCTGCCGTTCATCGCAGCCTTGCTCAAGGCCGAAGTCGCAGAATGCGCCGTGCGTTCGACCGCCTACCAGATGAAAGCCGCACGCTTACCAGCGTACCGCGACCTCTCCAGCTTCGACTTCGCCCAGAGCCCGGTGAACGCAGCGCTGGTCCGCCAGCTGCACTGCGGCGAGTTCATGCAGCAAGCCCACAACGTCGTGCTCGTCGGCGGATCCGGGACCGGCTAGACCCACCTCGCCACCGCGCTCGGCGTACAGACCATCCCCCATCTGCACCGGCGCGTCCGGTTCTACTCCACCTTGGAACTGGTCAACGCGCTCGAACAGGAAAAGGCCGCTGGCAAGCAAGGCGCCTTGGCCGCGCGTCTGGCGACCCTTGACCTGGTGATCCTCGGCGAGCTTGGCTACCTGCCGTTCTCACAGGCCGGCGGCGCCTTGCTGTTCCACCTGATCGGCAAGCTCTACGAACACGCGAGCCTCGTCATCACCATCAACCTCCGCGTCGCCGGGTGGGCTTCCGTGTTCGGCGATCCCAAGATGACCACGGCCTTGCTCGACCGGCTCACCCACCACTGCCACACCCTGGAAACCGGCAACGACCGCTACCGCTTCAAGGCCCATTCCACCGACACGAAGCAGGAGGCCAAAGCAAAATCATCCACCCCATGAGGTAAGCTGCACCCCATCCGGGTGGCTCAACTTCCGATGAAAATCCCGGCTCAGCTTTAAACGGAAATCAACAATATCTGCCAAGAAACGGTTCCAGACCGCAGCACGCCAAGATGGCGCCTACCACTGCAACGCCGCCAATCCAGTTCCAGCCGTTTGGGCCAAAGGGCACTGCGTCGATTCCATAAAGTAGCGAAGCGAGCGCAGCAAGCAGGAACAGCGGCGCAGTATAAAAACAGTGTCGACGCCCGCATCTGCGGGCGTTTGCCAAACAGGCTACGCCCATCACCGCAAAGCCAAAAGTCCACCCGACCGTGTGGACGATACCGCTGCCGTGACTGCTTGCGATAATCAGCAACCATGGCGCGATCCAGAATAGTCCCAACGCCAACGGCTTGCCCAGCAAATCCTGTTTGTGACATTGTCCGGCCATCACTTTTCATCCATTCTCGACAGGCGCTTCCAGACCCATGGGTCGGCAACGACGGTTGGCGGGTCGAACGCTAACCGAGAGGTCGCATTGCGACCCCATCCGGACATTGACGCGGAATCGCCGAACCTCCGATTCCCCCAACAGCTGTCATTGCAACTCAAACTCGCAGAGCGTTCGGCGAGCATCCTGCAGACACCCGCCCAGCCTGCTGTCACCGCGTCGGACGCACTTCTTCCCATTTCAGCGTCGGTAGACGAATAACAGCTCCTCGTCTTGACTGTAGAAGCAGCAGCCGGACCTCAAGCTCAGGCGGTGGATGGCCGTCGAGGGTACGTTGAGGTCGGCCAACAAATGTAGATTCCCGCGCGCAGCCTCAGTCTGGTGCGGCTCCCGATTTCAGGAACGTGCCGCGTTCGAGTTCATCGAAAGCCTCGCGCAACTCCGCCTGGGTGTTCATGACGATTGGCCCGTACCACGCAACCGGCTCGCGCAACGGCCTGCCTGCGACGAGGAGGAAACGAATGCCTTCGCCTTCGGCGTGGACTTCGATGGCATCACCTTCGCCGAACAGCACCAAAGCCCGGTTGCCCGCTTGCGCCGGTGGCGCGGTATCCAGCCAGCGCGTGCTTTCGGTCGGCACCGACAGGGGCGCCTCGGCGTTGCAAAAGGTTCCGCTGCCCGCGAACACGTAGGCGAACGCCTGGTGGTCCGCCGGCACGAGGAAGGTCTTGTGGCCGCCGGGCGCCACCGAGACGTCCCAATAGATCGGATCAGCCGCCACGCCTTCGACCGGTCCGGCCGTGTCGCGGAAGCGTCCGCACACCACGCGCACGTGCGTGCCGTCGTCGTCGCTCACCACCGGAATGTCGCGCGCCTTGATTTCCTGGTAGCGCGGCTCGGTCATCTTCAGCGCGCGCGGCAAGTTCGCCCACAGCTGGAATCCGTACATCTGGCCGGCCGGGTTTCCCTTCGGCATCTCCTGGTGGATGATGCCGTTGCCGGCCGTCATCCACTGCACGTCGCCCGTGCCGATCACGCCGTGGTGACCGAGGCTGTCGCCGTGCTCCACGGTACCGGCCAGCACGTAGGTGATGGTTTCCATGCCGCGATGCGGGTGCCACGGAAAACCCTTGATGTAATCCTCCGGCACGTCGCTGCGGAAATCATCCAGCAGCAGGAACGGATCGACGTCGCGGTCGGCGCCGTTGAAACCGATGGCGCGGTGGAGGTGCACGCCCGCGCCTTCCAGCGTCGGGCGGGATTTTGAAAGCCGCTTGATGGGTCGAATATTCACTGTCGTCTCCAAACCTTGTAGACGGATGGATCACGCAGCCGAAAACCCCGTTCGATCGGCGATCTCGCCGCCCGCTTCCACCAGTGCCTTGCCTGCCTTGGCGCGCGCACGCATTTTGGTGAGCGGCGTCGAACCCTTGTCGGCGACCAGCACAGCGTTGGAACTTTCGCCGTCGGCGATGACCTCACCCTTGATGTCGATGGCGTTCACCCTGCCGCCTTCGATGGCGTAGGTCGTGACCTTGGTGCCATGGGTGACGAGGTTGCCGCCGACGACCAGTTTCTCGACGATGCCTCCCGGCTTGACGCCGAAGGCTTCGGCCGGAAGCTGTATGTTCACGCCCTTGACCAGCGTGTTGCCGATCGAACCGTGCGTCGTGACGTTGCCATCGACGGTGATCGTGCCGACCGGTTTGCTCACCTGGATGCCGATCGAGCCGTCACCGAAGGTCTCGATCGACTTGAAGCGGATGTTCTTCACGGTGCCGTCGTACTGGTTGAAGCCGCGCGCACCGAGGCCATGAGTCACGATCTCGGCTTCAGCGAGAAAGTCTCCCACGGTGCCGAAGTTGACGAAGCCGATCCCGCTCGGTCCGTACGACACCACCGGCGCGTGCGCGATCCAGGTCTCCACCGCGCCCCAGGTGTCCAGCACCATGTCGTTGACGCCGTAGGTGACGACCTCGCCGAAGTGCTCGACGCGTTTAGCGTGCACGCCGTACACGATGAAGACGCCGCCGGTGATCATGTCCGCCGTGCCGTAGGGCAACATCCCGGTGGAGTGGACCGCTCCGGTCGTGAGCACGTCGAGTTCGACCAGCCCGCTCTCATCGCCGAAGCCGCTGACGAAGATGCCCGAGCCCAGCACCGGCGCGTTCTTCGCACCGACGCTGACATGGGCGAGTGACGCCTTGATCCGCGAGTTCGTGCTGCCGTTGAAGTTGTAGACCGTGAGCGCACCCTGGTACACGTTGACGCCGTACTTTTGCGGCTGCTCGCTGTAACGGCGTGCATCGCAGGCCGCGATGTGCAACCCGTCCACCACGAGGTTCAACGTGTCCGTCCCGGCGTGCGTGATGATGGAAACCTGTCCAGTCACCGCGAGGTTG
>Ga0209959_100826_pt1 | contig 15396 bp, 14 predicted proteins | sample ThiBiot_300_biof_2_FD_183943 | JGI IMG/M metagenome (GOLD analysis project Ga0209959, IMG submission 183943) | Wastewater bioreactor microbial communities from Cape Town, South Africa - Thiocy_expt_300_biof (SPAdes) | ecosystem: Engineered > Bioremediation > Thiocyanate > Unclassified | place...
ATCCCGGTGCGATGTCCGCCACCAGGCACTGATGCTTTGCCTCCACGGCAAGTTCGAATTTCTGGAATACGTCCTGCAGCAGGTCGGTGAGGAAGAACTGCTCCATCTCCGGCTTGACCACGCCGTATTCCAGCCGCGCAAGCTCGAACATTTCCTGCGCCAGGCGGCCGACCTTGCGGCTTTGCTCCAGTGCTATGTCGAGATAGCGGCGCTGCTCCTGCGGCTCCAGCACCTCGGACTTCATGCGCAAGGTCTCCAGATAGCCATGCAGCGAGGTGAGCGGCGTGCGCAAATCATGCGAGAGGTTGGCAAAGAGCTCGCGCCGCTGCTGGTCCTGGTTGCGAAGGGCCTGCCATTGCTCTTGCGTGCGTTGCGCAAGCCGCTCGAAGCTCTGGCCGAGCAACGCGATCTCTCCGCCGCTGCGGGCGGCCTGCCTCAAAAGCGGCCTGGCCTGCGGCAGCCAGGACATGCCCTGCGTTTCCAGGCCGCGCACGGCTTCGGTCAGTGTGCGCAGCGGGCGCGTGATGAGGCGGAACGCCGCAAGCCCCGCCACAAGGCCGAGCAGTGCGACCAGCGCCATGGACCACAGCATGGCGTTCGCCGCACTGCCGGCATTCACGCGCGCGGCCAGCGATTCGCGGCTCTCCCCTTGAAGAATCACGTAGACGTAGCCCGCATCGCGGCCCGCGGCTTTCAACGGCGCCGCGCTGAAGACCTTCCGCCCATCGGGACTGCGCGGGTCGTCCCCGAAGATGGGCAGTGCGCCGCCGCCCAGCAACCGGCGCACGGGCGCCAGGTCCACCTGCAGACGCTTGACCGCGCCTTCCGGGGCCGAATAGGACTGGATGCGCCCTCCCGCATCGAGCAGGTACACCTCGACGCTCGGGTTCACTGCCATGAGCTTGTCGAACAGCCCGCTCACGGCCGAAGGGTTGAAGCCCCGCGGCTCCATCAGTTCGGGGTAGCGTGCGATTTGCGGCGCCAGATCCAGCGAAAGCCGCTGAATGACTTCCTGCTCGTGCCTTTCGCTGCCCCGCATCTGCAGCGCCACCGAGGCAGCGCAGCAGGCCAGCAGCAGCACGACGAACACAGCGGACAGGCGCTGCGAAAACGAGAGACGCTGCATCGTCACAGGGCATCCTCCGCGAGTTTGTAGCCGCGACCCCAGACGGTGAGGATGCGCTTGGGGTCGGCCGGGTTCCTTTCGATCTTGGTCCGCAGCCGGTTGATGTGCGTATTCACCGTGTGCTCATAGCCGTCGTGCCGATAGCCCCAGACCTGGTTGAGCAGATCGAGCCGCGAGAACACCTTGCCCGGCTGGCGGGCAAAGAAGTACAGCAAGTCGAACTCGCGCGGCGTAAGCTCGACGGACTGTCCGTCCACCCGGGCTTCGCGCGCGATCGGGTCGATGCTCAGGCCCCCCAGCGAGAGCACGCCTGCCTCGAGCCTGGCATTGCGCGCGAGCGCCTCGCTGCGCCGCAGGAGCGCGCGCACCCGCGCGACGAGTTCCATGACGGAGAACGGCTTGGCCAGGTAGTCGTCGGCCCCCAGCTCCAGCCCCAGGATGCGATGCGTTTCGCTCGAACGGGCGCTGGTGATGATGATGGGAACGTAGTAAGTCATGGCCCGCGCCCGCCGGCAGATCTCCAGGCCATCCACCCCGGGCAGCATCAGGTCGAGCACCAGCGCATGCCAGCCTCCACGCTCCACGGCGGCAAGGCCCAGCCTGCCATCGGCCACGCGCTCGACGTCGTAGCCTTCGTCGCTCAGATGCATGCGCAGCAGCTCGGCGATGCTGTCATCGTCTTCGACGATCAGGATGCGTCTGGGGGTGTCCATCGGTGCATTCTCCTGCAGCAGCCCGCGCCGAAAGATCACGATTTTTTGAACTTTCGGTGAGGATTTCGAGACCGGGCGCGCCGAACAATGCGCCCATGCCGTCGCCCACGCTGCAACCGTCGAAACACAGCAAGCCACTGCAACCGCTCTGGCTGCGCGTCACCCACTGGCTCAATGCCGTGGCCGTGTTGGTCATGGTGACGAGCGGCTGGCGCATCTACAACGCCTCGCCCATCTTCGATTTCGTTTTTCCTGCGGGCATCACGCTGGGCGGCTGGCTCGGCGGCGCGCTTCAGTGGCATTTCGCCGGCATGTGGCTGTTCGTGCTCAACGGGCTCGCCTACCTGCTGCTCAATCTGGCGACCGGCAGGTTCGCGCGCCGCCTGCTTCCCGTCACGGTGCGCGGCGTTCTGCGCGATACCTGGCTCGCGCTGACGGCGCGCCTGTCGCATGCGGACATGGACCGCTACAACCAGGTGCAGCGCGCGGCCTATCTGTTTGCCATCGCCGACCTCGTCGTGCTGGTGCTCAGCGGCCTCGTCGTCTGGAAATCGGTGCAGTTCCCGCTGCTGCGCGAGCTTCTGGGCGGCTACGACACGGCCAGGCACATCCATTTCTACGGCATGGCCGCCATCGTCGGCTTCGCCGCCGTGCACCTCGTCATGGTCGTACTGGTGCCGCGCTCGCTGCTCGCGATGCTGCTGGGCCGACCCACGCTGCGCCGGACGGCCGCCAAGGAGGCCACGCCATGAGCACCCCTACCTCGATCTGGCACAGGGACAACGCCGAAGCCGTGGTGGCCGATGCACGCAAGCTGCTCGCCAGGCAGTTGCCCCAGGCCTCGCGCCGGCAGTTTCTGGCGCGCGGGCTCACGCTCGGCGGCCTGGGGCTGCTCAGCGGCTGCAGCATCGACGACAACGTCACGGCCGAGGCGGCGCTGGCGCGCATCTCGCGCTTCAACGACCAGGTACAGGGCTGGCTGTTCGACCCGGAGCGCCTTGCGCCCACCTACCCCGACTCGATGATCACCCGGCCCTTCCCTTTCAATGCCTTCTATGGCGAGAGCGAGGTACCGCAGGTCGACGGCGACGGCTTCCAGCTGGAAGTCACCGGCCTCGTGGCCGACAAGCGCAGCTGGCGGCTGCATGAGCTGCGTGCGCTGCCGCAGTACACGCAGGTCACGCGCCACATCTGCGTGGAGGGCTGGAGCGCCATCGGCAAGTGGGGCGGGCCGCGCTTCGGCGATTTTCTGCGCGCCGTCGGCGCGGACCTCGGCGCGCGCTACGTGGGCTTCGAATGTGCCGACGGCTACTACACCAGCATCGACATGGCGACCGCCCTGCACCCGCAGACGCTGCTCGCGCTCGACTGGGACGGGCAGCCGCTACCGCCCAAGTACGGCTTTCCGATGAAGCTGCGCATGCCCACGAAGCTTGGCTACAAGAACCCCAAGCACATACGGGCCATCTTCGTGAGCAACACCTTCAACCGCGGCTACTGGGAAGACCAGGGCTACAACTGGTTCGGCGGCAGCTGAACGGGCGCGCATCCACCTTTTCGATTCCCACTGCGGCGCATGCCGCCTTTTCCAGCCTCAACCAAGGAAGCATCATCATGAAAAACGCATTCACCACCGCCACGCTCTCCATGTGCCTCGCACTGGGCGCCACCTCGGTTTTCGCGGCCGACTCGATGGCCAAGGACTCCATGGGCAAGGACCAGATGGGCATGGAGAAATCCTCCATGGACAAGGGCGCCAGCCACAAGGACGCCATGGGCATGGACAAGGGGATGGGCAAGGGCGCAATGACCAAGGACGGCAAGTCCTCCATGGATCAAATGGGCAAGGGCGGCATGGCCAAGGACTCCATGTCCAAGGACAAAATGGGCAAGTAGGCGCCGCCGCCCCGGAGCGTGCCGGTCACTCCACCGTCACGCTCTTGGCCAGGTTGCGCGGCTTGTCCACGTCGGTGCCGCGCGCGCAGGCCGTGTGGTAGGCCAGCAGCTGCAGGGGCACGACGTGCAGCAGCGGCGACAGCGGGCCGTAGTGCTCGGGCATGCGGATCACGTGCACGCCTTCGCTGCTCTCGATGTTGGTGCGCGCGTCGGCCAGCACGTACAGCACGCCGCCGCGCGCGCGCACTTCCTGCATGTTGCTCTTGAGCTTTTCCAGCAGCTCGTCGTTGGGCGCCACCGTGACCACGGGCATGCTGCTGGTGACGAGCGCCAGCGGGCCGTGCTTGAGTTCGCCCGCGGGGTAGGCCTCGGCATGGATGTAGCTGATCTCCTTGAGCTTGAGCGCGCCTTCGAGCGCGATCGGGTAGTGGATGCCGCGGCCCAGGAACAGCGCGTTCTCCATCCTCGCGAAGTCCTCGGCCCAGCTGATGACCTGCGGCTCCAGCGCCAGCACGGCCTGCAGGGCCGCCGGCAGGTGGCGCATGGCCTTGAGGTATTGCTCCTCGCTTTCCTCGGAGAGGCGGCCCTTGGCCTGCGCCAGCGCCAGGGTCAGCAGGAACAGGCCCGCGAGCTGCGTGGTGAAGGCCTTGGTGGAGGCCACGCCGATCTCGACGCCCGCGCGCGTGATGTAGGCCAGCTGGCACTCGCGCACCATGGCGCTGGTGGCCACGTTGCAGACGGTGAGCGTGTGCCGCATGCCCAGGCCCTGCGCGTGGCGCAGCGCGGCCAGCGTGTCGGCCGTCTCGCCCGACTGGCTGATGGTCACCACCAGTGTGCGCGGGTTGGGCACGCTGGTGCGGTAGCGGTATTCGCTGGCCACCTCCACCTGCGTGGGGATGGCGGCGATGGATTCGAGCCAGTACTTGGCCGCGCAGCCGCTGTAGTAGCTGGTGCCGCAGGCAAGGATGAGCACGGAGTCGATCTCCTTGAACACGCGCCAGGCCGCCGCGCCGGGCTGGCCGTTGCGGGGCGCGCCGTCGAACAGCTCGGGGGCGATGCCCTGCAGCCCCTCCAGGGTGTCGGCGATGGCGCGCGGCTGCTCGAAGATCTCCTTTTGCATGTAGTGGCGGTAGGGCCCGAGCTCGGCCGCGCCGCTGTGCGCATGCACGGTGCGCACGGGGCGGCTGTCCGCGGGCAACGGCTGGCCATCGGGCCCGGTGATCCAGTAGCGGCCCAGCTGCAGGTCCACCAGATCGCCCTCCTCCAGGTACACGATCTGGTCGGTGACGCCGGCCAGCGCCATGGCGTCGCTGGCCAGGAAGTTCTCGCCGTCGCCCACGCCCAGCACCAGCGGCGAGCCCGCGCGCGCGCCCACCACGCGGTGCGGCTCGTCCTTGTGGATCACGGCGATGGCGAATGCGCCGCGCAGCTTCCCGGCGGCGCTGCGCACGGCCTGGAACAGGTCGCCGTCGTACAGGCTGTCCACCAGGTGGGCGATGACCTCGGTGTCGGTCTGGCTGGAGAACACATAGCCGCGCGCCTGCAGCTGCGCGCGCAGCTCCTCGTGGTTCTCGATGATGCCGTTGTGCACCAGGGCCACGCGGCCGGCGCGCGCGGCATCGGCCGGCGCCTCGCCGGTGCCGTGGCTGAAATGGGGGTGGGCGTTGTGCACGGCCGGCGCGCCGTGCGTGGCCCATCGCGTGTGGGCGATGCCGGTGGCGCCCTGCAGGCCGTCGTGGGCCACCTGCTCCAGCAGCTCGGCCACGCGCGCCGTGCTGCGGGCGCGCCGCAGGCCGCCCATGGGCTGCCCGCCCAGGCTGGCCTCGTGCACGGCCACGCCGCAGGAGTCGTAGCCGCGGTATTCGAGCCGCTGCAGGCCCTGGACCAGGATGGGAACGATGTTGCGCGTGGATACCGCGCCGACGATGCCGCACATAGAAAAGACTCCTGCCGATGAATGGGCGTGATGCTAGGGAGCGCCGCAAGAAATTTCCGATCTGATTTTCCTAATTTTTGTAGAAAACTTTCATCAAAGATAATGAATGCAATATTCATTCGAATAAAGCATTCAAATGGAATACGATTTCACTCCGGATGCCATCGACCTGCAACTGCTGGACCTGCTGCAAAGCGATGCGTCGCTGAGCAACCAGGCCCTGGCCGAACGCGTGCACGTCTCGCCCCCCACCTGCCTGCGCCGCGTGCGCAGGCTGCAGGCGTCGGGCCTGATAGAGCGCCAGGTGGCCCTGCTGCAGCCCGACAGGCTGGCCGCACTGCAGGGCCACGGGCTCACGGCCATCGTCGAGGTCTCGCTGGACCGCCAGGGCGCCGAGCACCTGGACGCGTTCGAGGCCCGCGCCGTGGCCGACCCGGCGGTGCAGCAATGCTGGCGCGTATCGCCGGGGCCGGACTTCGTGCTCGTCGCCCATGCGCGCGACATGCCCGGCTACCTGGCGCTGTCGCAACGCCTGTTCACCCAGGATGCGAACGTGCGCAACGTCAAGGCCTTCTTCGCCACGCACCGCGCAAAATTCGAGACAAAACTGCCCGTAACGCTTGCCTGACAAGCGCTTACAGCTACCAAAATGAAAGCGCCACATCGTGCGGCACTTGACCTTGCGCCCCATCGCCCCCACTCTCGCACGGTGATGCCAAGCATGGAGGACGCATGGAGTTCAAGGACTACTACAAAATCCTCGGCGTGGAGCGCGACGCCAGCGCGGCCGACATCAAGAAGGCCTACCGCAAGCTGGCACGCAAGTACCACCCGGACGTGAGCAAGGAGGCCGACGCCGCCGCGCGCATGGCCGAGGTGAACGAGGCCAACACCGTGCTGTCGGACCCCGAAAAACGCGCGGCCTACGACTCCCTGGGCCGCGAAGCGCAGCACCGCGCCGGCCAGGACTTCCGCCCGCCGCCGAACTGGGACGCCGGCTTCGAGTTCACCGGCGCCCCCGGCGCCGATGGCATGGACGGCGCCGAGTTCAGCGACTTCTTCGAGCAGCTCTTCGGCCATGCGGCCCGGGCCCAACGCTCCCAGCGCGGGGGCGGCGCCCAGGCGCGCGGCGCTGGGGAGCAGCCCCGGCAGCGCGGGCGCGACCACCACGCCGGCGTCGAGCTGGACCTGCGCGACGCCTACCACGGCGCCGAGCGCATGCTGACCCTGCACGGCGCGCGGCTGGACGAGGAAGGCCGCCTCGTGAACCAGGAGAGGCAGCTGCAGGTGACCATCCCGAAGGGCGTGCGCGAGGGCCAGCTGATCCGCCTGACCGGCCAGGGCGGCCCGGGCCTGGGCGGCGCGCCCGCGGGCGACCTGTTCCTGGAGGTGCACTTCAAGCCCGATGCGCGCTGGCGCGCCGAGGACCGCGACGTGTACCAGTCCGTCGCCGTGGCCCCGTGGGAGGCGGAGCTGGGCGGCGCCATCGAGGTGCAGACGCCCGGGGGCAACACCGTGGAGGTGACCGTGCCGCCGCACTGGAAGAGCGGCCGCAAGCTGCGCCTGAAAGGGCGCGGCATACCCGCGGCCACGCCCGGCGACCTGTACCTGGAGCTGCACGTGAGCCTGCCCGCGGCGGCCACGCCGGCGCAGCAGCAGGCCTATCGCGCCCTTGCCCAGGCCTTCCCGCAATTCCAGCCCCGCGCCGCGCACGGCACGCAAGGAGCCTGAACATGGCCACGACGCCCAACTTCCTCGACAACGCCCTGGCCGAGCTGCTCGACGAACAGGCCCGCCTCACGCTGGACGACCTGGCGCGCTCGTGCTGCATGGCGCCCGACTGGGTGGTCGAACGGCTGGAGGCCGGCCTGCTGCACGGCGAACGGTCCGCAGGCGGCTGGCAGTTCAGCGGCACCGCCGTGCTGCGCGCGCGGCGCCTGGCGCGGCTGGAATCGACCTTCGACGCCGACCCCGAGCTGGCCGCGCTCACGGCCGACCTGATCGAAGAGGTGTCGGCCCTGCGCCAGCGCCTGCACCAGCTGGAGGCGCGGCTGGGCCTGATGCCCTGAGCCGCGCTACGCGGCGCCGGGCCAGTCGAGCCGGATGCTGCAGCCCGCGCCGGGCGCGGCCGCCGCGGCGATCGTCGCGCCATGGCGCTGCGCTATCACCGCGCACAGCGCCAGGCCGGCGCCCACGCCCTCGAAGTCGGCCTCGCGGTGCATGCGCTGGAACACGCCGAACAGCTGCTGCGCGCGCGTGCCGTCGAAGCCCGCGCCGTTGTCCTGCACGGTGATGCGGACGCGGCCCTGCCCATCGGGCTCGGCATGCACGGCGATGCGCGCCTGCGCCACGCCGCGCGTGAACTTGAGCGCATTGCCGAGCAACTGGGCGAGCAGCTGGCCGAACAGATCGGCGTCGGCCCGCACGGCCGGCATGTCGGGCACGACGTCCCACTGCACGCCGTCGCCGGCGCCGCCCAGCAGCGCGCGCGCCTGCTGCACGGCGGCGCCCAAGTCCACCGCCTGCAGCCGCAGCGGCGCGCGGCCGGCGCGCGCGATGGCCTGCAGGCCGTCGATCATCAGCCCCATGCGGCGCGCGGAGGCATCCATGGTGGCCAGGAAGCCCAGCGCCTCCTCCACCTGGGGGTACTGGGCAGGCAGCTCCTGCAGCAGCTCGCGCACCAGCGCGCCGTAGGAGGTCACGTGGCGCAGCGGCGCGCGCAGGTCGTGCGACACGCCGCGCAGAAAGGCCTCGTGCGCGGCCGCCATGGCGGCCATCTGGCGGCGCGCCTCGTCCAGCTCGGCCTGCAGCCGGTCCTGCGCGGTGCCGCCGTGCATCGCGCCGCCTTCCGCCGTCATCTGGCCTGCCTGGCCGGACGCTTCCAGCCCGCGATGCTTACCTGCTTGCCGCGCGCCACGCTCAGGGCGCCCGGCGGCGTGTCCTTGGTGATGGTGGAGCCGCCGCCCACCGTGCCGCCCGCGCCTATCGTGACGGGCGCCACCAGCACGCAGTTGCTGCCCACGTGCACGTCGGCCTCGATCACCGTGCGGTGCTTGTTGGCGCCGTCGTAGTTGGCGGTGATGCTGCCCGCGCCGTAGTTCACGCGCTCGCCCACCGTGGCGTCGCCCAGGTAGGCCAGGTGGTTGGCCTTGGCGCCGTCGGCCAGCTGGGAGTTCTTGATCTCGACGAAGTTGCCCACATGCACCTCGCGCCCGAGCTGCGCGCCCGGGCGCAGGCGCGCGAAGGGGCCCACGAGCGCGCCCTCGCCCACGCGGGCGCCGGCCTTCTCGCCGTCGATGTGCGTGAAGGGATGGATCACCGCGCCCGCGCCGATGACGGCGCTGCCGATGTGGCAGTAGGCACCGATGCGCGCGCCCTCGCCGATCTCCACGCGGCCGGTGAAGATGCAGCCCACGTCGATCTCCACGTCCTGCCCGCAGACCAGCTCCGCCCTGTTGCCGCGCGCGTCGTCGCGCAGGTCGAAGCGCGCCGGGTCGGCCAGGCGCACGCCCTGCTCCATCAGGGCCTCGGCCTGGGCGCGCTGGTGCGCGCGTTCGAGCTCGGCCAGCTGCACCGGGCTGTTCACGCCGGCCACCTGCAGCGCGTCCGTGATCCGGTGCGCCACCACGGGCACGCCGTCGGCCACGGCCATGGCGACGACGTCGGTGAGGTAGTACTCGCCCTGGGCGTTGTCGTTGGTCAGGCGCGCCAGCCAGGCGGCGAGCAGGCGCGCGGGCACGGCCATGATGCCGCTGTAGACCTCGCCGATGGCGCGCTCGGCCTCGCTCGCGTCCTTGTGCTCGACGATGCGCAGCACCGTGCCGCCGGCGCCGCGCACGATGCGCCCGTAGCCGGACGGGTCGGGCAGGCTCACGGTGAGCAGCGCCAGGCGATCGCCGCCCGACGCCTCGACCAGCGCGCGCAGCGTGGCGGCCTGCGTGAGCGGCACGTCGCCCGAGAGCACGACCACCGTGCCGTCGCCCGCCAGCCGCGGCACGGCCTGCTGCACGGCATGGCCCGTGCCCAGCTGCGGCTCCTGGCGCACGCATTGCAGGTCAAAACCGGCCCCAAGGCCCGCCCCGCCTGCGCAGGCAGCTTCCACTTCCGTAGCGCCATGGCCCGTCACCACCACCACGCGCCGCGCCTGCAGGCTGGCCGCCTGATCCAGCACATGGTGCAGCAGGGGCCGCCCGGCCAGGCGCTGCAATACCTTGGGAATGCGGCTTTTCATGCGCGTGCCCTTGCCCGCGGCCATGATGATGATGTCGAGTTGCGTCATTGGGATGGAGATGGATGCGCTTGCGGCGAAAGCGTGGATTATCCGGCTAGCATGTCCGCCATGCCCGCCCCCTCTCACCTGCGCACCCGCCCCGTCGCCGTGGGGCACTGGCGCGCGTTCCTGGCCGTCGCGCGGCACCTGAACTTCCGCGCCGCCGCCGACGAACTGGCCCTCACGCAGTCCGCCGTGAGCCGCCAGATCCAGGCGCTGGAGGACGAGGTGGGCGTGCCCCTGTTCCTGCGCCACACGCGCGCGGTGGAACTGACCGGCGCGGGCGTGCAGCTGCACCGCGCCGTGGCGCCCGCGCTCGACCGGCTGGACGCCGCCGTGCGCCAGGTGCGGCAGATGGCCGGGCGGCGCAGCGTCGCCATCGCCACCTGGGCGAGCTTCGCCTCGATGTGGCTGATCCCGCGCATGGAGGAATTCCAGCGCGCGCACCCCGACATCGACATCCGCATCGACACCAGCGACAGCGTGGTCGATCTGGACACCGCCGACGTCGATCTGGCTCTGCGCTGGGCCACGCCCGGCGGCGCCACGCCGGGGGCCGAACGGCTCTTCGGCGAACAGCTCGCCGTGGTCGCGAGCCCCTGGCTGCTCAAAAGCATGCCACCCGTGCGCCAGCCGGCCGACGTGGCGCGCTTCGCGCTCATCGAGGCGGGCGACGCGCACCGCCAGCCCTATTTCGACTGGATCACCTGGGGCCGCTGGTTCGAGGCCAACGGCCTGGGCGGCCTGCAGCCGCAGCGCTGGCTGTACCTCAACTACGCACAGCAGATCGCGCAGGCGGCGCTGGCAGGCCAGGGGCTGGCGCTCGCGCGCATGCCGCTCGTCGCGCAAAGCCTGGCAGCGGGCGATCTGGTGGAAGTGCTGCCCGGCCACCGGCTCGACGCGCCGCTGGCCTACTGGCTGGTGATGGGCCCGCGCAGCGGCGAGCGACCCGAGGTGCAGGCCTTCCGCGCCTGGCTTCTGCTGCAGGCCGAGGCCACGCGCGCCGCCGTGGGCGGGCCGGATTGACTACGGTTTTGATAGCTGCCGGCGCTTGACCGATAAGCGCCAGAGGCCGATTTTTCTATGAATCAGCCCAGCGCCACGCGCGCGAACTTGCGCTTGCCCACCTGCACCACGTAGGTGCCCGCGTCGAGCCGGAGGCCCTTGTCGCTCACCACGCCGCCGTCCACGCGCACGCCGCCGCCGTCGATCAGGCGGCTGGCCTCGCTCGTCGATGGCGCGAGGCCCGCCTGCTTGAGCAGCGCGGCTATGCCCAGCGGCGCGCCGGACAGGCTCACCTCGGGAATGTCGTCGGGAATGCCGCCCTTGCTGCGGTTGTTGAAGTCCTGCTCCGCCGTGTCGGCCGCGGCCGCGCTGTGGAAGCGCGCGGTGATCTCCTTTGCCAGCATCACCTTCGCGTCCTTGGGGTTGCGCCCGGCCTCCACCTCCTGCTTCAGCGCGGCGATCCCGGCCAGGCTCTTGAACGACAGCAGGGTGTACCAGTCCCACATCAGATCGTCCGAGATCGACAGCACCTTGGCGAACATGGTGTTGGCGTCCTCGGTGATGCCGATGTAGTTGTTCTTGGACTTGGACATCTTGTCCACGCCGTCGAGCCCCACCAGCAGCGGCATGGTGAGCACGCACTGCGGCTCCTGGCCGTATTCCTGCTGCAGGTGGCGCCCCATGAGCAGGTTGAACTTCTGGTCCGTGCCGCCCAGCTCCAGGTCGGACCTGAGCGCCACCGAGTCGTAGCCCTGCAGGAGCGGGTACAGGAACTCGTGCAGGCTGATCGAGCTGCCATCGGTGAAGCGCTGGTGGAAGTCGTTGCGCTCCATCATGCGCGCCACCGTGTACTTGGCCGACAGCTCGATCATGCCGCGCGCGCCCAGCGCGTCGCACCATTCGCTGTTGTAGCGGATCTCGGTGCGCGCCGGGTCGAGCACCTTGGCGGCCTGGGTGTAGTAGGTCTCGGCGTTGGCCTTGATCTGCTCGGCCGTGAGCGGCGGGCGCGTGCTGTTGCGCCCCGAGGGGTCGCCGATCAGCGTGGTGAAGTCGCCGATCAGGAAGATCACCTGGTGCCCCAGGTCCTGCAGCTGGCGCATCTTGTTGAGCACCACCGTGTGGCCCAGGTGGATGTCCGGCGCCGTCGGGTCCAGCCCCAGCTTGATGCGCAGCGGCTGGCCCGTGGCCTGCGAGCGCGCCAGCTTCTGCACCCACTCCTGCCTGGGCAGCAGCTCATCGACGCCGCGCAGGGACACTTCGAGCGCCCGCCCTACCTCATCGGTGACCGGGAATGTTGTAACAGCAGATTGATTCATAAGGGTTTTTTGGGGTGTCACCAGGGCCCCAGGGACTATACTCTCGGGCACTTTCAAGCAGCGGATTCTAGTGGCCCGCCCCCGCCTGGCGCCGACCACACTCCGCAGCGCAACGACATTCCTGGTGCTTCCCGCCCTCGCGCCCTCCCCGGCCCGGGCCTGGAGGCACCTATGCCTGGGGTAACACTCTTGAACAACGGCCTGACCACCGCCTGCCTGTCATTGCTCGACCGGCTCAAGCAATCCGTTCAAAAACATCCGAAGCGCATCACCGCCGCCGTGGCGACCCTGCTGCTCACCGGCGGCGGCGGCGCCTTTGCCGTGGCCTCGTTCGCGCCGGACCCGGCCGACCTGCCCGTTACCACCGTGTCCCTGCCCGTGCAGTCGCTGGCCGGCGACGAGCAGCTGTCGTCGCTGGTGGACATGCCGCCCTTCGCGCTGTACCGCTCCGATACCACGCGCGGCTCCGACACGGCCGAAAGCATCCTGCAGCGCCTGGGCGTCGCCGATCCGGCGGCCGCGGCGTTCCTGCGCGGCGACGGCCTGGTGCGCCAGCAGCTGCTGGGCCGCTCGGGCCGGTCCATCTCGGCCGAGACCACCGACGACCACCGCCTCGTGCGCCTGACGGCGCGCTGGGCGCCGGACGAAGGCAGCCAGTTCCAGCGCCTCGTGGTCGAGCGCAAGGGCGACGGCAGCTTCGCCTCGCGCACCGAGACGGCGCCGCTCACCGTGGGCAGCAGGCTCGCCGGCGGCATCATCCGCAGCTCGCTCTTCGCCGCCACCGACGCGGCCAGCATCCCTGATTCCGTGGCCATCCAGCTGGCCGAGGTGTTCTCGGGCGACATCGACTTCCGCCGCGCGCTGCGCAAGGACGACCGCTTCTCGGTGGTCTACGAGACCCTGGAGGCCGACGGCGAGCCGCTGCGCAGCGGCCGCGTGCTGAGCGCCGAATTCCAGAACGGCGGCAAGACCTACAGCGCCATCTGGTTCCAGCCCCCCGGCGCAAGCAAGGGCTCGTACTACACGCTGGACGGGCAGAGCATGCGCCGCGCCTACCTGACCTCTCCGGTCGAGTTCTCGCGCGTCTCCAGCGGCTTCGCCATGCGCCTGCACCCCATCCACAAGACCTGGCGCGCCCACCTGGGCACCGACTTCGCGGCCCCCACGGGCACGGCCGTGCGCACCGTGGGCGACGGGGTGGTGGACTTCGCCGGCGTGCAGAACGGCTACGGCAACGTGGTCTACGTCAAGCACCGCAACCAGCACGTCACCGTCTACGCCCACCTGAGCCGCATCGACGTGAAGAAGGGCCAGGCCGTGGACCAGGGGCAGAAGATCGGCGCCGTGGGCGCGACGGGCTGGGCCACGGGCCCGCACCTGCATTTCGAGTTCCGCGTCAACGGCGAGCACCGCGACCCCATGACCATCGCCCGCGAAAGCGAGTCCGCCCAGCCCGTGCCGGTAGCCGCGCGCCCCGCGTTCGACCGCCTGGCGGCGAACATGCGCGTGCAGCTGTCCTCGGCCGAGCAGATCATGCAGGCCAGCGCCGAATAAAGGCGCCGCCCACCTGTGGACAGCCGGGCGCGGTGGTACATCGGGCTGATGTCGGGCACCTCGCTCGACGGCATCGATGGAGTGCTGGCCGAGTTTTCAGAGGGGAAATGCCGGGTAGCGCTTCATGGGTCTGCCCCACTAGCTCCTGATTTAAGAGCAGAACTCCTTGCCCTCAATACCAGCGGCAACGACGAGCTGCACCGCGCCGCGCTGGCCGCGAATGCCCTGGCGCGCGGCTACGCAGGGCTCGTGCACGGCCTGCTCGCGCAGGCCGGGCTGCCCCCCGAGGCGGTGCACGCCATAGGCGCCCACGGCCAGACGGTGCGCCACCGGCCCCAGGCCTTCGACGGCACGGGCTACACGCTGCAGCTCAACAATCCGGCCCTGCTGGCCGAATCCACGGGCATCACCGTGGTGGCGGACTTCCGCAGCCGCGACGTCGCCGCCGGCGGCCAGGGGGCTCCGCTGGTGCCCGCCTTCCACCAGGGCGTGTTCGGCCAGGCGGGGCGCACGGTGGCCGTGTTGAACCTGGGCGGCATCTCCAACCTGAGCATCCTGCGCGCCGGCGGCGGTGTGCTCGGCTTCGACTGCGGCCCCGCCAACGCCCTCATGGACCACTGGTGCGAGCGCCACACGGGCCGGCCCTACGACGCGGCGGGCGCCTGGGCCCGCGGCGGCCGGCCCATTGGCGCCCTGCTCCACGCCATGCTGGCCGAACCCTTCCTGGCCGCGCCCCCGCCCAAGAGCACGGGGCGCGACCTGTTCAACCCCGGCTGGCTGGCGCGGCAGCTGGACGGCACGGGAAGCGGCGACGCAAGTCCGCAGGACGTGCAGGCCACGCTGGCCGAATTCACCGCCCAGAGCTGCGCCCAGGAGCTGCGGCGCCACGCGCCCGAGTGCGGGCTGCTCATCGTCTGCGGCGGCGGCGCGCTGAACCAGTACCTGATGGAGCGCCTGCAGGCGCTGCTGCCGGGAGTCGGCGTCGAGGACTCGGGGCGCCACGGCCTGCCGCCGCTGCAGGTGGAGGCCGCGGCCTTCGCCTGGCTGGCGCGCCAGTGCATGGCGGGGGAGGCGGCCAACCTGCCCAGCGTGACCGGCGCGCGCGGCGCGCGCATCCTCGGCGCCATCTACCCTGCCTGATCTCCGCCCATAAAGAAAACCGCCCGAAGGCGGTTTCTCATGGAAGGGGGAAGCCCGCGGTCAGTGGTCCTGGACCGAGAAGCTCGAACCGCAGCCGCAGGTGGTCTCGGCGTTGGGGTTCTTGATGACGAACTGCGCGCCCTGCAGGTCTTCCTTGTAGTCGATCTCGGCGCCCACGAGGTACTGGTAGCTCATGGCGTCGATGAGCAGCGACACGCCATTCTTCGTCATGGTGGTGTCGTCCTCGTTGGTGATTTCGTCGAAGGTGAAGCCGTACTGGAAGCCCGAGCAGCCGCCCCCCTGCACGAACACGCGCAGCTTGAGGTCGGGGTTGCCTTCCTCGGCGATCAGCTCGGCTACCTTGGCCGCCGCGCTGTCGGTGAAGAGGATGGGTGCGGGCATTTCGGTATCGGCGGGGGTGGCAACGGCGCTCATGGATT